>Ga0265295_1000409_pt1 | contig 87766 bp, 77 predicted proteins | sample Munlansysbiofilm_FD_192503 | JGI IMG/M metagenome (GOLD analysis project Ga0265295, IMG submission 192503) | Leachate microbial communities from a municipal landfill in Southern Ontario, Canada - Methane capture system biofilm | ecosystem: Engineered > Solid waste > Landfill > Unclassified ... | reverse complement strand
GCATTCGTGTTGGTGCAGAATTGGGTGTTGATATGATTAAAGTACCCTATTGTGGTAACCCAAACAGCTTCGCCAAAGCCGTGACTTCCTGCCCAGTACCTGTGGTGGTCAGTGGTGGTCCCTGCAATGGTGATTTTCGTCTGTTCTTGCGCACCCTCAAAGAAGTATTAGAAACAGGAGTTGCCGGGGTGTGTATTGGTCGCAATGTTTTTCAGCAGGATAACCCGGCCAGGGCTTTGGCAGAAATCTGCACCCTGGTCCATGGCCCTGCCAGCTAACAACCCAACCACAATACCCATCTCCATAGGGCAGCATGGACAAAACACAATTGGCCCACTGCAAACAGAGAGTATTTTCTCTTGACAATCCACCAAAGTGCAAGCATGGCAATCTCCATGAAGGCTAATACTACTTTTACTTCTTTTTGTTGGTGGTGGCAGCATAATACACATGCTGCGGAAAGTACTATGGCCTAAAATTTTTTTGCATACTCGAATACCCACCGCGGCAGTACATACTGACCGCGGTTTTTTTTTGCCCAAACCCAAAAGAAAAGGAGAACAGCATGACTCAGCCCACAGCTCAAGGTTTTTTTGGAGAGTATGGAGGACAATTTGTTCCAGAACCCATAAAAAGTATTTTACAAAATTTGGCCCAAGCCTTTGAACGCTATCGTAATGATCCTGATTTCTTAAAAGAATACGACTATTATCAGCGTCATTACAATGGTCGCCCCAATCCTCTTTATTATTGTGCCAACCTGACCCGCGAGTGCCAGGGAGCCCAAATTTATCTTAAACGCGAGGATCTAAACCATCTTGGAGCACACAAGGTCAATAATACTCTTGGCCAAATTCTTCTGGCCAAGCGCATGGGCAAGAAAAAAATAGTTGCAGAAACTGGAGCTGGACAACATGGCGTAGCCACTGCTGCCACTGCTGCGCTCATGGGTATGGAATGCACCATCCATATGGGGGCAGTGGATGTCGCCCGCCAACAACTGAATGTTTTTCGTATGGAAATGATGGGTGCTAAAGTTATCCCAGCTCAAAGTGGACAAAAAACCTTAAAAGAAGCTGTGGATGAAGCACTGCAGGCCTGGGTGCAAGATGCGGAGAATACCTTTTATTTGTTGGGTTCAGCAGTAGGACCGCATCCTTATCCCCTTATGGTCCGAGAATTTCAATCCATTGTTGGTCGCGAAGCGAAAGCCCAAATTCTTGAAGCCCAAGGTCGTTTGCCCGACTATTGTATTGCCTGTGTTGGTGGTGGCTCCAATGCTATTGGACTCTTTTCAGAATTTATCCCCTACGACCAGGTTAAACTCGTAGGAGTAGAGCCCGCAGGGCGGGGCCTTAACTATGGCCAACACGCAGCAACGCTCTGTTTTGGTGAGCCTGGGGTCATGCATGGCTTTCATTCCTACATGCTTAAAGACCAGACCGGGCAACCAGCTGAAGTCTATTCCATTTCCGCAGGGTTAGATTATCCCGGTGTTGGACCAGAACATTCCCAACTTAAAGACATGGGACGCGCCTCCTATGTGCATATTTCTGATCAGGAAGCTGTGGAGGCCTTTTTCAAGCTCTCCCGCACTGAAGGTATTATTCCAGCTCTGGAATCAGCCCATGCCTTGGCCCATGCGTTGCGTATTGCCCCAACCTTGTCTCCAGAAACCATTATTATTGTTAATTTGTCCGGTCGTGGGGATAAAGATGTCGATCAAATTGAACGCCTGGTAGCTCGTGGGGAGATTATCGTGCCTGAGAAATAAAACCAATCCAGATCTATCTTGGGCTGGAGATACAATGTACAGTCACCATGGTTATGGACTGCATCTGCAAGGCCCATAAACAATACTCTGCCCTCAAGTATTAGGCACTTATGGCTGAGGCCAGCATGCCCACACATGCTCCAGCTAGTACTACAGGAATCAGAGTCACTATAATGGCAACCAATGGTACCCATCCGTGGACTCCTCCAATGGGCACCAGATATTGTACGTAATTTTGACCCTGAAAGGACTTCAACTCAGCTATCTTTTTTTGGATATACTTATAATAGAGATCATTGGCTGCAACAGCCCAAGCAATCCAGGCTGCAAAATTAAGGTATGGAATACATAAAGAAATAAAACTTAATAACGCCCAAAGATACATTTTTCGATACAAAAACCACCATGGAGCAAAGAAAAAAGCAGGCCAGTTCCAGCTCGCATGAAAGGACATGGGCGTAATGGAAAATTGTTCAAATTTTGGAATAAAAATATGGTAATTTTTACCAATAAATTTTGTATACTCTTCTGTGGTCGGTAGTGCATTGAGTTCAATGTTCACAATAGTCTCCATAATAGACAAAATGATTCCCTAAGTGCGTTATTTCAAGCGTAGTCCTAAAACATTGGGAGCAGGCCAAAAATGTTTATTGCTGCTTTGAAAAAAATCAGTCTGGTATTCCCCGACCCAACGACCTGTAAAGTTGTTTACTTGCACATACATGGCGGCATCAGCCCCACCCTCAACATACATGGCACCAACAAGATTAAGGGGTAAATCAAGTAGGGCTTGAGCAAATTCATGCAAAGATAAAGGTGGCCGAGAATGAATAAAAAAGAGCCGATCCTGTTGATCCATGGCTACGGCTGCCACAGAATGTCTGCGTAACGTTGGCTCCCACAAATTTTGACGATCCCGGCTAATGAGACGATAGTTCTGAATTACACCGTTATACTTGGCCAAGATGTCTTGCCAATCATCATCCTGTTTGCGATCCACCCAACGTACTGCTGGCAAAGATGGATCCAGAGGTTGAAAAACCAAAAATGCCCCATAATCAGGATGCATAAAGGAATTAACCACAACCTTGTTGTCCCGCATAAATCCCGTACTACGCAAGCGATCGTCAGCACGAAACATGGCGGCATTGATGGCAGCCACAAAACCATGTTGTCGGACCCACTCGGGCATGGGCAAAGAACGCCCGGTTTTTAAAGCTGCACCTAAAACCAAGTCAAATCGAGTCAGATCAATACGCAGCACTGCTAAACTTCCCTGGCTCTCCAGTGTATCTCCTTCAAGATTAGAAATAACAAACTCGCGTAACTCCAGTCCGGGCGCCAAAGCCTGCCAATCATCAGCCTGAGCCAAGCCCACCAAGAGCACTGGAAAAAGAAAAAAGAAAAATATACGTGCAACATTACCCATAGCAAATCGGTACTCCCAAGAGGATACGCAATATATGGTCTTTTTTATTTCATAGAAATAGAACTATTTCAAGCAGAACCACCCTTATAACATTGTAAATGACCATACTTTATGATACAAAAAATTTACTCTTTTTGAACTTAAGACCAAGGACAGTGCCATGGAAATTCTACGACAAGAACCCCAGGAAACCCTGCCCTGCTCCCGAGGTTTCACTGCCACCATGACCATTCGCAGCTTCAAGGGGCGTAAAGATGTGGTTGTCCATCTCTTTCGCCCTTACCAAGATCCAGGCGATGGAGATAATTATAATTGGACGCAACTTATTGACCATTCCCAAGACGCAAACTCTGAACGTTCAGACTCCCGAGAAGTTATTTTAGAATCTTTTACCAAAGAAGAACTTGAACAGATCGTACAATATTTGCATAGTCGTTATGCAGATCGCCTGGTGGAGATACGCACCAATGCCCTACGTTATCCCTTGCCGATGGGGCTTGTCCCCTTAAAAGCCATGCCCGAAGGCAAAGACATGGGGCGCATTCGTTTTGAAATTGTACCCAACTATCCCTTATCTTTTATTATGCATGGGTTTTACGATCTGAGCCAGCATAAACCCCTGGCATAAACCTTATGCTGCGCAGTAAAAATGCATTATATACTACTGGGCACTACGGTCCGACCTAAGACTTGCTCATGCATATGTATAAGATGATGAGAGAAAGAAAAAAGGGCCATAGCCAACAAGCCATAACCCTTGATTCTCTTTATGGTGCCGAAGGGGAGACTCGAACTCCCATGAGGAAACCCTCACTAGACCCTGAACCTAGCGTGTCTACCAATTCCACCACTTCGGCATGAAGTGAACGGTATTTTTAGGTGAGAGCCTCTACTTTGGCAAGAGTTTTTTACTTATTCTTTTCAAAAAATAGTAAATCTAATTATTATACCGTATTTACAAGAAAAATTTTCTAAAGGAACTCTGTATTGAAGACCGTTTCCTTTTAGGATAGAGGCAAAGCCCTATTATTTTTTGGAGGATCATTGCCCATGCATTGTGTTACATGTCCAGACAAAATTCCTGGCCTGGATGCAGGTTCTTGCGTTACCTTGGGTAACTTTGATGGAGTTCATATTGGACATCAACGCCTCATCACTCGTGTTTATGACCGCGCAAAAAGTCTTGGGATTCCTTCTGTAGTCATTACTTTTGAGCCTCATCCCTTACGTTTTTTTACAGGGAAAAAAACGCCTCCCTTCATAACCTTACCCAAGCAGCGGTCAGAATTGATCAAAGCGTGTGGCATTGACCACCTTTTATGTTTAGAATTTAATCAGGAACTAGCAAACATGCGTCCTGAAGATTTTGTTTCCCGAATTCTTGTTCAAGGGCTCCATGTCACTGAACTTATTATTGGCTATGACTATGCGTTGGGAAAAGGCAGAGCTGGCAATTTTGCTTTGCTACAGGCCCTTGGACATCAATGGGGTTTTGTGGTTGAACAGCTCCAGCCAGTTATGGTAGATCAAGCTATTGTCAGCTCTACTCGCATTCGGGACATGGTTGAAGCCGGGGATGTTTGGGGGGCACGTAATCTTTTAGGTCGTTTTTATCGGGTCTCTGGGATAGTGGAACATGGACAAAACCGCGGAGCTCGTCTCCTGGGATTTCCCACGGCCAATGTCCACCTTATTGATGAGCTTTTCCCCAAAACAGGAGTGTATTGCTGTTGGGCAGAACTTGAAACTCAGCTGTATCCAGCTGTGGCCAATATTGGATATAGCCCCACCTTTGGCAATGAAGTATTGTCCGTGGAAGTTCACCTTCTTAACTTTCATGGAGATTTATATGACCAGGAGCTTAAAGTACATTTTGTCCAACGCTTGAGAGGTGAACGAAAATTTTCTGGTATTGATGAACTAAAAAAACAAATTAACCAGGATATAGCTCTGGGGCAAACGATCCTCTCTTTACCAGAAGCACGTATAAGCTAAGATTCACAATTATTATGATAAAATAACTAAAAAAATGACTCAATATTTACATACGCAATGCATAGTGCATCAGGACAAGTCATGACGCGTACTATGTGGAAGTACACCACAAGGCTTCAAAGTCCCTTACTAATCTTGAGCATGCTCATCTTGTCTCTTTTTCTCACAGGATGTGGAGGAAAATCGACTCCCAGTAGTATTCTCCCATCGGGCAAAGCCAAGCCTGTTACCAAGTCGTCAAAAAAAGGGGGAACATATAAACCCTACACTGTTTTCGGACAGACCTATTATCCCCTGGATTCTGCAGCCGGATATTCAGAAACAGGTATGGCATCGTGGTATGGACCTAATTTTCATGGGAAAAAAACAGCCAATGGCGAAGTGTACAACATGTATCAAATGACGGCTGCCCATCGTATTCTCCCCATGCATACAAAAGTTGTGGTGAAAAACCTCAACAATGGCCGCTCCGCTGAAGTGCGCATCAACGACCGTGGTCCCTTTGTCAATAATCGCATCATTGATCTTTCCTACGCTGCAGCAGATCGCTTAGGAGTCATTGGCCCTGGCACAGCCAAAGTACATGTGCAAACCATTGCTGGCCAAACAATCCAGTATATTGGTCCATTTTATGTCCAATATGGTGCCTTTGTTGTTGAAGATAATGCACGGAGATTACGTCAACGACTGCAACAGCGAGGATTCTCCGGAACGCGTATAACCAAAGGAGAACTCAATGGTACTATATACTGGCGTGTACAAGTAGGGGCTTTCTCTAACCTCAGGGAAGCTGAAAACATGCGGCTCCAACTAGCCAAAGAAAGCCCAGACTGCTTTGTTATTGCTGATTAAGTTCAGCTCGTAATTTGCGGGAAATACGAAAGACAACCACCTTGCGTGCGGCAAGAGTAATGGCCTTATTGGTTTGGGGATTACGTCCCCGGCGAGCAGACTTTTCATAGGCTTCGAACTTGCCAAACCCACTAATCAACAAAGAGTAATCTTTTTTTATGGCTTGACGCATGATATCAAGCATAGTCTCTACCTGTGTCTTCACTTCAGCGCGGTTGCGATCAGACTTCTCATAAATGTTGTCAATAATTTCCGCTTTAGTCAGAGTATTGCTCATTGTTCCTCCCGTTTTGGGCGTAACTACTGTGTTTTAATATGCAAAAAACACTCAAACTGCTCACTGGACATCTTCTAAAGATTTTCTTTATTCAACGTATATTTTTTTTTCAAGTATAACAATTTATTTTCTTTTGGACCTTATGACCAAAATACATACCCTGGATTTTCCTTTTCCCGAACCCCCAGTCCAACCCATACGGCTTATTCCCTGCTTTCTTTCCTTTGCTGGTTGTCCCACACGTTGTATCTATTGTAACCAACATTTTCAGACTGGATCAGCTCCAAACAAACTTGAACATTCTTTACAAAATCTTCAATCTCTCCTTTCCGATACCCAGGGTAATTTTAGCTTGGGATTTTTTGGGGGTACCTTTACTGGTTTGCCTTTATCCTGGCAAAAACGCTTTCTTAATGCAACTGCCCCATATCGAAAAAATGGACAGCTACAACATGTACGCATCTCCACCCGTCCGGACACCCTGGACGACAACATCCTGGAGCTCTTACAGAGTCTGGGTGTGGATATGATAGAATTGGGTATCCAAAGCTTTGACTCACAAACCCTGCTCCACAGCAAACGTGGCTATACCCCACAACGTGCCCTGGATGCTTGTGCTCGGGTTAAAGACAAGGGCTTTAGCCTGGGCATCCAGCTCTTGCCAGGCCTTCCTGGTCATAGCCCTATAAAATGGCGTCAGGATGTGCGTACAGTCATCAGTTTGGCCCCAGAAATTGTGCGCCTCTATCCCTGTATAGTTATGGCTAACACAGAACTGGAACACATGTTTCATTGCCAGGAATATAGACCCTGGACTTTAGAAAACACTGTTGCAGAGATGGGCTGGGGGCTGCTCAAATTTTGGGAGGCAGGCATACGAGTCATTCGTTTAGGCTTGGCAGCAGAGAAAACCATGCTCCCCCAAATTATTGCTGGTCCATGGCATCCAGCATTGGGCAATATGGCTCGAAGCCATGCTGTGCTGCTCTTGCTAAAAAAGCACTTGTCCACAATAGGTAGATCCTATCGGATTATCCAAGCCAGGATTCCGCAACGACTTTCTGGAGATATTTGGGGACATAAAAAATCCAATATCTTCAATCTATCTCAGCTGGGTATTACTCCACCAATAGTCAAATTTTGGTCAAATTCCCATATTATTATGGAGCTTGAGGCATAAATGAACACAGTACATATACATACCATCAGTCTAGGATGTCCGAAAAATCAGGTAGATACAGAGTGGATACTTGGCAACTTTGGGCGAAACATAGCTCTTGTACCCAATCCCTCTCAAGCAGACGTAGTTCTTATCAATACCTGCGGCTTCATTGAGCCGGCAGTATCGGAATCTCTTGAGGTAATCTTAGATGTTATTCAAGAAATTTCTACACTTAACCCCAAACCCGTATTGGTAGTTACAGGTTGCCTAGTCAATCGCTATGGTCAGAGCTTGGAACAAGAACTCCCGGAAGTCGATCTCTTTGTAGATATTGCCAACCAGCCAGAACTGATCCACAAACTCACTCATAAAATTCCTCTCAAACCCCAAACCGCAAAAAAGCGCTTGCTGACCACTGCTTCTGGATATGCCTATATAAAAATTGCTGAAGGATGCAACAATCAATGCCGCTTTTGCACCATCCCATCTATTCGTGGCCCCCTCCATAGCCGCTCCATGGATAAAATTATAGATGATGCCAAATTTTGTTTGGACCAAGGGCGCAAAGAATTGGTGATTATTGCCCAAGATGTTACCGCCTATGGCCAAGACTTACGCGATCCTCATGCCCTCAAAAAATTGTTGGAGAAACTTGCTCTTTTGCCAGGACTTGAGTGGTTAAGGCTCATGTACCTTTATCCGGCAGGATTAACGCAAGATTTTTTACAATTTTTAGCTCACCTTGGTACGCCCTTTATCCCCTATTTTGACATTCCCCTCCAACACGCTCATCCAGAAATTTTATCTGCTATGGGGCGACCATTCCAACACGACCCACGAAAAATTATTGATAGAGTTCGCTCTTTTTTTCCTCAAGCCGCCCTGCGCACAACATGTATTGTCGGATACCCTGGAGAAACAGATCAACATTTTCAGGCCTTGGAAAACTTTGTGCGTGATGTGCAATTTACGCACCTTGGTGTTTTTCCCTTTTATCCTGAAGAAGGAGTCCAAGCGACCCTCTTACCTGATCAAATTCCCAGTGTGATCAAGGAAGAACGACGCCATCGCATCATGAGCATTCAGGCAGAGATAAGCCAAAACTATTTAGAACAATTCGCTTTTCAGGATCTTGATGTGCTCATAGACCAAGCCAATGATGAATGGCCGGGGCTTTATGAAGGACGGGTGTGGTTTCAGGCACCAGAGGTTGATGGGTTAACGTATATCAGCGGGGCAGACGTAGCGCCAGGGCAAATGATAAAAGCGACTATTGATGAAACAAAAACCTACGACCTGGTGGCCTTGGCATAAGCTCAATCTCAGGGCACAGATATTTCTACGTAATCCATATTTATTACGGAGATTATTCTGGTTGTCAACCAGGTTAGCCTTTGATACAGATAATTAAATTTATTTTGTTAGGGGGTAAACATATGAACGTCACACCAAACACAACTGAGTCCATGGATGATATGATGGAGATGGATTTCGAGTCACAACTGGAAAACTATCTCAACTCTGACTTCGGTGATATCGAAGAAGGAATTATCATCTCGGGTGAGGTTGTAAAAATTGATGACACCTACATTCTTGTGGATGTCAATTTCAAATCTGAAGGACAAATTCCAGCTGAAGAATTCATGGAAAATGGCCAACTTACTGTTAAAGTTGGAGATACCATTGATGTATATGTTGTCCGAAAAAATGAACGGGAAGGCACTATTTCCCTGTCTCGCGACAAAGCCAAACGCATGCAGGTCTTGGATGAACTTGAAAAACTTTTGGACTCTGGCGAAGTTGTCATTGGTCGCATAGTGCGTCGCATTAAAGGTGGCTATGTTGTTGAAATTAAAGGTATCGAAGCTTTCTTGCCTGGATCCCATGTTGATCTACGCCCTGTGCCTGATATGGATGCACTGGTCGACCAAGATTTTGAATTTCGTGTGCTCAAAATCAATCGTCGCCGTAGCAACGTCATTGTTTCGCGTCGCGTGTTGTTGGAAGAAGATCGTGACCGCAAACGTGGCGAGCTCCTAGCTACCCTTGATGAAGGACAAATTGTCACTGGTACGGTCAAAAACATCACTGAATACGGTGTATTTATAGACCTGGGTGGTCTTGACGGTTTGTTGCACATTACGGACATGTCCTGGAAACGCATCAAGCATCCCAAGGAACTGGTTCAGCTCAATGACGAACTGCAACTCAAAGTCCTTTCCTTTGACCAGGAAGCAAAAAAAGTTTCCCTGGGCATGAAGCAATTGGTTCCAGATCCATGGGCCAATATCTCGGAAAAATATCCTGAAGGATACAAACTGTCCGGCAAGGTTACGAATCTGGTTGATTACGGTGCCTTTGTGGAATTGGAATCAGGGGTAGAGGGTCTGGTGCATATTTCTGAAATGTCCTGGACGCGCAAATTACGTCATCCCTCCCAAATGGTCCGCCCTGGTGATGAAGTAGATGTCATTATCCTGGGTGTTGATGTTGAACGCAAACGAATTTCCTTGGGCATGAAGCAAATCGCTCCCAATCCCTGGGATATGGTTGCTGAAAAATATCCCGAAGGAACTATTTTGGAAGCCAGCGTCAAAAACATCACAGAGTTCGGCCTTTTTATCGGTATTGAAGACGGTATTGATGGCTTGATTCATGTCTCTGATCTGTCCTGGACTAAAAAAATCCGACACCCCAACGAACTCTATAAAGTTGGCGATGTTGTCCGGGCCAAAGTCTTGACCGTGGATAAAGAAAGCGAAAAGTTTACCCTGGGCATCAAACAAATGATGGATGATCCCTGGCTTGACGTGCCCAACCGCTATCCTGTGGGTACCCAACTTAATGGCACAATCACCAACATTACGGACTTCGGTCTTTTTGTTGAAGTGGAAGAAGGTATTGAAGGCTTGGTTCATATCAGTGAAATGGGGAAGAAAAAAATTAAAACCCCCAAAGAAGCCTTTAATGAAGGAGATGTTATTGAGGCCAAGGTCATTCATGTCAGTGCTGATGAGCGCCGTTTGGGCTTGTCTCTCAAGCAACAAGAGCCTGAACGCAAACGTGGCTCTGAAGAGTTTCGTTCTTCCCAAAGTGGTGCCATGGCTGGCAGCAATTTGGGCGATATGATTCGTCAAAAAATGGAAGAAAATGCCGAGGATGAGACAGAAGAATAGCCTTGGGATCACCATACCTGGTATCTCACAATGATAAAAAGGCTGTATTCCCAAGGGGTACAGCCTTTTTTGACAGGAAAATATCTATGAAAAATATGCTCCCTCCCACCTCTGCCCAACGCCTGGCCTCTTTAAAACCGGGAGAGCGGATTGATCCAGAATTTGCCCTGGAGATCGCTCAATGTGCTCCAATACACAGCTTGGGGGAGGCTGCTTTGCGGCAACGACGTGCTCGCCACAGCGACAAAGCCTATTACGTGTATAATCAGCATCTCAATTATACCAATATTTGTCGCAACCAATGCCGATTTTGTGCCTATTCCAAGCGCCAAGGTGAAGCCGGTGGATATACCTATTCCCTGGATCAAGCCCGACAACTCTTGTTGGCACGCATAGATTATCCCATTCGAGAAATTCATATTGTTGGTGGACTCAATCCTGATCTACCCTATGCATATTATTTGGATCTTTTGTCCTTATGCCGAGAAATCAGGCCGCAAGCTATTATCAAGGCCTTTACAGCCGTGGAAGTAGCCTATTTTGCTGATCTTACTGGGCGCAATGAAGCTACAGTTTTAGAGGAAATGCGAGAATCTGGCCTACAGGTTCTGCCAGGTGGCGGTGCAGAAGTATTTTCTCCGGCTATGCGCGCTCAACTTTGCCCTGAAAAAATAAGCGCCAAACGCTGGTTGTACATTCATGGACTGGCCCATGACATGGGTATCCAAACAAATTGTACGGTTTTGTTTGGCCATATTGAAACTTGGGAAGATCGTATTCATCACCTGGAGCAACTCCGCCAACTGCAAGATGAACATCCAGGATTTATTTGCTTTATTCCCCTGGCCTACCAACCTCTCAATAATGCCTTAAGTGCACCAGGGCCCACGGGTGAAGAATACTTACGCATGATCGCAATATCTCGACTTTTTTTGGATAATATAGCCCACATTAAAGCATATTGGGCCTTTGCTGGTATCAAAGCTGCGCAAATGGCCCTGTGGGCTGGTGCTGACGACTTTGATGGCACCATTGTTGAGGAAAAAATTGGTCATGCTGCTGGCGCTGATTCCCCTCGAGGATTGACCATTACAGAACTTTTCCAAATTATTGAGGCCACTGGATTTATTCCTGTGCAACGGGATACCTATTTTAACGAAATACACAGCTAACATCACCCCTTTAGGCTTCTTGTGCCTTTGGGCCTTGACTTCTTTGGTCAAAGTATGGTTGTGAAAAGTTTCATATGTCAATAGCTGAGATAGGAGAGGAGGAGAGCATGGTCGAAATTATCGGAATTGTGTATGAACTTATTGAAAATATGCTGCACAGTACTATTGAAGGTTTTGTTGGTGTGACAGGTATTTTCACTTACCTTGCGGCCATTGTTGCTGCCGCCATCTATCGAATTTGGGAAAACATTCAGGAAGATCATCATTAAAAACGTCACCTTACGACCTATCCCAAAGCGCGGCCCAGGTCGCGCTTTTTTTATTTTCAGTGTCAACCTATACCTTGCCAACACCTATAACTTCTTCCTACTCTAACCCATCTGACCTGGGAGGTTGCGCATGTCTATGTCTATAAATTTAGGTGACCTTGATGTCTATTTGTTCAAACAAGGACGACACACTCGACTCTATGAACATTTTGGTGCTCATCCTGAAACCGTAGGCCCAGAAAACCGTGGAACACGGTTTGTGGTCTGGGCTCCTAATGCATCTTCTGTATCGGTTATTGGGGATTTTAATGCCTGGGACCGGTCCAAGTCACCCATGAACTTACGCGCTGATAGCTCTGGAATTTGGGAATGTTTTGTTCCCGACGCTTACCACGGCCAGCGCTATAAATACTTTATTTCCTGGCCCGAAGGAGAAGCGGAACGCTCTGATCCCTTTGCTCTTTTTTGTGAAGAACCACCCCAAACCGCATCAATTATTTGGGATCTCCAGTATTCCTGGAATGATCAAGAATGGATGCAGTCCCGTTGGGCCAAAAATAGCTTGCAAAGTGCCTGGAGTATTTACGAGGTGCACCTTGGTTCATGGCGCCGTGACGAACATGGTCATTTCATGAACTACCGTCGTATTGCCCATGAGTTAGCTGACTATGTTCTTGATGCTGGATTTACCCATGTAGAAATCATGCCCGTAGCCGAACACCCTTTTTATGGTTCTTGGGGCTATCAAAGCACTGGATATTTCGCACCATCCAGCCGTTACGGCTGTCCCCAGGATTTTCGTTATTTTGTTGACCATCTCCATCAACGTGGTCTGGGTGTTATTCTGGATTGGGTTCCAGGGCACTTTCCTCTGGATGATCATGGCCTGGCCAATTTTGACGGTACAGCTCTCTACGAACATGCCGACCCCAAACAAGGTTTTCATCCTGAATGGAAAAGTGCTATTTTTAATTATGGCCGCTATGAAGTAGCTGGATTTCTTATTTGCAACGCTTTGTACTGGCTTCGAGAATTCCATCTCGACGGCTTACGCGTGGATGGCGTAGCCTCCATGCTTTATCTCGACTATTCCAGATCCCATAATGAATGGATCCCCAACAAACATGGCGGCCGAGAAAATCTGGCGGCCATTGAAATGTTACAGGAACTCAATCAAGCTGTGTATGCAGAATTTCCAGATGTGCAAACCATAGCTGAAGAATCTACTTCCTGGCCCATGGTCTCACGGCCAGTATATTTGGGAGGCTTGGGATTTGGCCTCAAATGGAATATGGGATGGATGAATGACTCCTTATCTTACATGGAAAAAGATCCTGTATATAGGAAATTTCATCATAACCTCCTGACATTTGCCATGTGGTATGCCTATGCTGAAAATTTTGTCTTGCCCTTATCCCATGATGAGGTGGTGCATGGTAAAAAATCTATTCTATCCAAAATGCCTGGTGATTATTGGCAGAAGATGGCTGGATTACGTCTTTTATTGGGATATATGTATGGGATACCTGGCAAGAAACTTCTTTTTATGGGCACAGAGTTTGGACAATGGCACGAATGGAATCATGACCAGGCTCTGCCCTGGGAACTACTCAATTTTCCTGTCCATGATGGTCTGCGGGCCTGGGTCCGAGATTTAAATCGCGTCTATCGTACCATTCCTGCTTTATATGTCCTGGACTTTGATCCCCAAGGATTTGCTTGGGAAAATTGTCATGATGCAGAGCAAAGTATCATCAGTTTTTTTAGAAAAGATGATCAAGGCCACGAAATTCTTGTGGTCTGTAACTTCACTCCTGTTTCCAGAGAAAACTATGCTGTTGGCGTTGAAAGATCTGGCTGGTGGAAAGAGGTGCTCAATTCCAATAGTCTTGACTATGGTGGCAGTGGCAGTGGCAATATGGGACAAATTCGAGCTGAAGCCATTCCCGTACATGATCGTCCTTATTCCTTAAATCTCTACCTGCCCCCCTTGGGTGTATTATTTCTTGAACCCCATGGAGAATGATGATGCATAAGCGTAGCAGTGGCGTGCTCTTGCACATATCCTCTTTACCCAATGCCCATGGATTAGGAGATTTTGGACCTCAAGCCCATGCTTTTATAGATTTTTTAGCATCAAGTGGGCAATCAGTTTGGCAAATTTTGCCCCTGTCCCCAACCAATCCCGGGGCAGGCAATTCACCCTATAGCAGTTATTCAGCCTTTGCCGGCAATCCACTCTTTATCAGCCCAGATCTTTTGGTACGCCAAGGTATTCTCCAGCCTCATGATCTTGAGCGTGCTCCTGATTTTCCAGAAGATCGTGTTGATTATGAACGCGCTATGCGTTGGAAGACAAGCATCCTTGACCAGGCCTTTGACAATGCCTTGGTGACGTTGCGCAAAAACAAACTATTTATAAACTTTTGTCAGCAAGAATCTCCCTGGTTAGATGATTATGCTCTCTTTATGGCTCTTAAGCAGGAATACAATAATACACCATGGCATGCTTGGCCTTTACCTTTACGCTTACGCACTCCCCAAGCCCTGCACAACGCTCAAGAACAGTTGGGGTACGCTATCTTACGGGAAAAATATTTCCAATATCTCTTTGCTACGCACTGGCACATCCTTACAGATTATGCTCATACGCATCAAATTCTTTTGTTTGGCGATACTCCTATCTATGTTAGCCTGGACAGTAGCGATGTTTGGGCCAACCAATACTTATTTGAGCTTGACGATCAGGGTTTGCCCATTTTTTGTGCTGGTGCACCTCCTGACTATTTTTCAGCTACTGGACAAATGTGGGGCAATCCTGTTTACGACTGGGAACACCACAAACAGGATGGATTTTCCTGGTGGATTCAGCGTCTAAGCCATGAAGCCAAACGCTTTGATATTGTGCGTTTAGATCATTTCCGGGGTTTTTGTGGATTTTGGCAAGTACCGGCCTGTGAGCCAACTGCTGAAAATGGCGTATGGATAAAAGGACCTGGCACAGCATTATTTTCAGCCATTTCCACTGCTTTGCCCGACTTGCGTATTGTTGCTGAAGATCTGGGCATGATCACAGACGATGTCGTGGCCCTGATGCAACAATTTACGTATCCAGGCATGAAAGTGCTCCACTTTGCTTTTTCTGAAGACATGCCCACCAATGCCTATATCCCTCATAATATTACTGCCAATAGTGTTGTGTACACCGGCACCCACGACAACAACACTACACGGGGTTGGTTTTTGGATGAGCTTGATCAAGGCGGACGCAGTAGACTTGAAGAATATGCGGGTCAATCAGTTGGTGCAAAAAATGTAGCACAGATCCTTGTCCGCTTAGCCTTGAGCAGTGCTGCCAATCTATGCATTATTCCCATGCAAGACTATCTTGGTCTGGATGGGACAGAGAGGATGAACACCCCTGGGATCAGCTCTGGAAATTGGAGTTGGCGGGTACAGCAAAAGCAACTAACAGTGGAGTTAGGCAGAAAAATACAACGCTTAAGTGAAATTTACGGACGATGGCCGTAATGATGTTAAAATGATGTTAAAGTGTAACAAAAAAGCCCTGTAAAACAGGGCTTTTTTGTTGTTTGTCGTTTATACGCAACCAGTAGGCTTGGGTAGACCAGCCATTTTACATGCGCCTTTACCAGGCCCAGAGGGAAACAATTCGTAAATCTGTTTCAACTTATAACCGGTAGACTTGGAAAGAATACGTACCATGGGTGCGATGCCGTTCTTTTTATAGTAGTCCTGCAAGAAGTCCAGGATCTTCTGATGGGCTTCAGTAACCTCGGTTATCCCTTCACTTTCCTTAACGAAATCTACCCATTCGGGTGACCAGTCTTCAAACTTCAACAGGAAACCGTCTTCATCGACCTCGAAAGTTTTACCCTGGAATTCAACTTGTGCCATGCTTAATTCCTCCTTAAATGTTGTTCCCTAAAAATTTTTCCTTCCGGAAAAAAGAATTTGCATCTGCAAATACTACTCCTATGGACAAGACAGACCTTTGTCAATGTGTCCGCATTTTGCCACTACAAATCAACAATGTAACTATTTATTACCAGATAGACTTGGATACTTCAACACGAAAGATAAAAAGCTTTTTGGAAATATTTATTTAAAATCTCGAACAATTATTTGTTCTTTTCGTAGTTTACACCAAACAGGCCGGTCAACATCCGGGGTAATGGGCCTGCCCTTGGGTAAGGCAACATTGCAGGTTTTCTGACCATCAACAAGATGTAAAAAAGGGCAATCAGTACATTGAGTAATTACAAATATCATAAAAAATCCAGTATGTTAAATATATAAACCTCTTTCAATACTACACTTTTACTATTAATTTCTCGGCTAAAAACAACATACCTTACAGCATAAAAAGCCATCCATGTAAAACCATATTACAATCCACGATAACGTTGCACATCAACCAGCTGATGAAAATCTTGAGGCGCTGTTATGGGAACAGCCAAGGTATTTTCAGCCCACTCTAAATGAGCATGACGCGTGCCCTGGACCTGAATTATGACCTGGGTTCCCAAACGGCCCAAGACAAGGGTTTCGTAGGTACGCACCACTTGTGGCAAAGTAACTTGTTGCAAGGCATCAATCAGTTGCTTTTGACTATCAAAATGGACATTTCCTAATCGCAAATCCGTTTCCAGCTCCAAAAACTCAGCCCTCAGAGTGTCTGGTGACTGCGTCATAGTGGATAAAAGCCCTTGACGCACACTTTCAAACTCCTCGGTACTCACAGAGCGTATCTGGTTAAGGCCCCAGAAATAAAAAGAATCAAAACGTCCAGCTAACCATGCCGGTCCTTGCACTGGACTTTGTACTCCAAACCCGATGCCTACAGCCCGGCCAAACATCACCGGCATGGTTGAAGCAACATAGCCCAGCTGTTCTTCAGTACGCAGACGACTAAAGAAACGTGGATCAAGAAGCCCTTCCAAAATGAGCACTTGGGCTTTCATGCTTGGCGTTGCTTCTGGAGCGAGAAAAAGCTCTAGCAAGGCACTATCCTCAAGGACTGTCGCACGCTGGTAAGAAACCACAAGATCCTTTTTAGGCAAAATGCGCATGGCTACCATGGGAGCACCGGCCTGAGGCCCAACATATTTTTCAAGACCAAAAGCCACGTTCTTCAAACTTTCTTGAGTAATATTGCCAAAACCAAAAATGGTAAAACGTAAATCCTGACGCACAGTGTGTAAATAATTGGCCAAATCATCCCTGGATATTTTTTGAGCTGCATGCTCCATGGCCAGATAATCCCAAGACAAGGGTCTTAACAGGTTACCCATCATGCTCATGGCCTGACGAAACACACTTTGTTTTTCCTGGTTAGCCAATTTACGCAGATATTCAGCCTTTGCCTGTGCAAAAGCACCTGCATCAACAGCCTGGTCTAAAAACTCCAGGGCCATAAACAAAAGATCGCCCTGGTGTTGACTAAACCCACTAATAGTCACCACCAAGCCCTCGTCTCCAGAAATGGAAAGCCCCAAGCCCGCCTCAGCAGCTTGATAACGCAAACCAGCTTGTGTTTGGGACAAAAACTCTAAAAGAAGACCCTGTAGCGCTGCTTGCTCCAAAGTAGCAGCAAAAGCCGCAGATTGCAGGCGAGTCATTAAAATGGCCTTGGGCTGCTCATGAAACTGAGAAAATCCATGCCATGCAGTAAGACCTGGATACTCCACAAACTTTTGAGGTGCGGCATTGCCCTGGTTTGCAATCACGGAGAAATCATCTGGTACAAAGGGGTTTAACTGCGGCAGGTACAGTTGGTGGTCCTCCCTGGCCCAGGTCGTAAAATCTCCTTGGCTCAGTACGCGCATACTATATGAAGTCTGATAGAAATACGCCTCCTGATCCACAGGTTGATCCGCACCCACATGAAAAATTCGTGCACGCTCTGCAGTAAGCAGGTCCAGGACCCTGGACGCTGTCCTCTGGTCAAAATAATCCAGGCGGTAAGGACCAAAGTGAACATCTTCCACAGGATACTGCAACATATGAGCTGCTGCCTGATAAACATAGCCAAAACCACTCTGCACAGGCGCATGCTGAAACTGCATATCCATGATCCGTTTGTACTGATCATAGTACTCTTGGCTGATGCCCGTCTCACGCAACAAATCCAAGTAAGCAAAAACAGTGGATAAAACTTTGTTCCTATGGGCCTCGCCTTTTGGCGTAAGCTCCATGGACAGGGAGAAAATAATGCCATTCCGCAATGTTGAGGTATCTGCTCCCACAGAAAGGCCCAGCACAAGACCCTGGCTACGCAGCACATCAACTAAGGAATCTTTGGTTTCTGTACCCAAGACCGAGGCCACAACCTGCACAGGTTTTGTTTCGTATTGATCCAAGTCCTGAGGTAAAATAAATTCCACAGTAATGCTGCGTGCCTGACGCACCGGACGCATACCAATCATAACACCCTGCTCTGCTTCAGTCACGGCAGGGACTAAAGGCACAGCAATAGATGCATCGCCATGAGGAATAAGAGCCAAGGTGTGCTGTGCTATCTGCTCCAACTCATCCAAAGACTGTGGTCCATAAAGCACAGCCTTCATCAAGGACGCACAATACCAGGTCTGGTGAAAACGGACCAACTCTTCATGCAGGATACTTTCAGGCTTATCCGATAACGTCTCCAAATTTCCACCAGAAAAGCGTACTACCGGATGATCGGGGTTCATGGTTCCCAGGGTCAGCATAGCTAATCTACGTCCATCCTCATATTTTTTAGATTCCATTTCTGCATGCACTGCATTGCGTTCCTTGTCTGCATAGACTGGATCCAAAAGAGGAGAGGCCAAGGCGTCAGCCATACGCTGCAACCCTTCCCCAAAGGCAGGAGCATCGACTTCTAAAATGTAAATGGTGGATGCATACCCTGTAGCAGCGTTGGTGCTTCCCCCATTACGCTGCACAAAACCCTGCAAACCTGCTGGTTCAGGGTAGGCAGCAGAACCCAAAAAAAGCATATGCTCCAAATAGTGTGCTAAACCCAATTGTGCATCAGGGTCATCTAAATTACCCACAGGCAGGGCAATGGCCGCAGCAGCTTTGGTGGTCCGCTCGTCGTGTACCAAAAGTACCTCCAAACCAGAGTCCAAAGTCAGAGACCGAAAAGAGCGATATTCTGTTTCTGAAACGTGTATAGGTGAGGACAAGCCTGGTAGGGCTTGCAAAAGAAACAATAAAAAAAACCAAAAAATACGCTGTACTGGCACGAAAACTCCGTTCATAGAAAAAAATTGTAAAATTACATGTTCATCTATAAGGTGTGAAGATAGTTATTCATAATAATAAAGAGCGCAGTAAAACATGCTCCTCTGCCATCATTTTTATACAGGAGGTTTTTGTGAAATATCCCGGTGCATATACCCCAGATTTGAGCCAGCGTGATCCCCATTCCTTGCTGGATGAACTCTTTGTCCAACGCTGGTCTCCTCGCTCCTTTGTCAAAACAAACATTAGCCCTGAAGATTTGGCCTCTGTGCTGGATGCAGCCCGTTGGGCACCATCTGCATACAATGAACAACCCTGGCGCATTTTGACATCAACGAGTGAAACCTTTGCTACTTTTCTCGAACTTCTAGCTGAGCCCAACCAAAAATGGGCACACAATGCCTCGGTCATTGGGTTTATGATTGCCAAGAAAAACTTTACCTTTAACGCTAAACCCAATCCTTGGGCAATCTTTGATTGTGGCTCTGCCTGGATGTCATTGACCCTACAGGCCCGTAAACTTGGTCTATATACCCACGGCATGGCTGGCATCAAAAAAGAGGCCATTCATGACGCCTTTCATATTGATCGACAAGAATTCGAAGTTGTAGCCGGCTTTGTCATTGGCCTCCTGGATGAACGAGAGCATTTGGAAAAACCCTATGTTGACTGGGAGTCACCCTCTCCGCGCAAAGCATTGCCTGAAATCTGGAAGCAAGGCGTTTGGACAGAATAAAAAAACCGCTGTTCATCAAGTACCCATGATTTTCTTGCGAAACATAAAAAAAGCTGCACCTAAAATACACAAGCTGGCCCATACATAGTCCATGCTCGGCTTTTCTTTCATATACACAATAGAAAAAGGGATAAAAACAGAAAGGGCGATACATTCTTGTAAAATTTTGAGTTGCCCCACATTCATGACCTGATGGCCAATACGGTTTGCTGGCACTTGTAACAGATATTCTAAAAGGGCGATACCCCAACTGACAAAAGCAGCAATAACCCATGGGGTGTGCGACAAGTTGCGTAAATGACCGTACCATGCAAAAGTCATAAAAACATTGCTCAAAGACAACATGATAATGGTCAACACATAAGCGTTCATGCGCCCTGCTCGTCTCCGATCATATACTTACACATAAAAGAGGACACGCCCAAAAAACGTGTCCTTCTTGATTATTGCTCAATGTACACAACTACTATGATTTGTTTTTATTTTTGGGCTGCCAACTGCAGCCTCTGGGATTAGGCCTTCAGCCCTGAATCCCGAGTTTGGGAAAAACAAACCTGATTAACACCACGACCACGCCTATAACAAGTAAGATATGCAAAAGCTCACTCATAGAACCTCCTATACGACAATTATACTTTAGATGTGTACGACCTGGCCAAGTGTCAAGGTAAACGCAGCTCTCCCACCTCAATAATCTTGGCCCCCTGAGCCGCCATAAGCTGGCGTAGGGTTTGTTCTGCAGCAGACAAAAAACGGAGTCGAACCACAGCTCGATAGCGGTCAATAACACTCATAATCGCCAAATTATCATAGCCTTCCAAAAGAAAGCGGTACAATGCAATATCCTGACGCGGAATTTCCACATACAAAATACGACTAGCTCTTTCTGGCTCAGCACCAAGACCTGTCCGCGCTGATTTGTAGGCTCTTGATTGGGATGATCGTAGCTTAGAGGATTTCATAGCCATTGTCTGTGACCACCACCATGTGCTCCCAACGTACCCCGCCCCAGGCGGGATAATATAAACCAGGTTCAACAGTAATGACCATACCGGGACGTAGAATTGTGGGCCTATGCGGTCCAACTCCAGGTGCTTCATGCGTTTCCAAACCAATACCATGTCCCAGAGAATGGGTAAAATAATCAGCCACTCCATGGCCTGCAAAAAAATCTTGAGCTGCACGATGCAACACTGCTGTACTAACCCCAGGTTCAATAAGCTGCATAGCCCGCATCTGGGCTTGTTGTACCAATTCCAGGGTACGCAAAAATGTAGCACTGGGTTTGGAACCAACCCACCAGGACCGGGTCTGGTCTGAGCAATAATTCTTAAATCGCCCCCCCATATCCACCAAAACTGGAGTCTCTTCATCTAGTTTTGTATCTGAAGGACGAGCATGAGGCAAAGCACCATGAGGACCAAAGCCAACAATGGGCGCAAAGCTTAATTCTTCTGCTCCACGCTCACGAAAAGCCTGCTCCAACATCCAGGCAACTTCACTCTCGGTCAAACCTGGCTCTATCTTCTCCTGCAATAAAGCAAAAACCTGATGATTGAGCAAACATGATTGACGTAAAAGAGACAGCTCGGATGCATCTTTTATTATCCGCAATTCTTCTACCAGGCGAGGAGATGGGCATAAGGTCAATGTTTTACCCAGCTCCAGATACATCTCCACAGACATGGATTGGGCTTCAATCCATAGCTTCTTGATATTTTGGCCTTGAATAAATTGAGCTATTTGCTCCAAACGTGGAGCACCATAAATATGTACTTGATCAATGGGCCAATGTCGCTGAGCTTCTTCCCTAAAACGACTATCAGTCAGCAACCAATCCTGCCCCTTGGCCTGGACCAGCAAACATCCAGAACTTTCATTGCATTGCCCATCATGAAGTTCAAAACCGGAAAGATAAAAACGGTTGGCTGGATGGGTAATGAACAAAGCAGGCACGTTATGTTCCTGCATCAATATTTTCAGAGCTTGAAGACGATGATGATATGGCATGAGCTATCCTTTTATTTGTGCTCAATAATCATGGTGGGGCAACAGGGCTCTGGCTGGGCAAATACTTTCACTGGCTTGAACAGATAACGATAAAAAAAACTGTCTCCCAAACGGGCTACCAAGCGCACCAAAGCAGCCACAACCAAAAGAGTAAAAAACATCCTGGCCCACAACAAACCAGAAATATGCGCACCCAGCACAGCCATGAGCAAGGTGTCTTCAAAAACAGAGTGCGACAGCCCCATAAGACTTAAAGAAGAAAAAATATCCTTGTCTGCAATGTGGCCTGAACGTGCCTCGTGCATGATCATGCCGCCCCCATAAGAGAGGCCCATGACCATCCCCACAATGGTCAAAGTTCCTGCTTCTGCCCCCACACCAAGGCTCCGCAAGACTGGAGCTAACAGACGGACACAAAAATGAGTAATACCAAGAGCTGTAAAAATACGCATGACTGCTGTTAAAATCAGAATAATAACAAAAATCATGGCTAAGTTTTGCACCTGGCTCAGTCCCCACATCCAAAGATTGGCACTTTCAGGTTGGGACTCCCATAAAATAACATTGGGCTGTTGCAGCCAGGCGGTGAAAGAGTAGCAATGATGCAAGGCCAGGCCCAAAACCAGAGCTCCACCAATCCGTAAAAGGGCCTGAAAGCCCATGCGTGGACCAACCTTACGTACAATTTCCAATTCAATAGGCAAGCCATGGGCCACCAAAATCATGGTGCACAGCACGGTAACCTGGGCCACCGTAAGGTCAAAGCTCCCTGCCAAAGAAACAAAAACAATCATGCTCGCATAAATAGTATTGATCATGGCTGTAGCCCAAACCAGCCCCATTTCACCAGGCAGGCCCACCAGGTGCATAATTGGGGATAATGGCTTGGCCAGCCAGAATATAAGTCCGACTTCTTGTAAAATCTTTACCCCAATAATGATGGGGATCATAATCTTGTAGAGCTCCAGACTGATGCGCAGGGAACGCTGCACAATATTTTTTATTTCCTGAAAAATTTGCATGGTTTCTCTTGGCTAGGGGCAGAAGTACAGCCCATAAGAAAAAAACTGCTGCATTTGCATTGTCTTCTTGGGCATACAGACCCTGGATATGATTTCTTTTAGAAAATTTGCCTGAGCAAACTTTCGCCTCCAGTATTGGAAGAGCCGGAAGGGCTATATGCTTCAGGAATATCAGCGAAATATACAGGCTCAGTCCCGTTTTGAAAGGGCAACATATACGCTTGGGACGTACCTGACCCGGCTAACCGGCCTGTACGCCCATCAACCCTGGCCATAACAATACCCGGCGGAACAGAAAAATCTTCTACAGGATACAGTTCTTCCACCTGTTGGCGATAATCAAGCCAAATAGGCAAGGACACCCGCGCCCCGGTTTCGTACTTGCCCATAGGCCGCACCTGATCATAGCCAACCCATACCCCTGTCAAAAGATAGGGTGAAAAACCCATAAACCAGGCATCTTGTTCGTCATTGGTGGTGCCGGTCTTGCCAGCCACAGGACGCCCCAAAGCCTTGGCCCTGGCGCCAGTTCCGTCCTGGACAACCTGTTGTAACAAACTGGATATAATATATGCCTCTTCAGAAGTCATGGCTTCTGTTATTTCTTCAGAGGCCAAATACAATTGTTCTCCCCAAGGTGAGGCCACACTGGCAATAATTTGAGGACGAATACTTGTCCCACCCCTGGCAAAAGTCGTATAGGCTTGGCACATGTTTAAGGGGGTAAACTGTCCGGACCCTAATGCCAGAGATAAATTTGGTTCCATGATACCCTCAAGGCCCATAAGCTTGGCCTTCTTGACTACCTCTTGGATACCCACTTGTTGAGCAATGCGCACTGTCACCAAATTGCGAGATTTGACCAAAGCAGTGCGAAACAAGGTTGGCCCATAAAAAATCCCTTCAAAGTTTTCCGGTTTCCAAGGTTTGCCACTGCCATCATTATAGACAATGGGTGCGTCAATAATAATGGAGGCCGCAGTATATCCATGACTCAAGGCCGTGGCATAGACAACGGGTTTAAAGGCAGATCCTGGCTGGCGCAAAGCCTGAGTAGCCCGATTAAATTGGCTACGAAAAAAATCATATCCCCCACTTAAAGCCAGCACTTCACCTGAACGGGGATCCATGGATACCAACGCACCTTCCACAAGAGGCTCTTGTTCCAATCGCAGATTCCACGGTTTGTCACCATTGGCTTCCACCACTTCGGCCCAGACGACATCCCCAGATTTCAGGACCTTGTTGGCATCAGTAACTTTACCTGCTCCTTCTGGAGCAATCTTGGGATTGGGTTGTCGAGCCCAGCTCATTTCCGACACAGGTATTAACCCGGTGTATTGCCCAAAACGTACTGTTGCCCCACCTTTTTCTACATTTTTTACTACCACTTGGACCCAATCGCCAGGTTCTTGCGCGGTGATAACCTGGGCCTGTACAAAACTATCTTGTGCCAATGCTTCAAGATGCTGGATGGGACCTTGCCATCCATGACGCTTGGATGTTGCTCGCAGCCCATCCTTCAAAGCCTTGTCTGCAATCTCCTGATGCTTGCTATCCATGGATGTGCGTACCTGAAGACCACCAGTATACACCATATCTTCACCATAGCGTTCAACCAATTGGCGACGGACTTCTTCCAGGTAGTATGGTCCTGTTTTCCAGGATGGATCTTCTTGTGTTTTATATTCCAGGGGCTCTTGTACTGCGACTGCATACTCTTCAGGTGTAATCCAGTGCAGCTCTCTTAATCGAGACAAAACATACAATTGTCGCTCACGAGCTCGTTCCGGACTCGTGTAGGGAGAATAACGCGAAGGGGCCACGGGCAATCCTGCCAAAACCGCAGCCTGGGCAATGGTTAATTGCGAAGCACTGATACCAAAATATTCACGAGCCGCTGCCTCCACCCCATAGGACCTCGCGCCAAGAAAAATTTCATTCAGATAGATGGTTAAAATTTCATCCTTGGTCAGATATTTTTCCAAACGATAGGCCAAAATAATTTCTTTCAGCTTACGTTCATAACTTCGCTCCGGTGTAAGGAGCATGGATTTAATAACTTGCTGCGTGATGGTGCTGCCACCCTGCTTTATTCCACCGGCAATAAAGTTTTTTATGGCGGCACGCACAATACCGGGCAAATCAATACCTTCGTGCTGATAAAACCCAGCATCTTCAGCTGCTAAAAAAGCACGAATTGTGGCTGGGCTCATCATGGATAAAGGAATAAGAAACCTTTTTTCACGATAAAAATACCCAATAATTTGTCCATCCCGATCCCGCACTGTGGTAGCAAGGTTGGGTGAATAATCATTAAGCCTGGTAATACTCGGTAAATCTTCCTGGGCCCAATAATATATGCCCGCTGCTCCACCAATGGCTATAATCAGCAACAAGAATAAAAAAATAAAAAAGAATTTCAGTACTTTCATAGCTTTTCTCATCTACACAGTTCAAGATCCAGGCCCGCACACATGGCTGTAAATAGAGTGCGTACCTCCTGTCCATTGGTCTGCATGGCTGCCAAGAGATCTTCTAACTTTGGATACTCCTTATAAGCCATGCACTCTGGCATGGAAAACCACGTCAATTGTCCTTGATAAACCCATAAGGGAAAAAGGCGACAATATTTGGGCCGGATAGTACGATCCAAACGACACCCTGCATCTCCCAAAAATACACACTTACCAGTCTGAGTAACAGATAAGCGCCAATGTGTGCCCGTAGCAGCAAAGACCTGACCAACATTATAATCAGGTAAAAGCCGGGCCAATTGGGATATAAATCCAGAAGAATTGGATACTTGTACAAAAAATTCTTCTCCTCCAGCTCTGGACGAGATAACAGCTATTTCCTCTTGTGACAGGGGAAAGCAAAACTCCAAATTTTCTGTAGATGTGGAACAACAGGTTGGCCCTTGGCTAGCGCAGTGCTGGCAAATACAAGGATGAGCAAGAATATTGGTCATAAACTCCTCCATGGGCGCCAAAAATCACCAGAATTATTGGGCAAATTTAACGCGCCCCTGCCCCAACACATCATGCATATGGACCATACCCAACAAAACATTATCCTCATCCACCACTGGCAAAACAGTAATGGCTTTACTTTCCATAAGATCCAGTACTTGTGCTGCTGATTGTCCGGGAGTCACGTGCAAAGGCCCAGGCTTCATCACCATATCGACCACAACATCCAGGTCCAGCCTCCTGGTACATACCAGCCGTCGCACATCCCCATCAGTAAGAATGCCCGACAATCGCCCATGCTGATCAAGAATGCAAACACAGCCAAGGCCACCCTGGTTTAAATTCTCCAAAGCCTGGGCCAAGGATGCTCCCTGGGGGACAACGGGCAACCCATGAGAACGCATCAGGGCTTCTACTTTTTGTGCCAAACGCAGCCCTAGGGCTCCACCAGGATGAAAACGCTTAAAATCCTCCAAGGCAAAAGACTTCCAGTCAATAAGGCAGACAGCCAACGCATCCCCCATAGCCAAGGTCGCCGTGGTACTGGACGTAGGGGCGACCCCCAAAGGGCATGCCTCCTGGGGGACGCCGGTATCAATAACCACATCAGCCAAGGTGGCCATGGTGGAACCAAGACCTCCGGTCAAGGCAACAACGCTACCCGCCAAAAGTTTTAAGCTTGGTAAAATATTATTTAATTCATCTGTTTCTCCGGAATTGGAAATGGCCAGGATCACATCTTCCTTGCGGATCATGCCCAGATCTCCATGTGCACCTTCCACGGGATGCAAAAAAAAAGCCGCTGTCCCGGTACTGCTGAGCGTTGCGGCAATCTTGCGGCCCACAAGACCAGATTTACCCAGTCCTGTGACCACGACCCGACCGGTACAGGCAGCCATGAGCTCCAAAGCCTGAACAAAAGATATACTCAATTTGTCCCGCACCGAGGCCAAGCCCTGAATTTCAATCTCCAACACTTGTCGGGCCCGATTGAGCCAGTCTGTTGGGGTATATTTTTTTTGAAAGCTCATTGGCCGCTCTCCTGACAGCACTGCGTATTACATTGATCCGATAAAACCGGATACGCACCATTAAAACACGCCAGGCAAAAACTGCCTGGATCCTGGACTGCTTTAAGGAGCCCCCCAATAGTTATAAAATGCAGACTATCCAATCCGAGATAACTACTAATTTCAGCCACAGAATGGTTGGCAGCAATAAGCTCCCCTTTGGAGGAAAAATCAATGCCATAGTAACAAGGATAGTGAATGGGTGGACAGCTGACACGCATGTGGATTTCCTTGGCCCCCAATTCTCGCAATTGCTTGACTCGAGGACGAATGGTTGTACCACGCACAATGGAGTCCTCCACCACAATAACTCGTTTGCCTTTGATCATACTTTTAACAGGATTGAGTTTAATACGTCCGGCAAAATCGCGCATACTTTGGGTAGGCTGAATAAAAGTACGTCCCACATAGTGGTTGCGGATCATGCACGCCTCAAAAGGTAGGCCGGCTTCTTGTGCGTAACCAATAGCTGCGTAAACGCCCGAGTCAGGAAAAGGCATGACAAAATCCCCTTCAGCCGGACATTCCTGTGCCAAAATCATACCCATGGTCTTGCGTGTATCATACACTTCTTGATCAAAAACCAGGGAATCAGGTCGAGCAAAATAAATAAGCTCAAAAATACATGCACCCTGCCGTTGTGCAGGTTCCATACATTGGTGCACATGTATCTGCCCATTATCTATAACCAGCATCTCACCAGGGGCCAAAGAACGCAGATACTCTGCTTCCAACAAATCAAAAGCACAGGTCTCTGAAGCCAGAACATAGGCTTCCCCAGCCTGGCCTAAAGATAAAGGACGAAACCCCCATGGGTCGCGCACAGCAATGAGCTTATGGTTAATCATGAATAACAGACTATAAGACCCCTTCAGCCGGGCACAGGCCTTGGTAATAGCTTCTTCTGGTGTATTGCCATTCATATTTTTGGCTACCAGATGCATAATCACTTCACTATCCATACACGTTTGAAAAATCGTACCCTGATTTTCCAATTCTTCACGCAAGCAGGCTGTATTCACCAAGTTTCCATTATGGGCCAAAGCCATGTGCATACCTTTATAGGAAACCCTGAACGGCTGAGCATCACGAATAAGCGGAATACCCGATGCCCCATAACGAACGTGCCCCATGGCAATGTTACCTTTGAGCTGATATCCCAAATGACTTTCATTAAACACATCTGCCACCAAGCCAACACCCCGCTGTTCACGAATAGCATGACCATCCCAGGTAACAATTCCTGCACTTTCCTGCCCGCGATGCTGCAAAGCATACAAGCCAAAATATGTCATGCGCGCTGCCTCTGGGTGCCCATAAATTCCAAACAATCCACAAGCTTCTTTTTTCATAACGTTTTATTCCAATGTACACACAATGGTGTAGATAAAATCCTGAAAGGGCAAAAGCTCAGAATCCTCCAAGACTCTGAGCTTTGTATTGTCAAATTAAAAAAATGAAAAAGCCAAAGTTAAAAATCCCGGCTCGATTCCTGATAATATTCTTGTAAGCATTTAACATCCAAACCAGCAGTGCTGCGCTCCTTAATGGCCATAGCTACAGCCTTGGCTGCAGCCAAACTTGTTGTATAGGGAAGACCATACAGCACTGTGGTCCGCCGCAGCTCTGAAGAGTCCATCTTGGTGCGTTTGCCTGAGGAAGTGTTGATCACCAATTGAATATCACCATTTTTAATATGATCTACCACATTGGGACGACCTTCATACACCTTATTCACCACCTGACAGTCAACGCCATGCTTGGCCAAAAAAGCAGCTGTTCCTCTGGTGGACATAATCCGAAAACCAAGTTGCTGAAAGGTTCGGGCAGGCACAATAATGCCATTTTTATCCTGATCATTAACAGAAATAAAAACACAACCAAGGGATGGCAATAATTGTCCTGCCGCAAGCTGAGCCTTCATAAAGGCCAGGCCAAAGGAAGGATCAATACCCATAACTTCCCCAGTGGAACGCATTTCTGGACCAAGCAAGGTATCCACGCCAGGAAAACGATGAAAAGGCAACACTGCTTCCTTAACAGCGTAATATCCACCTTTGGGCATGGACCAGGGATTGATCTCAGCCAGTTTTTCACCCAACATCACCCTGGTAGCGAGTTTGGCCAATGGAACACCCGTGGCTTTGGAAACAAAAGGCGCAGTACGTGAGGCCCGTGGATTAACTTCCAGAATATATATCTGCTCGTCCTTTAATGCGAATTGGATATTCATCAGCCCCACCACCCCCAGTTCCTTAGCCAGGGCCTTGGTCTGACGCCTAATTTCCTGAATCCACATTTTACCCACAGTGTGGGGGGGCAAGACACAGGCCGAGTCTCCAGAATGTACTCCTGCCTCTTCAATATGTTCTAAAATGCCGGCCACATACGTATCCTGGCCGTCACTGACTGCATCAACATCAATCTCAATGGCATTTTCCAAAAATTTATCAATAAGAATGGGATGCTCCGGGGCCACGGGCACATGCTGATCAAAATAGTCCCGCAATGACTTTTCATCATAGACAATATCCATGGCCCGACCACCCAAAACATAGGAGGGACGGACCACCACAGGATAGCCAATACCTTGGGCTGCCAGCACAGCCTCGTTGACACTCATGGCTATGCCATTTTCAGGTTGCAGCAGTTCCAACTTTTGCAACAAGGCCTGAAAACGCTCCCGATCCTCAGCCCGATCAATGGAATCAGGAGAAGTTCCTAAAATGGGTACTCCTTCCCGGACCAAAGGCACCGCCAGGTTCAGGGGAGTTTGGCCTCCAAATTGGACAATAACCCCTTCGGGTTGTTCTTGTTCAATAATGGCCAGGACATCTTCCCTGGTCAGAGGCTCGAAATAAAGACGATCTGAGGTATCATAATCTGTGGAGACAGTTTCGGGATTGGAATTGACCATAATGGGTTCAATACCCATTTCTCGCAGAGCATAGGCAGCGTGCACACAGCAATAGTCAAACTCAATACCCTGGCCGATACGATTGGGTCCACCACCAAGAATGACTACTTTACGCTTGTCAGATACTCGGGCCTCGTTGTCTGTCTCATAGGTGGAATAATAATAAGGAGTATGGGCTTCAAATTCCCCGGCACAGGTATCCACCAATCGGTAGGAAGGAAAAATTCCAGCTTCTTTGCGCAAAAAACGGATATCAATCTCTTTACGTTTCCAAAGGGTAGCTAATTGTCGATCGGAAAAACCCATCATCTTGGCTTGGCGAAGTACTGCAACAAATTCAGGATTACTTATTGACAGGTTCCCCTGTAGGCCCACATTTTTGAGTATCCCTTCAAAATCCACAATTTCCTTAAACTGTCGAATAAACCAGGGATCAATGGCTGAGGCAGCAAAAATCTCTTCTTCGGTCAGCCCAACAAGTAAAGCCTCGCGTAACTGAAAAAGCCGACGAGAATTGGGACGACGCAGCCCGGCTAAAATTTCTTCCCGGTCCGGTAAAGGACCATCAAAAACCTTGCCCAGACCAGGATAGCCAATTTCCAAAGAGCGCAAGCCTTTTTGCAAAGCTTCCTTGAAAGTGCGACCAATGGCCATGGTCTCACCCACACTTTTCATGGCTGTGGTTAAAAAATCTTCAGAGCCAGGAAACTTCTCAAAGGTGAAGCGAGGTATTTTAATGACCACATAATCAATACTGGGCTCAAAAGCGGCCTTGGTCTCGCGGGTAATGTCGTTTTGCAGTTCATCCAGGGTGTAGCCTACTGCCAGCTTGGCAGCGATCTTGGCTATGGGAAAGCCCGTAGCCTTGGATGCCAAAGCAGAAGAGCGAGATACGCGGGGATTCATTTCAATAACCATGAGTTCGCCATTGGCAGGATTAACGGCAAACTGCACATTGGCCCCACCTGTTTGCACATCAATTTCACGCATGATGGCCAGAGATGCCCTGCGCATTCGCTGGTACTCATCATCATTTAAGGTTTGGGCCGGCGCAATGGTCACCGAGTCACCCGTATGCACACCCATGGGATCCAAATTTTCAATGGAACAAATAATGATGGCCGTATCTTTGCTGTCACGCAGCACTTCAATTTCATACTCTTTCCAACCCAAAAGGGATTCCTCCAGCATAACTTCTGTGGTCAGGCTGGCGGCCAGGCCCTGTTGGGCAAACATCTCCAAATCTTCCTTGTTATAAGCGACTCCACCCCCCGTACCGCCCAAGGTAAAAGCCGGACGAACAATAATGGGAAAAGCCAATTCTTCAGCCCACTTCCGCACGTCATCCATGCTTTGGGCAATGCCGCTTTTGGGCACCTTAAGGCCAATTTTATTCATGGCCTGGCGAAAAAGCTGACGGCTTTCAGCCTTTTTTATGGCTGGCAAGGAAGCACCAATAAGCTCCACTCCATACTTTTCCAACGTCCCATCTTCCGCCAAAGCCACTGCCGTATTAAGACCTGTTTGGCCCCCCAGGGTTGGCAGCAAGGCGCAGGGCCGTTCTTTGGCAATAATCTTGGCCACAGTACCTGGTTCAATGGGCTCGATATAGGTTCGATCTGCCAAATTGGGATCAGTCATGATCGTGGCTGGATTGGAGTTGACCAAAACCACTTCATAGCCCTCTTCTTTGAGAGCCTTCACGGCCTGAGTTCCAGAATAGTCAAACTCACAAGCTTGACCAATAACAATAGGGCCAGAACCAATGAGCATTATTTTTTTGAGATCAGTTCTTTTGGGCATGAATCATGGGTGGGGTTAGGTGTTGGATAATATGGTTATGGACACAGCATGGTGCCCCCTCTTGTGCAAGGCGCTAACAGAATAAACCTTGGACCCAGGAAGGTCAAATACTCCTTGAAGCACCCCCCACTCGGCCGTGGAAAAATAATCAGTATTTTTCCACCGTTTCTTCCTCCATCTTGATATGGACCGCACCGTCCTCTGGCCGCATGCGCACATGCATTTGTGGCAAGGCAATCTCAACTCCGTGTTCACGAAACTTATGGTCAATGGCTTCGCGAATCTCTGAGGGAGCTGAGGTCACATAGTCAATATGACGTACCCACAAGCGGACAAAAAAATTCAAGGCATTGGGGCCAAAATCATTAAAAATGACCACTGGAGCTGGATTGGGCAAAATTGCTGGATGTTCAGAAGCAGCTTCCAGCAGTAATTTTTTAACCAACTGGATGTCCGAACCATACATAACACTCACCGGTATTTCTCTGCGCACCCGCATATCTTTACGATGCGTCCAATTAATGACTTTATTGGCAATCAAAATTGAATTGGGCAAAAATATCTTGGCATTATCATAGGTCTGGACTTCAGTATTACGAATATTGACACTAATGACCACGGCCCACACCCCATCAACCTCAATGACATCTCCTGGCTGGATGGCCCGGTCAAAAAGAAGAATCAAGCCACTGATAAAATTACTGATAATGGCCTGCAAGCCAAAACCAATACCCACAGAGAGACCACCAGCAATGACCGCAAAATTGCTCAAGTTGATGCCCAGCATATTCAGGCTGATGAGCCCAAAAAGTAACCACAGGCAATAAATACCAATGCGCTGCAAGGAAGCGGCTGCACCAGAATCAATATTTTTTCCACGTAATTTCTCACTGCCCAGGACTGCCTTCCATACTGTTGCCAGGGAACGCACCAATTGGAAAAGGAGCAACACCATGCCTAGCCGCAAGAAATTAAAAGAAAAATCTCCCCAACTCACTTCCAGGGTGGACAGCTTGTCAAAAATTGCATTGGTCCCAAAGTTAATGGTCATCCAAAAAATAACCCCCAGGATGATCACTACCCAGACCAAGACCATTAAAAATGTTGCTATCAAATCAGATACCACGGCCTGAAGTCCGGTTTTATCCATTTGTTCAGAAACAACCCGGATCACGCTGGTAGCTCCAATGGCCAATTGTCCAGCCAAAGCCAGGACGCCCCACATGGTACTGGCCAAAATGGCCAGATTACCCCAACCCAGCACGGCCACTATAACCAAAAGAGCTGCCACATAGGGATGCAGCCTGCGAATAATTCGTTCATAACGCAGTTTGGGCCGTATCATGCCAAAAAAAAGACTACTGAATACCAAAAGCCCGACCCAGGCCAAACGCGCCAGCCATGGAGGCAAACGTAATAAATACAAAATACCCACACTGGAGGATAAAAAGACCAGGGGGAGCAAGGGCTGGATAGTTTTTTTGTGGACCACGCCACGGACATTGCGAAAAATCCAGGCCAGGGCCTGAATACCGGTCAGATTAAGTAAATGAGCACAAATCAAAAGTAGGGAGGTTTGCTTGACCTTGCCCGAAAAAAAAGCCGTAAGCAGCATCAGGCCTGCGGACAAACAAAAAATACCAAAGGCTGAAGCCAGCCGTCCGCCGGTATGGGTGTTGGCAAAAACACCACTTAAATAGCGATAACTGATAAAACCAAATAAAAGGTAGGGAAACCAGAACAGGACAATGGACCCCCCCCAATCACCAGAATCACGGGTGGTTGTAGTGTACTGACTGATAAAAAAGGAGCGCATATTGGTAAACCAATCCTGCAATTCCTTACCTACATCTGCTCCTTTTTTGGGAAAAATCTGGAACTTGGTTTCCTCAAAAAATTGGGCTTTCCAAATCTGAGGCAATTGGGTTTCAAAACTGATTACCCAATCTTGAATACGAGTTTGGATATCCGCCACCACAACCTGTTGCTGTTCCAACTTTTTTTGCGCGGTCTTAAGGGCTTGAGCCACTTCAGCCACACTTTTACGAATTTTTTGCACATCCTGGCGCCATTCTTTGTCCAGTTCCGAGCCCCATTTTTTCTCCAAATCTTCACTCAAGGCTTGGACTGTGGCTGCTTTAAGGCCCAGCTCTTTACTCAGACTATTTAAGGGCTCAAATTCCTTATCTAAATTAATCCCCAAAAACTTGGCTTCCACCAAAGCCACTTGCATGTCGTGAGGATTGGTCTTGGACATGCGGGCCATGACTTCAATCATCTGCAGGCGACTGCGGGCCATTTCTAAAGTTGGCGCAAACACCTCTTCTTTTTTTTCTAGCTGCGCTTGTAATCCTTTTACATCCTGATGTAAGGCTTCTACTTCTTTAGCTTTAGACTGAAAAAATGAAATGACCGCAGAAGTTTCAGCAGAAACTTCTACAGCAGTGTCTGAGCTTGACTGATTTTCAGCAGTAGCAAACCCAGCACAGAACAAGAGAAAAATCAAAAAAAATACAATACGTCGCATAGTACCCTCAAAAAAAGAACCACTCCCGAGGATGGCTTAAACACTGAGCCCTTTACTCGTTAGAGATATCCCCAGTTCTTCAAACGCGCATAGGCGTGTTCAGCCATTTCACCCTGATTCACGGCCTGGAGATACCGCTGATATTCCTGGGCTGCACGTTGTTTATCCTGCATCCCCTCATAAGAAAAACCTTTCATAAACACTGTGGTGGAATTTCCGGGCAAAATACGCTCGTACCCGGTAAAGGCGGTTAAGGCTGCACTATAATCCTTGTTCATAATAGCCGCGATTCCAAAAACATGCTGGGCCTGAGCTTCAGTGGGGTACACCTGTCTGGCCTTGTCCGCCCATTGTGCCGCCAATTTCCCATTCTTCTGGGCCACATAGCATTTGGCCAACATAAGCAGCCCAGCGTAATCATTGGATGATTGACGCAAGCCCTGCTCATATTGCTTTTGAGCCGTGGCGTACTCTTCCTTGGCCATGGCCTGATCCCCTTGCTGAAAAAGCTGAAACATGGGCTGCAACCGCCTTAAGCTGGCGGTATTGTCCATATAGCGTTCCTGGCCCAAGGGTAATGCACTTTGCGATCCGTAGTGTGTCCTCGAACGATACACAGCTGTATCATAACGCTCGGTGCTCATGGGATGAGAAGAAAACATGGCTTCAATGGCACTGGGCTGACGCTGACTCATGGATTTAAGTACATCCATAAGTCCGACCATGCCCTCTGGGGAATAACTCGTCTTAACCATATATTCCATGCCCAGTTCATCAGCCTGACGCTCATCTTCACGACTATACCGAGCGAGCAGCAAGCTGGCCCCAAGACCACCCAAAGCACCGGTCAAATCTCCCAGTCCTTGGCTGGTTGAACCTGCCACCAAAGAGACACCTCCGACCAAAGTGCCAATGAGGCGACTTTTGCTCATGCGTGCGGCTGTGTGTCGAGCATTCACGTGGCCTAGCTCGTGGCCGATCAGACCAGCCAGTTCTGCTTCATTTTTCAGCTCAGCCAAAATGCCTCTGGTAATGGCGATACTGCCACCAGGAAAGGCATAGGCATTGACATAGGTGGCGTTCACCACGTTGAAATTATAAGGCATATGGGGTCGATGTGTGGTGCGAGCCAGGCTTGTGCCTACTCCTCGAATATAGCCATTGAGAGCTGTATCCTGAGTTATACCATAATCAGCAGAAAATTGGTGGGGAGAATTGGCCTTATCAACCTGAATTTCCTCACTCTCACCCATGAGCATAAACTGGCTTTGTCCTGTAACCGGATTAAAAGCACAACCAGCTATGGTGGAAATACCAGCCAAAGAAGCCAGTTTAATGAAATCCCGACGGGTCAAGCTACCTTGATAGGCACGATCTGCAAATATGGAACTCATGACATAACTCCTCATTACTTGTGATATGCATACCTACACCAGCAAACAATGGACTGACAACCTGCAAGCCAGAGGGTTAAAAATTGTCTCCTTGTGAAAATACCATAGACAAGCTTACTGGGACAAAATGAAAAACAACTAAAAAGCTGGTGCAAAATAAAAAACAACTATAATGTTGACATATTATAACCCAAAAGCAAAAATATTCTCATGCCAAGTACAACACGAACGAATAATTTGTTCTATATTTTGGAAGATTGGAAAACCCCTTTAACCTCAATCCTATTGCCGTATATGCCGTCGGTCCACATCAGTGATGGCAAGATGTGAAGTGCTCAAGGAAACAAAGAGTAAATCCCGAATTCAAGGAGCAAAAATGAAACAATACAAAATTTTTACCCACCCCACCCAAGCCATGGAAGCTGTAAAACAAGGCTGGTCGTGGCCAGGATTCTTTTTTAGCTTTATTTGGGCTTTGGTCAAAAAACAATGGGTCCTGGGTTTTGGGGTCCTCATAGGCATAGTCGGTCTGGGATATCTAGTAGATGCCTTTATCCAGGATACAGACCTGGGCGAAAGGATGATCAATTTGTTTGCTTTGGCCATTAATTTTGTTTTTGGCATGAAGGGCAATAGCTTTCGGGAAGGAAATCTCATCAGCCGTGGATACCAGCTCGTAAACACAGTGGCTGCAAAAAATCCCAAAGGAGCAATGATTGCCCATGTCAATGCAGAGTCCACTATGAGCTGACCCTGGTACATGGCAACAAGCCCAACCTTAGGTGCATCTATGCAATAGTAGGCCCCAGATACTAATCTGGTCAGTAATATAGACAAAATCTAAACACAGGAAATCACAATGCGGACCATACTCATGGTTATCCTCTTTTGTGTTCTGGCCAGTAACACCTGGGCCACCAGACAATTTCCAGAAATAATAGAGTACAACGACCAGACCTATGATCTGTATTCCCTCCCCCTGGAGGCACTCTTTGCGCAGGGCACACCCAGGACCTTTGTCCAGGGACCATTGCTCACAGCGTGTATGCGCGGCTATGTTGGCACCTGGAAAATTGAAGATGACTGGCTCTATCTCGTTGTCCTCAAGGGTATGGGCTCGGACATGCCCAGGAACCTGCTTCCTGTCATTGACCCAACATGGGGCAGCCCTGTCCCTGCAACCTGGTACACAGGCACTTTGCGCATTGGCCGGGGCAGGATCCTTGATTTTAAAATGGGATTTGAAGAAAGCAGGGAAGAAGAAATTTTTCTGGAAATTCAAAATGGTCAGCTTATCTCCATTCAGGCTGAGGATAAAAACAACTCGACCCTCTCAGACCAGGAGAAATAATGACTATGCCTACCATTGCCTACAGCGTTCTGGAAGCTGCTTTTGATTGGGTCGCCTCTGACCCTGATGAGAGTGAGGCCTATATCTCCAAAACCACGGGTAAAGTTTTTTATTGGACGTCCTTTGATGCAGGGCCTGAGGGCGAACTGGAAGAACTGCCTGATGATCATGCAGATGAAAACCTGTACTGGGCCATTCCTGATAAAAGAGACCTGGATCTTGGCAAGGACCTGGTCTTGGCCTTTAGCCGCGAATATCTGCCCGACCACTATGACCGGGTCCGTGATATTTTCCGCCAGAGTGGAGCCTATAGAAACTTCAAGGACTTACTGGAAAAATTGGGGTTTATAGAAACCTGGTACGATTATGAAAGCGCCCAAACCAAAGCCGCCCTGCTAAAATGGGCTAAGGAAAAGGGTATGGTGGTTGATCCGTAAGTAAAAACAGTGTGTAGCCATATAGTTTTAACAACAAAACAAGACAATTAGCAAAGAAGGGATGGCCATGGCAAAAATCAACACAATGCTTTTAATGGTTATGCTTGGTTTCTTCTTTGCCAGTACAACCTGGGCGGGAACTGGTTACAAAATCAGATGCTTGAACCCACAATGTGACTTTGCATCCTCCATCAGTCTGGGCGGCGGTATGCGCTTTGAGGAAATCACAGGATATTGCTTTGAAAAAAATAGCTTTGTGCGCATCACCTGGCCAAGACAAGGAAAATACAACCCAGATGTCCAAGATGATCGTGCACCAAAGCCCATGACCATCTGGAACCATGCCACTGGTGAGTCTTTCCAGGTCTATATCTTTCCCGATTGTTCCGAACCATTACTCCCCATTACCAGCATCAAAGAATTTAAATTTTGTCCTCAGTGCAATCAGCCAACATTAGAATTTGAGGCCGACCTGCTTTATGATTGATGGCAAAAAGGCAGATCAATCCTGGGCCTGGCGGTCCAGCCCACGATAATTAATGGCTTCAGCCAAATGGGTGACCGTAAGATTGTCATCTCCAGCCAAATCAGCAATGGTTCGGGAAATTCGCAAGACTCGTGTAAAAGCTCTGGCCGACATGCCCAGACGCTTCACTGCTGCTTCTAAAAAACTATGCTCTGTTTCTGTTAATGGACAAAACCGTTCCAGCCATTTTCCGGATAATTCCGAATTGGAAGAAAAATGCAGCTGTGCATAGCGGCCCTGTTGCACCTCTCGGGCAGTATTAATTTTTTCATGCATCGCGGCTGAATCAATACTCCCCTGGGCCTGCTTCAAGTCTCGGTAGGGCACTGCCGGGACTTCCACATGTAAATCAATGCGATCCAAAAGCGGTCCAGAAAGACGGGAACGATAACGTTGCACCTGCATGGGTGTACAGGAACACTCATGTTTTTCATCTCCCAGATATCCGCAAGGACAAGGATTCATGGCCGCCACCAGCATGACATCACCTGGATATTCCAAGGAAATAGCTGCCCTGGAAATGGTTACTCGACCTTCTTCTAAAGGCTGGCGCAACACCTCAAGCACATGCTTTTTAAATTCGGGCAATTCATCCAAAAAAAGCACACCCCGATGGGCCAGGGATAATTCTCCAGGCCGTGGATATTGACCGCCACCAATAAGTCCGGCGTCAGAAATAGTGTGATGGGGAGAACGAAAAGGACGGGTAACCATCAACGGTTGATCTGAGGGGAGTTTACCGGCCACAGAATAGACCTTGGTCACTTCCAGGGCCTCGTCAAAGGTCAAGGATGGCAAAACTGTGGGAATGCGACTGGCCAGCATGGTTTTGCCACTGCCTGGCGGACCGATAAAAAGAAGATTATGGTTCCCGGCACAGGCAATTTCAATGGCCCGCTTGGCCCGTTCCTGGCCTTTGACCTCAGAAAAATCCCCCAGAAAAAAACGTCGCTCGGTCCAAAGCTCCTGCACATCACACCGCACAGCAGGCACATCTTCCTCACCCAAAACAAAACGCACTACTTGCGCGAGATCACGGCAGCCATACACAGGTAGTCCCTGGACCACAGCTGCTTCCCGGCCATTGGCCTCAGGCACAATGATCCCCCTGGCCCCGTCTTCCCTGGCTCGCAAAGCCAAGGGCAGGGCTCCAGAAATGGATTTGAGTTCACCAGAAAGGGAAAGCTCCCCGGCCAAATACAGACCAGAGAGCTTTTCGGGTGCAATAACTTCTGCTCCAGCCAAAAGCCCCAGAGCCAGGGGCAAATCATAGGCAGAACCTTCTTTGCGAACATCTGCTGGAGCAATATTAACGGTAATGCGGCTGGGCGGCAGACGAAAACCACTATTTTTCAGGGCAGAAAAAACCCGCTCCTTGCTTTCGCGCACTGCCCCTTCAGCCAGGCCAACCATGATAAAAGCCGGCAGGCCAGACCGAGCCAAGTCCACTTCCAGCTCAATGGTAAATCCGTCAATTCCCAATAATGCTGCTGTGGATACCTTGGCAATCATAGTGCTACTCCACCAATTGTCCGATGCGTTCCCACCTGATCTTGGTCAGACTTTCCCAAGACCAGTAAAGAATTAACGCCTTACCAGCAATGGTCTTGCGCTCCACGCACCCCCAAAAACGGGAGTCATAGGATTCATCACGATTGTCACCCAGAACAAAATACTGATTCTCGGGCACAGTGATGGGGCCAAAACTATCGCGACGGGGTATAAAACGGTCCATATCCACGTGTTGGATATACGACTCTACCAGCTCTTCCCCATTGCGAAAGACCTGCTTGTCCCTGATTTCAATTTCATCACCAGGCAGGCCAACAACTCGCTTGATAAAGTCTTTGGAAGGATCTTCAGGAAAGTCAAAGACAATGATATCGCCATGGCGGGGGCCTTCACGTTCATAAATCATAATATTGGTGAAAGGAATTTTAACCCCATAAGCAAACTTGGTCACCAAAAGGTGATCCCCGATTTGCAAGGTTTGCAGCATGGATCCCGACGGGATCTTAAAGGCTTGAATCACAAAAGAACGAATAAAAAAAGCCAAAACAAGAGCAACAATCAAAGCTTCTGCATATTCTTTAAGCATGGTCTGCCAACGAGGGTTCATATTTTTCTCTGCCTGAACCGCAAACGCGGGGGTTAAGATTTAATCGGGGGGCACTACTCATCAGCCTGCAAGGCTGCTAAAAACGCTTCTTGCGGGATCTCGACACTGCCCATGCGCTTCATGCGCTTTTTTCCTTCTTTTTGTTTTTCCAAGAGCTTACGCTTCCGTGTAATATCACCACCATAACATTTGGCAGTGACGTTCTTGCGCAAAGGAGCCACTCGTTCCCGAGCAATGACCTTGCTGCCAATGGCCGCCTGGATAACGATCTCAAAAAGCTGGCGATGAATAACTCGCTTGAGTTTCAAAGCCAAAGCCCGGCCCCGATAGGCGGCATTGGAACGGTGCACAATAACCGCCATGGCATCCACTGGCTCGGCATTGATGAGTACATCCAGTTTGACCAAATCCGCTTCACGATAGTCAATAATTTCGTAATCCAGGGAAGCAAAACCCTTGGTCACGGATTTCAAGCGGTCAAAAAAGTCATAGACTATCTCTGAAAAGGGTAATTCATAGCTGATAACCACCCGCGTTGAGGTCAAATAGCGCATATCCTTTTGAATGCCGCGCTTTTCCTCGCACAAACCAAGAACATTGCCCACAAATTCATTGGGAACATGAATCTCAATGCGCACATAAGGCTCAGCAATGGAAACAATTTTTTCCTGGGGTGGCAAAAGGCTGGGGTTGTCAATATCAAGAACCTGACCATCAACACGAGTGACCCGATAGATAACAGATGGAGCAGTGGCAATAAGCCTGGCCTGAAACTCTCGTTCCAGTCGTTCCTGGATCACTTCCATGTGCAAAAGTCCCAAGAATCCACAACGAAAACCAAAGCCCAGGGCCTGGGAAGTTTCAGGCTCATAATACAGGGCCGCATCATTAAGCTGTAATTTTTCTAAAGCTGCCTTGAGGGTTTCGTATTCAGCTGGTTCGACGGGATAAAGCCCACAAAAAACCATGGGCTTGATGGCTTTAAAACCAGGGAAAGGAGAGTCTGTTGGGCGCTCAGGGTCGGTAATGGTGTCCCCGACCTGAGCATCCTTGAGTTCCTTGATGGCCCCACATAAAAAACCCACTTCACCCACACCCAACTCTGCAATATCCATGGGTTCAGGTGAAAAAACACCCAAACGGGTTACTTCAAATTTTTTCTCTGTGGCGCACATTTGGATGCTCTGGCCATTTTTAATCCGCCCTTCGAGAATCCGAAAAAGTACCACCACCCCTTGATAGGTATCGTACCAGGAATCAAAAATCAGAGCCTTGAGGGGCGCATTAACATCACCTTTAGGAGCAGGCACCTTGTCAATAAGCCGTTCCAGAAGTTCTGGCACACCGAGCCCGGTTTTGGCCGAAACCTTAACCAGATCAGCACAGTCCAAGCCAATGACTTCCTCTATCTCCGCCACAACTCGGTCAGGTTCAGCATTGGGCAAATCAATTTTATTCAGTACGGGCACCACTTCCAGGTCATTATCCAGGGCCATGTACACATTGGCCAAAGTCTGCGCTTCCACGCCCTGGGAGGCATCCACAACTAAAAGGGCTCCATCACAGGCCGCCAAGCTCCGGGAAACCTCATAGGAAAAGTCCACATGGCCCGGGGTATCAATAAGATTTAAAATATAGTCCTGCCCATTACTTGCGCGATAAGGAATGCGCACGGTCTGGGCCTTGATGGTAATACCCCGTTCTTGCTCCAGCTCCATGCGGTCAAGGTATTGGTCCTTTTTTTGTCGATCGGAAATAAGCTTGGTGGTTTCCATAATCCTGTCGGCCAAGGTGGACTTGCCATGATCAATATGAGCAATAATACTAAAATTTCTAATGTTTTCTTGTTTGAACATTGTTATTCTGGTAGGTGCCGAGCACCTTTGCTGGTGGTAGATAGAAACAGTAATAGTTAAAAGATTTCCTGGGTTCTGTCCATGTTACAAGCCAGGGGTCCTTGGTTCAAGCCTTATCTCAACCCATAAAATATATGGACATACACTATATTTCTTGAAATATTTGAAAATCTCGAATAAAAATAGGATTCCATTACTTGTAATCAGGCTCATTTCATGTCCAAACTCAAAGCCCTTCTTTTGCATCCAGACCCAAAGGTCCGGACCCAATTGCGAGACATGCTTGCCCCTGTCAAGGAAATTGCGGTTCTGGGTGAAGCTGTCTCCTCCTTTGAAGCCTTGGAAATGCTTTCCTTTATCCCTTATGATATTTTTTTCATGGGTACAGAATTACCCCATGGAGTCAGTGGCATGGAGCTGGCCGAACATCTGTCCCATGGCGATGATCCACCAGCCCTGATTTTTTTGGCCACAGAAGAGGACCACGCTTTTGCTGCTTTTGAGCTCGGTGCAGCCGACTATTTACTCTGGCCTGCCCCCCCCCATCGCTTCGCACGCACCATTGAACGTCTGCGCCCCTTGCTTCCCCGAAAAAAAATTAGCAGCCCGGTACAACCTCTCCGTGGACATGACATTTTAAAGGAAGAAACTGTACTGCTGTCTTTAGGTGATGAGGAAGAAGAATCTTTTATCAATGCCTTGCGCCAGGCGTGGGATATTAACCGCGAACGGCCGGTAGAAATTGAAAAACTACCTATCAACCAGGACGGTCGTCACATTCTTATCCCGTACACTCAAATTGTCTATATAGAAGCCTACGAAGACTACAGTTTTGTGCATACGGCTCAAGATCGGTTTTTAAGTTCCCACCGCTTAAAAAATCTGGAAATACGCTTACGTCCTCACCGCTTTTGCCGTGTCCACCGAAAATATCTGGTTAACCTGGATATGGTCACAGAAATTGCAACCATGCCCGGAGGAAATTTTATGTTGCGCACAGCTGGACGCAAAAAGATTGAATTACCCGTTAGTCGCCGCCGCATTGGTGAATTGAAAAAAATTCTACAGCTCTGATAGCGCTTACCTCTTCCTTAAGACCATTGACCGAGAATCCTTGGCATAAATTGTACCCACAGGATTATATCCATAACCAGCATCGAATGCGGTTTGCCCATTAGGAGACTGCCATGAATACATCGAAAACAACTTACAGCGAAGAACTGGTTTTTCGCCCTCTACCCCAATTGGTTATTGACGCTAACGTTAACCCTCAGGAATTTGCCGCAGCCCAAGCCGCAGCCCAAGCTGATTATTTAGCCTACTGGGAAGACGCTGCCCACGAGCTGGAATGGTTTCACAAATGGGATGCAGTGCTTGATACGACCAATGCTCCACACTATCATTGGTTTCCTGGTGGTCAATGCAATATTGTCCATAATGCCCTGGATCGGCACATTACTACTGGCAATAAGAACAAGCTGGCTCTTATTTGGGAAGGTGAAGCCGGAGATAGCAAAAAATACACCTATTATGAGCTGTATCGTGAAGTAAATCGCCTGGCCAATGCCCTGCGCTCCCTGGGGATTTCCAAAGGGGATCGCGTGGTCTTGTATCTGCCCCTTATCCCTCAAACCATGATCACCATGCTTGCTTGTGCCAAGATCGGTGCTGTACACTGCATGGTTTTTTCTGGGTTTTCTGCCAAGGTGCTGCGCCAGCGTATTGTGGAAACCCAGGCCAAAGTGGTCATCACAGCTGATGGATTTTACCGCAACGGCCATCTTGTTCCCCTCAAGACCCTGGTGGATGAAGCCCTTATGGGCGGTAGTGATAGTGTAGAAACCGTTATTGTGGTCAACCGGGCAACATTGGATGTCCACATGAGTGAAGCCCGAGATATCTGGTATGATGCCCTGATCCGACAGGAACGCTCCGAAGCAGCCACAGAAGTCATGCACGCTCATGATCCTCTATTTATTCTGTACACATCCGGAACCACAGGAGAACCCAAAGGCGTGGTCCATGGTCATGGTGGGTATATGGTCGCGCTGCACCGCTCCCTGAATTGGGTTTTTGATATCAAGCCCACAGATATTTTTTGGTGCACAGGCGATCTGGGCTGGATTACCGGACACAGCTATGTGGTGTATGGCCCTCTCATTGCCGGGACCACCACCGTCATGTACGAAGGCCATCCCCTCTATCCCCAGGCTGATCGTATGTGGGATATTGTCTCCCGCTACGGGGTAACCGTCCTCTATACCGCTCCGACCGTCATCCGCATGCTCATGCGCTATGGACATCAATACCCACGTATGCATGATCTTTCTACCCTCCGCCTGTTGGCCAGTGCAGGAGAATCCATTTCTCCCGATACCTGGCTGTGGTTCTATAAAAACATTGGTCATTCCCAATGCCCAGTCCTGGATACCTGGTGGCAAACAGAAACAGGCAGCTGCATGATTACTCCCTTTCCTGTATCTGTACTCAAACCTGGGTCTGTGCATCGTCCTGTACCAGGCATCATGGTCGATATTGTTGATGACCAGGGCCAAGCAGTACCCACTGGGGTGCAAGGCAATCTGGTCATCACCCAGCCCTGGCCGTCCATGCTTTTGGATCTGGACCGTAACTCTCAAAAGTATCAATCAACCTATTGGCCTCTCAAAACGCATTGGTATTGGACCGGGGATATTGTCTCCAGAGATGAAGATGGCCTCATCTGGATTCATGGCCGCTCAGATGATATCCTCAATATTGCCGGACATCGCATTGGTAACGTAGAACTGGAAAATGCCTTTTTAGCCCATAAGGCTGTGGCGGAAGTAGCAGTGGTGGGCATTCCCGACAAAATAAAGGGAGAAGTAGGCAAGGCCTTTGTCGTCTTGAGACCGGACTTTGCCGTGCTGGAAGATCGCAATGAAATTATTCGTATGCTTAAAGAACATTTACGCAAAGAAATTGGTCCAGTGGCTGTGATTCGGGTCATTGAATTTGTAGATACTTTGCCCCACACGCAAAGTGGAAAAATTGCCCGCCACATATTGAAGGATCGCGAGGCCGGTATAGCCATGGACCCAAGCCAGCTCGCTGAAAGTTGACCACCCACTGATTGAAATCGAGGGTAACAATGCGATTCATCCGTGAGAGAGTAGAATGCTTCAACAAAAAATGATCGAACGTCTCAGAGAAGCCTGCCATGAGGATGCACGAATAGTCGCGGCTTTGATGTTCGGCTCATTTGCTATTGGAGAGGGCGACGAGTTCTCTGATATCGAATTTGCGTTATTCATCCAGAATGATTCGTTTATGAGCTTCGATCAGCGTTCATGGCTAAATACAGTCAGTCCGGTTGTGGCTTACTTTCCGGATGACTTCGGCCATCACACAGCTCTTTTTGAAAACGGCATTCGCGGTGAATTCCATTTTATACGCAAATCGGACATAGCGATCATTTCCACATGGCAAGGCTACGGATGGTTTCCCTCGCTTGATGCGGCTGTTCTACTGGATAGATCGGGCGAGCTGGCACAGTATGCAAATGCCCTTGTGGGCGGTCCTCCGAAACGTGAAGGCACGCCGCTTGTAGAAGGGATCTCATTGAACCTCATCAGCCAGATGCTTTTTGGAGCCAATCTCTTAAATCGGGGAGAGTATACTCGTGCCTGGGCTTTACTCAGCAAAGCCCATGAAAACTTACTCAAACTGGTACGCCTTCATGAACGGACAACAGACCACTGGCCGACACCTTCACGCGCGTTGGAAAAAGATCTTTCGGCGGCTTCGTATAATCGCTACCTCGCATGTACAGCTAGCGCAGAGTCTAGATCACTATGTGTAGCCTATGTCGAATCATGGAATTGGTGTCTTGAGTTATTTGAAAAAATTGCCAGTCCCTTGAATATCAAACTCCCAAAAACTATTATAGCGCAAGTACAAAGATTGCTCGATAAAGCTATCGCTCATTGTTAATTTGGGGGACTACATCATATGCGAATTGTTGCAAGAATACACAACAGACTTGATCAGTAATTCATTAGTGTCATACCAGCCCTTTATCACGCAACACATCAGCATAAAGTCTGGCCTGAATATATTGACGCTCAATCCAGCCGGTATAATTTTCTGACACTTTGTAGAATATACGATGCATAGCCAAATGCACAATTTCTGACGTTTTAGGTACAGCCTGCACTCTACCGACTTCAGTCTTATGAATAACAGTCGGTGAAACAATCTTCAAAACAGCCTTGTCACCTGGAATGGCTGTCAATTTTTCATCCGCAAAACATGCTCCCCGACCTGCTGGTAGATCGGGGAGGTGTTTTTGCTTCAGATTTGACTAATAATGTATAGCCTTCATGTTCATAGACACGATTTATTGGCCACCCAACTTTCGTCCAGCCAAAAACGCCGCATAATTGGCCTGCCAAATAGCTGGTTTGGGACTGACATTTTTTAATGCCTGCAACCAGTATTCCTGAGGAAAAGAATCAAAAGGAGCAATGGTACTCAAAACACCGATCATAACCACATTGGCACTACGTCCTGTGGCATCACCCAAAGCCAAGGCTGTGTTCAACACATCCACATCAATGACCTTATACTCACCTAAAGCCTGATGCACGGCCTCCACACTGGGATAATTTTCTGCCTTGAAAAATGGTGGCATAATGGCTGTATCTGCCAAAATAATGGTCCCACCCGGGCGCAGCATATCCAAAAATCCAGGACGAAAAACTTCACTGCGCTCCATGCATACCAGGCATTGACAGGTACCAGGCATGGGCACAGGAGAATGCACCTGCCCACAGGCAAAAGTACTGATAACCGGACCACCCATTTGGGCCATACCGTGGGTTTCGCCTTTGACAATATTTTTTTGATCATAACCCAACAAGTACGCTAATTGCGTTAACACACGACCAAAAAACAAATTACCCTGGCCACCAACTCCACGCACTGCCACGGATAAAAATGGCGGCAGAGAACTCGTTTCAGGTAAAGTTACAGTTTCAGGGGGTGTCGGCAACTCCGGACAAGAGGTCAGGCCGCAGGCACTTTGATCTTTGGCTGGAGCAATAGCTCCTACAGGACACATTTGTGCACAAGCAGCATTTTGGCGCACACAGCCAGAACAGATATTGTTAAAAAAGGGCAAGCCCTCACTGTCAGCCTCAATGCCAGAACAAATCAAGCACAATCCACAACGCTTGCACAAATCAGCATCCACTTCCATTTTGAGGCCATAGGCTTCCTTGGGCATCTTACGAATACAAACTCCCGTAACAACCAAGGTAGTAAAAATACCTTGTTCTGCCTTTTCCAAAGCAGCTTTCAATGCTTTTTCCAATGCTTTCTTGTCATACCCATTCACCTCCACCACATGAGCTCCATGTGCTTTGAGGCTGGCATTCAAATCAAAAACATTGGGATCTCCAGCTAAATTGGCTGGCGACGTGGGTGAAGGTTGACCACCAGTCATGGCTGTCCACGAGTTGTTCAAAATAACCTTAACCCCAGGAATATGACGAAAAATTGTATTGCGTGTGGCATCCATACCGCTATGACATTCTGTGCCATCACCTAATACCGCCAGGCATTTGCTGGCTGCTTCAGGCCTGGATAGAACATAGCCCAGGCGTTTGGCTTCACTGGCACCCATGGCCAAAGCGGTGTCCATGGCATTGAGAAAATGGAGCAAAGTATTACAACCAATGTCCCCAAAAACTGCTTCCAATTTTCCTTTTTTGCGCATTTTACCTACAATTTGTCCAAAAAGACGATAAGGACATCCGGCACAAATCATGGGTGGACGAGGGAGGCTGGTCACATCATGCTTACGAATTTCCAAATCAAGGCCAAGACGCTGAGTAATCAGGGCTGGGGTCCATTCAGTAATAGTTTCATCCACGCCCTTGCCCTCGACCTTCAGTCCCTGAGCCAAAAGAGCATCCTGAATAAAACGATAGCCATCTTCAATAACATATACAGGGCCATCCACACTGGTACAAAAACGCTCAATGAGGTTCATGGGCAAAGGATAAGTAAAGCCCAAAGAAAGCACATCAATCATTTGTCCTGAAGTGACGCGCACTTCATCTAGAAACAAGGTATTGACCCCGTGGGTAATAACACCGATCCGGCCATCACCCTTGATCCAATTGTTCAGCGGGCTTTGTTCCACCATCTCGCGCAGGGCCGGAATACGTTTGGATCGAACCTGATCATGAAACATACGCGCCCGCAGAGGCAGGGTGATAAAATCACTCATTTTTTCTGGCAAAGGAGCTTTATCTCGTGTGCTGGTCTCCATGAGCCGGACCAGTCCTTCACTATGACAAAGTACACCAGAAGCAATAATGACCACAGGGCAATGAAAACGTCGCCCCAGATCAGCAGCAATACGGGCTGCTTCATGCATTTCCTGATGATTACGTGGTTCGAAAACCGGCAAGCAGCAACTTTGGAGCATATACCGTGGATCAACCAGGTGCTGGGTGGAATTGGGGGTATAGTCACTGGCGATATAATAAATTAAACTGCCCCGCTCAGCAGTATAAAAAGCTGAGCTGGTAATGATATCCGCAGCCTGAAACAGACCAGGAATTTTCATGGTTACTACGCAGTCACTACCGGCCAGGGTATGCCCAAAACCCACACCCACAGCCACCGCCTCATTGACAGACCACCCCACAGTAATCATGTCCTGGACCTGAGACAGCCCTTTGTCGATTACTTCAGTGCTCGGTGTACCTGGGTATCCATCTGCGGCATGAATTCCCCCGCGCACACATCCCACGGCAAAAGCCATGTTTCCCTGCATCACAACACCATGGCCATTTTTTTCAACACACAACGCCTTGACTGCGTTCATGAATCCTCCAAGAGTAAAAAATCTGCCTACATTCCAGCAGTATATAATGATAAAACAATGAGCATATCCATCTCAACCAACATTTAAGATAAATTCCTGGTAAAGGGGTACGCAAAGCCCTTTGCTTTCGCAAGCCCCGACAAGCAGCCTTGCGCAAAGATAAAAAATTTATCAATTTTCTGCTTTTGTGGGCTTGCATCTTGAAACAGAATCTGCTTGAAGAATCTTCGTATGGGAATCATGTACACAAATATCACACTCAAAGGTCCTCAAGCCAAAGATATTTTTCAAGAACTTGGGCACCAAAGTCGGGTTGCCTTTGTTGCACCCACCCAAGATGGGCTCACCATTATTTATGATCTAGACAGTGATGACAAAGGTGGGTCTGCACTGGTCGATCTGGCTGCTGATCTTTCGGAATACTTTGGTTGCCCAGCCTTGGCTGTGCAAACAGCCCATGAAGAATTATTGCGCTATTGGCTTTTTGCTGATGGAGAACTCCTGGACACATACCAAAGTCCTGCACCGGCCATGAATATGGCTGCTAGCCTTGGTGGAAATCCTGATTTTTTAGTCCAGCATTTCAATACAGATGCCTCACCAGAAGAAATTCATGAGATTTTGCACTGTTCCGACCAAGACTGTGGCCTTACCCTGGCGGCTGATCGTCATCTAGGTCTTGTTGAGCTTCTGGACCTGCCCTTATGTTCTGTGGGTTATGGATTTTGTGATCTGGATTCAGGAGAATATCCCGACGATCTGGATGAAGACGATCTCCTTCACATTGACGTGGACTAGTCGGCTACCTATTATATTCTGTCGTCAGCCTTTCTGTGCCCTGCATATCCAACTTGTCAGGATATTTTTAAATACCAAACACAATAAGTTGCATAGAAACAAATCTGGCCAAGCCCTGCTATTCCTATTTTATTTGCTAACCTACCCTTCCACAAGGAGCATCCATGAAGAAAAATATAACTCAAAAGATTATTGCTGCACATCTTATGGACGGAGAGATGATTCCTGGCCATGAAATTGCGTTAAAAATTGACCAAACCCTCACTCAAGACGCCACAGGCACCATGGCCTATTTGCAATGGGAAGCCATGGACCTGTCCAGAGTTAAAACTGAGCTTTCAGTAAGTTATGTTGACCACAACACCTTGCAAATGGGTTTTCGCAATCCCGATGACCATCGCTATCTGCGCAGTGTAGCTGCCAAGTATGGTATTATTTTTTCTCCTCCAGGCACGGGTATTTGTCATCAATTGCACCTGGAAAACTTTGCCATCCCCGGAAAGACACTCATTGGCTCCGATTCTCATACCCCCACAGCCGGGGGTATCGGCAGTCTGGCCATGGGTGCTGGCGGTCTGTCTGTAGCTCTGGCCATGGCTGGCGAAGCCTATACTCTGACCATGCCCCAAATATTTTCTATTCGATTGGAGGGAAGCCTGCAGGGGTATGCCTCAGCAAAAGATATTATTTTACATCTTTTGGGTCTTCTTTCTGTCAAGGGTGGAGTTGGTGCTGTTATGGAATATAGTGGTCCTGGCGTGAACACCTTAAGTGTCCCTGAACGTGCCACGATCACCAATATGGGTGCGGAACTGGGAGCGACCACCTCCATTTTTCCCAGTGATGAACAAACCAGGGTTTTCCTCGCACTCATGGGCCGCGAACATGACTACCTGCCTCTGCAAGCAGACCAAGGGGCCCATTACGACCGAGAAATAGTCATTGATCTGAGTACTATAGTTCCTCTGGCTGCCCAACCCCACATGCCTGATCTGGTCGTCCCTGTAGCGGAACTGGATGGTTTGACGGTGGACCAAGTGGCCATTGGCTCCTGTACCAACTCTTCCTATGCAGATCTACAGCAAGTGGCCCAAATTCTTACTGGTGAGCACATTGCTGACAATACTGACCTGCTCCTTTCTCCAGGCTCTAAGCAGGTTTTGAAAATGCTCATGGCACAGGGATTTTTGGATACTATCCTTGATGCTGGAGGCCGCCTTTTGGAATGTGCCTGTGGACCATGTATTGGTATGGGAGGTTCACCCCAAAGTTCGGGAGTAAGTGCTCGCACCTTTAATCGCAACTTTGAAGGTCGTAGCGGAACCCTTGATGGGCAAGTCTATCTGGTCAGTCCCATCACTGCTGCCTTTTGTGCTTTACAGGGAAAATTCACCAACCCCACCACCTGGAACAAAACGTTGTCCAAACCATCGTTGCCACCCACAGCACCGTCCATTCGCCATCTCTTTTCTTTTCCTCCTGCAGACGGCTCATCTGTACAAATTTTGCGTGGTCCCAATATCGTCCCCCTCACAGCCTTTGATCCCCTGCCCAACAATTTGGATCTCCCTGTTTTAATCAAGCTGGGTGATAATATTACCACAGACCATATCATGCCTGCTGGAGCTGCCATTACCGCCCTTCGCTCCAACATTCCGGCCATTAGCCGTCATGTTTTTGAACGTGTGGACCAAGATTTTGTGCATCGAGCAGATAAAGCCAACCAGGGACTGGTCCTGGCCGGTGAAAATTATGGCCAGGGATCCAGCCGGGAACATGCAGCTTTGGCCCCTCGTCATTTGGGTGTTCGTGTGGTGGTGGCCAAATCCTTTGCACGCATTCATAAAGCCAATCTTATAAATTTTGGTATTTTACCTTTAACCCTGGCCAATCCCCTGGATTACAACATACTGGCTCAAGGTGATCGTTTAAGCATTAATGTGCATGACTTAGCTCCAGCAACAATCCTGCATGGAACCTTGACTAATGGTCAAAGCATTGCGCTCCAACATGATTTGACGGCTACAGAGATAGCCATTATCAAGGTTGGCGGCCTACTCAATTGGGTCAAAAGTAAACAAAAATAATCCGGGAGAGAAACTCCCAATTCCCTGTAACCCTAAGAGAAATTCTTGGAGCTTCGTCCATGCTTGCTATTTTACGAAAAGGCGCCCAAAGCTGGGGTATAAAAATCCTCTTTGCTATTATTATTATTGTTTTTGTCTTTACCTTTGGGATGAGTCGCGTTCAAAGTACCGGTGGCAATGTTCTGGCTACAGTCAATGAAGAGCCCATTCTGGTGACGACCTACCAGCAAAAACTTCAGCGTAGTTTGGACATAGCCCGTTCTCAAAATCCTGGCCTGACCTCAGAAATTCTGATGCAGATGGGCATCAAACAACAAATTTTTGACCAAATGGTCACAGAAGAACTGCTCAAGCAAAAAGCAGCAGAATTGGGTATCACGGTAACCAAAGAAGAATTAGCCAACCACATTCATCTTATTCCTGCTTTTCACAACGAAGCCAATGTCTTTGATCCGGAAATCTACAAAAATGTATTGCGCAATAATAACTTGCAACCTGGAACCTTTGAATCTGACTTCATGGATGATCTCTTAATAGAAAAACTGACATCCTATGTTAGTGCAACAGGAAAGATGACTGAAGACCAAGTTAGGGATATTTATAATTATGGCATGACCAAGGCGACTATCTCCTATCTCATGTATCCTTGGAATGCATATACAGATCAGGTTAATGCCAGTGCAGAACAGATCTCCAAGTATTATGAAGATAATAAAGTGCAATACTTGGTTCCTGCACAAGCGCAAATTGCTTATATTGAAATTACTCCCAGTACTCTTGCTGAACCTGGCCTAGTTGCCCAAGAAGACATAGAAAAGTTTTATGCAAAAAATAAAGAACAATTCAAAATTGAAGAACAGGTGAATGCACGCCATCTCCTTATCCGTGTGGACGAGAATGCTGCGGATGAAGATGTAGCCAAGGCCATGGAAAAAATTACCCTGGCCCAAAATGAACTTGCTGAGGGCAAAGACTTTGCCCAAGTTGCTGAAACCTATACGGAAGATCCTTCAGGTACCCTTACAGGTGGTGCATTGGGTTGGTTTGGTCGTGGCAGAATGGTGCCTGCTTTTGAAGAGGTGGCCTTTACCTTGGAGCCCGGTCAAATCAGTGATCTGGTGCGGACCCAGTTTGGTTTTCATTTGATTCAGGTGGAAGAAAAAAAGCCAGGTGGCTACCAGGACTTTGAAGAAGCACGCCCTGTTATTGTGGAGTCCATTGCCCGGGATCGTGCCATGGAGACCCTGCAAGATTATCTTGACCAGGCTTTAGAGTTAATTTTTGCAGGTAAAAATATCCATGAAGTTGCCCAAAATATAGGGCTACAGGTCCAAGCCAAGGAAACAGCATTTTTTAATAAAGACAGAGGTCCCATTGAGCTGCCCAGTCTTTCCAAAGAAAATATAGCTGTTCTTTTTGACCTGCATGTCAATGCAACTACCCAGTCACCCATGCAAATTGAAGACGGCTACTTGCTGGCCACAAAAATTCAAGACAAAGAGGCGACTACCCGTCCTTTGGAAGACGTGCGCGAGGCCATTGTTGACATCATCACCCGTCAAGAAGCCCTCAAACTTTCCCAAAGTGCAGCGGATACGGATATTGCTCTCTTGGTTGCAGATGAAAAAGCCATTGAACATATTATAAGCCAAAAAAACTCCACCCTTGCCCAGTCTCAACCCTTTAGTCGGCAAGAGCCTATCGCTGATTTAGGGCAAAACCAGATGGCATCCCAAGCCATATTCAATGCTCAACCCAACTCTTGGCTACCTGAAAGCTACGCCTTCCAAGATGGGTATGCATTGATCAAAGTATTGGAAGCACTCCCTCCAAGCGATGAAGAGTGGGAACAAGAAAAAGAAGAATGGATACCATCCCTCAATCAACGGGCAGAACAACAACTCTTGCAGGGATTTATTGCGGAGTTACATGCAGCAGCAAAAATTACCATACTCAACCAAGCAATCCTCGCCAACTAACCACCAGGCCCGGTAGTAAAACCGGGCCTTTTTTTATACGTTGATCCACTCCACCTCAGGCAATGTATTGGGCTGTAAATAGAGACGAACCATTCCTGCTGCTCCGCTACGGGGCAAAAACAGAGATCCGGGATTTAATAGCCAGGGGCCCTGGGAAAGTTTTCGCCAATCACGAATATGGGTATGTCCGTAGCACACAATATGCACACCTGAAAATAACTGCGCCACTGTCTCGCCTACAAGAGATCGTGGCCCCCAGCCATGGGCCATGCCCAATGTAAAACCAGCGCATTCCAACTCAAGCTGTGGAGGTAATGCACCACGCAATGGTGGCAAGTCGCAATTACCCTGGACTGCAAAAAACCGTGGATGGCTGTTCAAGTACGCCCAAGTTTCTTCACCCACGCAATCACCGCAATGCAATAACATATCCGCATCAAGACAGTAGGACTCAAAAATACGTTCTAACGTGGCATTGGGATATGCTAAATGTGTATCAGATATAACAGCAATAATCACGAGGCTTTTCTACGGGCCAAAGGTTTGACGACAAATTCACACTCAATCCACATTGACTCTCCAGGACCAGCTTCATTGCTATAAAATGCTTTAAGGGAAGAAAGAAAATCAAATAAAAATTCCTGAAATTCTTCTCCTCCACTAAGGCGACGGATAGCATATTCGCCAATACTCCCATCATCTTGTATATTCAAACTCACTAACGCGTAGCCAGTATGCTTTGCGGGTATCTTTTCCCACAAAGCCCGAATAGCCTGCTGTACGGCCCGTGCACGCATCAGATCATCTTCTTTGCGAGGCTTGGATATCCTTTCTCCAAGGGAGACCTGACCAGGTAAAGTGACACTGACCTGTAGGGCCGGGGGTATGAACTCAGGTGCCTGCTGACGGGTTTGCAGATTACGAAACACTCGATCACGGTAAAAGTTGATAGACTTCAAATCAAGTTCAAGCACATCGGGAAGTCCATACAAAGGGGCAAGGAAAAAATAGCCCATCGGCCCTAGATGAAGAAGAATAGACAGAGCAAAACTCACAATGGACCAACAAACAACATGTCTGTGTCTGACCTTATGCTGCATAGCATTATTTTTCAGGTAGGCACTCCTTGCGCCACCAGGACTTGTCTGGCCTCATAAACCACCAGTCCGAGACATCCGCTTGTTGAATGGCTTGAGCTAACTCACGGGCTACGTCTGTTTTTAAGCGTGGCACAGCATGTTCCAACCACTTGGCAGCATTGGGATTCCCCAAATCTTTTTCTTCTTTTAGATTGGCAATGAAATCCAGTTGATCTGCATCATTGGCCAACTGTGCTTCCAAAGTTTCTTCGGCCTCCAACTCTTTCCAAAAGCCTAAAATTTCATTGCTCAACCCAGTGCCCTCAAGGGCGTGGGTCAAAGCCAATTCGGGATTGGAGGAGTTATAAATCTTATTGACATAATTGAAGTCACCAATACGTGCTTCATGTACATCGTGAAACAGGCAAAGAAAAACAGTTTTAGCAGGATCTGCTCCTGCCCTATGGGCCAGTATGTAGCCAATCATGGCCACTCGAAATGAGTGTTCAGCAACATTTTCTTGCCCAGACCCTAAAAACTGGTAACCAGTACGAGGGGTTTTACGCAACATGCCAAGCTCAAAGATAAAATCTGCCAGGCGTCCCAGTCGTTGGTCTGTGCCAGAAGCTCTATCAGGTTCGGTATTCAGCATTAATTTTTATATATTCCTCGGTAAAATCAGAGGCCATAAGGGTGGTAACGGCATCGCCTGCCCTGAGATGCACATCAATGTCAACAAGGTCCCGACGCAGAGCTGAAGCAAGAAGGCTGTCCCAGTCAGCCTTGACTGGGGTCCCATGCTCAAAAATAATCTGTCCGGCAATACACACCTGAATCCGTTCAGGTTCAAAAACAGCCCCACTGCGTCCCAAGGCAGCCACAATACGCCCCCAATTGGGGTCACAACCATAAAGTGCTGTTTTGACCAATGGTGAATTGCCCACAGCTCGTGCAGCTCGTTGTGCGTCCTCCATGGTTTTTGCCCCGGTAATGTGGATACGCATAACCTTGGTTCCGCCTTCAGCATCCTGGACAATCATATATGCCAGGTCCTGACAGACCGTTAGTAATGCTTCTTCCAAAGCCTTGAAATTTTCAGACTGCACCTGACCTGCCAAACCATTGGCCAGAGCAAAAACACAATCATTGGTACTGGTGTCACCATCCACAGTAATGGCATTAAAACTTTTTTCCACACAGCGCACCAATGCACTTTGCCACCATTGCTGGTTCACTCCTGCATCACAAAGGATAAAACCCAGCATGGTGGCCATATTTGGACAAATCATGCCCGCACCTTTGCAAAAACCAGCCAAGCGTATTGTCTGCCCAGCAAATTGAATCTTGCGGGTCACTATTTTAGGAAAAGTATCTGTGGTCATAATGGCCTTGGCCACATCTACCAAATTGGCCTGGCCTAAATTCTTGTGTAACTCTCCTATCCCTTGTGCCCACAAATCCATTTTTAGTTGATCACCAATAACACCTGTGGATGCAGGTAAGGTCTCGTGAGAATTCAGACCAAGGCAAGCAAACATTTTTAACGTATTCCAACAATTATCCAGACCTTCTTGTCCAGTACAAGCATTGGCCTGACCAGAATTGACCACCAGCCCACGAATCCCGGCAGGATTTTTTTCCAAAATCTCCTGAGCCACAACAATAGGTGCAGCTTGAAACCTGTTGGTAGTAAAAACTCCGGCAGCCACAGCAGGAACTTTGCTCAAGACAAAAGCCAAATCAGATCGCCCTGGACGCTTAAAGCCACAGGAGGCGGTGGCAAAGGAAAATCCTGAAGGAATATGCATATGGCAATCCTTTTTGCTATCTAGTGGAGAACTTTTTGATGATCCCATAGCTGTTTCTGATCTTGCTGGTACCCTAATCATCGTTTAATTGACAACAATCAGGCCTTCCCTGGGATAATACAGCTAAGCTAATGGTATCTAATTCCTTGAACATGGCCTCTGTTGCTCGCTGCCAGGCATCTCTGGTCAGACATACTTCAGCTCTGTAGCAAAGAGTAGGATTATGCAAACAGGCCGCAAGGCTATCCGTGCTTTCCATGATCCGCACTACTTCTCCCAAGGTAATTTCATTTGCTGCTCGCCGCAATTGGTGTCCCCCTGCAGCTCCACGCTTACTGGCTATCAAACCGGCCTGTTTGAGTGGTTTCATTATTTGCTCAATAAAAGGCACAGTAATACCGGTGCGTCGGGAAATATCATTTACTCTATGCAGACCCCCATTTTCATGAAGGGCAAGATCCAAAAGGATCCGAGAAGCATACCTGGATTTTGCAGAAAGTTTCATAGTGCTCTCAACTCAGTAATTCGTTATAGTGGTTATCATTAAGTACAAAGAAAACAACGGATTTAGATTGTTAAACGCATAACTTTATGTAACCTCCTGGCTTGCAATACCTTTTTGACCAACTCACTGCAATATTGCAACTCCTGCCAACCAAGAGTATTCTTGGAATAATCATGAAACATTTACACCATATCTCCTTAAAGGATCATTGTACCTTTCGCATTGGTGGAATAGCGAAAGATTTTTTCCTCCCCCAAAATATGGAGGAGATGGTTGACCTTATCCGCCAGCACCGAAAACAACGCCGTCCCTTTTGGATTCTTGGAGGAGGTGCCAACACCCTCTTTCCAGATGAGGAAATCACCATCTCCATTATTTCCACCAAAGAAATGAACAACTACCATCATGATGGTCAAACCATTTACGCAGAATCTGGCATGGTTCTCGATACCTGGGTGCTCAATACTATACGCCAGGACTTGCAGGGAACAGAATGCTTGTCTGGCATTCCTGGAACCCTTGGTGGGGCTCTCTTCATGAATGCTGGAGCCTATGGCCAAGAAATATCCGATCACCTGGTAAGTGTCACGGTCCTGACCAAAGACAATGAAATTCTGAAAATCCCCAAAAACCAATGCGGATTTAGCTATCGCATGGCGAGTCACATACAAAAAACTATCATTCTGGCTGGTTCCTGGCAACTCCCAAAAGGAGACGCTGTGCTACTTTTAGCCAAACGCAAAGAAATTTTAACCCAACGCCGTAAAAAACAGCCCTTAGACTATCCTTCAGCTGGTAGTGTCTTCAAACGTCCTCCAGGTGCTTATGCTTCACAGCTTATTGATCAGGCCGGTCTCAAAGGAACGCGCATTGGTGGAGCGCAGGTCTCGGAAAAACATGCTGGTTTTATTATCAACACTGGCAATGCGACCTGTCAGGATGTTCTGGAGCTGATTGAACTTTGCCGCCAGACAGTACGAGAACATTTTGGCCATGAACTGGAACTCGAACAACGCCTTTGCCCTGCTTGTCCCAATACTTGAAGTAACCTTTCTCCAGGAGTTGTGTCATGTCTCACCATTATAAATCCGACATTGCCATTGCTCAGGAAGCAAAAATGCTCCACATCCGAGATGTGGCAGCCAAAATTGGCTTAAACTACGACCAGCTGGAACCTTACGGCAAGTACAAGGCCAAACTCCCCTTTTCCCTGGCAGAAAAGGATCAATGTAAATATGGCAAACTTATTTTGGTCTCAGCCATTACCCCTACTCCGGCTGGAGAAGGAAAAACTACTGTGTCTATTGGTTTGTCCGATGGCTTAAACCGCATTGGAAAAAAATCCATGGTTGTCTTGCGTGAGCCTTCCTTGGGACCGGTCTTTGGTATCAAGGGTGGTGCCACGGGTGGCGGCTACTCCCAGCTTTTGCCCATGGAGGACATCAACCTGCACTTTACTGGAGATTTTGCAGCCATTGAAAAATCCAACAACCTTCTGGCGGCCCTTATTGACAATAATCTGCAAAGTAAGAACCGCACCTTAAACCTTGATAGCCGTACCGTACCCTGGAAACGAGTTATGGATATGAATGATCGCTCCTTGCGCCGTATGGTCTGTGGTTTGGGTGGATTGTTTCATGGCATACCCCGGGAAACAGGCTTTGATATTACTGCTGCCTCGGAAATTATGGCCATTCTCTGCCTTGCCGATGACTTGGCTGATTTGAAGCGTCGTTTGGGAGATATTTTTATTGGCTTTACCCACTCCAAGGAACCCATTTATGCCCGAGATTTGCATGCCCAGGGAGCCATGGCTGCTTTGCTCAAAGATGCCATTAAACCCAACCTCATCCAGAGTCTGGAAGGAAATCCAGCCATTATGCACGGAGGTCCCTTTGCCAATATTGCCCAAGGCACCAATTCAGTGATTGCCACACGTACCGGACTTTGTCTGGCGGATTATGTGGTCACAGAAGCAGGTTTTGGTTTTGATTTGGGTGGAGAAAAATTCTTGGATATCAAGTGCCAGTCCGCTGGGTTTGATCCCTGTGCCGTTGTTCTGGTAGCCACAGTTCGTGCCCTAAAATATCACGGCGGCGTTGAACTACCACATCTATCTGTACCCAATACCAAAGCCTTGGCCCGAGGTCTGGAAAATCTTTCCAAGCAGGTAGAAAATGTGCGCCTTTTTAACTTAACACCCATTGTAGCCATTAACCGCTTTCACACCGATACTGATGAAGAACATCAGGTTATCCTGAACCATTGTCAGTTCATGGGTGTTCAAGGTGCGGTCATGGAAGGATGGGAAAAAGGTGGAGCTGGAGCAGAGGAGTTGGCTGAGCTGGTTGCTGCCACAGCTGACCATTGTACCGATCACTACAGTCCCCTGTATGACTGGAAACAATCAGTGCGGGAAAAAATTGAAATCATTGCCACGCGCGTGTATGGAGCCGCAGCTGTGGAGTACGCACCCAGTGCTCTTTTGGATCTGGAAAAAGTAACACGCCTTAATTTAGAAAGCTTGCCCATCTGTATTGCTAAAACCCAAAGCTCCCTGTCGGATCAACCGGGATTACGGGGACGCCCCAAAGATTTTGTGGCTACTATTCGCGAAATTGAAATTGCGGCAGGCGCAGGATTTCTGGTACCTTTGACCGGTAATATGATGCGCATGCCTGGTCTGCCCGAAATTCCTTCAGCAGAAAAAATCGATATCAATGACCAGGGTATAATTACTGGCCTGACATAATTTATAGTCAAGAAATGGCTTAACCAGTGGGCTCTGTTTCCCAGGCTATAAGCGGAGTTTGAGCCACCATGGGCACAAGATCCACCGCCACAGCGGTGACAGCTCCCAACCAAGGTGGCAACAAAAGACTATTGACGTAGCCCATGATGGGTACAGCTCTCCAGGTGGAAGTGGGACCAAGAAGGATGGATTGGGCTCGAAAAGCACTGGGCTGAATTCTTTGGTTCATCAAGGTCCGTATTTCCCACCAAGAAAACCAGTGCGCTTGGGATAAAACCGAATCCTTGTGGGATCGAAGCAGCCCCAGTCTGTACAATGAGGTGCGATTTAAAAATAAAAACAAGATACCTTTGCGGGTCACTCGCAGCACTTCTGTGAGTACCTGAATCGGGTCGTGCACAAACTCCAGTACCGTCATCAAGGCACAATAATCAAATTCCTTGTCATCAAAAGGCAAGTGTTCTCCCTGGCCAAGATGCAAATCTGCTCTGGAACCTATTTTGGTTCGGGCTCGGGCCAGCATGGATGGACTACTATCCAGACCTGTTAAGTCAAAGCCGCAAGACCAAAAAAAATCAAGAAACATGCCTGTACCGCAGCCCAGGTCCAATAGTTTTTGGCGACGGCGAGGCCAGGGAGCAATAAGGCTGAGCAGCAACTTTTTTTGCTGCTCTAAAGCAAAGCTACCTTGCGGGCTTTCGATCCATTGATCGTAATAAAGAGCTGTTTGGCTATCCCAGAGCATCAGATGGAGACCACAGCTCCCTTGGCCGCAGAGGAGGCCAAACGACTATAGCGCCGCAAAACAGAAGAAGTAATTTCCTTGGGAAAAGGTTTCCAGGTTGCACGTCGCTGGAGTAATTCCTCTTCATCCACCAAAAGCACCAAGGATCGTCCTGGAATATCTATCTGGATTTTATCACCATTACATACCAGAGCAATGAGACCACCTTCAGCAGCTTCAGGACTGATATGTCCTATGGCCGCCCCTCGGGTACCACCACTGAAGCGACCATCTGTTAACAGAGCCACATCAGCACCAAGGCCCATACCAACAATGGCAGAAGTGGGGGTAAGCATTTCGCGCATCCCAGGTCCCCCCATGGGGCCTTCATTACGAATCACCACCACATCTCCGGCCTGAATCTGACCTTGCAAAATGGCTTCCACAGCCTCCTCTTCCCCTTCAAAAACCTTGGCAGTACCTATGTGCTGCATCATTTCCGGAGCCACTGCCGATTGTTTAACCACGGCCCCATCTTGAGCCAAATTACCCTTAAGGATGGCAATCCCACCTTCTGGCGAATAGGGGTCGGCTATAGTTTTGATGACTTCAGGACGCAAAATTTGCGGGTTCAAGGCTTGAAGATTTTTTTCCAGGGTCTTACCTGTTACAGTCAAAACATCGGTGTGAATATGGCCATGTTGAGCTAATTCAGCCATCACTGCCGCAATACCACCAGCTTCATCCAAATCACTGATATGATGGGGGCCAGCAGGAGAAAGGCGACATAGGTTGGGAGTTTTTCGGCTTATGTTATCAAAAATGTCCAAAGTAAGATCCAGCCCTGCTTCCTGAAAAATGGCGGGTAAATGGAGCACTGTGTTGGTGGAACAACCCAGAGCCATATCCATGGTCACCGCATTGGCCACACTTTTTGCTGTAACAATATCTCTGGGACGAATATTCTCTTGAACCAAGGTCATAATCTGCATCCCTGTTTTTTTGGCCAGCCGAATTCTGGCACTGGTGGGAGCGGGAATAGTGCCATTACCAGGTAGAGCCACTCCAATAGTCTCGGTCAGGCAATTCATGGAATTGGCCGTAAACATCCCTGCGCAGGATCCACATCCAGGACAGGCACATTCTTCCATGCGTTGCAGATCATCTGCGCTCATTTTTCCGGTATTGACCTGGCCCACCCCTTCGAAAACAGAAATCAAATCCACTTTTTGACCATTAAAACGTCCGGGTAACATGGGCCCGCCACTGACAACAATGGAAGGAATATTAAGGCGTAACATGGCCATGAGCATGCCTGGAACCACTTTGTCGCAATTGGGGATGAAAACTAAACCATCAAAAGGTACTGCTGTAGCTGAAATTTCAATGGAATCAGCAATGATTTCCCGGCTGGGCAAACTCATTTTCATGCCCTCATGATTCATGGCCAAACCGTCGCAGATCCCAATAGTTGGAAACTCCATGGGGGTTCCGCCAGCCATGCGGATTCCATCCTTTACTGCTTGAGCAATGGTATCCAGGTGCATATGCCCGGGGATAATTTCATTGGCAGAATTAACTACCCCGATGAGGGGGCGTTCCATTTCTTCACGGGTTAGTCCCAAGGCAAAAAGCAGGGAGCGATGGGGAGCTTTTTCCAGGCCTTTGGTCATGTAATGGCTACGTTTCATGGTAATCCTCAAAGATGTTAATTACGTAAGGCAACTAGGGAACTCAACATACCCACAGCACCAAGAAGACCAAGCATGGTCAAACAATGCATGGAGGGTAAAAACGATATGGTGATCCATAACGGTGGGATATTCAGTAGATCCTTAATAAAATGAAAAGCCAGCCCTAAAAGGCCCAGGGCCAGGGCTGAGCCCATGACACCTTGAAAGAGTCCACCCACCAAAAGGGGAAACTGGATATAGGCACGGCTGGCCCCGACAAAGCGTAGAATTTCCAGTTCTTCCCTTCGGGTAAGTAGAGCCAATTTAATGGTATTGCCCACCACTAAAGCCACCACCAGAAGTAAAAATACAATAACTGGCCAAAAGGCCATTTTAGTAAAGCCCACCCAGGAAGTAAGCAGATCCACCTGAAGTGGATTAAAACTGACTTTTTCCACATGAGGTAGAGCCTTGAGGGTGGACAGGGTACTTTGCGCCCATTTTGTTTGCTCTGCGTCAGGTACCTGGCAATCAAGAATGGCTGTGGGAGGCAAAGGACTGCGCCCCTTCATCCAATCCAGATCAATATTTTTTTGAAAAGATTCGCCCAGAACATCCAAAGCCTGATCTGGAGTAAAAGTGCGCACATTAACCACACCTTCCATAGCGGATAGACCAGCCCATGTTTTTTGTACTTCTTCTTTATCCGCCTGGGTGTTCCAAAAAATTTGAAATTGGACGTTACCGTGTCTGGCCTCAATTTGCAGATTAAAATTATGCAACACCAGAAGAAAAGCACCACCTAGAAAACACACCAGAGTTATGGCTGCCAGCGTCATACACAAGGACCAGGGTACACGAAATAAATCCCGTATTCCCTGAAAAAAAAGACGGAAAAATACCATCATGGAGTAACTCCATGCATAAGTCGTTCTTCGTGCATAACACCATTTTCCAAGGTCACAATGCGCGCACAAGGCATCCGTTCTAAAATTTCCTGGTTATGGGTGGCAATCATAATGGAAGTTCCAAACTTATGAAATTGCTGAAAAATATCCATCATACGCATGGCCAGATCTCGATCAAGATTGCCCGTGGGTTCATCAGCCAAAAGAAGTTTGGGCTTAACCACCACAGCTCTGGCCACAGCTACCCGTTGTTGTTCACCACCAGAAAGTTCTTCACACAGGGTTTGGGCCTTTTTATCCAACTGCAGACTCCTCAGCACTGCTCGAACACGCTTATCAATAATGTGACGTGCTACTCCGCGTACTTTTAAAGGTAGTTCGACATTGGCAAAAACATTTTGATCAGGCAAAATTTTAAAATCTTGATAAACAACACTCACATCTCTACGTAAAAAATGCTTACGATTTTCAGACAAGGTATTCATATTATAACCAGCCACATCCACCTTACCTCGCTGAACAGCCAAAGCACCGTGCAAAATACGCATAAAGGTTGTTTTTCCTGCTCCTGATGGACCACAAAGAAAGACGAATTCTCCTTGGCGCATGGAAAAATTAATGTCCTTAAGGGCTAATTGCTTACCAAAGGAAAAGGAAAGTCTGGAAATACTGATCATAATTTATCCACGATGTTCTATAATCACCATGATTTGGTCAGCCGCATCGGGTAAAGCCACACGAAGGACAGACAAAACAACCTTCCTGAAATATCAGTTCACCAAAGCATTCTGGACAATCGGTTTTGGATAAAGAATTACGCAATTTTTGGGGGGAATTATCCTGAAGATATCGATTTTCCAAAACCCAGCCCACGGCATCAGGAATGGACAAAAGCATGCCTTTTTTCTGAAAAACAGGATGTTCTCCACCAATACCCTTTAGTTGCTTGACAATATCTCGAACATTTACTCCTGATCGCAGGGCCAAAGAAACCAAGCGACCAATAGCTTCTGCTTTAGCAGTAATGGATCGCCCTGAACGACCAATGGTGGCAAAGACCTCAAAAGGTTTTCCATCAAATTCATTAACTGTCAGATATAAATCACCAAGACCTGTGCGTACTTTTTGTGTAAACCCATATACAATATCAGGTCGATCCAAAGGGCGTGAATCTTGAAGAACTGTTTCCTCTCCAGGACCACCTCCAGTATAAAGAACCTGAATACTTTTACAGCCGTCACGATATACAGTTACACCCTTACACCCTTCTTCATAGGCCATCCAATAAATCTGATAAATATCTTCTTGAGTAGCAGAATTGGGAAGATTAACTGTTTTGGATACTGCGTTATCCGTAAATTTTTGAAATGCAGTTTGCATTTTAAGATGCCACAACGGGTCAATATCCATGGCCGTCACAAAAACATTCCGCAATGTGTCGGGTAAATATTCCATGGCCTGAATGGATCCTTTTTCTACAACTTCAGCCATGACTTTTTCAGAGTAACAGCCCTGATCATGTAACGCCTGCACAAAATAACTGTTGGCCTCAGCGAGTTTTTCGCCATCCATGACCTGGCGTACAAAACTCAAGGCAAAAAGAGGTTCTATGCCTGATGAACAGCCGGCAATAATTGATAACGTACCAGTAGGAGCAATGGTTGTGGTCGTGGCGTTTCGATATGGTCCAAGATTTTGGCTTTTAAAAACAGATGTATCATATGCAGGAAAAGTTCCCCGCTCCTCTGCCAAGGCCTTTGATGCTGACCTGGACTCTTTTTGGATGAAATCCATCATTTTTTCAGCAAGGCTGATGGCCCTACGACTATTATAGGGCAGGTCCAATTGGTATAACAGATCTGCCCAGCCCATGATGCCCAAACCAATTTTACGATTGGTACGCACTTGTTCTGTAATGCGTTCCAAGGGATATTGAGAAGCATCTATGACATTATCCAAAAAACGAACACTGAGATGGATGACTTCCCTTAACCGGTCCCAATCGACCTCCAGATCCTCTTCTTTAACCCTGGTGAATCTTGCCAAATTAATGGACCCAAGATTACAGGCCTCATAGGGTAAAAGAGGTTGTTCACCGCAGGGGTTGGTACTTTCAATATCGCCCTGGTCTGGAGTAGGATTATCACGATTAATACGGTCAATAAAAATAATGCCTGGATCGCCACTTTCCCAGGCTTTACGCACCAAAAGTTCAAAAACTTCACGAGCTTTGAGATATTCAATGATTTCTTTGGTATGAGGAGCAATGAGGGGATATTCCTCATCATTTTCAACGGCTTGCATGAATTTTTCCGTTAGGGCCACGGACAAATTAAAATTATTCAAATCCCCTTCTCTTTCCTTGGCTCGAATAAATTCCAGGATATCAGGGTGATCGACTTGCAAAATCCCCATATTGGCCCCGCGCCTGGTGCCTCCCTGTTTTACCTGTTCTGTTGCTGTATTAAATATTTTTAAAAAAGAAAGGGGACCTGAGGCCACTCCTCCAGTGGATCCAACACGACTATCTTTGGGACGGAGTCTGCTAAAAGAAAACCCTGTTCCTCCGCCAGACTTATGTATTAATGCGGCGTGTTTTACTGCATCAAAAATTTCATCCATGGAATCGCCTACAGGCAAAACAAAACAAGCAGCCAATTGTCCTAAATCAGTGCCGGCATTCATGAGGGTAGGTGAATTGGGAAGGAAATCATATTCGATCATCATGGTATAAAAAATACGAGCAAGGTCTTGAACCTTCCATGGTGACTTGGGGTAGGTTTCTTCCATTTTGGCAATACCCAAAGCAACCCGCCAAAACATCTCTTGAGGGGATTCTATGACTGTTCCGTCGAGGCCTTTTCTTTGATATCTTTTGTTTAAGACCACTTCAGAATTGGCGTTTAATACAACGGCTGGTAGATCCTTTGGCATTTCTACAATAGTCACAACTCCCTCACTTTTATTGATATTTTATTTAATCGTGGATACTTTCTGTCAATGAAATTATCTACTGGAAAAACAGCCAGACTTCAACACTGGAAAAACAGCCAGACTGAGATATGGGTATTTTTTTGTTAGGCCCTTGGAATCACTGATTGTCTTTTTATAACTATAAATGTTTTGGATCAGATAAACTTATGCTTAAGAAAAAATAAAAAAGAATGTCTTTAATTTATTATTAATTATTAGCTTTGTATATTTGTATATAAATATTATATCTATCTTAAATATAAAAGATTATTTGTAGATAAAATAATTCGTTTTTTGTTTGTTATGACCATATAATTTTTTCTTTTCTTGTATTTTTCTTTCTTTTGCATGGTTATATTGTTTATTAATCTTAGTAATTTAATAAGTTATATCTTATTTTTTCATAAAATAATTACAAACCCATAGCTGACCTCTGTAAACAGGAAAGAAACAACTCCAGTGACAATATTTGTTTCTAATAAATATAATTATCTGAAATTATGATTCTTTTGCTATGGACATCAAATAACTTCCATATTCATTTTTTTGAAATTTTTGGGCCAAAAGCTCCAATTGGGAAGCAGTAATGAACCCATTACGAAAGGCAATTTCTTCGATACAGGCAATTTTAAAGCCTTGGCGTTCTTGAATGGCCTGGACAAAACTGCCAGCCTGCTGAAGGGATTCATGGGTGCCAGCATCAAGCCAGGCATAGCCCCGGCCCAAAAGTTCTACTTGCAGTTTTTTTTGGTACAGATATTCACGATTGATATCAGTTATTTCCAATTCTCCCCGCTGAGATGGTTTGAGATTTTTGGCAATATCAATAACCGCATTATCGTAAAAATATATTCCTGGAACAGCGTATTTAGATTTTGGTTTTGTTGGTTTTTCCTCAATACTGACCACTTTTCCTGATGTATCAAATTCTACCACACCATATCTGGTAGGATCTTTGACAGGATAGCCAAAAATAAGGCCACCTTGTTCCAAGGTGAGGCAACGTTTTAATACAGAAGCAAGACCATCTCCATACATAATATTGTCACCCAAAACCAAACAAACAGAACTGTTACCAATGAAATTTTGACCAAGAATAAAGGCTTGGGCCAGACCATCAGGGGAAGGTTGGATACAGTAGGAAAAATTCACTCCCAAGTCACTTCCATCACCAAGTAATACTTGAAACCGGGGCAGGTCATGGGGAGTAGAAATAATTAAAATATCTCGTATGCCGGCCAGCAAGAGGATGGATAGGGGATAGTAGATCATGGGTTTATCATAGATGGGCAAGAGTTGCTTGCTTGTTCCTAGAGTCAGGGGGTAAAGTCTGGTTCCAGCTCCACCGGCAAGAATAATGCCTTTCATATGCTACCTCGGGGTTATGCTTGAAGATTATTGGTAAAATAATCAGAGTAAATTTATAGAGATGATAAATGGATATAATGGAGGAAGGTATGAAAATTGTTTGGAAAAAACAAATGGCAAATACCCAGGGTATTATGAGTCTTTATGATGATCATCCCTTGGCTGATGCGTGGACTACTCCTCATGAAGCGATACGTTCTGGTTATTATATTGATGATGGGTCCTGCCAAGTGCAATGCCAGTCACGGATTTCTCTTGTCCAAGGAGGAATGCAGCATCCAGCCTGGATTTATCGCATCATGAAAGGTGAAAGTCTTCCGGGAGAATTTGGATGCCAAATACGAAAAAAAGGATACTCTGTGGCCTGGATCACCTTAAGTGATAAGGGGGCACGAGGAGAACGTAAGGATACAAGTGGTCCTACGATTGTGGAAGTCATTCAAGAGAAAATAGCCTTAAGTTTCTCTTTGGGAGTGGTTATTCCTGATGAGCCAGATCTTTTAAGATCCACGTTGATGGATATGTGTTTGTTTCAAGGGTTTGATTTTGTCTTTACCACTGGAGGAACTGGGGTCAGTCCCCGAGATATTACTCCCAACGTCACCAGCCCTCTTTTGGATTTACGTCTGGAAGGTTTTGAGCGAGCCATGACTATGGCCTCTATGGCGAAAACTCCACATGGCATGATCTCAAGAGCTGTAGCCGGAACACTAGGACAGAGTATAGTTGTCAACCTTCCGGGAAGTCCGAAAGCTGTTCGAGAAAACATGACAGTTTTACTCCCAGCTTTGCAGCATACTATTCATAAATTACATGGAGATACATCTGATTGTGGCCGATGATCGAGCATTAAATCCTGTTTCAGATTTACAATCTTTTTTTGTAAAATTTTCCATGATTCGACTGGGGATCATGGTTTTTCTTTTATTTTTGATAAACACACAGATTTTTAATTTTTCGGAACGAGGCATTTGTTTTTATTATAATCAGGACATCCAGTATATAATCTTTTTCGTTCTTGGATTTTCCTTTAATATATTTTATATTTTAATTACTTTAAAATACATAGCTTCTTTATTTGTTTTTAGAATACAACTTGTTATTGATTATTTATTATCAACATGGTGGATAGTTCTCACTGGTGGGTCCTTTAGTGGATTCTTATTTATTTATGTATTGATTTTATTTTCTTATGGAAAAATATTAGGTTTTCGAACTGTTCAGATAAGTTCATTTGTAATTTTACTCACTGTTTTTACCATTTCAACAATTCAATTTTACCATCCATATTATTGGAACGAACAGGTTATTCATGGGTCTGATTTGGCCTACAATTTCAGCTTATTAACCTTGGCATTTATTTTAGTAAATTTTCTCGTTAAAATGAATAAAATGGAGGAAATGCGACTACTGCATAAAGTTATTGCTCAGGAAAAAGCATTACAAAAAGAAGAAAAATTACGGCTTAAAATATCTGATTGGATTGATGCTGGCTTGATAATTGTTGATATGGATAAAAAAATTCAAATGATCAATACAAAAGCATTGGCCTGGACCACCAATCAAGATCAGAGCAATATCCTTGGGGTATCTTTTGATAAATTTTTTCCAGAATTTTTAGCACATTGGAACAACAAAGAAGAAGAAAATGTATCTCGAAATGTCGTAAAAAGAAATGACGGAATAATTTTTGGTTTTAAGATGACACCATTGCCAGATGATCAATGGTGGATGATTCTTTTTACAGACATAACCAAGTTCCAAAAAATGGAAAAACAAATTAAAGAAATGGAAAAAATGGCTACAATTGGTGAGTTATCTTCTGGTCTGGCCCATGAAATGAAAAACCCATTGTCGGGAATTAAAACAAGTATTCAGTTGCTCACTTCAGAAGATTTAGAAAAAAAATATTTTAATAGATTATCTGCCGTTATTCTTAGGGATATAGATAGGTTGGATGCACTACTTAAGGATTTTTTATATTTTGCAAGACCAAAACCAGCTTCCCAAGAATATTTTGATCTTTCCCAAAAAATAAAAAATATCATTCTGCCTCTGCAAATTGAAAATACAGCCATTGATATTACCATTGATATTAGTGATGCGCCTTATTTTTTTGATAAAAATCAATTTCACCAAATTTTTATCAATATTATACTTAATGCCTTTCAAGCTCTTGAAAACGTACAAGATCCAAAGATTGAAATTAGTGAAGAATGGGAAGGAGATGTGAGAAAAATTATAATTGCAGATAATGGACCTGGAGTTTCTTCAGAAATTATTCAAAAATGTTTTGATCCTTTTGTGACTTCCAAATCAGATGGCTCAGGGCTAGGACTATCTATTGCCAGACGCTTGGCCATACAAAACAATGGATATTTAGAATTGCAAAACAATCCAACACAAGGTGCTCGAGTTATTCTGACAACATCTGGATATCCATCAAAAAATTCAAGTAAAAATTAGGTGAGCTTGTGCAGAATTTTATCGCCGATTTACACATTCACTCCAAGTTTTCCAGAGCAACAAGTAAAAATCTTACATCCCATAATTTGGCTGCTTGGGCGGCAGTGAAAGGCATTAGTCTTCTTGCCACGGGAGATTTTACACATCCTCAATGGATGGAACATATTCAAAGGGAGCTTGAGCAAGAAGAAACCGGGCTTTTGCGTCTCAAACACAACCCTCATCTGGAACAAGAAGTTCCCTGGTTTACCGGGCAGCTTTCTGCGGAAAATTTACGTTTTATTTTGTGCACAGAAATCAGCTCCATCTATAAAAAGGGTGGCAAAGTCCGAAAAATTCACAATCTTGTTTTTATGCCCCACCTTGATGCGGCTCAAAAATTTACTTCGCGTCTGGGGGCAGTAGGTAATCTTCATTCTGATGGTCGCCCCATTTTGGGGCTTGATGCTCGAAATCTTTTGGAAATGGTCCTGGAAACAGACCCTCAGGCTTTTGTTGTTCCCGCTCATATCTGGACGCCTTGGTTTTCTCTTTTTGGTTCCAAATCTGGTTTTGACCGGTTGGAAGATTGCTTTGAGGATTTAAGCTCAGAAATATTTGCCCTGGAAACAGGTTTATCTTCTGACCCTGAAATGAATTGGCTATGGAGTGCTTTGGATCACTTTACCCTTATTTCCAATTCAGATGCTCATTCTGGAGAAAAGCTGGGGCGGGAAGCCAATGTATTTTCAGGTGAGATGTCTTTTTCCGGGGTGCGCAGCGCGTTACAACGTAAGAAGTGTGCAACAAATTTCTTGGGAACCATTGAATTCTATCCTGAAGAGGGCAAATATTTTCTTGATGGTCATCGAAAATGCAATGTTGCCCTGGAACCATTGGACACAATCAAAGTGCAAGGTCTTTGCCCCGAGTGTGGCAAGCAGTTAACCAAAGGAGTACTCAGTAGAATTTTTGAGTTGTCTGACCGGCAAGTTCCCATACAGCCTGAAAACCAACCGCATTTTTCTTCCCTTGTTCCCTTGATCGAGATTGTTTCTGAAATAGTGGGAACTGGACCAAAAGCAAAAAAAACTCTGACCATGTATGAGCAATTACTTCGAGATTTTGGTCCGGAATTAGATATTTTACGCATAACTCCAGTGGAAGAATTACAGAAATCTTCCAAAATTTTAGCAGAATCCATACGCAGGATGCGTCAAGGCCAAGTTTTTCGGCATAGTGGCTATGATGGAGAATATGGACGTATCTCCATGTTTACGCCTCAGGAATTACAGGAATTTAAACATGGGCGTATGTTTTCTTTTGGAAAAAATCCCACAACAGATCTCGGTGATGAAGTAGGCCTGCGCTGGCGCAGGCCTGTGACCGAAAGGGATAAAACTGAAAGAAAAATCGCAACCTATGCTCTTAATTCCTTGCAAAAGGCTGCCATAGTAGCTGGTCCAGGTCCGGTTTTAGTTTTGGCTGGCCCTGGAACAGGCAAGACCCAGACATTAATGGGGCGAGTGCGATATTTGTTAGATCAAGGCATTGATCCTCAGGGTATGGTTATTTTGACCTTTACGCGTAAGGCTGCCCGGGAGCTTAAGGAGCGTTTGGAGCAGAGTTGGCCCCAAGGCGTTGCCCTGCCCAAAGTAGATACCATACATGCCCTGGCTCTTGAGTATTGGACGCAAGTGATGGGTGAGGCTCCGACCATACTTTCTGAGGAAAGTGCACGTAAACTCTTTGCTGTAGCCAATCCGCAATTGCATGGCAAAGCTTTGAAACTTGCTTGGGATGAACAAGCTTTGGCTCGTGAGCGGGGTCTTCGGATACCCAATAGCCTGACCCAAAATTTTTTGGATTACAAGGCACGGTTTAATTTGGTTGATTACACGGATTTGCTCGAATTTTGGATGGAGCATGTGGAGCTGGGTCAGTATGTCACAACATATAATCACGTGCTGGTCGATGAGGTTCAAGATCTTTCCCTCTTGCAACTTCATCTGGTCACCTCCCTGGCTGGAAAGACTGGGCACGGATTTTTTGCCATAGGAGATCCCAATCAAGCTATTTACGCTTTTCGCGGGGCTGTACATGACATTGAAACCATGCTCTTACAACAATGGCCAAAAACAAAACGTATTCATTTGCTTGATAATTATCGATCATCCAAGGGCATTTTGGATTTGAGTATGGAGCTTTTTTCTCCAAGACCCATGCTGGTGGCCCATGTGGAGCAAAGAGCAGTGCTTGCCTTGCTTAAGGCACAAAATGCGCTGCAGGAAGCTCAGTGGATAGGTACCAAAATACTTGAACTTCTTGGAGGCACCAGTCATTGGCAGGCAGATCACGGCCAAGAAGGAGCACTTAGTCCTGGTGACATTGCTATCCTTGTGCGCTTAAAGGCCCTTATTCCACCTTTAGCCAAAATTTTGCATGAGCATGGTATTCCTGTCAGTGTCCCTGAGGAGGAGCCTTTTTTTGTTGATGCGCGTATTGCCCTGATTTTACGCATTGCCAATCACGTGTTGGGACTGCCGGATACTCCTGGAGAAGATATTCCTTCTTGTCCGGAACATATCGTGGAAAAAGGACCTTTGGCCATGGCAGTATATTTTTCTGCCACCCCTCCCTTTGATGAACTTTTTTGGAAAAGCTCTGTTTTTTCTGATCTGGTGAAAGCTTTTCAATCCTTTGGCGGATGGAAGGGGTTAATGAACATGGTTCGCTTGGAAACAGATCTTTGCGCTATTCGTAGTAAAGCACAAAAGGTCCAAATCATGACTTTACATGGAGCCAAGGGGCTGGAGTTTGATACCGTGTTTTTACCAGGCCTGGAGGAGGGGATTCTTCCTTTTGCAGGTATGGATATGCTTTTGGGCAAACTGGCTGAAGATGGAATTCCAGATATGGATGAGGAGCGACGTCTTTTTTATGTTGGATTAACCCGAGCCAAACATCGTCTTTTTATGAGTCATTGCGTACACAGAAAAATTTTTGGCAGATCGTTGAAGCTTGGGTTATCCTCTTTTGTACGCCAGTTGCCCCAAGATGTATTGCAAAAAAGTACGTTTAAGCAACATGTTCACCGTAGTGAGCGTCAGTTGTCCTTGTTTTAGTCATGTTTGTCCGTTTGGCTGCACCATCGTGTGTTGTACCGCATAGAGTAGGCATTAATTGCCAGGTTCTTGCCCACCATGTGTCCGAAGTTGCCCTGATGTTGTTGGAAGCCCAGAGTTGCCTGGAATACGACGACCAAGATTTGCCCCTGGATTTGCCAGACCTGGGGTTGACCTATCACGCACACCTGCCCCTGGATCTTGCTTGGGATACAGATTTGGCAACAACATTAGCGGCCATTGAAGCTTTGGTGCAGAAAATTGCCTTTGTACGGCCTTGGCAATATGTGCTTCATCCACCAGCACCAGGCTATCTATCCACATTAGCTCAACACAGTCCTATCTTAGCCAAAAGTCTTTCCCTGGAAAATATTCGCCACGCTGATTTAGTAGATATTTGGGATGAACTTGCTTCTTTACAATTGGGAGTTTGCCTGGATTTGGGACACATGATCAGCTATGATCAATATCATATTGTCAATCTTCCCGGTTTTTTTGATCGCTTGCGTATGCTGCATGTTTATGGGGGGGAGTCACCTCAAGGCCATTTGGGTCTGCATGCTCTTCCTGATGCAAAAATTTTGCGGGATATTTTATTTCGGCTGAACAGAGATTGCGTTGTAGTGGTTGAAATTTTTCATTGGGAGGAATTTTGCCGCTCATTACACATGTTACGCACTTGGCTTGATGCGTGGGGGATAGCCCATGATTGATCTGGTTTTAGGGGGGAATAAATCTGGCAAGTCGGATTTTGCCTTGGAGCTTTTATCCCGTACACCTCAGCCCTGGACTTTTGTGGCCACAGGAAAATCAAAGGATTTGACCTTTCGTGAACAAATTATGGCCCATCGTCAGTCACGCAATCAAGATATTGCTGTTGTGGAGATTACCACTGACCTCATCAGTGTTTTGGGTGACCTTGCTGCAAAGGGTGGGGGCATCCTTGTGGATAGCTTGGATTTTTGGCTCTTTTCTTTGTACCAATGTTTTCCCAATATGCAAGATCGATCCAAGATAACAACAGCCTGCCTGGACTATCTTGCATGTTGGTCTGCGGCCCCGCTTATTTTAGTTTCAACGGAAATGAGCCTGGGACCTCTGGCCTTTGATGCAGAAGTTCGGGCTTTTAGTCGCGAATTGGGACAGCTCAATCGTGAAATTGCCAGGCTTGGAACAAGGGTGTATTTGGTTATTGCCGGTTTGGCTCAACAACTCAAGTGAGCAGGTTATGGCTTATTTTCGAAAGCTTGATATACAACTGGATAAACTCCAAAGTTTATTGAATAAAAATGAGCGTTGGCTTATTCTTATTAATGCTGATCCTGATGCCTTGGCTTCAGCCCTGGCGTTAAAAAGAATCCTGTCCAGGCGAGTCGCACAAGTAGGCATTGCTCATGTTAACGAAATTTCCCGTCCGGATAATCTGGCCATGATCCGTTATTTGCGGATAGCAACAAAAAAGTTAACTCCGCCTTTGGCTGCGCAATATGATCGTTTTGCTCTAGTGGATTCCCAGCCTCATCATCATCCAGATTTTGAAAACTTTCATTTTTCTGTGGTCATTGATCATCACCCCAAGGTCGCAGGTACTCCTGTGGATGCTGATTTTGTTGAAATTATATCTGAATATGGTTCCAATTCCACCATTTTGACGGAATACTTGTACAACCTTGGTCTTCGACCTGGAAAGCTTTTAGCTACAGCTCTTTTGTATGGGATTAAGACCGATACGCAGAGTTTTGAGCGTGAATTTCATGATAATGATATGAAAGCGTTTCGCTATCTCTCAAAATTCTATAGCAAACCCCTCCTGCACAAGATCATTCGCTCAGAGTTTCGACTAGATTGGCTAAAATATTTTACCCAGGCCTTTCGCAAGATGCGCATCATGGGTAAGACTATGGTGATTTTTATGGGCAAGGTCGATTCCTCTGATATTTTGGTTATCTTGGCTGATTTTTTTCTCCGGGTGCATGGCTTATCCTCCAATATGGTCAGTGGCATCCATGACGATAAACTCATCATTGTGTTTCGAGGTGATGGTTTACGTAGAGACATGGGCAAGTTTGCCAAGCGTTTGTTTGGTGATGTGGGTTCAGCTGGAGGACACAGGTCTATGGCTCGGGCAGAGATACCCATTGAAAACCTGGGGGGGCAACAGGCCAGCCAGTTTATTTGGCATCGTTTGCACAGCAATACGCAAACCAAAGGAAAGAAAAAGGACGGAGAAAATGGTCATACTGCAATAGAAAAGTAGTATTTTGTTGCATAATGGGAGATGAAATGACGTTACAAACAAGGCTCGGTATGCAGTCCGAGCCGCTTTTTTTGATTGATGGCCACGCGTTTATTTACCGTGGTTTTTATGCTTATCCTGATTTTCGCCGAGCTGACGGATTTCCTACCAGTGCCATGTACATTGTTTTGCGGCTGGTGATGAAAATTTTACGGGAGGAACAACCTGGCCATATTGTCTTTGTAACCGATGGCCGCGGCCCCACCTTTCGCCATGAGCTTTTTTCTGAGTACAAGGCCCATAGACCTGCCATGCCTGAGACCTTGGCCATGCAGCTGGCTCCCCTGAAGGAAGGTTTACGCTACATGGGTATCCCTGTTGTGGAGGCACAAGGCTGTGAAGCAGATGATTGCATTGCTTCTTTGGCTCTTCGTTTCAAGGAAGAACATAGTATTGTCATTGTTGGTGCAGATAAAGATTTGCGACAATGCCTTGATACCAATGTCATCATGTGGGATCCAGCTCAAGGGAAAGAAAAAATTGTTACTTTGGCTTCTTTTGAAGATGAGTCAGGGCTCAAACCTTGGCAATGGGCTGATTATCAGGCCATGGTCGGAGATGCAGCAGACAATATTCCTGGCATACCCAAAGTTGGTCCTAAAACAGCCATGAATTTTTTACGACGTTTTCCCACTTTGGATGCTTTGCGGGAAAATTTTGATCGCTTAACAGCCAAAGAGCAAACCTTGTTGGCACCTCACATGGAGCAGGTTTTTGTCTATCGTACCCTGACCACCTTGCGCACCGATCAATGTATGGATGTTCGTCTTGAATCTTTGGCCCTGCAGCCCATGGATTGGCCGGGTATGGATCAATTTTTACAAGACTATGAATTTCGTTCTCTGGTTAAAGAATTGCATGCCATGGCCGGCACTATTTCCAGCCAAAGTACTGTGGCATCATCCTTACCTGAATCCAGGACCCAAGATACTGTATTACGCACTGAGCCAAGTATAGTGCAACAATTGCCACAATTGATGAACCAGGAAGTGGGAATATACATAAGTGACCAAGCCTTGATTGTGGGCACGAAGGAGGCTGAGTATATTTTCATGGGGTCAGCAGTGGATTTGTCTCAAGCTTTAACCGGTGCTCATGTTTACGTGCCTGCCTATAAAGCTTTGCTGGAGCAAGGGCATCTTGATTTGCAACATTGCGCAGAAATTTTTGACCTTGAGCTGGCCGCATATTTACTCGATCCTGAAGAGCGCAATTATTCTTTGGAGCGCATTCGGGATGGACTGGAAGAGGAACTGGGGGTTCATGTAGAAAATCAGGGCCAAGTAGTTTTGGCTGTGGGAAAAATTTTGCGAACTCGCTTAGCTGGTTCTCAACTTCTGCGTCTCATGCAGGAGTTGGAGCAACCCCTGACAGCAGTGCTGGTACAGATGCAAAAACGTGGTATTCGCATTGACCAGCATAAGTTTCAGGAATTTTTAGTCATGGTTCAAGAAGAATTGGATCGTCTGACCCAATCCATCTATAAATATGCTGGGATTGAGTTTAATATTCGTTCCAGTCAACAATTAGCAGAAATACTTTTTGAAAAGATGGGGTTATCCAGTCGTCAAAAAACACCCAAAGGCGCACCATCCACTGCCAGTTCTGTGTTGGAAAGCCTGACCCATGAGCACCCCATTGTGGAAGATATTTTGGAGTTTCGCATGTACGAAAAACTGCGCTCCACGTATTTGGAACCCTTGCCACAACTGGCGGATAACCACGATCGTATTCACACGACCTTTAACCAATTGGCCACAGCCACAGGTCGGCTTTCCAGCAGCAATCCCAATGTTCAAAATATTCCTATTCGTGGGGTGCTGGGGCCACGCATGCGTTCTTGTTTTGTGGCAGGGCCTGGGGCACTGCTTGTGGCCGCTGATTATTCCCAGATTGAGTTGCGGGTTTTGGCCCATATGTCAGAAGACCCAACCCTTTTGCATGCCTTTGCTGCTGGGGATGATATTCATGTGCGCACAGCTTCACTTCTCTTTGAGAAGGAAGAAGTTACGGCAGATGAACGGCGCAAAGCCAAGACCATTAATTTTGGGCTTCTTTATGGTATGGGACCTCAAAAATTGGGTCGAGAATTGGGGATCACCTTGAAAGAGGCCAAGGAATTTATAACTGTGTATTTTGAAAAACTTTCCAGGGTCCGTGAATTTTATCAGGAAATTGAAGAGCAAGCCAAGACCTTGGGCTATGTGACCACCTTGGCTGGGCGAAGACGTATGTTGCCAGACATTCATTCTCGCAATGTCAATTTAGCCCAACAAGCCAGACGCATGGCTATTAACACCGTGGTTCAGGGTTCAGCCGCAGATATCATCAAGATGGCTATGCTGGCTGTGGACAAGAGTCCGACTATCCGCCAACTTGGTGCGTATTTGGTGCTGCAGGTGCATGATGAACTCCTCCTTGAAGCAGGGGAGCAGCAGGCCCGCAATGTGGGAGAAGTCGTGGTAAATATTATGGAAAACGTGTATCCTTTATCTGTGCCCTTGGTCGTGGATTGGGGCATTGGCCATAATTGGGGCGAAGCCCATTAGGTAGGAATATCTTATGTTAAATAAACTCAAATTGTTGACTCCAGGGCCCACACCATTGCCCGAAGATGTGCGCCTAGCCTTGGCCAAGGACATGATCCATCACCGCAAAGCTGATTTTGTGCGTATCATGGAACGCATCCAACCTGATCTTCAATATCTTTTTGGCACTCAAGAGCAGGTTTTGCCCTTATCTTGCTCTGGCACTGGTGCCATGTATGCAGCAGTGTCCAATCTGTTTACCCGTGGTGAAAAGGTCCTTGTGGTGGAGGGGGGAAAATTTGGCGAGCGTTGGCGAGAGATAGCCCTTTCCCAGGGTCTTGAGGTGGTTTCCTTGGTGCTTGAGGCAGGGCAGGCCATCAGTGCAGCACAAGTGCAGGAAGCCTTGACCGACCATCCCGATACCAGAGCTGTTCTGGTGCAAGCTTCGGAAACATCCACAGGAGTACTGCACCCTATTCAGGATCTGGGTGTTGTGACTAAAAATTTGGATGTACTACTCATGGTGGATGGTATTTCTGCTGTGGGTATTTCACCATGTCCTATGGATGCCTGGCATATTGACTGTTTGTTGACCGGTTCTCAAAAGGGGCTGATGCTTCCGCCAGGCTTGGCGCTTTTAAGCCTGAGTTCTCGCGCCTGGGACAAGGTCAAGACCGTGCAGCCAGAAAATTTTTATTTCAATTTGCTGTCTGAGCGGGACAAAAGCTTGAACAATCAGACGCTCTTTACATCACCGGTTAATCTTATTCAGGGCTTGGCTGTGAGTCTGGAGCTTTTTCGTCAAACTACGTTAGAGGCTATTTACAGTAAACAATGGGCTTTGACCCAAATGGCCAGAGCTGGAGTGGTTTCTTTGGGACTAGAGCTTTTAGCTCCAACAAGTTTTACCTGGGGACTGACCGCCATCAAGATGCCTCCAGCTGTAGATGGTTCGTTGGTGCTCAAGGTGGCCGCAGAAAATTATAATGTGATTATGGCCGGCGGCCAGGGAGAGTTAAAGAAAAGTATTGTGCGTCTGGGACATATGGGCCATGTAGATTGGACTGATGTGCTGGCCGGGCTTTATGCTTTACGTCAGGGTATTGTTGCTGCTGGTGGGTATTTGGCATCCCGAACATTTTTAGAAAATGCGTTATATGCTTATGAACAGGCCCTGCGGTCGGGGTATCCCAGATGCACAGAAAAGGAGGGCGTATGACTGAGGAAAAGAAAATAACCTCCCCAGAGGACTTGTCTTGCACATGTGCAGAAATGCCTCAGCTGGATTTTGCAACTTTTGTTTTATCCATGAGTTCCTCGGCTTTGGTCGAGCTTGGTGAAGTGCCAGAGCCGGAAACAGGCCAGTTTGTGGAAAATATTTTAGCAGCCAAGCAGACCATTGATATTTTATGTCTGTTGGAGTCCAAGACCAAAGGAAATCTCACCTCTCAGGAAGCTCGTCTTTTAAAGGATATGCTTTTTGAATTGCGCATGAAGTATGTGCAAAAAGCCAAATAGGAGATGGTTATGCAACGTGTGGGATTGGTGGGAGTAACGGGATATACGGGGATGGAACTCATACGTCTTCTTCTTGGCCATCCCAAGCTACGTTTGACCCAGGTTACTTCCCGCAAGGAATCTGGCCGTACCTTGCAACAGATTTATCCCTTTCTGCAAGGAACGAAGCTCGCTGAACTGGTCATTGTTGTTCCAGATGCAGCGTCCTTGGCCTTGGATTGTGATGTGGTATTTTTGGCTGTACCCCATGGTACGGCCATGGAAATAGCTGCCGAACTTTTGGCCAAAGGGGTGCGTGTCATTGATTTGAGCGCTGATTTTCGCCTGCATAACCAGGAGACCTATGAAGCCTGGTACCAGGTTACCCATAGCCAGCCCGCTCTTTTATCTCAGGCTGTGTACGGCCTGCCGGAACTTTATGCCAAGGAAATTGCTTCGGCTGACCTTGTCGCCAATCCTGGTTGTTATCCTACCTCGGCGATCTTGGCTCTATACCCAGCCCTGCACTATGGTTTGGTTTTGGCTGATGATCTTGTTATTGACTCCAAATCTGGAACCACGGGCGCAGGACGCAAGGCTTCGGTGGGCACACTTTTTTGTGAAGTCAGCGACAACTTCCGTGCCTATAATCTTGGCAAACATCGACATACCCCAGAGATTGAGCAGGAATTGAGCTTAAGTGCAGGGCGGGACATTACGCTGTCTTTTTCCACCCACCTTTTACCCATGAACCGGGGTATTTTAACCACAGCCTATGCGAAAATAGCACCAGGTATTGATCCCCTGGAGATTCGAGCACACTACGAAGCATTTTATGCGGATAAAAAATGGGTGCGAGTTTTGCCTGAAGGAATTTTATCTGAAACACGCTGGGTACGGGGGACCAATTTTTGTGATTTGGGCCTGGTTGTGGATCCGCGTACCAATAGACTGATTGTGGTTAGTGCCATAGATAATCTCTGTCGCGGTGCTTCTGGACAGGCTGTGGCTAATGCCAATTTAATGTTGGGAATGGGAGAGGAAACCGGCTTGCCTTTTGCCGCGCTTATGCCCTAAAGTACTCTATGTCCGAGTTTAGCGCTGAAAAACTATACGACAGTGTCTATGTCGCTCGCCAGCCTGTCTTCACAACCAAGATGGAGATTTGGGGCTATGAACTGCTCTTTCGCCATGCAGCCACTGCTCAAGGAGCAGTGATTACTGATGATGCCCAGGCCACATCTCAAGTTATTGCAGATGGCTTTGCCCTGGCTGCCCAGGGTATGCGTCAAGGTATCAGGGTATTGATTAATTTCCCACGCAATATTCTCGTTAGTCCCATCCCCTATGTCCTTCCTCCTGAGCGTTGTGTTATTGAAATTTTGGAAACAGTGATGCCTGATCAGGCAGTGCTGGAAGCCTGTCGTGAACTGAAAAGAAATGGATATGTTTTGGCGTTAGATGACTTTGTGGGTACGCCCGGTTTTGAAGACTTGTGCGCCATAGCAGATATTATCAAAGTTGATGTTCTGATGAAAAAGCCCACTGAGGTCATGGGCCTGGTACAAAAACTCTCAAAATACAAAGCCAAGCTTTTAGCTGAAAAAGTTGAATACCTTGAGATGTATAAGGTTTGTAAACGCTTGGGATTTTCTTATTTTCAGGGGTATTTTTTTAGTAAGCCGGAAATTATGCCTGGTCGAAAGCTGGCCTTGGGTGAGACGACCAAAGTTCGTCTTCTCAAGGAATTGAGTGCTCCTGATTCAGATTTTTCTCGCTTGATAGAGATTGTTCAAACAGATTTATCTATTTCTTACAGGTTGTTACGCTATATTAATTCTGCATATTTTGGGCTACGTTGCCAGATAGAGTCTATTCAGCGTGCTGTAGCCATGCTCGGTCGTCAAAATTTACAGCGTTGGCTGCAAGTCATCGTTCTTTCGGACATTAGTATTACGGACAAGGCTCAAGAACTGGTGCGTATTTCTGTGCAACGAGGTCGTTTTCTCCAACTTTTGGCTGATAGTTCGGTTGCAGTTCCTTTTGGGCAGGACAGCATGTTTTTGTTGGGTTTTTTTTCTTTGCTTGATGCCATTCTTGATCAATATATGGATCAAATTTTGGAAGGAATTCCCCTTGATCCACAAATTCGCAATGCCCTAACCAAAAATGAAAGTCCTCATGCGCAGTGGATTACTCTTTTAGATGAACTGGATCGAGGTGATTGGGCACGACTTGAACACATGGCCCAAGCCATGGGACTACCCATGTCCATTGTGGATCGGGCGGCCCGGGATGCCAGCGCATGGACACATGAAATTTTAACTTCAACACGATAACCTTCCATTTCCTGCTCTTGGCTTGTACTTTTCTTGAGCTTTCCCTTTTTTACCATTGTTTTTTAACAGGTAGCATCTATGGACGCATTAATACAGCTTCCCTTTTTTTTCCTGCTCCTGGCCCTGATTGTGGGGCTGGCTTTGGGCAGTTTTTATAATGTGTGCGTGCATCGGTATCTTACTGGACAATCCGTTATTCGTCCTGGCTCCCATTGCCCGGCGTGTGGCCATGTCCTGTCCTGGTGGGAGAATATCCCGGTGCTCTCGTATATTGTGCTCAGGGCTCGATGTCGGTCCTGCAAAAAGGCTATTCATTGGCGCTATCCTGCTCTGGAACTCCTGTCAGGAGTCCTGGCCCTGCTTTTTGCGTGGAAATTTGGTCCAGGACTACCTTGGCTGGTGTACATGATTTTTTTAGGTATTTTTTTGGTCGCCAGCTTTATTGACCTGGAAGCGTATATCTTGCCGGATATCCTGACCTATCCAGCCGCAGTCTTGGCTCTGATCTCTCCCATTATTTTGCCTGTGGACTGGGGCGAAACTCTGTGGGGGAGCTTGGCAGGGGCTGGAGTATTTTTGGCCTTGCAGCAAGGCTATTTGCGGTGGCGCAAATTGGATGCGTTGGGCACAGGAGATATCAAGCTCATGCTCACCTTGGGAGCCTTGGTGGGCTTATCTATGTTGCCCCTCATGATTCTTGTATCTGCTCTTTCTGCTTTGTTGGTTGCCTTGGTGTATCTGCGCCGTGCATCTGCTCAGGGGCTGCGTACCGCCATTCCCTTTGGCCCATTTTTATGTCTGGGCTGTGTGCTGGTTTTGTTATGGGGTGAGGAGATTTTGGCCCTGATCATAGGGAGCTAGAGCAAAGGGCAGAAGGCTTGGTGATCATGTTCTTGAAACTTGCAGCTTGGTTGATGTGGGGCATTATTTTTGTCGGTTGTTTGTACCTCACCTTTGCGCTGGTAGCTGGATATCTGCTTTTTTTTTGGGTATGCTACACCAGGCCAGCCCATATTTTTGGATGATCTTGCCCCATCCTATGGAGAAGTTGCGACCATGTTTGTGGTTGGTCTGGCTTGCATAGGCTTTGGATTTGGGGTCAGGGCTATCATTGCCAGGAAGGCTTAGACCAGACCCTTTAGCCAGGCAGGAGGAAAATAATGATTCAGTGCACAGCCATCCAGGCCGATATCACTACTTTGGCTGTGGACGCCATTGTTAATGCGGCCAACAATTCTTTGCTTGGGGGCGGTGGTGTTGATGGGGCCATCCATCGGGCGGCGGGCCCAGAATTATTGGTTGAATGCCGGAAACTGGGAGGTTGTAAGACAGGGCAGGCCAAGGCAACCCTTGGTTACAGGCTACCTGCCAAATATGTTATCCATACTGTGGGGCCGGTTTGGAAGGGCGGCACTTTGGGTGAGCCCGAACTCTTGCGTTTCTGCTATCGTAATGCTCTGGCCCAAGCCCATGAGCTGGGAGTTATGAGCATGGCTTTTCCCGGTATCAGCACCGGAGTCTATGGCTATCCCAAGGACCAGGCTGCGTCCATTGCAGTGCAAGCAATCCGTGAGGCTCAAGACATCAGTGTTCAGTCCGTGATTTTTTGCTGCTTTTCTGCATCGGATTTGGCCCATTACACTCTTCTTTTGCACTAGGGAAACGCTGATTAATTCTGTCATTGCGAGGAGCGTAGCGACGTGGCAATCTATAACATATTGATAAGTCAAGGATTCTGGATTGCTTCACTGCGTTCGCAATGACTTGTTTCGATTTAATCAGTGCATCCCTAGAGCCTGAGGGCTGAATTTGAACCTGAGAAAGTACTGATTGAGAACTTAGCATCATTGCCATTAGAAGATGCGCATTGATGCGCAACCAGCCGTACCAACTATTTTAATCACTATTTTCAGACGCTAGATTAACTCCAGGGCCCGCTTGAATCGGGCAATAGTTTGTTCTTTGCCAAGGACAGTCATGGTTTCAAATAATCCAGGGCTGGTGGTGGTGCCGGTAATGGCCACCCGCATAGGCTGGGCCAGAACTTTGAACTTGAGCCCTGTTTCTTCCAGATAAGCAGCAACCATTTCTTCCAAGGATTTTTGGTCAAAGGCTGGCAGGATTTCCATACGCTGGGCCAGGGCAGCCAGGTGAGGAGTGGTTTCTGGAGTGATAAATTTGGCCACAGCCCCTTGGTCATAGGGCAAGGTGGCGGCATCGTGAAAGAAAAAGGCAGCCTGCTGAGCCATTTCCAATAAGGTCTTGGCCCTGGTTTGGTACAGGGGAACAATGGCTTCCACATAGCTGGACTTAGGCGTAAAGGAAGTGGTTTGCTGCAAAATTTCTTGTACCAAAATGGCCAGTCGCGGCACTTCGGCCTGCTTGATAAAATGGCTATTGGTCCAATTGAGCTTGTCCATGTCAAAAACTGATGCGGATTTGCCCAGCCCTTCTAAAGAAAATTTTTCCAGCAACTCGTCCATGGTGAAGAGCTCATCATCTCCATGGGACCAACCCAAGCGTACCAGATAACTGAGCATGGCTTCAGGCAGGTAACCAAGATCTTTGTACATCATCACTGATGTGGCTCCATGGCGTTTACTCATTTTCTTTTTATCCGGACCAAGAATCATGGGTACATGGCCAAATTTGGGCAGGGGAAATCCCAACGCCTCATAGATCAGGATTTGTTTGGGTGTGTTATTTTGATGATCATCACCCCGCAGGACGTGGGTGACTTTCATGAGGGCATCATCCACCACCACAGCCATTTGGTAAATGGCAGACCCATCTGCCCGGCGAACCACAAAGTCATCCATTTCCTGAACATCCCAGGCAATGGGTCCCTTGACCAGGTCATCAAAGACAATCTTGCCGCTTAAGGGAGTTTTAAAGCGTACCACTCGACCAGGACCAGGGCCAAGGCCCAATTCCCGGCACTTTCCGTTATATTTGGGCTTAAGGCCAGCTTGACGGGCGGTTTCGCGCATTGCTTCCACTTCTTCAGGGGTACAGGAACAATAGTAGGCCTTTCCCTTTTTCAACAATTGGTCCACATAGCTATTGTAGATCTCACCGCGTTGACTTTGAAAGTATGGACCTGCATCAAAATCCAATCCCAACCAATGCATGGCATCAATAATGGCATCAGTCATTTCTGTAGTGGATCTGGCCTGATCGGTATCTTCAATGCGCAGCACAAATTGTCCTTTATTTTGTCGGGCATAGAGATAATTAAAAAGAGCAGTCCGTGCTCCACCAATATGTAAATAGCCCGTTGGGCTGGGAGGAAATCGGGTAATAACCTTGGTCATGCTTACTCCAAAAAAAGAAGCGGTCTTGCCGCTTCAAAAAATGATCAGACAACAAGCAGCTAAACAGCTTCCACAGCTTTGATACCAGGAACTTGTTTTTTTACTGCGTATTCAATGCGGTTACGTAGGGTCATTTGCGCCATGGCACAGGTTTGACATGCGCCTATCAAGCGGACCTGTACAATACCATTTTTAAGAATATCCACCAGTTCCACGTCGCCACCATCAGCGTGCAAAATAGGGCGCACTGAATCCAGGGCTTTTTCAACTTGATCGTGCATGGTTTGCTCTCTAGCAGAATATGGGATTGTTTTTACTCTTCAAACATAAGGCTGGCCATGAGCTTTTCCGGGTCGCGGCGTTCAGGTACAACTTCATGGGCAATTTTCCCTGCATTCCAATCTTGGGTAACATACAAGCCACAATAGCAGGAACCATATTCAGCCACATCTTGAGCGCGATACACGCAAGGGCAAAAGATATCCTTGTCCAGGTCCCGGCTACCTGAGGCCAAACGGCAAGGGCAGGTCATGTAGCCATAGCGCTCTCGATTGGCCAGCAGGCTTTCCATGAGTTCAAGAACAAAGTTCTTGTCTTTGTTAAAGAAAAATCCCTTGGGTTCTTGGATACGCTGCAACTTTTCATATAATTCTTCTGGAGTCATCGCAAAGCCTCCTCAATTTGGTCTTGCTTAAAGCCAATAATGGCTTCACCATCTATGACCAGAGTAGGAAAGGATAATTTGGGATTAACCTTTTTAATATCTTCCACAACTTTTTTACGTTCATCACCCTGTAGCTGGTCAACCAGTACACATTCGTATTTTGCGCCACATTCATCCAGAAATTCTTTGGTTCTTTTACAAAAAATACAAGTTGTTAGTGAATAAAGAATAATATCGCGATCAGCCATGTTTCCTCCTTGTCATGCGATTAACCTTGGGATAGCCCTTGACCAGCCCCTGGAATGGGTTCACCTATAAAGCTTTATCTGCCTGACGTCCACGCTGGATTACGGGCAGATACTGGAGAAGATATGCGTGAAGAATTTTTAGTTTTTGGATCACCTCGTATTGAGGAAGATGAAATTGACGAAGTTGTGTCGTGTTTGCGCAGTGGTTGGATTGGTACCGGCCCACGTGTGGCTGCCTTTGAACGGCTCTTTGCCAAGTACAAGGGGGCAGAACATGCTGTGGCCGTCAATTCCTGTACCGCAGCTCTTCACTTGAGTATTTTAGCCGCAGACATTGGCCCAGGGGATGAGGTTATTACTACTCCCATGACTTTTTGCGCATCTGTTAATGCCATTATTCATGCTGGAGCCACGCCAGTATTGGCTGATGTAGATCCCCTGACCATGAATATTGATCCAGCTCGTATTGCAGAAAAAATCACCTCCAAAACCAAAGCAATTTTACCCGTGCATTTTGCTGGCCGCTGTTGTGATATGGACCCCATTTGTGCTTTGGCTCAAAAACATAACCTCACGATTATTGAAGATTGTGCTCATGCCATTGAAACAGAATACAAGGGCCGCAAGGCTGGTTGTTTTGGAGATTTTGGCTGTTTTAGTTTTTATGTCACCAAAAATATCATTACTGGTGAAGGTGGGCTGATTGTGGCCAAGTATCCCAAGCACGCTGCCCGCCTTAAGGTTTTGGCTTTGCATGGTATGTCCAGTGATGCCTGGAAACGTTTTGGTGATGAGGGGTATAAGCATTACCTGGTGACAGAGGCTGGCTTTAAATATAATATGATGGATTTGCAGGCTGCCTTGGGTCTCAAACAAATGGCCAAGGTCGAAGCCTATTGGAAACGACGTGCTGAGATTTGGCAGCACTATTTGACAGCTTTGAATGATTTGCCTGTAACCCTGCCCGCACCTGTAGAGCCTTTAACTCGTCACGGGTATCATCTCTTTACTCTTTTGGTGGACAAAGAGCGGACAGGTGTAAGTCGGGATGAATTTTTAGGCCGAATGACCCAGGCCAAAATTGGTGTGGGTGTGCATTATTTGTCCGTACCTGAGCACCCCTATTATCAGGAACGTTTTGGTTGGAACCCTGATGACTGCCCGCATGCCCGGGATATTGGCCGACAAACCGTGAGTTTGCCCATGTCAGCCAAATTACGTGATCAGGATGTGGAGGATGTCATCCGGGCTGTACGCCAGAGCCTGGCTTAGGGAGGTGCTGATCAAATCGGGACAAGTCATTGCGAACGAAGTGAAGCAATCCAGAAGTATTGATTTATCATTAGGTTATGAATTGCCGCGTCCTGCTTCACGTTGTTCGCAGTCCTCGCAATGATGAGATAGACCCGCCCCCCTATACCACACTGGTATGTCGGCATCGGGTGTGCCATTAAGGAAGTATCACTACTAATCCTTAAACATCTGGAGGCGGGTCATGAAACAAGTATGCCGTATTGGACTGGATATCGCAAAGAATAAATTTCAGGTGCATGGTGTGGACAAGAACGGAAAAGATGTTTTCAACAAGCAATTAAACAGAAAAAACGTGCTGCAATTTTTTGCCAATCTCTCTGTTTGTAAGGTCGGGCTGGAGGCTTGTGGTGGAGCACATTATTGGGCCA
>Ga0265295_1000407_pt1 | contig 87957 bp, 77 predicted proteins | sample Munlansysbiofilm_FD_192503 | JGI IMG/M metagenome (GOLD analysis project Ga0265295, IMG submission 192503) | Leachate microbial communities from a municipal landfill in Southern Ontario, Canada - Methane capture system biofilm | ecosystem: Engineered > Solid waste > Landfill > Unclassified ... | reverse complement strand
TATGGATGAATTTAAGGAGTGGGCAGAAGCCCAAATAACAGCTAGCCAGGGGAGCAAGACGGTTGCCCTAGCAAGCTAAAAACGTCAATGACCGGAGAGAATTTACAGCACATTTCGGACTTGACCCACTCATCCGCATGGATGTTTTACCTATAGTATCTTTATTTAGCGTTTGCTTTGTTAAATCATCGAGTATTTTATTGTGTACAACTAGTTGCTGAGTTAAGCGCCTATGCTCCAATTTAAGTAAACGTTCTCTTGAGTCGAGACGAATTTTTATTGCTGGGTTGTCATTTCCTAAAAGAACTGAATTCGCATAAGCATAGGCGCGCAAAGGGGTTAGATCGGTATTTTCTGTACTAGCCAGACTACGGCGCATATCTTCAAGCGTTTTTCCGTTAACTATAATAGTGTTAACCCCATCATAGCTAGCCAGCTGACTGCTTGCAGATTTAAGGCCTTTTAGATAAGAGGTGGCATCTTCAAAGCTGTCGATTAAGCTACTGTTACTTTTTACTTTAAATTCATCAAAAGGTCGGCTTATATCTGTTGTAGTTAAGCCCTTTTCTATTGATGTGTTAGCCCAGTTTTCAACCAACTCTACTACTAAATTTCTCCCTGGTTCAACACCTAAACCAGCTTGTTGTAAATCTAGACTGACTGTCAAAAATCCCTTGCTGCGGTTACGTAGATTATTAAGGGCATTTTCTGTAGCTAGTGTTACGTCTGTTGGATTTTTAGTATCAGCAAGGATTCCTGCCAGTTTTTTCTCGCCTTGCTGCAATAGGCTATTAGAATAATTCACAGATAGTGCGCTTTTTATAACTTCGACAGGTTTTTTTATTGCTAATTTTTCTAGAGTATTTTTGACTACTTGGTTAGCTACAAGGTCATTTGGAGAAAAAATACTCCCATTTGGATAGGTACCCTTTTCAGCAAAAGTTAAAGAAACTCCGTAGTTAACTTTTGTTGGCACTGAGAAGGTTGCTTTGTAGGCATGAAAAATTAAAGCAACCAGGAGAATAGCTAAAGTTACACCAACAATTAGACCACGCTGCCGCCATAAATTCAAAACAAGCTCACTAAGATTGATTTCATCACTGCTGTGAGCCGTGTTATTAAGCTCTGATGCTGATTTCATTTTACTTTTTCTCCTCTTTTACGTTTAAGAAAGATGACATATGGATAAAGCAATATCTGTTCTGGAAGTTCGCTCTGTCTCCCAGCTCTCAAAAGTCTCCATAATGATGGCACTGACGAGTCTCAAGAGGGAATCCTCATTCTGGAATATGGTTGCCACCCGAGTTCGGCGCCAGTGCGCTCTAGGAAAATTAAAGGCAGTAAGCCCTTCAGGGATATTTATCTCCGCCCAGGCCGTGAGGTGAGGAGCTAATTTTTCATCTCCTGCTTTGGCACATAGGTCTGAACGTTTTGCTGGGTATGAAACTGGCAGCGTTGCCAAGGGACGCTGATGAACACCGCCTTGCGTACCGCGTTGAGTCCTTTGTGGGCATCGCCAAGACCGCTAAAACCGTCGCCGGCAAGCAGTTCCACAATATTCTGAATAACGCTATAATTTCTGGACGGGTCACGGCGCTCTCCTCTCTTAGGTGAGTTTGGCGATTCAACCAAAAGAGGTTAGACGAGGCCTGTCTTTTTGTCAGCCACGGAAAAATTACAGAAACAATTGATGCACTAGCGGTACGAGATATTTCTAAGGAAAATCAAAGGAGGGATTATGGCTAAAAACTAAGAGATAGGCAATAGAAAATTAAAAATTCTCTGGGTAGATTTTCACGCAGAGCCAACCAGTAAACTTTATACCTTGTGCGTGATACAGCTAGCCTTCTATTTCTGCCTGTTGGCGCCGCACTTTTGTCATGAACTCAGCGCCGAAGGCGAGGAAGATGCCACCCATGAGACCGAGAACTCCACTGAGAGCAAGAATAAGTGCTTTGCGTGGGCCTTCGGGGGCTAATGCACGCTGAGCAATGCCAAGGGTCTTTGTGTATTCGTACAACTCCATCTTGCTTTCCGCATCCGCGATGGCATTTTGTTGTTTGCTGATTTCACTTTTTCGTTCCGCACGCAGCTTTGAAAGCTTGCTCTGCAGTTCGGTTACTTTGGCTTTCTGAAGTTCTATATCGTTTAGATTGCTGGCAAGCTTGTTAGCATAAATCTGCTTTTCGTCTTCTGTTTTGACCTGTAAGCGTTCCTGTAAGTCTGAAAGACGGCGCTCGTTTTGCTCTATCTGACTGTTGAGCATTAAAAAGGTAAGAGCCTTAGGTTCATCAGTTACTTCGGTTGTAGCCTCCGGGATGTTGGCATAGGCAGCCTTTAGTTGCTTTTCTGTTTTCTCAACCTGTTGCTTGAGAATTGCCTGGGTGGTGAGCAACCGTTTTTTTTGTGCTTTGAGCAATTCTTTTTCGTTTTCGAGCTCGTCGAGACGGGCTTTTGCCATATCAATATCCCCTTTTAGAACCTGCTCGTCGAATAAATATATATCTGGGTCGTTAAGTTCATGGAGCACAAGCTTTGCCCGCTCAGCACTGAGTTTATACTCCTGCATTGCAGCAGTAATCATTCTGTTGTGGTTTTCGATTAATGGGGCAGTTATTTTAGTGTGTAATTTCTCAAGCGGACCTTCGTCCTCTACAGCTCCAACCGAAGAGAGTAATACGATATCGCTGCCCTTCTGTGCCTTTGCTTCTGCTTTTAAACGGGGGGTATCACTTCCCTCGGGGCTCAACTGGCGCACGGCACGGGGGATATACACTTCGTCCAGCTTGATTTTTACGATATCGGTGGATTCAACTAAGGTTTTTCCACTCTGGGTGTCGCTTCCGCCAATTTCCAACGCGGTTACATACCTGAATGTCTGAGTCTGCGTAAACGCATACAATCCACCCACTAACAGGCAGGCGAGCGTACATAAGACAATCATTACTTTTCGGCGCCAGAGCACCAAAAACAGATCCACCAGATCTATTTCATCGTCTGCGCATGCTGGGGGATTGTTTTCTGGCTGCTGAGAGTTCATGTTGGCTCCTGCTTTATATGTGTATTTGGATTAGATTTATTGAGAGTTGTTTGGGGAGGGAATGATGCACTAACATGCACTATCCACCTTATTATGCAAAGTTTCTAATCGGAGTCGTGTTGAATAGAGGTAGCCTTGCGGCACTGAGGGTAATTTCTATGTCTTGTCTCCGTGGATGCGTACAAACCCTACATCAAGGCCAAATTGGCTTTCCGGTAGCCCGCAGTGCCTTTAGGGGTGGATTCCCTGTACCTGTTTCCACTCTCTGCAAAGCGGCGTAACTGATTTAAAGGATTTTGTCGGTATCTCCCTTAGACGACGCATATGCGTGTCGCTCCGCCAAGTAACAGTGTACCCTCTTCTATTTCATAGTAAAGTTTACGACAAATCTTTTATATGCATTCCCACTGGGGACAGTGGGAACGAGGGTTAAAAAACCGCAAATCCTCTGAACGCTGATAAAGGCGGATACCCGCTGATCTTAAACCCTAAAAGCTCTTGATTCTGCTTTTAATCTTGCCCTTTCAGTGTTCATCAGCGTTCTATTGTTTTTGAATTTTCTTTGCGGCTTTGCGGCTTTGCGTGAGCCAGGTTCAATCAAGAACTGCGAAAACACGGAACACAGATAAATGCGGATAAACGCTGATGAAGCCCCACCACCTATATGCATTCCCACTGGTGACAGTGGGAACGAGGGTTAAACCTGGAACCTTGTACCTGGGACCTCGAACCTTGTACTTGGAACCTTGTACCTCGAACCTCTAGCCCTCCATCTGAATTCCAACCCATCCCGTTTGGTTAAAAGACTCGACAAAAGAGTGTTGGGGCACTTAATCTCTTAATCTATCATTGTGGTTTCCTTTCTCTCTTCGGGTTGATGTATGGCTACACCAATCTATGGTAGATAAGAACCATAATAGTGTTATATTTACAGCACTATATGCGCACGGTTCCAGCTTCACCCAATAAGCGATATCAATTTCTATCTCTGGAAAAGGAGCGATTATGTCGAGAAACTGGTTTTTCTGCCTGGCGCCAGTCCTGCTGGGATTACTGGCGCTCGCTGCTTCGACTATCGGTCAGCCGACGGGTTTCGAGCTGACCAAACTGGCGGAACGGGGCGAGGGTATCTTTCATGAACAATGTGCTGGTTGTCACAGCATCGGCGCGCAAGACCGCCCGACCGGCCCCGACCTGGCTGGGGTCAGCGCGCGCCGCGAGCGCCAGTGGCTGATCGATTTTATCACCAGTCCGGATGAAATGATTGCCGCCGGCGACCCGATCGCTGTGGCGCTGCTGGCTCAATACAATAACTTTAAGATGCCTGCTTTCCAGCTCGATCCACCCGAGATGGAGGCCCTGCTGATCTATCTCGCCTACCCGGAGGAGGCCGCGCACCATGGCGTCACAACGCCGCCACCGCCTCGTGCTGCAGATCCCGCGCGTGGCGCAGCCCTTTATTCTGGTGCGCTCAGGCTGGAGATGGGGGGCGCGCCCTGCCTTGCGTGTCACGGCATTGCTGGAGCAGGTCTGGCGGGTAGCTCTAATTACGGCCCCGACCTGACCACAGTGTACGAAAACTTCGGCGAGGCTGGCCTCACCAGCATTTTGCAGAGCCTGCCGTTCCCCAGTATGATACCGATCTACGCCGATCGGCCGCTGAGCGCAACCGAGCAGCTCGACCTGACCGCCTATTTCGCCCAGACCGCGGAACTTAAGGTCTTGCCGCCAAAAACGCTGGGTGGATTTATTCTGCTCGGGGTCATTATTGTCTTTGGTATAGGGGCTCTTTTGGGACTGCGCCGCCTGCAAGGGGTGCGCCGACCGTTGATTGAACAAGCCAGAAAGCAGCGAGGTGTAATACGATGAGCTGGATTAAAGATATTCTCGACCCAAAATCGCTAGCGTGGGAGGAGTTCTACCGGAACCGGAATCAGTGTGACAAAGTGGTGCGCAGCACCCACGGCGTTAACTGTACCGGCGGGTGCTCGTGGAATGTCCATGTCAAGGACGGCATCGTCGGCTGGGAACTGCAGGCGACCGACTATCCTGAACTCGAAGCGGGGCTTCCCCCCTATGAGCCGCGCGGTTGCCAACGGGGGATCTCCTTCTCCTGGTATCTCTACAGCCCGTTGCGCATCAAATATCCCTATCTGCGCGGAATACTGGCTGATCTCTGGCATGCTGCCAAGGTAGAGCACGGTGATCCGGTAAAGGCCTGGGCTTCGATTATGGAAGATGAGGCGAAACGCAAGAGCTTTCAGCAGGCCCGCGGTAAAGGGGGCTTCCGCCGTGCCAGTTGGGATGAAGTTGAAGAGATCATTGCGGCTTCCTCGATCTATACCATCAAGAAATTTGGCGCCGACCGCCTGGTCGGGTTTTCTCCGATCCCGGCGATGTCGATGCTCAGCTTTGCTGGCGGCGCGCGCTTCATGCAGTTGATGGGTGGTGCGAACCTGAGCTTTTACGACTGGTATTGCGATCTGCCGCCCGCCTCTCCCGAGATCTGGGGGGAACAGACCGACGTCGCCGAAAGTGCCGACTGGTACAATAGTAAATATATCGCCGTGGTCGGTTCCAACGTCGACATGACCCGCACCCCGGATGCGCACTTTCTGTGTGAGGCACGTTACAATGGTTCCAAGGCCACGGTCTTCGCTCCTGATTTCAACATCACCGCCAAACATGCTGATTGGTGGATTCCGATCCATGCCGGGCAAGACGGCGCCTTCTGGATGGCGGTCAACCATGTCATCCTCAGTGAATTCCACCACCATGCCAAAACCCCCTTCTTCCTGGATTACCTGAAGCGCTACACCGACACCCCCTTCCTCATCGAGCTGGAGGAAAAAGATGGGGTTTACCGCGCCGGGCGCATGGCCCGCGCCGGTGAACTTGCGCGCTATCGCGAGGAGGAGAATGGCGGCTTCAAGTATCTGATCTGGGATGAAACCAGCCAGCAGCCGCGCATGCCGCTGGGCTCTCTCGGCTTCCGCTGGCAAAAGAAGGCGGGGGAGTGGAATCTGCAGATGAAGGATGGTCAGGATGGCGCAGAGCTCGCGCCGGTTCTCTCGCTGCTGGACTCCAACGAAGCGGTGTTGCAGGTTGCCTTCGATGATTTTTCCGCCGGGCAGGCAGTACAGCGCGGCGTGCCGGTGCGTTACCTCGAAACTGCGCATGGCAAAGTCGCCGTCACCACCGTATTTGATCTGCTGATGGCCCAGTTCGGCGTTGAGCGCGGTCTGGCTGGAGATTACCCCAGCAGCTACGATGCCGAAGACAGCGTTTACACCCCGGCCTGGCAGGAAAAATATACCGGCATTGACCGCGCTAACGTCATTCAGTTTGCGCGTGAATGGGCCTCGACTGCCGAAAAGACCGGCGGGAAATGCTCAATCATCATTGGGACCGGGGCCAACCACTGGTACCACGCCAACCTGATTTATCGCGCCGGAATCTCGGCCTTGATGCTCTGTGGCTGTGTCGGCAGGAACGGTGGCGGGCTCAACCATTATGTCGGCCAGGAGAAGCTTGCCCCGTCCGCGCCTTGGGGCACCATCATGGGTGCTCTTGACTGGGCAAAGCCCCCGCGGTTTGTGAATGCCCCCTCCTACCACTATGTGCATACCGACCAGTGGCGTTATGAGCGCACCTCGGACGAGTGCAGAATCAATCCGGTCGCGGATGACAACCAGATCACGGGCGGGCACACCATTGATCATCAGGTCCGGGCGGTGCGTAACGGCTGGCTCCCCTTCTACCCGCAATTCGACCGGAGTCCCATCGAGGCAGTCCAGCAAGCTGAGGCCGCCGGGGCCAAAAATGAGCAGGAGATCGTCGCCTGGACGGTCAAACAGCTGGCCGAAAAGAAGATGAAATTTGCGGTCGAAGATCCCGATGCGCCCGAAAACTGGCCGCGGGTGTGGATTATATGGCGTGGGAACGCCCTGATGTCGAGCGCTAAGGGGCATGAGTATTTCCTCAAGCACTACCTGGGGACCCACACCAACAGCATCGCGCCCGAGACCGCGGAAGAGTTCGTCAAAGAGGTCAAGTGGCATAAAGAAGCGCCGCAGGGGAAACTCGACCTCGTTGTCGATATCAACTTCCGTATGGACACCTCGGCGCTCTATTCCGATATCGTGCTGCCGACCGCGACCTGGTACGAGAAGGACGACCTCAATACCACTGATATGCACTCTTTTATCCACCCAATGCAGGAGGCTGTGCCCCCCTGCTGGGAGGCGAAGAGTGACTGGGATATTTTCAAGGGGCTGGCGCAGAAGGTCAGTGAGCTTGCCAAAACCCATCTGCCGGAGCCCGTGCGCGAGATCGTCTCGATCCCCTTGCAGCATGACACCCCAGCCGCAATGGCCCAGTTTGAAATCAAGGATTGGAGCAAGGGGGAGTGCGAACCGATCCCCGGCAAGACCATGCCTGGCCTGGTGGTGGTGGAGCGCGACTACAAAAATCTCTACAACCGCTTCATCTCCCTGGGGCCCGAGGCCAGAAAAGGGATCGGCGCGCACGGTATCTCCTGGCCGGTTGAGGATTACTATGATGAGATGGCCGCCAGTGACAAGAGCGTGACGTGGGGCGACAAGAGCTACCCGACCCTGAGCACTGCACGTGACGCCGCTGAAGTTATCCTCAAGCTTGCGCCCGAGACCAATGGTGAGATGGGCTTTCGCGCCTTTGCCGCCGCTGAGCAGAAGGTCGGCCTGCCGCTGACCGATCTGGCCGCAGCGACCCGTGGGGTGCGCACCACCTTCGCCGATCTCGAGCGCCAGCCACGCCGCCTGCTCAACAGCCCGATCTGGAGCGGTCTGACCGATAACGGCCGCGCCTATGCGCCCTTCTGTATCAACACTGAAAAGCTGGTCCCATGGCGCACCCTGAGCGGACGCCAGCATTTCTATCTGGATCATCAGGGCTATATCGCCGCCGGAGAGCATCTGCCGACCTACAAGCCAAAGCCGGATCACAGCACGCTGCAGGATTTCCTGGTGACCAGCACCAGCGACAAAAAGAGCATCATGCTCAACTATTTGTCTCCGCATGGCAAGTGGGGAATCCACAGCACCTATTCCGACAACCACCACATGCTGACGCTGTCGCGCGGCTGCCACCCGTTCTGGCTCAATGATCAGGATGCGGCCCAGATAGGGGTGTTTGATAACGACTGGGTCGAGGCTTACAACGATCACGGGGTGGTGGTGACTCGCGCTATCGTCACCTCTCGCCTGCCACGTGGAATCGCGTTCCTCTATCACGCCATGGAACGTACCGGGGTGCCCAAATCCCCGCTACGTGGCAACAAGCGCGCCGGTGGAAACAACAGCCTCAATCGCATCCGCCTCAAACCGAATCTGATGCTCGGTGGCTACGGTCAGTTCACCTACGCGTGGAACTACTGGGGCCCGACCGGGGCCAACCGCGATTCCTACATCATGGTCCGCAAGCTCGACGGCGAACCGCAATGGTAGACGAGGCCCTCGCCTTAACTTAATGCTTGAACATCTTGGGACCATATCAGGGAGATATTTTATGGATATTCGCGCACAAGTCTCATCGGTATTTCATCTCGACAAGTGTATCGGGTGCCACACCTGCAGTATCGCCTGCAAGAACCTGTGGACCGATCGCCAGGGGAATGAATACATGTGGTGGAACAACGTCGAAACCAAACCGGGCACCGGCTACCCGACCAAATGGGAAGACCAGCAAAAATACAATGGCGGCTGGGTGCGCGTTGGCTCCCAGCTCCATCTCAAGCAGGGGGGGAAGGGAGCAACCCTCGGCAAGATTTTTCATAACCCCGACCTGCCGACCATGGACGACTACTACGAACCTTTTACCTTTAAATATGCCGATCTGACCAATGCGCCAGCGGGACAGGATCAACCGGCGGCGCGCCCGATCTCAATGGTCAGCGGCAAGCCGATGAAGATCGAGGCTGGGCCCAACTGGGACGATGATCTCTCGGGCTCAACCGTCTACGCGGCCAACGATCCCGGCGTCATCAAATTGAGCAAAGAGCAACAGCAACAGCTGTTCGCTATTGAAAAGATGGTGATGTTTCATCTGCCGCGCATCTGTAACCACTGCATCAACGCCGCCTGCGTCGCCAGCTGCCCCTCAGGCGCTATCTACAAACGCGGCGAAGATGGGATTGTGCTGATCAATCAGGATAAATGCCGCGGGTGGCGGATGTGTGTCTCGGCCTGCCCCTACAAGAAGACCTACTACGGCTGGGGCACCGGAAAATCAGAGAAATGTATCTTTTGCTATCCACGCCAGGAGGTGGGAGAAGCGCCCGCCTGTTTTCATTCCTGCGTCGGGCGTATCCGCTATCTCGGTGTTCTGCTCTACGATGCCGACCAGATCGAAAGCGCGGCGCTGAAAGAGGATCGCGAGCTCGCCGCAGCCCAGCGCGAGATGATCCTCGATCCCTTCGATCCAGAGGTGCTCAAAGCCGCGCGCGCAGGCGGAATGGCGGAGCAGATAATTGAAGCGGCCCAGGCCTCCCCGGTGTACAAGTTCGTCAAGGAGTGGGGCATCGCCCTGCCGCTGCACCCTGAGTTCCGCACCTTGCCGATGCTCTTTTACGTGCCGCCATTGTTGCCGGTTCTTTCGACTGAGAATCAGGGGACCCAGAAAGTAGCAGATGATTTCTTCACCAGCTTAGAGCAGGCCAGACTGCCGCTGATGTATCTGGCCGGACTGTTCGCAGGTGGCAATGAGGAAGAGGTCAAAGCGGTGTATCGGCGCTTAATCGCGGTGCGCCTCCAACGCCGTGCTCTCAGCGTTGGAGACCTGCCTGACGCAGAGGTAAAGAAGGCCAGGGAAATCTCTGGTCTTGACAGCGCAACCCTGGACGCCATCTTCCGCATGACCAGCCTGACCCGCATCAAGGAACGGATCGTTATACCACCTCTGCTGCGTGAGCAGGCGATCGAAGCGGGGATGGATCCCGCTGAGTACAAGCAGGAGATGGGTTTCGGCAGCCGCAAGGCTCCGAAGAGAAGGTGGTAAGTATGGAAACGATGAACCTGAAACCCTGCCTTGTCTTCAGCCAGCTCCTCAGTTATCCGAGCGCCCAAACCAAACTGACGGCAGTTGAGTTTGAGCAACAGCTCAATGAGTTGGATCCGGCAGCGGCTCCGGCTTTTTCGAGCTATCTCAATTTTCTCGAACGGCAGGAGCTGGTGCAGATCGAAGAGCTTTTCACCCTGACCTTCGATCTGCAAGCACTGACCGATCCCTATATTGGCTACCAACTGTGCGGCGAAAGTCAGGCGCGCACCATGTTTCTGCTGAAACTGCAAGGGCTCTACGCGCAACAGGGTTTTTCCTGCGGCACTGAGCTCCCCGACCACTTGAGTGTGATGCTGCGCTTCATCGGCAGCAACGACGATCCGCAGGGAAACACCGAAATCATCGTCGATGCCATCCTGCCGGCGCTGGAGAAGATCATCGCAGGGATCGAGACCACAGACCACCCGTACCGACACCTGCTCAACGCGCTCCAGATATACCTGACGAACACCGTTGAAACTGAGCTGCCCGAGCCCAAGCGGCAGAAGGAGTTATCTCATGGCTGATATGATCCTGTTCGGAATCTTCCCCTATGTCGCGCTGGCCCTGGCGCTTGGTGTCGGCATCTACCGCTACACCACCGACCGCTACTCCTACTCGTCACAGTCTTCTCAGTTTCTGGAGAGCAAAGCACTGTTTTGGGGCTCCCTCCCATGGCACTACGGAATCTTGCTGATTCTGCTGGCGCATTTTCTGGCGTTTCTGGTGCCGGGCGGCTGGGGAACCCTGCTCGGCTCACCCGCACGCCTGGTCTTTCTCGAAGTCACCGGGATGGCTCTCGGTATTGCGACCACGCTCGCCCTGCTGATTCTGATCTTCCGCCGCAGCGTCACTCCACGGGTGAGTGTCGTGACCAGCAAAATCGACTGGTTGCTCCTCATAGCCCTCTTACTCCAGGTTATAACCGGGGTCTATATTGCCATCAGCCTGCGTTGGGGTGGCTTCTGGTATGCCTATACTATCTCCCCCTGGCTCTGGTCACTGCTCAAGCTCAACCCCCAGGTCGATTTCCTGGCCAACCTGCCGTGGATCGTCCAGGTGCATGCGGTTAACGCGTTTTTCCTGGTGGCGCTCTTCCCCTTTTCACGCCTGGTGCATGTGGTCAGCATCCCGATCGGGTACCTGGGGCGGCCCTACCAGATCGTGGTCTGGTATCGCCAGCGTCACCGCAGCTGAAAATTGCTTAACTCCCAGGGGAAAAAGCCTTCCTCTTCCCCTGCATTCAGATCATAAAGGGTTCTCTTATGACGGAACAAAAGACGACTGCCACCTCCCACAAGGTGTTGTTTCTCAATACCCTGGCCTTTACCGTCTGCTTTGCTGCCTGGATGTTCAACGGTGTGCTGGTGACCTTTCTCGCCGACAATCAGGTGTTCGACTGGGGCCCGGTCGAAATCGGCTGGCTGATGGGGATTCCGGTATTGACCGGTTCACTCTTCCGCCTGCCTGCCGGGATGTTGACCGACAAGTTCGGTGGCAAGCCGGTCTACGGCACCTTGCTGTTTATCTGCGCCATCCCGATGTACCTGCTGTCACACGCTGATAGTTTTATCACCTTCGCCCTGTGCAGTTTCGGCTTCGGCCTGGCCGGAGTCAGTTTTTCAATCGGTATTGCCTTCTCCTCGGTCTGGTATCCGCGTGAACGTCAGGGGACCGCGCTGGGGGTCTTTGGGGTCGGCAACGCCGGGGCGGCGCTGACTACGATGTTCGCCCCGAGCCTGCTCAACCATCTGACCAGCAACGGCGCTAACCTTGAAGGGTGGCGCCAGCTGCCGGTCTATTACGCCATCATGCTGGCGGCCATGGGGGTGATCTTCTTCCTCTTTACCGAGAATAAAAAACCCGCCTCCTCGGGTAAAACATTCAGGCTGATGTTGACCCCGCTGAAGAATGTGCGGGTCTGGCGTTTCGGGCTCTACTATTTTCTGGTTTTCGGCTGCTTCGTCGCCCTTTCGCAATGGCTGGTTCCCTACTTCGTCAGTGTCTATTATCTGCCGCTGGTCACCGCTGGCCTCTTTGCCGCAGCTTTCAGCCTCCCCTCCGGGGTAATTCGGGCACTGGGCGGCTGGCTCTCTGACAAATTCGGCGGCCATTCAATCATGTACTGGGTGCTGGGGATCTCGGTGGTGATCAGCTTTCTGGTGATTATGCCGAAGATGGAGATCTACTCTCCCGGCCGCGGAGTGATGGCGGTAAAGGATGGCACAGTCACCGCAGTCACCGCCGATTCAATCAGAGTCGGTGACCAGATCTACCCCATCAAGCTAAAGCCAGCGAACTTGGACCGCTATGAAGACCAAATGCTGATCCTGCCGACCAAACAGGTCTGGCATGAGCCGGTGGTTAAGGTTGGACAACAGATCGAGAAGAAAGAGCTCTTGGCCAAAGGGGTGACACGGATATTCTTCCAGGCCAACCTCTGGATCTTCGCCATCTTCATCATCCTCCTCGGCAGTACCTGGGGGATCGGCATGGCGGCGGTCTTCAAACTGATTCCGGATCACTTCCCCGATGAGGTCGGCGTGGTCGGTGGCATGGTTGGGGTGTTAGGTGGATTAGGTGGTTTCGTGTGTCCGATCATCTTCGGTTATCTGCTCGAATGGACCGGGCTCTGGACCAGCTGCTGGATGTTCATGTGCGGCCTGTCGCTGATATGTCTGCTCTGGTTACATCTGTCTGCCAAAAAAGAGCTGCGTGAAGAACGCTCGTAAAATATACAAAAGATCGAAACTGATCAACACCCTCTTATTGATAGATAGCGCTCATGCCCTGTCTCTTTTTTGCCATGCCGCAAAGATCGATAACGGCTGGATCTTCGCAGGCCTGGTGAAGGGGGCAAGGAATAGAATTCAGCTCTTGGGGGAGGCCATTGTCTGCCCTGAGAGCTCCGGGAGATCGGCATGTCAGATCGTTGGAAAAAAGCCCTCATCCTTCTCGGCGTTATTGTGCTGGTTGGAGCGTTCTTCGCCTTTGATCTGCAGCGTTACCTGACCCTGACCGCGCTCAAGGCCCGGCAGGAGGCCTTCCACGCCTATTACGCGAGCCACCGGCTGTTAACACTATTGGCGTACTTCTTGATTTACGTGGCCGTCACCGCTCTGTCACTGCCCGGGGCTACGATCATGACCCTGGCCGGGGGGGCATTATTCGGCTTCTGGCCGGCGCTGGTCGTTGTCTCCTTCGCCAGCTCCATCGGCGCCACCCTGGCCTTTCTGGTGAGCCGCTTTCTGTTGCGCGCCTGGGTGCAAAGTCGTTTCCGCGATCGACTTGCCGCACTGAACGCCGGCATTGAACGTGAAGGGGCGTTTTACCTGTTCACTCTGCGCCTGGTGCCGCTTTTTCCATTTTTCGTCATCAACCTGGTGATGGGCCTGACGCCCATGCGCGCCGTGACCTTTTACTGGGTCAGTCAGGTCGGCATGCTGGCGGGGACCGCAGTCTACGTCAACGCCGGCACCCAGCTGGGTCAGATCGAAAGCTTAAGTGGGATTCTATCCCCAGGCTTGCTGTTCTCCTTCATCCTGCTCGGGATCTTCCCGCTCATTGCTCGCAAGGGAGTCGATATTATGAAGAAGCGCCAGGCCCTCAGAGCTTTTCCAAAACCGAAAAATTTTGCGTATAACCTGGTCGTGCTCGGGGCCGGGTCGGCCGGGCTGGTTTCAAGCTATATCGCCGCCGCGGTCAAGGCCAAGGTGGCGCTGATCGAGAAGGACAAGATGGGCGGGGAATGTCTCAATACCGGCTGCGTGCCGAGCAAGGCGTTGATCCGTTCCGCCAAGCTGCTTGCCTATGGTCGACGCGCGCCCGAGTTCGGCTTTCGCAAAACCGAGACCGAGTTCGAATTCGGCGAGGTGATGGAGCGCGTGCAACGCGTGATCGACAAAGTGGGGCCGCACGATTCCGTGGAGCGCTACAGCGCCCTTGGTGTCGAGTGCCTCCAGGGGGAAGCGCGAATTACCTCCCCTTACGCGGTTGAAGTCAATGGCCGGACCTTAACCACCCGCAGTATCATCATCGCTACCGGGGCGTCACCACTTGTGCCGCCGCTTCCGGGACTGGACCAGATCGACTACCTGACTTCCGCTAATCTCTGGCAGTTACGCGAATTGCCGCGGCGCCTGGTCGTGCTCGGCGGCGGCCCGATCGGCTGCGAGATGGCCCAGGCCTTCGCCCGCTTCGGCTCCGCAGTGACCCAGGTCGAGAGGGCGGCGCAGATCATGGGGCGCGAAGATCCGGATGTGGCTGAATTGATCCACGGGCGCTTGGAGGCCGAAGGGGTCCGGGTGCTGACCACTCATACCGCCAAAGAAGTCATTGTCGAGGGGAATGAAAAGATCCTGCTCTGTGAGCATCAGGAACACGAAGTCAGAATTCCCTTTGACCAGATCCTGGTTGCGGTCGGCCGTCGTCCCAACACCACGGGTTTTGGTCTTGAAGAACTCGGAGTACGCCTAAGCGAACGGGGAACGATAGATACGGACCCCTTTCTGCGGACCAATTTTCCCACCATCTTCTGTGCAGGGGATGTCGCAGGCCCCTACCAGTTTACCCATACCGCCGCCCACCAGGCCTGGTATGCCGCGGTCAACGCCCTGTTCGGCGACTTTAAAAAATTTCGTGCCGACTACCGTGTGATCCCCTGGTGCACCTTTACCGACCCGGAGGTGGCCCGGGTCGGACTCAACGAGACGGAGGCCCGGCAGCAGAATATAGACCATGAGATCACCATTTTTCAGCTGGCCGAACTCGATCGCGCTATCACTGAAAGCGAGACCCAGGGCTGGATCAAGATCATCACGCCGCCGGGGAAGGATAAGATCCTCGGGGTCACCATCGTCGGCAGCCATGCCGGCGACCTGATCGCCGAATATATCCTGGCCATGAAGTACGGCCTCGGCCTCAACAAGATCCTCGGCACCATCCACCCCTACCCGACCCTGGCTGAGGCCAACAAAATGGCGGCCGGCGCGTGGAAAAAAGCGCATGTGCCGGAGAAGCTGCTGGCCTGGGCCGAGAAATTCCATAGCTGGCGCCGGGATTGACCCGGTGAGGGTTGCCCGGCAAAAAGGACACTTACGCAAAGGAGAAAAACATGCTTACGTTGTATTTAAAAAAAGGCTGCCCTTTCAGCAAAAAAGTACTCGAAAGCCTGCACGAGGAGGTTGCGGCCGATTTCCAGGTCTTTTACAAGCAGAACGCAGATAACGAAAAGCGAGCGCGGGAAATTGGCGGCAAGGTCCAATTTCCACTCCTTGTGGATGAGGAAAAGGACGTCATCCTGTACGAGTCCGATGCCATTATCCACTATCTCATGGAGAACTACGCTCGCTGAAAACAAACCTCGATCTTCGTCACTGGCGGACCTGGTGGAGAAGTTGGAGAAGCCCCGGGCGCAGGCGACATTCCGCGTACGCCGGAACGAGAGCAGACTGGTGGCACCGCCAAACAGAGGAATCTGCATTGCGGGCCGAGCGGTGCCGGCCATGTTGGCAAGATGGTGCGCACCGGCATCGAGCACGGCCTCATGGCATCCTCTGCCAAAGGAATGAATATCCTGGCCCGCGTCAATGTGGGAAAGAGGTCTTTTTTTGCGGTAAAATGGTTTGGAGGAAGGCGTATACTTTGAATGAACCGGCACCAGACGGGCACCAGATTCTGATTTTTCCAGAAAATAAAAAGGCCACCCGTTTCAGAGTAGCCTAAGTACTTGTTATTAATGGTCGGGGCGAGAGGATTTGAACCTCCGACCCCATGCACCCCATGCATGTGCGCTACCAGGCTGCGCTACGCCCCGACGATTCAACGCTGCGGATTGTCTAGCATTCGGGCGTTGAAGTCAAGAGGAAAATCTGAGGAAAACCGTAAATTCTCTGAACGCTGATAAGAGCGGATAAACACGGATGAAGCCCCACTACCTATCTGCAAAACATCTACCACAGAACATACAGAAAACACAGAATACAGTTCAAAGGCGGATACACGCTGATGAATAGGATCCCTTGAACCTTGTACCTGAAACCTTGTACCTGAAACCTTGTACCTGAATCCTCGTACCTCGAACCTTGTACCTCGAACCTCGTACCTCGAACCTTGTACCTGACACCTGACACCTGACACCTTGTACCTGTAACCTTCCTTTACATTTTACGCCGATCTATTACGCGCTGGGCTTTCCCTTCGTGGCGGGTGATGCTGGAGGGTTCGACCAGCTTTACTTTTGCCCCTACTCCGAGTACGGACATAATCTGTTTCTGCAGTTTATCTACAAACTCGCGCTGCTTGCGCATCTCATCGAAGAAGATTGATTCGTTGACCTCAACCTGGATTTCCAGCGTATCCAGAGAGCCTTTGCGCTCGACAATAAGCTGATAGTGCGGCTGACATCCTTCTGCCTGGAACAGCACCTCTTCAATCTGGGTCGGGAATACGTTCACTCCTTTGATGATGAGCATATCATCGGAGCGCCCGATGGTTTTCATCATGCGCACATGAGTGCGCCCGCATGCACATGGGGTGTAGTCGAGGCGGGTAATGTCGCGGGTGCGGTAGCGCAGGATCGGAAATGCCTCTTTGCTGATACTGCTCAAAACGAGCTCGCCAACAGCTCCGGGCGGGAGCACCTCTTCGGTGTCCGGGTCGATGATCTCGGCGATGAAGTGATCTTCGAAGATATGCATCCCCTGCTGGAATTGACATTCACCGGCGATGCCGGGCCCCATCACTTCAGACAGCCCGTAGTTGTCGGTCGCCAGCAACCCCAGGCGCTGTTCAATTTCGCGCCGCATCTCATCGCTCCAGGGTTCACCGCCGAACAGACCGTATTTCAGCGCCAGCGATTTGGGGCTGATCCCTTTTTGCTCCATGCGATCGGCGATGGTCAGGGCGTAGGAGGGAGTACACACCAGTGCGGTGGAGCGGTAATCCTGCATGATCATGATCTGTTTGTCGGTGTTGCCGCTCGAGATCGGGATTACGGAGGCGCCAATCTCCTCAGTCCCGTAGTGAAGGCCAAAGGCGCCGGTAAACAGGCCGTAACCGAAGGCGATATGGACAATATCGTTGATATCTACCCCGGCGGCGGTCATAAATCGCGCCACCATCTGGGTCCACATGCGAATGTCGTTGCGGGTGTACCCAACCACCGTGGGTTTGCCGGTGGTGCCGGAGGAGGAGTGGATCCGCACCACGTCGCGCATGGGCACCGCGAACATCCCGTATGGATAGTTCTGACGCAGATCTTCTTTGGTGGTAAAGGGCAAACGGCGCAGATCATCAAGGGTTTTGATATCCCCGGCGCTCAGCTGGGCGCGCGCGAATTTTTCCTGATAACAGGGGACGTTCTGCTCCACCAATGCAACGGTTTGCTGCAGGCGGCGAAGCTGGAGTTGTTCCAGCGCAGCGCGGCTCATGCACTCGTTAGCTCTATCCCATATTTTAATATTTTTGCTCATGATAAGCTTTCAATTTGAAAAAAAGGTTCGAGGTGTCAGGTACAAGGTTCAAGGTACAAGGTTCAAGGTGCTAGGTGTCAGGTACAAGGTGCCAGGTTCGAGGTGCGAGGTGCCAGGTTCGAGGTGCGAGGTGCCAGGTACAAGGTGTCAGGTACAAGGTTCAAGGTGCTAGGTTTTGGGCTTGAATGCTCTTCTGGTTTTAATCAGTGAATTGAGCATTGCAGAAATTTCTTTTGTCTCCTGAACCCACCTCTTTGCTGATTCAGCATCCAGATAGCCGATTTCTCTACCAATATAAACTTGCGTTCGTAGTTCTCCACATGAACCTTTTGCATAGGAAAGAAAATTCACACATTCCTTTATTGATTCGCGTTCGAACCCTTCTGCTATATTGCTGGGGATAGATAAGCCAGAACGGGTTATTTGATCTCGAAAGCCGTAATCCTTATGCCCTGACAGTTCTTTGTAAATTTCGGCAGACAATTTAGCTGAACGTTTCCAGACTTCCAGATCTTCAAACTTCATATTTGCCTCGAAAGTAAAACAGGTCGGAAGTATTCAGATTTTAACCTTGTACCTCGAACCTGAAACCTCGAACCTGAAACCTTGAACCTGAAACCTTGAACCTCCGCCCTCCGCCTCACATATTGTAGATCTGCTTGCCTTCCAGGACATGGACACCGTTTGCGGTAAGTACCTTGATCGCTGCTTCCGGGTCGTCAAAGCGGAAGATGATGACGGCGTTGCCACCACAGCGCTCCACAAAGGCATACATGTACTCCACATTGACCTGGCCGGCGTCCAGAATCTTGAGGATGCTGGCCATCCCTGCAGGTCGGTCGGGAACCTCTACCGCGATAACCTCGGTCTTGCTGACGGTAAAACCACGCTCTTTCAGGGTTTTCTCGGCCAGATTGGATTTATCCACAATCAGGCGCAGAATGCCGAAATCGGAGGTGTCCGCCAGGGACAGGGCGCGGATGTTGATGCCGCTGTCTCCGAGGGTTTGGGTTACGTCGGCCAGACGCCCTGATTTATTTTCGATGAAGATAGATATCTGTTCAACTTTCATGCTCTCCTCACTTTCTGGGGCCTGCTGGCACCCTACGGCTGGCGGCGGTCAATGACGCGCGTGGCCTTCCCTTCACTGCGGGCGATGGTTTTCGCTTCGACCAGACGGACCTTGCACGTGATCCCTAGCAGGTCTTTGATGGAGCGACTGATTCCCTGACTTAACTGCTGCAGTTTTTTGATCTCATCGGAGAAGGTCTCGTCGTTCACCTCCACCTGCACCTCCAAGGTGTCCAGGGTCCCTTCGCGATCAACGATAAGCTGATAATGGGGTTCGATTCCATCCATGGAGTACAGCACACTCTCGATCTGAGACGGGAACACATTAACCCCGCGAATGATGAGCATATCGTCGGAACGGCCACTCATGCGCTCCAGACGCCGATGGGTGCGGCCGCAGATGCAGGGTTCGGCGATGATGCGGGTGATGTCGCGGGTGCGATACCGCACCAGGGGGATCCCCTCTTTGGTGATGGTGGTGATCACCAGCTCGCCCCTCTCCCCCTCCGGCAATACATCGCCACTTTCCGGGTCGATAATCTCCGGGATGAAGTGATCTTCCCAGATATGCAGACCGTGCTGGGCTTCGATACACTCAATGGCGACTCCGGGCCCCATGATCTCCGACAAGCCGTAGATGTCGATTGCCTTGATCCCCAGACTGCGTTCGATTTCGGTGCGAATCGCCTCACTCCAGGGTTCGGCGCCTAAAATGCCGATGCGCAGTTTGAGGGTGTTCAGATTGATGCCGCTATCCTTCAGGGCTTCGGCCAGATACAGACTGTATGAGGGGGTGCAGGTGATTACCGATGAGCCAAAATCCTGCATGATCATCATCTGTTTCTGGGTGTTCCCTCCGGACATGGGGATTACTGATGCGCCGAGGCGTTCGGCGCCGTAATGGGCGCCCAAACCGCCGGTAAACAGGCCATAACCATAGGCGTTATGGATCACATCGCCCCTGGTGGCGCCGGCGGCCACGAAGGAGCGCGCCATCAATTCCGCCCAATTGTCGATATCGCGCTTGGTGTAACCCACCACGGTCGGCTTGCCGGTGGTGCCGGACGAGGCATGGATGCGCACAATCTGATCCAGCGGTACCGCAAACAGACCGTAGGGATAATTTTCGCGCATATCCTGTTTCAGGGTGAAAGGGAGACGGCGCAGATCATCGAGGGTGCGTACCATCTCCGGGGTAATCCCCGCTTGTGCGAAGCGCTGTTTGTAAAAAGGGACTGTGGCGCACACCCGGGCCAGGGTTTGTTGCAGGCGTTTAAGCTGCAGGGCCTCAATGGCTTCACGCGGCAGGGTTTCAAATTCGTCATTCCAGAGCATACGCTATCACCTATTGATTTGGCTGGCCGGCAGCGTTGCTGGCCTGGCCGAGTTCAAACGCCTTCAGGTTCTGTTCCAGGGTTCTCTGCGGCACCATCTTGCGCAGCGCTTCAATCCATAACTGCGCATCGACAGGGAGCATATTGGCTAAGGCCCCCAGCAATACCGTGTTGACCGTGCGGGGATCTCCGGCTTGGAGGGCCAGCTCAAGGCCATCCACGATGTAGCTCTTGTCTACCTGGCGCGCGATGTAATCTTCAAGGTTTTTCGGATAATTCTGTTGCCCGATGGCGACCGCAGGGGGCATCAACTTCAGGCGGTTGACAATTACGCTGCCGTGCTGCGCCAGCAGTGGCAGGTAACGGCAGGTTTCAAGGAGTTCAAATCCGAACAGGATATCGGCCTCTCCCTCGGGGATAATGGGCGAATAAACCTTCTTGCCAAAGCGTACATGCGATACCACGCTGCCGCCCCGTTGGGACATGCCATGGATTTCATTCTTTTTTACGTCATAACCGGCCAGCATCATCACTTCAGAGAGGACCTCACTGGCCAGCAGGATCCCCTGCCCCCCTACCCCGGCGAGGAGGATGTTGGTTACCTTATCAGCCATTGGATTTTTCTCCCCCATTGGATTTACCTTCCTTAGCAGCCGCAACAGTCTTATCCGCTGTAGAGCTGAACGCATCAAATTTACACAGTTGGTCGCAGATGCCACACCCGACACACAGCAGCTCGTTTACGTATGCCACATTTTCATCCGCTTGCCATTCAATGGCGGGGCAGCCGATCCGCAGGCAGGCTTTACAGCCGCTGCATTTATCCGCGTCGATAACCAGCGCCGGCTTGTGCTGCCCCAGATCGCGTTTGATCAGGACACAGGGGCCGCGGGTGATAACCACCGAAGGCGCTTCCCGCGCCATCTCTTCCTGGATAATGTTTTTAGTCTGCTCCAGATCCCAGGGATCGGCGACGCGTACATGCTTGACCCCGACGCTGCGGCACAGTTGCTCCAGGTCAACTTCCGGGCTGGGCTCACCACAGAGGGTGAAGCCTGAGGCTGGGTTCTCCTGCCTGCCGGTCATGGCGGTGATACGGTTATCCAGAATGATGAGGGTGGCGGTGGAGTTGTTGTACACCATATCCATCAGACCGTTGATGCCGCTGTGCAGGAAGGTGGAGTCACCGATAACCGCGACAACCTGCTGCTTCTCCTCCTTGCTGAGCACCTTGTTGAGGCCGGTGGCATTCCCAACGCTGGCCCCCATGCACACACAGGTGTCCATGGCGGAGAGCGGTGGCATGAAGCCGAGGGTGTAACACCCGATATCGCCGGTGACAAACGCCTTCAGGCGATTCAGGGCGTAGAACACTCCACGGTGCGGACAGCCGGGGCACATATTCGGCGGGCGCGGCGGGAGCTCAATTTCAGGGGTGAAATAGACCGGTATCTCCTGATCCAGCAGATCTCTTCTTATCCGTCCGGGGGTGAGCTCGCCACACAGCGACAGGCGCTCTTTGCCAATCACCTCGATCCCCATCGCCCTCACCTGCTCTTCAATGATGGGTTCAAGCTCTTCAATGACGTACAGGGTTTCATGTTTGGCCGCAAAATCGCGGATGAGCTGCTTGGGGAGCGGATAGACCAGGCCGAGTTTCAATACCGAAGCGTCCGGCAGGACCTCGCGCGTATACTGGTACGAAATTCCGGCGGTGATCACCCCCACCTTGGAGCTGCGTTCTTCTACGCGATTGAACGGCTGGGTGCAGGCCCACGTTGCCAGGGCGTCAAGCTGCTCTTCCACCACACAGTGCCGTTTGCGCGCATTGCCCGGAAGCATGACAAATTTGGGCGGGTTTCGCTCCAGTTTTGGTTCTGGCAGTCCGGTCAGCGGCTCTCCTAAAGTGACAATCGACTTGGAGTGGGAGATGCGCGTCGTGGTGCGCAGAAACACCGGGGTGTCAAACTGCTCACTCACGGAAAATCCAAGGCGGGTAAACTCAAGGGCTTCCTGACTGTCAGCCGGTTCAAACATGGGGACCTTGGCAGCTCTGGCATAGTGGCGACTGTCCTGCTCGTTCTGGGAAGAATGCAGCTCAGGGTCGTCGGCGACAGCCAGTACCAGCCCACCATTTACCCCGGTATAGGACAGGGTGAATAAAGGATCGGCGGCAACGTTCACCCCGACGTGTTTCATAGCTACGAGGCTGCGGGCACCGCCGAAGCACGCCCCGATCCCCACTTCAAGGGCCACTTTTTCATTGGGGGCCCAAGACGAGTTTATGGAGGGATAGTTAGTGGTATTTTCCAGGATTTCGGTGCTCGGGGTGCCGGGGTACGCGACCGCAACCCTGACTCCGGCCTCGTACGCGCCGCGCGCGATGGCTTCATTACCGGATAAGATCTCACGTTTCATGGACTAGGTATATCCTCTCAGGTCTCCAGGAGTCTCAGCCCTCTTCAGGCTATTTTTCAGGTTGAATATGGGTGAACGGACGCCCATATCAAAAAGGAAGTACAAAACTGAACCCACGCACCCGCCGCCGCAGGTGGTTCTGCGCGCAAAAGCAGTGAGCAACACAATGTGTGATCAGTTACTTAACCGTTGGATCCTTATTAAATCAGCAAACTATAGTTTAACGACTGCTTTGTTGTCAATTCCAACCGCAATCTTAATTATGTAGATCTGCCCCGGTAGCGACATAAGCACTTGTGCATTCCCACGCAGGAGCGTGGGAACGAGATGGGGTTGGAGCGTGGGAACGAGATGGGGGTGGAGCGTGGAAACGAGGGGCAATTAAATGGGTGAGGCGCACCTGGGTTCCCAACCGATGCTGTTTGTAGTATAAGGAATGTTTTGCTCTATAATAAACATACATAGATAATAACCTCGCGCAGCCTGTCTCAATGAGGCTGTGATTTAAATACAAGAGTGTGGAATCTGATGAAATCAACGTCTTCGATAGCCATTGTCGGTATTGGCGGTATCTTCCCCCAGGCCCCGAACCCGGACGCGCTCTGGGATATCGTAAATTCCGGAATAAACACCGCCGCGCAACCTCCGCGCGGACGCTGGGCTCTGCCGCTGGAGCAGGCGTATGCGCCGCAAAAGGGGAAGACCGACCATGTCTATTCTCGCCTCGCCTGTTTTGTAGAGCAACCCAGCGTGCAGCTTGATTACACGCGCCTGCAGATCGACCCTGCGTTGGTCCAGCAGCTCGACCCGCTGTTTCAACTGTTGCTGCATGCAGGCACCCAGGCTTTTTTTGATCTCACCTCCTTACCCGTCACCCGGGAACGTATCGGAGTGATCGCCGGTAATCTGGCGTTACCTACCGAATCTACCGCGCGGCTGGCACAAGATTACCTTGGGCGCACGCTGAGCGAGCAGATCCTCGGGCGCTATGTGCCGCCGGGTGCTCCCCACGCCCTGAATCGCTTTATGACCGGACTCCCTGCCGCAGTACTGGCGCAGGCGCTGGGGCTGGGAGGTCCCTGCTTCACCCTCGATGCGGCCTGTGCCTCATCTCTGTACGCGCTGAAGCTCGCCGTGGAAGAGCTGCGCAGCGGGCGGGCGGATATGATGCTCGCCGGAGGGGTGGCGCGCCCGGACTCCCTCTACACCCAGATGGGGTTTTCCCAGCTGCGCGCCCTCTCTCCTACCGGCACCTGTGCTCCGTTTGACCGCTATGGCGACGGCCTCGTGGTGGGTGAAGGCTCCGGCATGGTAGTACTCAAACGCACTGCCGATGCGCTCCGTGACGCAGATCACATCTACGCCACCATTGCAGGGATCGGGGTTTCCAACGACATCGGCGGCAGCCTGCTCGCACCCACTTCGGAAGGGCAACTGCGCGCGATGCGGGCAGCGTACGCCCAGGCGGGCTGGGATCCGCGCGAGGTTGAATACATCGAATGTCACGCCACCGGCACCCCGGTGGGGGATGCGGTTGAGGTGGAGAGCCTCAGCCAACTGTGGGCCTCTGCCGCGAGTGCAGCGCAGGCGACACTCACCGCGAACTGTGCGCTGGGGTCGGTGAAGTCCAATATCGGCCACCTCCTCACCGCGGCCGGCTCTGCGGCCTTGATTAAAACGCTCCTGGCGCTCAAACATAAGACCTTGCCTCCCACCGCGAATTTCAACGTACCGAGTGCGGCGCTGGCGGCGGATGAGGTCCCGTTTCGGGTGCTCAAAGAATCCGAAGCGTGGGAATCCCGCCATCCAAGTGGGTTGCGCCGGGCGGGGGTAAGTGCCTTCGGCTTTGGCGGTATCAATGCGCATGTGTTGTTGCAGGAATGGGGGCAAAATTCTTGCACCCCAGACCAAGACCATGTTGCCGCTGTTGCCCCGCTTGAGCCCCTGATTGAGCCTGTGCCCCCCACGGGCGCTGCGGTTGCTGCTGCCGCTGCCGCTACCGGGATAGCTATCATCGGCATCGACGTCCGCACTGCCGCCTGCGCGGATACGGCAGCGTTTCGCCAGCAGGTCTTCACGCCCGCATCTACCCATAAAGCTGCCGACGCACCTGCGAGCGACAACTGGCAGCACCCCCAACACTGGGGGGGAGCACAACAGAGCCGCTGGTGGCGCGAAGAGGGGTTCACCCCCTGCGCCGGCCAATATCTGCGCGCGGTATCCCTCCCTGCGGGGAAGTTTCGTATCCCTCCCACCGAGATGGGTGAAATGCTGCCGCGCCAGGCCCTTATGTTGCTGTGCGCCGAAAACGCTCTCAAGGATGCCTCCGCCGCAGATGCAGAACATACCCACACCGGGGTGTACATCGGTACCGGGCTTGATTTTAACGCCACCAGCTTCAGTCTGCGCTGGCAACTTCCAGCGCTGTATGCCCAGTGGCAACAGGAGGGAATCCCGGATCTTCCTCCACTGAAAACCTTGCAGAATCTGCTGGCGGAACCCTTAAGCGCCAACCGCACCATGGGTGCTCTGGGCAGCGTCGTAGCCAGCCGCATCGCGCGCGCTTTCGGGGTTGGGGGGCCGAGCTTTACCCTTGCCAGTGAAGAGAATTCCGGCCTCCAGGCCCTGCACACTGCAGTAGAGGCTCTGCGGCGCAAAGAGATCGATCTCGCCATTGTCGGGGCGGTGGATATGCCCGGCGACATCCGTGCCCAGCTCAGCAATCAGCGCCTGGGGCGCACCCTTCCCGTTACGGATGCCGCCTGTGCCCTGATTTTGAAACCTGTTGGCGCAGCCCGCCGCGCGGGCGACACCATCTACGCCATTATCGATGGTCACGCAGAGGGCACGGGCGCTTCTCCTGATTTTCTTGGCGCTACAGCGCAGACCCGTGCGCGGGTGGTGGAGCGCCTGCACGCTGAAACCGGTATTGACCCTGCGGCGTATGGATTTATCGAAACCAGTGCCTATACGGCTGATTCGGCCCCCCAAACCGGGGCGGAACACAGCATCCCCCTGAGCGCCACCACCGGGCACGCCGGTGAAGCCAGCGGCCTGCTGGCGGTGGCGAAAACCGCCCTCGCCCTGCATGGCAAAATGCTCCCTCCGCGGCTTGATGCCGCGCTGCTGGAGGTTGAAGCCGATTATTGGCTCCACAACGCCGCACAGGGGCCGCGCCGCGCCCTGGTGCAGGGGCTCGCCACTGGTGGCCTGATCAGCCTGGTGGCGCTGCGGGAGGATGAACGAGAAGTTGGACGGGAACATGATGGGGAAGGGGCATCTTCCCGTGCGGCCGCACAAGGGATTCACCCGGACGGCCCTGCCCTGTTTTTGACCTATGGCGCCACAGCGGCAGATCTCCGCGCGGGGCTGGAACAGCTGCGCCAGCGCCTGCAGATACAACTGCCGGAACAACCGCAGACACAACTATCGCAGCCGCAATCACAACAGCCCCTGGCGCAACTGGCACAGCAGTGGGAGAGGTTCAATAAACCTGCCTCTGGGGATTTATGTTTCTCCTGCGTGGCGGCAACCCATGCCGAATTACGCGCCCAGCTTGATTTTGGGCTGGAGCATCTGCGCCATAACAGTACCCAGCGCCTGGATGGCAAAGGGGGGGCCCGGATCCCCGCATGTGCCCGTGCCAAGGTGTTTTACGCCCCTGCCCCACTGGGGCAAACAGGCAAAGTGGCGTTTGTATATCCCGGCAGCGGCAACCATTTTAAAAACATGGGGCGCGCCCTGGCGCGTACCTGGCCAACACTGTTTGAACGCCAGCACCACAAGAACCAATACCTCAAAGAGCAGTATCGGCCAGAAATATTCTGGAACGGGGTTGATCTCGCCCAGATAGAAACCGACCATAACTCCATGATTATCGCGCATGTGGCGCTGTGCACCGCTCTGAGTGACCGGGTGCGTCAGTTTGGTATCGAGCCGCACATGGCCGTGGGTTACAGCCTGGGGGAATCCTCCAGCCTGTTTTCTCTGGGAATCTGGCACGAACGCGATGAAATGCTGCGGCGCATCGAGGAGTCCCCTCTGTTTACCCGGGATTTGGCCGGACCCTGCGCCGCCGCCAGAACCCTGTGGCAGCTGCCGGAACATGAACCAGTAGACTGGTGCTTAGGGATCGTTCCCCTCCCCGCTGCCAGGATTCAACCTGAGATCAAGAAGATAGAGCGTGCATATCTGCTCATCATCAACACCCCGGATGAGTGTGTGATTGGTGGACAACGCAGTGCGGTGCAACAGGTGCTGCAGCAGCTGGGCAATCCCCCTTTTATCGAGCTTAAAGGGGTAACCACGGTACACTGCCCGGTTCCACAAGTGGTGGCGGAGGCGTATCAAGCCCTGCACCGCTTTGACACCCACGCCAGCGCGGTGGAGGTGTACAGTTGCGCCAGCGGCGAGCCCTACACCCCAAGTACCAGCGCCTGCGCCGCGGCGATTCTGGCCCAGGCCACCGCTACCATTGACTTCACCCGCGTGATCAACAATGCCTACGCCGCCGGAGCACGCATCTTCATCGAAACCGGCAGCGGCAACTCCTGTACCCGCATGCTGCCGCGCATCCTTGGAGAGCGGCCCCATATGGTACGCCCCACCTGTGTGGAGGGGGAAACGCCACTGACCTCTTTCGCAACCCTGATCGGACAATTGGAGGCGGAAGGGATACGCTGTAACCGTGCAGACCTGCGCCCGGTTGCCGGGGTATCCGAAGAGAAGCAGATACAGCAGCCGCAAAACTTGGTCACTTTGTATAACGGCTGCAGAGCCATAGAATTGCCGCCGGTAGAATTGCCGCCGGTGCAGCCGTTACAGGAGAAAGCGCAGATGTCTAAACCCCACGCAGATACGCCCACCCTTCCACCTGGTAGCCGTGTTGAAGGTTCAAGCAACAAGCACCAGGCGCCAGTACATATGGCCGCAAAGACTTCAGTTCCGGGTCATCCGCAGGGGCAAGCTCAGGTAGAGGACTGCAACCTGCCCCCTATCCCCTCTGCCCCTCCCTCCCCCCGGGGCTCCAACACTGGTATGCCCGAAATCATGGGGATACTGGAGCAGATGCAACAATCTCAAGCCAAGCACAGCGCCGCCCACGCCGAATTTCTACGCCTGAGCCACCAGATGCATGCCCTGATGGCGGAAAACATCCGCCTGCAACAACAGCAGCAGAATGGACCGGATGGTTTGCATCCCGGTTTCGAGGCAGGTGGAGCTGCGGCAGGATCCAAGCCTTCTATCAGACCAGAGGCCCAGGTGCATGCTGCGAAACAAGCCCAAGCCCAAGTTCAGCGGCAGGTACCGAAACCACCGGCACCGCAGACCCCGGCCCCCCTGTTTGACCGCGCCGCGTGTATGGAGTTCGCCATCGGCTCTATCGGTAAGATGCTGGGGCCCCGGTTTGCCTCCATCGACGCCCACCCGACGCGGGTGCGTCTGCCCGATGAACCGCTGATGCTGGTGGATCGTATTCTCCTGCTTGAGGGGGAACCCTGTTCCATGGGTGGGGGTCGGGTTGTTACGGAACACGATGTCACTGCAGAGCGCTGGTATCTGGATGGGGGGCATATCCCCACCTGTGTAGCAGTGGAAGCAGGTCAGGCTGATCTGTTTTTATCCGCCTATCTTGGCGCCGACCTGCAGACCAAAGGGAAGGCGGTATATCGTCTGCTGGATGCGGTGGTGAAATTCCACAGTTCCCTGCCAAAACCTGGCGACGTGATCCGCTACGACATCTACATAGAACGGTTCTTCCGCCAGGGGGATACCTGGCTCTTCAGGTTCAACTATGAAAGCAGTGTGAACGGCAAACCCCTGATGAGTATGCGCGATGGCTGCGCCGGATTCTTTACCCCACAGCAGCTCAACGACGGGCGCGGCGTAGTACACACCGAGCTTGACCTGCGCCCCATGCAGGGAAAACGCACCCCTGATTGGCGCGAACTGGTGCCGCTGCAGGAGGTGGAGCAGTATAGCGCCTCCCAGGTTCAGGCGCTGCGCCGGGGCGATCTTGTGGCCTGTTTCGGCCCTGAATTTGCGCGCCTGGCGCTGGAAAATCCCTACACGTTACCGGGTGGACATCTGGAATTGGTGGATCGGGTGATTCATGTGGATCCCACTGGCGGACGCTACGGGCTCGGCCAGATCAAAGCCGAGATGGATATCCAGCCCGATGACTGGTTCCTCACGTGCCACTTCTGCGATGACAATGTGATGCCCGGCACCCTTATGTATGAGTGCTGCCTCCACACCCTGCGCGTATTTTTAATGCGGCTGGGCTGGATAACCGCAGAAGGTGAAGGACATTGGGAGCCAATTCCCGGCATAGAAAGCCAACTTAAATGTCGCGGCCAGGTGACCGAAAACACCAAAATTGCGCTGTATGAGGTCAATATAAAAGAGATCGGCTATCGTCCGGAACCCTACGCCATTGTCGATGCCCTGATGTATGCCGATGCGAAGCCCATTGTGGAAATCACCAACATGACCATCCAGCTCAGTGGCCTGGATCGAAACGCCATGGAAGCGCGCTGGAGTGCCCCCGCAACGACAACGGAACAACCGCAGCGCCCACACAGCAGCGCGCTTGATCGGGTGCCGGCGCCAAAACCGGCTCTGTACGACTACGCCAGGATTCTGGCGTTCTCGGATGGTAATCCGTCCGCCGCCTTTGGGGAACCATACCGCGTCTTTGATTCAGAGCGCCGTATCGCGCGCCTGCCGCGGCCACCGTTCCAGTTTCTCGATCGCATCACCGCCATCGATGCCACGGCCTGGAAGATGGTCGCCGGTGGCAGCATAGAGGCGCAGTATGATGTCCCCTCTGATGCCTGGTATTTTGCCCAGGAGCGTTCAGAGAATATGCCCCTGAGTATTCTGCTGGAGATCGCCCTGCAGCCCTGTGGCTGGATGGCAGCATATATGGGCTCGGCCCTGACCAGTTCGATTGATTTGTGTTTCCGGAATCTCGATGGGAATGCGGTAAAGCTGCGTCCGGTCACGAAAGATAGCGGCACCCTGACCATCCGGGTCAAGCTGACGCGGGTCTCCAGCAGCGCAGGGATGATTATTCAAAGTTACGACTTTGAGGTGACAGACGCAGATGGCCCGGTGTACCGTGGCGACACCGTATTCGGGTTTTTCAGTCAGGCGGCGCTGGCCAACCAGGTGGGGATTCAGGGGGCTTCCTTCTATGTACCGCCGTTACCTGAGCAGCAGCGCGGTGAAGTTCCCGGCCCATACCCGCTCCAGGCCCCGTTCCCGGATGTGCAGCTGCGCATGCTGGATAATATAGATCTATATGTCAGCGCTGGTGGCGTGCATGGCCTCGGATATCTCCGTGCTTCCAAGGTGGTCAATCCGCAGGAGTGGTTTTTCGCCGCCCATTTCTACCAGGATCCGGTCTGTCCTGGCTCATTGGGACTTGAATCATTCATTCAATTGATTAAATATGCAGCAGTACGTCGTTGGGGTGGAAGTGAAACCACCACCTTTGAAAGCACTGTCCTGAATATGGAGCACCGCTGGTCGTATCGGGGGCAGATCATTCCAACCAACAGGCACATCAGGGTGGAAGCGGTAATTACCCACATCGATGAAGCCCAGCGCTGCATCACCGCAGATGGATTGTTATCGGTAGACAATAAAACAATTTACTCTATGCGAGATTTCGTTGTTAAAATAAATACTTAGATAGTAGAAGTTTATATCGCACATTAACTGGCAAGGCCACATAGAAAAAGGCACTTCAAGTGCACTACAACTACACCAAAGGAGAAGTGGATCATGCTCAAACTGCGGAATTCAGCTTTTATTTCAATGGTGCTCCTCCTCATCAGTGCCTGCGGCGCAGGCGAGGAAACAAAATCTACCAAATCCACTCAAACAGCCAATATCAATGCCGTGGTCAAGCGGGTTGAAGAGCAAGCAGTGCAGCAACAGGGAATGGAGCAGAAACAGGAGACTGGCGCACTGGCTGATACCAGCGCTGACACGGCGGCAGAACTGGTGGCGCAGGCAAGCCCCAGCGCTGGAACTGAAACCGAACCTGGAGCAGAAACAAGAACAGACGCCCAGCCAACGCCGGAGCGCACCTCTATCCACACGATCGTGATGCTGAACAAATATGGGCAGGTGGCCTTCAACCATGCGGCGCACACCCAGTTTATAAGCTGTGGCACCTGCCACCCTACCGAGCCACCCACACGCATCGACAAAAACCGGAAGGAGTTTCATGCCCTGTGTCGCACCTGCCACCAAGAAAGTGGGGCTGGCCCGATCAAGTGCAGTGGCTGCCACACACACTAAAGCGACGGAACTCCCTGCAGGGTGAAGCCCGGAAGAACGCGCGGCACAAATACATAGCGCTGAGATTACATGCGCTTACCGCTTCTCTTTTGCGCTTTTCCCCCTCTATGGGTTTTTTTACTGCGCATGACCCCGGCCCTGCCGCGCCCTGCCCCTGCAGCAGAGGCTGGTGCTCTGAAGCGTGGCAATATAGCGCGGATCTTGTCCCAGTAGAACGCCAGCGCAAAGAGCAGGATAAAGGGGATGTAAGTAAACCACGGCAACGCTACAAGCGCTGCTACCATGTAAATAAACATCAGTAAGGCTATAAGCCCTACCACGATAAAAACACTCAAAATGATTCTCCTGATTATTCAAGGTATGCGTTCAGAGCATTAACGCTTTAAGCCAACCCCTGTCAATGTGAAGAGCACTTATGGCCCCATCATATGCAGATGAGCAAAACTTTCTCGATATCGCCCGTGATCTGGATTTCGACTCGCTCGACTACGATAAAGTTCTTAAAAAAAGAGCCAAGAGCACCTACGTCCTTGTTGGGCTGGGCTCTTGCTTTATCATTGTCGGGTTTGCCTTTCTGGTTGCCGACCTTTTAACGCAAACACCCGCGGTGGGGGGCACCCCTGCAGTTATGTTGCTCATAACTGGCATCTTGTTTTACTTTTTTGCCGCCCGGCATCAGCGCAAGCTGGAAACCATTATTACCTACGAAATACTTCAGCGCATCAGAACGATAGAAGGATCGGACGGGTTCCTATGGCGGATAAGCAATTCGCTCAACGCCTGCTGTCAGGAAGAATATGGTGGCATTCCTCAGGAAGTTTTTCAACTGGAAACCTCATCCCAGGCCGGGGGGATAGAATCAGACGAAATACGCCTGTATAAGGATTTTCTCGAAAAGGTGGTGCAGTGGCATGAAAAACAAAAGCGGGAGGGTGGGGCTGAATAAAATCAGATAGGTGGAACAGTCTTACCGACAGCTGGGGACTGCGCCGCCATGAGTGGATGTTGCTGCGCGAGAATATAAAAGCCCCACCGACATAAACGTCGGTGGGGCTTTTAGCAAATGGTACGCCCTAGGGGATTCGAACCCCTGTCGCCGCCGTGAAAGGGCGGTGTCCTGGACCAGGCTAGACGAAGAGCGCACATTGGGTGTTTTGGCTGGGGTGGGAGGATTCGAACCTCCGCATGACGGAGTCAGAGTCCGTTGCCTTACCGCTTGGCGACACCCCAAGAGCGGCGCTGATACTAATGACAATTCGGCGGCAGGTCAAGCGAAAATATACGCCTTTTGCTAAAAACGTCTCGGTGCCCTCCTCTGCCCTGTTTTTGGTTCCGCTGCGTGCTAATATGTGGGATGTTTGGTGCTGACGGCACCAGGCAACATCAGGGCTGTGGGATAATCGATGCGCTATCAATATGAGTGGGAGGAAGAATACGATGGAAGAGAAACGCCTCTATAAGCGCGTTCGCTTTATTGAAGAGGTTGAGATCACCCACGCAAATAAAATATATCCTGGGGTGGTTACCGATATTTCCATGAAAGGGATCTTGATCCGGCTCGAAGATATGCCTGCAGAGGATGTGGCAGAACAGGGTTGGCGTATACGTCTGCCGTTATCCGGGAATGTGCAAATAATTGTCAAAGCCAGGCCCAGCCACTGTGATCTTAAGAGCCATGCGGTGGGGTTTGAATTCACCAAGATTGATGCGGACAGTATGGCGCATCTGCGCCGCCTGCTGGAGCTGAACACCGGCGATGCCGGCGCTATTGAACGTGAACTTGGACAGATGGTTGAAGATATGAAACTTAAATACCTGGGGTAGGTTCGCGCGCAACGCCAGTGCCCTCTCCTAAACTTTAAAGCGTGTCTGCTCCAACCCTGCCCTGCCCTGCCCCACTCGCTATCAGTTGCTTCAGATCCTGGGCCGCCAGCATCCCTTTTTTCACTGCGCCCAGATCTTCTCCAGCGCTGGCTACGTTGTGTGGATCCCAGCTTGCAGGGGCATTCTGCACTAACACGGAGGGGATGCTTTTACCTTCAAGCAGCGCATACATATCCCCCTGCTCTACCTCCACCCCCTTGATCTCAATATGTGTCACCTGCATGGCGGCGTAGATAAGCTGAGAGCACTGCACCCGCTCAGGCGGGTAGCCCCATTCCCAGTATACATTTACCGGGTAAAAATGCTGGGCGCTGCACCCTGGAATACCTGCAGGTGTGGCAAAACACAGCACTGCCGCGGCGTCCATGATATCTTCGGCAAGCGGGATACCGCAGGGCTTTACCACATACAGAACGATACTGCGGTGGTGCTGTCTCAGGGTGTGGATAAAATCAACCCCCTTTGCAATCGCATTGTGAAAACTCAGGAGCGGATACATGGCAGAATCCTCCCCTTGAAGCCAGTCTTTCTCAATCCCTAGATTCTCGTGTGCCCACGCAACACGTTGTGCCGCAGCGGCAGGGATGGCACAATCTCGCAGGTGGAACATAGCCACCAGTTGACTCCAGCGCTGTTCACTCAGAATGGGTTTGTCCGGTGCTGGGGGCAAAAGGGCAGAAGCACCTGTCCGGTCTTTATGCGGGCGAAATCTCGCATATACGGATAAAACCACCCCCAGTGTCACGCAGATTCCAAGCCCGCCCCATATGGCATACGCGAAAAACTTCATTGTTTTATGTTCCTTACCCTTTATGTTCCCCTTGAGTATATCCTGGTTTTGTTTTTCGCAGTAAATTCCTGCGAAGTTCGACAGGTGTAGACAGTAGTTTATGCAACTTGCTAAGATAGCAAAATAATGGCTGTTTTTCTATTCTTCGTTTTCTACATATTTACAGCACGTATTCGGCATTTTTTCTTTGGCGCGCAACTCTGCGGGTGCAACTGCTTGTCCATCTCCAGGCAAAATAATAGCCAGCCACGCTGCTGTGAAAGGGGTAATTTATATGCTTAATTTCACGATTGACCAGAGTAAATGCAACCGGTGCGGGTTATGTGTGGTTGATTGTCCACGCAATATCATCCAACTCGATACCCGTGCGATCGCTTCCTCTGCGACTGTTTTCCCCGCAACTTTTTATCCTTACATCCCGGCGGACAAGGAAGAGTTGTGCTTCGACTGTCAGCACTGTATGGCGATCTGCCCCCACGCCGCCCTGTCCATCGGGGGGCGCTCTGTGGAACAGAGTCTGCCTATCCCCGGTCATCTGCCTGATCCTGCGGCACTGGAGACCTTGATTAAGGGAAGACGCAGTGTACGGCAGTTTGCCAAGGAAGATCTGGCGCAGGATCTCATTGAGCATCTGCTGGAGGTAGCCAGCCATGCTCCCACCGGGGTAAACGTTCAGCAGGTGCATTTTCATGTAATAAAAGAGCGCGCCACTATGGACACCTTTCGGCATCAGTGTATCGAAGCATTAAGGGAAGTGATTAAAGAGGGGAAGCTGCCGGAAAAGAGAAACTACTTTGCGGAGTTTGTCCGGCAGTGGGATGAAAAAGGGCTGGATATCCTTTTTCGTGGCGCACCCCATCTCGTCGTGACCTCGGCACCGGCTAAAATGCCAACGCCGCAGACCGATGCTTTAATCGCCCTGGCTACATTTGAACTGTATGCGATGGCCTCCGGGGTCGGAACCTTGTGGGATGGCTTTGCCCTGTATACGATTCGTGATATTGCTCCAGAACTGCGCGCCACCCTGGGAATCCCGGAAGATCATGTCATTGGCTATGTTATGGCCTTCGGCAAACCGGCAGTGAAGTACCAACGCACGGTGCAGCGCGCCAAAGCAAAGATTGCATATGTGGACTGAGATCCGTTCCCCTATTTTCGCAGCGTAAAGGTCAGGGCCTTCTGCATGGGTGTATTTACTCTGTTCTGGCGCAGGGGCACTGACGCTCTGGCGGCCTATTCGCTTGCACTTTTGCACCCTTTCTGCCAGTATGCGCGCGCATCTACACTCCATCGGCGCCCAAGGGCAAGAAGCTTCTCCGTATACCCGTAGCAAAGATTCAAAAGGTCTAAAACCATGTTGGTAAAACCGGAACAGAAGGCGGTTTATGTTTTAGCCAAGGCTGTATTGCGCCAGAACAACCTGAAGGTCGCCGTGCTGCAGAGTGGTCAGCATCTTCACTATCCCCCATCCAATCCGCCTACGCTGCTCGACTGGGCTATCAGTTACGTCATGTGCTTGCCACAGGACAGTGAAGAAAGGCGCTTGCTGGATATGTTACACCTGAACCCCGAGTGTCGTTGGACGCCGGAAGAAACCAGGCGGGCGGCCAGATGCTACAGACAATTTTATCAGAAAATCGAGGGGCAACGGCTGTATTCCATTGGCAATAAATGGCTGAATTCAGGTGGGCGGAATCTCGTCAATGCCTATCTGATGGCCTGATTCCCCCCCACAACCACCTCCACCATCCAATTAACTAACACCACCTATGAAATACCATCTATGAAATATAATAATGTGTATCTTGACAGTATCTGCTATGAGCTTCCCCCTGTGGTAGTTACGTCCCTTGAGATTGAGCAGCAACTCGGCGCTATGTATGAAAAATTGCATATAAAGCCCGGTCAGTTGCAGGCCCTGACCGGCATCCGCGAGCGGCGCTGGTGGCTGCCGGGGACTGAACTGTCGCAAGGAGCGATAGCGGCCGGGAACAAGGCCTTCCAGCAGAGCGGTATCTCTGCACAGGATATCGGGGCGCTGGTGTATACCGGGGTGTGCCGCGAACTGTACGAGCCCGCTACGGCATGTCGTGTGGCACACGCTCTGGGCGTTGGCGGGGATGCGTATATATATGACATCAGTAACGCATGCCTTGGAGTGCTCAATGGGATCATCGATATTGCCAACCGCATCGAACTCGGCCAGATCCGCGCCGGGATGGTGGTTTCCTGCGAGAGTGCGCGCGAACTGAATGAAACGGTCATTCGCCGCCTGCTGGCGCGCGCGGATATGGCGTTCTTTGCCCGTTCGGTGGCGACCCTCACCGGTGGTTCCGGCGCGGTGGCGCTGATTCTTTCAGATGGATCGCTGTGCGCCAACAAGACCCATAAACTCCTTGGCGCGGCGACCCGCAGTGCACCCCAATACCACGAACTGTGCCGCTGGGGGGTCGAACCTGCCGGTGAGGATCTTTTTGCGCAGTTTATGGACACCGATGCGGTTGCGGTGCTGAATCACGGCGTCGAACTCGGAAGGCAGACCTGGGACGATTTCCTCACGGCCATGCAGTGGGGCGGAGATGATATTGAGCGTGTAGTGTGCCATCAGGTGGGGGAATCGCACCAGAAAACTATTTTGCGCAGTCTTGGGATCCCGCTGGAAAAAGACTTTGCCACATATAGCTTCCTCGGCAACATCGGTACGGTCTCACTGCCGATTACTGCCGCTATCGGGGCGGAACGGGGCCATATCAGGCCGGGACAAACGGTTGCTTTTCTGGGAATAGGAAGTGGCCTGAACTGTATGATGCTGGGAGTGGAGTGGTGAAACGACTTTTGCCTGTGCAAGGAAAATATGCCAGATTAGCCAGTGGTCTGAAGCTCCACTATCTTGACACCGGAGAAGGTGAAGCGGTAGTGATGCTGCACGGCAACCCGAGCTGGTGCTTCTACTATCGCAATCTTGCAGTTGCCATGGCCAGCACCCACCGCGTTATCGTGCCGGATCACATCGGCTGTGGCCTGTCAGACAAACCCGATGACAGCCGTTACACCTATACCCTCGAGCAACGGGTCGCAGACCTGGAAGAGCTGCTTGAATCCAGCGGCGTCGAACATAATATTACCCTGGTAGTGCACGATTGGGGCGGTATGATCGGGATGGCCTTTGCCACCCGCCATCCGCAAAAAATCAAGAAAATTGTTGCCATGAACACTGCAGCGTTTCATATGCCGCAGAGTAAAAAGCTCCCGCTGGCGCTCAAAATCGGGCGTAACAGCCGCCTCGGCACTGCCCTGATCCAGGGGCTGAATGCGTTCAGCAGCGCCGCTGCATGGATCGGGTGCAAACAGAACCCGATGCCCAGAGCCCTGCGCCAGTGCTACACGGCCCCGTACAATTCGTGGCGCAACCGCATCGCGACTCTGCGTTTTGTGCAGGATATCCCCCTGTCTCCCGCTGATCGAGCATACCCCTGCGTAACTGCGGTGGAAGAGAGCCTGCACAGCCTGCAGGATTTACCCCTTATGGTATGTTGGGGCGAAAAAGATTTCGTATTCGATCACCATTTTCTCGAACAGTGGCGCCTTAAATTCCCCCACGCCCGCTTTCATACCTGGGCACAGGGGGGACACTATATCCTTGAAGATGTGGCCGCTGAAATCATTCCGCTGATTTGCGCCTTTATTCGCGAACCCTGATATGATGGAAACTGCCAGCACATACTCCCCTTCTGCCCCTTCTGTACGTGCCCGCAATATTGCCGCATCACTGAGCAAGCGCGCCGCGCAACAGCCATTATCCCATGCGGTGGTATTTCCCCACAGTCGAGATCGGCGCGGGCGTGTATGTTATACCCACCTGACCTACGCGCAGCTGGACGCGGACAGCAACAGAGCCGCCTATGCCCTGCAGCGCCACGGCCTTTGTGCCGGGCAACGCGCGGTGTTGATGGTACCCCCCGGGCTTGATTTTTTTACCCTCACCTTCGCCTTGTTTAAAATAGGGGCGATCCCGATTTTGATTGACCCCGGGATGGGAGTAAAAAATCTGGGGGCATGTCTGCAGCAGGTGCAACCGCAGGTATTTATCGGAAATTTAAAGGCAAATCTGGCGCGCAAGATTCTGGGTTGGGGGAAGTCCAGCCTCAGACTGGCTGTTTCCACCTCTTCGCTCCCCCTGCCCCAGACCTCGCGCCTGGCGGAAATACTGGCGCACACTCCGACGGCCCCAACGTTTGAAATCCATCAGCCTGAAGTCAACTCTCTGGCTGCGATCCTGTTCACCAGCGGCAGCACCGGCCCGGCCAAGGGCACTGAATACACGCATGAAAACTTCTACGCCCAGATCGATACGCTGAAAAAACTGTACGCGATTCAGCCGGGCGAAGTAGATCTGTGTACGTTTCCACTCTTTGCCCTGTTTGCCCCTGCTCTGGGGATGACGGCAATAGTTCCAGATATGGATGCTTCGAAGCCGGGCAAGGTTGATCCAGCACGGATTTTTGAGGCTTTTGATAACTTTCAGATCACCAACATGTTTGGCTCCCCGGCTCTATTACGCCGGGTTGCGGCTTCCGGGTCCAGACAGGGGCGTAAACTGCCGAGCCTGAAGCGGATTATTTCCGCCGGGGCGCCGGTCCCAACGGATATTCTGGGTCAACTGGCAGAGATGCTCTCCCGGGATAGCAAAAACGCCTCTTCCGAGGGTTTAACCCCTGAAGTTTCTACCCCCGAAGTTTTCACTCCGTATGGGGCCACCGAGGCCCTGCCGGTATGCTCCATCGGCAGTCGCGAAATTCTGCAGCACACCGCCGCCAAAACCGCTGAGGGGCATGGCATATGTGTGGGCAGACCTGTAGACGGCATCGACCTGAAGATTATCTCCATAACGGATGCGCCGATCACCTCCTGGGATGCGGCCGAACTCCTGCCCACCGGCAGTATCGGGGAGATCTGCGTTCGTGGACCTCAGGTCACTTCCGGATATTTTTGCCTGGAGCAAGCTACCGCGGCGGCCAAAATCTATACTGAGACCGGCGGCTTTTACCATCGCATGGGCGATGTGGGCTATCTGGATGAGCAAGGCAGAGTGTGGTTCTGTGGCCGCAAGAACCACCGGGTGGTAACCGCCACCGCCACCCTGTTTACCATCCCGTGTGAGGCGGTGTTCAACCTCCATCCGCAGGTGGCGCGCACCGCGCTGGTCGGGTGCAGCGAGGGGCAGACACAGCGTGCGGTTTTATGTGTCGAGCTGGATAAAGATGTATCTGAACCGCAGAAAGAGGCTATCATCAGTGACCTGCGCCAGATTCAGCGCCAGTATCCGCATACGGCGGAAATCTGCGCGTTTCTGCTCCATCCACAATTTCCGGTGGATGTCAGACATAATGCGAAGATTTTCCGCGAAAAACTTGCGCTGTGGGCACAAAAAAGATGGGCACAGGCGCGACAGGAACAGGAGCCGTTGCCATGAAGGCTTTAGTCACCGGCGGCGGCGGTTTTCTCGGCAAGGCTATTGTGGAACGCCTGTTACACAGAAACATTGAGGTGGTGAGCGTGTCGCGCTCGCACCATGCGCACCTCGCTGCGCTTGGGGTTGAGCAGTTTGGTGCAGATCTGGCCGCTATGGCGCCGGAGCATCCGGCGTTTGCGGGATGCACTATGGTATTCCATGTCGCCGCCAAAGCCGGCGTGTGGGGGGCCTACGCCGAATACTACCGCGCCAATGTACTTGGGACCGCCAATGTTATCGCCGCCTGTCGGCATCACGGTATTGATAAACTGGTGTACACCAGTTCTCCAAGTGTGGTGTTTGACGGCGAGCCGCTTGAAGGTGCCGATGAATCGCTCCCCTACCCGCAGCACTTTGATGCGCCCTACCCTGAAACCAAGGCCATTGCGGAACAACAGGTGCTGGCGGCGAACGATTCCACCCTGGCTACGGTAGCGCTGCGCCCCCATCTGATTTGGGGGCCAGGGGATAACCACCTGGTGCCGCGTATTCTTGAACGTGGGCGGAAACGCCAGCTACGTAGAATCGGGCGCCAAAACAATCTGGTAGATTGCGTCTATATCGACAATGCCGCGGACGCACATATACTGGCGGCGGAGAAGCTGATCGCAGGTGCAGATATTGGTGGCAGAGCCTACTTTATCTCCCAGGGGGATCCGCGCCCGCTGTGGGACATTGTCAACGCCATCCTGGCCTGCGTTGATGTGCCCCCGATAGAGCGCCATATCCCGGTAAGGGCGGCTTACGCCATTGGATGGCTGCTGGAAAAGATCTACACCATAACCGGTAGCCATGCCGAGCCGCGCATTACCCGTTTTGTAGCCCGCGAATTGTCCTGCGCCCACTGGTTTGACATTTCGGCAGCGCAGCGCGACCTGGGCTATCAACCCCGTATCAGCATGGAGCAAGGGCTGAAAATGTTACGGGAATCTCTACGGTAAAATCAATTCGAGCATGGTATACAAAACCCTCCATATTGAGTGCTTGACTTATGTAAGATATTGATATTTAAAGATAAATTTTGATGATTAAAAATTGAGCAGTACGACAAAAGCACCAGCAAATACACTAGTTAGACACCCTACACAGGAAGTTTCCCATATGTTATCCACAGGGTTGTGTTGATTACATATCACCTCAGCATGGGGGCTGAATTGGCCGTCATAACATTCCAGCTGAACATCTCAGCGGCAGATTTTTTACGCTATTATCAGGGCCAGGCCAGTAGCGTCAGCGTAACCGCTGACGATGGGCGCACCATCCGTTTGCCGGCGCTAAGGTTTCGTCCTTTTCTTGAGCGCACTGGGGTGCACGGACGCTTCCGCCTGGAATTTGATGAAAAGTGCAAATTTATTTCTCTAACGCGGATCTAACCAGATACGTATCGAGGTTTGGTTTTATCGATGATAATAACGTTGAGCATCCTGGCTTTGGCAGCGGCTTTTTTTATCTCTGGCAAAGTTCGTTCTGATCTTGTCGCACTATGTGCGTTAATCCTCATGATGCTGTTCGGCATCCTGACTCCAGCTGAAGCATTGAGTGGTTTTTCCAACTCGATTGTGGTGATGATGATCGGCCTGTTTGTAGTTGGAGGGGGGATCTTTCACACCGGCCTGGCTAAGATGGTGAGCAGTAAGCTGCTGCAATTATCGGGCACCAACGAGACTACGCTACTGATTGCGATAATGGTGGTCGCGGCGGTGTTCAGCACGATGGTGAGCAACACCGGCACCGTGGCGGTTATGATGCCGATCGTGGTCAGCCTGGCCATCAGCGCGCAGATAAACCCCGGCAGATTGCTGATGCCGCTGGCCTTTGCCAGCAGTTGTGGCGGCGTTATGACCCTGATCGGGACACCGCCCAACCTGGTGATTCAGCAGACCCTTCTCGCCGCAGGGCATGAAGGGCTGGCGTTCTTTTCCTTCACCCCTATAGGGCTGGTTGCCCTATGCAGCGGAATTATCGGCCTGCTCATTCTACGCAGATTTTTACCCTCCAACGAAATGGCGAAGGGTAAAAACCGCAGGCGACGCTCCGTTGATGAACTTGCCACACGCTATCAGTTGGCGGATAATCTGTTCCGCGTCCGGGTGGGGGCAGCTTCAACGGTAAAAGCCAAAAACCTGGCCGAGCTGGATATATCTTCCCAGTTCGGCCTGAACATTATAGAAATTCGGCGCAAAACCTCGGCCAGAAACCAATTTCTCAAGACCATCGATCAAGAGATTGGCGGCCCTGCGACCCGCATTGAAGAGGGAGATATCCTTTACCTGTACGGCACCTTCGACCAGGTGTGTAAGTTTGCCCAAACCTGCGGCCTGCTCCTGCTGGACCATCAAACACCGGAAAAGCAGCACGACTCCAGTGCAGAGAGCTATGCCACGGCCCAGATCGGCATAGCCGAAGTGATGCTGACTCCCAGGTCAAGCCTGACTGGTCAACCAGTCAGGCTTGCGGGGTTCCGGAATAAATACCGGGTGAATGTCCTCGGAATTCAGCGCAAAGACACCTTGCTGCTCCACAACCTGAAGGATGTGAAAATGAACCTTGGGGATGCGCTCCTGGTCCAGGGCACCTGGAAGGATATCGCCCTGCTTGCCGCAGAACAGACCGACTTTGTTGTGGTCGGCCAGCCCCTGGAAGAAGCGCGCAAGGTCACGCTGGATCAAAAAGCGCCCATAGCCGCTGGGATTCTGCTGCTGATGGTGGTTTTGCTGGTCGCTGAGGTCGTTCCATCCGTGGTCTCGGTGATGCTCGCTGCGGTGTTGATGGTGGCATTCGGCTGTGTACGGAATATGGAGGAGGCATACCGTACGGTAAACTGGGAGAGCATCGTTCTGATCGGGGGGATGATCCCGATGTCCACAGCCATCGAAAAGACCGGTGCCGCCGCGCTGTTATCCAATACCCTTGTGGGTTCGTTAGGCAGTTATGGGCCACTTGCACTGCTTGCCGGGGTTTATTTTACTACCTCTTTGCTGACCCTGTTCATCAACAATACCGCCTGCGCAGTTCTGCTTGCCCCGATCGCGTTCACCGCCGCGAGCCGCCTGGGCGTCAGCCCATATCCATTTTTGTTTGCGGTCTCCATCGGTGCCAGCATGTGCTTCGCCTCGCCGTTTTCAACCCCCCCCAACGCCCTGGTGATGTCGGCCGGCCGCTACTCCTTCGCCCACTATCTTAAGGTGGGGGTGCCATTGCAGATAATATTGGGGATTATTATGGTTATAGCACTGCCGTTCTTCTTCCCCTTTTAGCCCTAACAGCAGGAGAACGTCGGTTTAGAAGAGCAGCTGAAGTGGCACCTATCGAACTGTGAGGGAAAGCACTGATACTATGGAATATGCTGATATACAACGCGCATGCGAGATATTGGGAATCAGGGAAGAGGCCAGCCTGAAGGAGATCAAACAGCGCTACCGGGAGCTGGTACGCCAGCATCACCCAGATCGTAACGCCAGTGCCGACAGTGAGCAGATCCGCCTTATCAATGCCGCCTACGCCGTGTTGGAAAGATACTGCTCCGGGTATTCGTTTTCGTTCAGCAAGGATGAGTTCTTTGCGCAAAACCCCGAAGCCAGACTGCGCGAGCAGTTCGCCTATGATCCGGTATGGGGTGGAGCACAACCTTCCGAGGACGATTAAATGCCACGGGAATCAGGCGCTGGCGCAACGACAACGTTTGCTGCACCGATTTTAAAGCAAAAAAAGGTGAAGTAAACTAATGAAACGGAGGTCCATATGAAACTCGTTATTCTGGACGGGCATGCTCTTAATCCCGGTGACCTCAGCTGGGGAGGGATCGAACGCCTTACCTCCTGTACCATCTATGACCGGACGCCGCCGGAGCTGGTAATAGAGCGGGCAGGAGATGCCGAGCTGGTGCTGACCAACAAAACGATCATGAACCGTCCGCTGCTGGAAAAACTGCCGCAGCTGCGCTACATCGGCGTTCTCGCCACCGGGGTGAACGTCGTCGACCTTGATTTCGCCCGGGAACAGGGGATAACGGTCACCAACGTTCCCGGATACGGTACCCCGTCGGTTGCGCAGATGGTGTTTGCCCTGCTGCTGGAGTTGACGATGCAGGTCGGTCATCACTCCGAGCTGGTTCGCAATGGAGCCTGGTCCCGCAGTCCGGACTTCTCCTTCTGGGAGCGGCCGCTGGTCGAACTTGACGGTCTGACCATGGGAATCATCGGTTTCGGTCAAATCGGCCAGAATGTCGCCCGCATCGCCAAAGCCTTCGGCATGCGGGTGCTTGTCCATACCCCCCGGCCCGAAAAATTCCTGCACGCCCCCAACAAACCAGGTCTCGATTTTGTCGATATTGAACAGCTGCTCAAAAGGAGCGACGTGGTATCTTTGCACTGCCCCCTGACAAAAGAGACGGACGGAATGATCAACGCCTGCCGTCTTTCCCTGATGAAACCAACCGCCTACCTGATCAACAGTGGGCGCGGTCAGCTGGTAGATGAACCGGCTTTGGCGGCAGCGCTGAATAAGGGACAGCTCGCCGGCGCCGGACTGGATGTTCTGGCGTCGGAGCCTCCGCCAGCCGACAACCCTCTCCTATCGGCCCACAATTGTTTTATCACTCCGCACATCGCCTGGGCGACCCGTGCTGCCCGGGACCGGCTCATGGCCATTGTGACTGACAACCTGGCCCGTTTTCTGGCCGGACAGCCACAAAACAAGGTGACATGAGCGGAAGCCTGCATCCACGGCCGATTTTGATTTTGCTTGACATTGCTCTGGGCGGGGGCGGATTTTCATCGAGGGGGCACGCGGGGTGGTTGCGGCAGAATTCCAGTGAATAATGGCCGGTCTGCCATGCGCGGTCAGGATTCGGTAGGCTTGATTCAACAACAGTTCGTTTTCAGCGGCGCTCCCGCAGCCCAAGAGCGTCTTGCAGCGCCCCGAGACAACATGCAATCACCTTGTGGTTGATATCGTCCGGCCCTTTGCGAAAATCGTTGTCGCCGGTGGCCATGGTGTTGGTCACATGCAGCAATGAGGCAATTTCAACCTGCTTGACCTGAGCCAGTGCAATCAAAGCCGCAGCTTCCATCTCAACGGTCTGTACTCCACCGGCTCGATGTTGCTCGATCTGTGAAGCGGTTTCCCGATAGGGAGCATCCGTGGTCCAGGTAGTTCCACGGTAGACCGGTAAGCCACAGCTCAGCGCATGGCGAGCCAGAAGCGCTGGCAATTGACCTCTTGCCTCAACCGAGGGTGCCGGAGGAAGGTAATGATAAGAGGTCCCTTCATCGCGAATCGCCCGGTCGGGAACCATCAGATAGGGGGGCGAAAGTTGATTGCCGATCGATCCGGCAGAGCTGTAGCCGATCAGATGTCCGCAACCAGCGGCGATCAATTGTTCGCTCACCAGCACCGCAAAAGAGGCCCCGACCGTTCCGCCGATCAAGCCCATTTCAAAGCCATCCTGCTCAACAACCAGCAGCGAGGTATGAAAACAGGGCCAATCCGGTACGGTTTGCGCGCCGAAGTGTTCCTGTGCCACCGCCACCAACTCGCCATCAAAGTCGAGCAGGCAGCAGGGCGGAAGTTTGCTGCGCCTGCCACCTTTCATCGCGGAGGCTTGAGCGAGCAGATTCTCGGGCAGAAAAACCGAAGGTTCTGCTGTCGGATGCGTAAGTAGCGGGAGTTTTTGCTCGTCGTTCTCTGGCATATTAATTCTTTCACCGAGGCACGCAATCTGCCTGGCATTTTAATGGGTCCAGTCGAGAATCTGCACGTCGTCCCCAAGTGATTTCTTGATCGCCTGACGCATCATCTTGAAGTGCGGACAAGGCATGCCGATCGGATTGCCCTTACTGATACAGGAGGCAAAAACAACTGCCTGCGCCCCTCTGTCGACCAAGATTTTGGCGCGAGCGACGGCACGTTTTCCAGGACAGCCGCCGCAGGAAACAAAACCGATAACCTCAACGGGGCCCGTTTCCTTAAAAGCTGATTTACCCTCTTTCGCCACCTTGAAATCGGTGGTTCCTGGACAATAATCTTTGGTTTGTTGACAGCGGATGATACCTGCTTTCACTATTAAGGTCCTCGCTATAGGGGATGATTATCGGGGGGATGATTATCGTTTTTCACTTGCCTTATCCGCCTTTGGCGAATATGAACCGTTCATCATTGACTGCATCATTTCCATCATCTCTTCGCAAAAGGCTGACTTGGCAACACTTTTTTCTGGTAGAGGCGGTAACCCCTGCGCGGTAACGACGTTCACTGGATTATAAAGAGCTTTACGAGAGTCTCCAGCGCTAAGGTTACCCTTCTCCCCCGCACATCTTTATGGCACGCTGCAGGCGCTTGATGCAGCGCTCGCGCCCCAGCACCAGAGCTACTTCGTATATCCCCGGCGCGCTGGTGCCGCCAGAGAGGGCCACCCGCACGGGCTGCCCGACTTTGCCAAATTTAAGTCCGGTTTGTTCCAGAACCTGTTTGAACGCCGCCTCTATCCCCTCCGCATCAAAGGTAGCCGTTTTAAATTGTTCCAGCAGGGCAGAAAAAATCCCGGCTTGTTCGGCAGTTATAAACTTTTCTACTGCTGCTTGGGCGTAATTCAGCTCATCCAGATAGTAAAAAGCTCCCTTTTGCGCCATCTCCACCATGGTTTTGCTGCGATCCTGTAAGGTTTTTACCACCTCGGCGGCATCCGGCCCGGCGCTTGTATCCACCCCTGCGCGGTGCAGATACTCCTGCAGCAGGTTCCCCAGGCGCTGGGGATCACCTGTTTTGATATAGTGCTCGTTCAGCCACAGCAGCTTATCGGGGTTGAACACTCCGGCGGAGCGCCCGACGTTTTTAATGGAGAACTTCTCGACCAATTCCGCCATGGAAAAAATTTCTTCATCCCCGTGTGACCAGCCCAGACGCACCAGATAGTTTACCATCGCTTCCGGGAGATACCCCATATCGCGATAAGCCATCACCGAGGTGGCGCCGTGGCGCTTGGACAGGCGTTTCTTGTCATCCCCCAAAATCATGGGAACATGGGCAAATTGCGGTACCGCATACCCCAGCGCTGCGTAGATCTGAATCTGGCGCGGCGTATTGCTTAAGTGATCATCACCCCGCACGATCAGGGTCAGGCCCATCTCAGCGTCATCTACCACCACGACGAAGTTGTAGGTGGGGGTACCGTCCGTGCGCTGGATGATCATGTCATCGAGTTCGCGATTCTCAAAACTGATGTTCCCCTTGATGAGATCGTTAAACGCGGTGGTGCCGACGGGATCGGTTTTGAAGCGCACCACATAGGGTTGCCCCGGACGCTCCTGCTCCAGCTTTCGACAGGATCCATCGTACTGAGGCTTGGCTCCCTGCTGAATTGCCGCTTCACGTTTCCGGGTCAACTCCTCTTCGGTGCAGTAACATTTGTAGGCCTTGCCGGAATCGAGCAGAAGTTGAATTTTTTCCCGATAGATGTCAAAACGTTCGGACTGATAGTATGGTCCTTCGTCATACTCAAGCCCCAGCCATTCCATGGCGTCCAGAATTGCGTCAACCGATTCCTGCGTGGAGCGCTCCACATCGGTGTCCTCTATGCGTAAAATAAAGGTCCCCCGATTCTGCCGCGCCAGCAGGTAATTAAAAAGGGCGGTTCTGGCCCCGCCTATGTGCAGATACCCGGTAGGACTCGGAGCAAAACGGACGCGCATCTCAGACATTGAAGTTCTCCATTGAAAGTTCGGTTTATCAATATGGTTTATACAAAAAGGTCTTAAACCCGTGTTTGTGACCTCAATAAACGCAGGATTATACGCCAATTCAGCCTGTTTTGTCATGTTCAACCTCGGCCTTTCACCGCTTAAATGCGGATCAACGAAAGACTGCGGCAGCGTACCCCACGACAGAGGCGTAGTCACCACTGACGGCGCCGGAATTGGTGTATTCGAGCACTTCACCCGTGTACGCTTTGCCATACAGAGCATTCAGGGTTGTCAGCATCAATGTGGCGGGGAATATCCCGCACATGCTGATCTGATGTTTCAATACGTGCGTATACATCTGTTGCGCCCTGCCCTGGACCAGCAGATCCAGAACCGGCAAGTCATACTGTTTGGCAACGGCAGCGGGCTCATAGTGGCTCATGTCACTGCTGGCGAGGAGCAAGACATCATCCCGGCTGGGGGCTAAAACTTCTGCCATCAGCTGCCCCATCTGTTCCAGGTCGGCAAAAGAGTGCTCCCGCAGCATTACAGGGACAATCTGCACATCGGGACGCTGATACTGCAAAAACGGCAACATCACTTCAAGGGAATGTTCCAGGCGGTGCGCACTTGGGTCGGGGCTGAAGCCAGTTACCGTGTTGCACAGCTGCGCCGCCAATTTTGCATTGACAGCCACTTCCCCTAAGGGGGTTTGCCATGCGCCGCTGTCATACACCGCAGCGCTGGAACCAAGCCCCTGATGATTGGGCCCCAGCAGAATTACAGTAGGGGGAATATCCACCCCTGCCAATGCCGTAGCTGCGACAGCGCCGGAATAAACATACCCGGCATGTGGAGCCAGAACCGCGCGTGCTGGAGACTTTTTCCCCCTATTCGCAGCAGTATAAAAACTTTCCAGTTGACGCAGTAGTTCATCTCTATCCGCAGGGTAAAACTGCCCGGCTACTACAGGTGCACGTAACATGGTTTCATACCTCCTGCCTTTAAGTATTGATTATGTTGATGTTCTGGGTCCGCACGTGCCGTATCCGGCCGGATTTGCTGGCCGGATACGTTCTATAATTCAGGCTGCCTCAGAGCATCAGGTCAAGTACTGTCAGTCCTTAAGCATAGACCAGTCAGCAAGACAATACAAAATAAGGTACAAAAAAAACCAGCCTGTATGTCCCAGACTGGGTTACAGGCTGGAGTACAGGCTGGTTTTAATTTGGAGGCCCCGACCAGATTTGAACTGGTGATAAAGGTTTTGCAGACCTCTGCCTTACCACTTGGCTACGGGGCCATATATTTTCAATTTTGCGGATTTACTTCAGGTTAATTAGTGTCAGATTTCGGGGTCAGATTCAGGTTATTTTTTGTGCTGCTTACAACCTGTCCCGCCCGGTCCTGCGCAGGCGTTGTAGTGATAACAAATCGTTACGTGTGCTGTCAAGGTAAAAGTTACGCCGGGTGCCTTGGGTCAGTAATATTCACCCTTCAGCCTTAATCCGAACCCTCAAGTCGTTTGAATACCGAGTCCAATTTGCCCTGCATGGTGTGTTCGCGGTCACGCCGATCGTCAATTTTAATCAGGGTGGAGACGCGCTGCGCTCCGGCGTTAAATGGTGATTCATGCATGTTGCGCAATAGTGCGAAGATTGCATCAATATCCCCTTCGATAATGGTACCCATGGGTGTGAGCTGATACTTAAGGCCCGATTCTTCTACTAGGCGCACACAACCCGCCACATATTTGGAGATACCGCCACTGCCCTCCCCCAGAGGGGTGCAACTGATCTGTACAACTGCCATTTTTACCTCCTGTTATATGTTCAGTCCCATATCGCTTAGCTTTATGCGTGCAATCATTGGCCCTGCTGCGGAACCTGAATTGTACCATACCCGAGGGTGGAATTTTTAAGATTTTTAAACAACTTCCGCTGTGCAGCGTTACCGATGGCCGCAACGTAATCGCCCCTGGCAAAGGTAAAGTTTGCATCCGGGTTGGGAACAAAGGTCCCGCCGCGAATAACTCCCACAACGGAGATGCCCGCCCTGCTGCGCAAATCAAGCTGACGCAGATTATGCCCGACCATGGGGTTATCCGCTTCAAGCCTTTCCCATGATAGTTCAAGAAGCTCACGCGCATTTTTCAGCTGCCATATCTCTTGCTGATCATCCCCAGATTCCAGGATGGGCTGATAGAGCTCCTTGCGAATGGTGTCGGTATATTCCTGAATCTGATGAACCGGCACATCGATGTGAAGCAACGCCTGGCGCGCAATTTCGAGGCCAGCCTCCAGTTCTGGCAGAATAACCATATAAACTCCCAGATCGTACAGGGAGCGCATCTGCTCCTCACCATCCGCGCGGGCTACAATATTAAGGTCTGGGCGCAGCTGATGCGCATGTTGCACAATGGACTGGGCGATTATCGCCGCAGGCACTGTTATGAGCAGCTGCTGGGCGTGCGCGATCATCGCCGCTTCCAGGACCACCTGATTACTTGCATCACCATAGACGGTAGGGAATCTGGCCGCCTTACATTTTTCAAAATTCCGGTGTCCGGCTTCGATAATTACGAACGGGACCTCCAGCTGGCGCAACACCCGGGCTACGTGTTGGCCTACCCTGCCCCCGCCGGCGATAACGATATGATCGCTGAGTTTTGCTTCCTTCAGGTTGAAGGTTTCCAGGGTTTCGCGCTTGGAGTTTTTGCGCCACCACTGGTACAAAGGGGCGGTAAGTCCAGAGACTATCGGAGTCAGCACCATACTGATAATGGTTGCAGAGATCACAAATGAGTAATTGGACTGGCTCAGGGCTCCGGCAGAAAAACCGATCTGGGTAAGGAGAAAAGAAAATTCTCCAATTTGAAACATTGCCAGCCCGACGGCGAGGGGGACTACGTTTCGGTATCCGAAAATCCGTGCAATAGCGCTCATCATACCCCCTTTACCAACCGCTACGAGGGTTACCATAAGGAGCACCGCACCAAGATTGTTCAGGAGAAAAACCGGATCAAGCAACATCCCTACCGAGGTAAAAAACAGCAGGCCAAAAAGGTCCCGCAGCGGGATGATATCACTCAGGGCCTGGTGCCCATAATCGGACTCACTCAGAACGATTCCGGCGATAAATGCGCCGAAGGGGAAAGAGAGCCCCACCAGGTAGGTGGCATACCCGACCCCGAGGCCGATAGCGGTGACACACAGCAGGAACAGCTCACGCGAGTTCCAGCGTGCAATCACGGCCAGCACGCCCGGAAGCCATTTGGTGCCCAGCAGCAACATCAGGGTGATAAACAATGTCCCTTTAAGAATCGCGAACACCAGGGCCCCCAGCCCAGACTCGGGGTCACTGAGCTGCGGCAACAGAATCATCAAGGGGACAACCGCAAGATCCTGCACCAGCAGAATCCCGATCATTACCCGGCTCGACAGGGTCCCGAGCATCCCCTGATTCATGAGGGTCTTCAGGATTACCATGGTGCTGGACAGAGAGATAATGCCCCCAAGCCACATGGAAGGGATCCGTTCCCAGCCTAGCCAGCGCCCGACAAAGTAGCCGTAAACTATGCACAGCACAATCTGGATCGGGGCACCAATAAGAGCAATGGCGCGTACCGGGCGCAGTTCCTTGAGGGAAAACTCGAGCCCAATACCGAACAGCAGCAGGGCCACCCCGATTTCAGCCAGCTTCTCTATTTCATCCACATCGCTGACAGTTATTCCAGCGGTGAAAGGGCCAACCAGAACTCCAGCAAGGATGTAGCCTAACATAAGGGGTTGTTTGAGCCGCTGTGCGACGAGTGCTCCCGCCAGAGCTGCTACAATGATGATGACAATGTCCGCAGCAATTCCCATGCGCTTGTCCTCTCCTTAAGTCAGGATACAAAAAAAGGCTAAAACCCGAAAGCTTTAGCCTCTTATATTATTTTTGGTGCCGAAGGGGAGACTCGAACTCCCACAGCCCTACGGCCACTAGACCCTGAACCTAGCGTGTCTACCAATTCCACCACTTCGGCTTTAACAGGGGGTCTTATATCAGATAGAATCTGGCATTGCAACGAAAAAGCCCGTCTGTATGCCTGGATTTTGCGCGCGCGCAGCAGAATTCAACAGCGCTATTCGGGCTACTTCTTTCCCATAATAGCGCGGGAAATACTGTGGGTATGGTCACCGATTTTTTCAAAATTATGCAGAATGTCGATAAAAATAAGTCCGGGAACTACGGAACATTCGCCGGTATTAAGCCTTGCGATATGATGCTTGCGGTATTGATCTTCCATTTCATCAATGGTGTTTTCCAGCGCGTAGGCCTGTTTCTCGATATTTTTATTCCGCTCCTTCAGTGCGGTTATGACGAAGTCGAGAAACTCCTGACATTTAGCTGCCACAGTGACAATCTCAGCGTTGGCGACGTCAGAAAAAATAACTTTTTTATCAATTCTGCGTTCATTTTCTTCCCATAGATTCTCGCAGTAGTCGCCTACCTTTTCCAGGTCATTGACTATGTGCATCAACGAAGAGATCTCTTTAGAGGCTTCCTGGGTAACGGGCCTTTGTGAGATAGCGACCAGAAAATTTATTATCTCTTTCTGGAGCATATCGAGCATATCTTCGATTTTTCGCAGCTCTTTGAGCATGCGCAGATCGTTGCGTTGAAGAAAGTCAAGGGTGCGATTAAGACAGTTCTGGGCTATTTCCGCCATGCGGACAGTTTCGGCGCGGGCCTGGCTCAGAGCCAGAGGGGGCGTTTCGAGCATGCGGCAATCGATATATTTCAGGGGCACGTCGAGTTCACCGGGATCACCGGGGATAAGTTTACTCGCGACGGTAGCCAAAATGCCGATAAAGGGGAGAAAGATCAGGGTATTAACAACGTTGAACAATGTGTGGGTGTTAGCTATATGTCTGGCAATGTATGGTTTATCCCCGACCTCCAGCCCATATATTGCGGCTTGCTGCTGGTTGCTGATGGCGAAATCCGCTATCCCCGGCGTTAATGATTCAATGAGATTGAGAAAATGGGGGAACAGGGCCAGCATATACGCCACCCCGACCACATTGAACAGCAGGTGACACAGGGCTGTGCGTCTGGCAGCGACATTGGCGCCGATTGCAGCAATATTCGCGGTTATGGTGGTGCCGATATTTTCCCCCAGGATAACCGCGACACTGCATTCAAAGGTGATCAGTCCGCTGCTCGCCAGTGCCAGCGTAATACCAATGGTGGCGCTACTGCTCTGTACTATCATGGTGATCAATGCGCCGACAAGTACGGCCAGATACAGGTGATCTCCAATCAGCAGGAATACGTTGCTGAGCTCACCGCTGTCTCGTATTGGATCAAACGCGGTTTTCATTACCGACAGGCCGTAGAAAATCAGGCCAAAGCCAAGAATGGCCTCCCCGACATATATCCAGCTCTTTTTGCGGCTGAACAATTTCAGCCCCACGCCCAGGCCGATGGCCGGAAGGGCAAACTTAGTAATTTTAAACGCTATGAGCTGTGCCGTAATGGTGGTGCCTATATTGGCTCCGAGCACAACCCCGATGGCCTGCATCAACGTCATGAGTCCGGCGTTTACAAACCCGATCACCATTACCGTTGTAGCGCTGGACGATTGGATAATTGCAGTGACTATGATCCCTACCATAGTCGCCATTATTCTGTTGTTAGTCAGTGCCGCAAGCACTTTACGCATGCGGTCACCGGCGATTTTCTGCAGTCCGTCCGACATTATCTTCATGCCGTACAGGAACAGCCCCAACCCACCGAGCAAGCCGAAAATCAGTTGCTGACTAATCATGCCTAAACCTCCGAAGTATTGCAGTACGCAGCGATGCTTTTGTGAAAATCAGCTATCAGGTTAGTACGCCCACAAAAAAGGTGCCTGAGGGCACCTTGGTTTTACAGGTTGGGTAGCTAGAAGAAATATGTCAGATTAGCGGCAAACAGGTGCGCATCACTTTTATACGTACCTGTTTGTATTTTGTTGTTCACATCACGATCATCGAAGTCAACCCACATGTAGGCGAAATCAAACACGGCGCGGTCGCCTGAATACGTTGTCCCTTTAAATTCAGTCTCGGGGACATTAATTATCGTAACCCCGAGACTGATAGCGGTTCCTTCCTGAAACGCTATCCCTGCCGGGTTATAGAATACTGCAGAGGGGTCATCTGCTTGCGCCACAAAAGCATTTGCCATTCCCATCGCCTTGGCGCCCTGCTCACGAATATGAAATCCAGCCCCCATGCTCGCCATCGGTAGCGCCAGGCTTAGAGCCAGCAGGTAAAATATAGCTTTGGCCTTCATCTCTATCTTTTCCCCGTATTGGCAGCTGTTTATTCCCGTGTATTTGCCTATATACAGGGGAATGTGGCAGACAAACTAAAAACGGGGGATTTATAACGTTAATAGCTCAATCACGCAAGGGAAAACATTTTCCCATCTGTCATTCACATTTATTTAGGCTTCTTAATTTTGTTTGTTGCGTACAGCGCGGCAAAAATAATTCCACCCACAACAACAATCAACAGAATATCTGCTGCACTCATAAACTCCTCCATTTGCTGAGTATATTTAATAGGTTCGGTCCCGCTCGGGAAAAGTGCACACCCCTGCATCTCGTCCCACACTTTTATATATTTTAATATCATCCCAAGGTTGATCCAGAATCCCGTCGTGAATAGCCCAGCTGCGGCCGCGCACGGTAGCTGCCATATCCGGATGGCGAAATGGGGTGGAGTTGTCGAGACGTTGATACAGAATGCCACCGGGGTGAAATTCAGCGTTGATCCAATGCATGAGTTGCTTGCCGGTGGTGTAGTCAAAGCCATAATTTTCATAGCGGATGGCATTGCTGTACGACAACGGCTCCGCCACGATGATATCCACCCCGAGGGATGCAACAAAGCGCTCAAAGCGGCGAAAAAAATTCTTGAAGGTCTTCAACCCACGGCGCACCTGATAGGGGGATAAGCCAGCATGCATGGCCTTGATCTCTTCGGCGATATTCCGCCGCAGGGTGCCGAACGAATTCTCCCGCCCGTACCGGTCGTGGTCGACATTGAAGCGGGGTGCATCCGGATCGTTAATCAGACAAAAAGATAGCTCCAGCTGGCGAAAATGGGTGTCAGCCACCTCAACAAAAAATATACTGTCCATATCGGCGGGGTCACGTTTAACCGAAATCCGCACCAACCCTAAACCCTCAGGGGCGATTATCTCGATTTTATGGGTGCCGGTGGGGGCCAACAAGGTATTTCGGTCGAAACCGAAGCGGGTAAAAATAATTTCCGGGATGATGCTTGCGTAGATCGCCTCTTTCGCTTCCATCGCCAACTCGTTGATCTCCATAAGGGAAAACAACGGTAGCCCATGCGGGTCCAGCAGGTGCTCAATGGCAATGTCTGAATTTTCTGCCTCTTCCATACTTCTACTCATGGCACATCTCATGGATGGATATGGTGCAGCGGAAATATCCTGCGTTCCAGAAAGGCTATATTTTCATCCAGAGCCTTCTGGGCCCGGGCGAAATCATCTGGACCGGCCAGATGTGGGGGGTCACGCAACAGGGTCTGGTCAAACCCGAGCTCCCGCACAATGGTCAGGAAGCTGGGCGGCAACGTATAGGGGACGTCGGCGCCGAGCATGGCGGCCCACAATAGAGTCCAGGCGCGCGCAACATTGATACTGTGGTACCCCCCTCCCCCCACTGCAACCCAGGGCAACCCTGTTTGGATAAAACTGCGGGCGGCATATTCCATGAATGCAGTGGTCCCTTCCAGGCGGGTAAGTGGATCGGTGCGCATGAAGTCAGCCCCCATCTGGGTGACAAGCAAATCGGGCTTATAGGCATCGATCAAGGGGAGCACAATACGCTGCATGGCCTGTTCCAGAATCAGATCGTCCGAATGGGGGATAAGGGGGATATTGACACAGTACCCATAGCCCTGCCCTTCTCCCAATTCCCGCACAAACCCGGAATATGGATAAAAATCCTTGCCACTTTCGTGCATCGAAATGGTAAGAACCTGATCGGTCGCATAAAAAGCCTGCTGCACTCCGTCGCCATGGTGGGCATCCAGATCGACATAGGCGACGCGTTTACCCTGCTGTAGCAGAGGATGAAGAGCTACCACTACATCGTTTAAGTAACAGAAGCCCGCAGCGCGTGCAGCATGGCCATGATGCCAGCCACCGGCCATGCTGAATGCCGCCCGCCGGCCATGCTGCATAACTTCACGCACAGCGGTAATGGTTGCGCCGCACATGAGGCTGACCCACGAAAACAGCCCCTCGAAGACTGGATTTTCCATATCACCCAGGCCATATTTGAAGTTTGCACAACCCTGATTGTTCTGGCTGTAGCGCTCCAGCATATGCAGATAATCGGCGCGGTGAAAACTCAGCAGCTCTTCTTTGGTCGCCGCCGTCGCTTCAATTACCTCAGCTCCGGGATAGTGCAACAGTCCACACGCCTCCATGAGATCGTAGCTCAGGCGATAACGTTCCATCTTCATGGGGTGCAAAGAGCCGTATGTGTATGTATTGAAACGACGCGAGTATATTAAGGCCAGATTATTATGTATGTTTTTCACTTGGTTCAGCATTTTCTGAATTTCCGCTTGAGGTTTTATGAATAGTACACATGTCAGCCCCGGTTACACAAGTTCGGGTTTAAATATATGCATTGTTGCCACCAGCGCCAGCAAAGGTGTATAAGGGAGACTTTTGGGGGAGACCTTTGAGGAGACACCGGTGCCCCCCGCATGCACCATTGCTTGAATCTCCGGCACCCTGCAGAGCACTCTGCAGAGCCATACATCAACTGAAAGTGAAGGAATAGTTTACATGTTAACAGGTAAGCAAATCAGATTTCTGCGCGGTCTCGGTCACCATCTGCAACCAGTGGTCATGGTGGGAAAAGAAGAGGTCAGCGCGCAGGTTGTCGCTTCCGTCGAAGAGGCGCTGAGCACTCACGAGCTCATTAAGATCAAACTGCAGGAAGGCTGCATAACCCCGCGCAAAGAGGTGGCCGAGGCGCTGGCGCAAACCTGCGCCGCTGAAATTGCTCAGGTGCTCGGGCGCACTATCCTCCTCTACCGGAGCTCGGACAATAAACTGATCGACCTCCCCAAAGCCAAGTAGATCAAAATGCGCATCATCAGCGGCAGTGCACGCGGCAAACACCTGCAGACCTTTAAAGGTGCCACTATCCGTCCCACCAGTGGCCGGGTGCGCGAGGCTTTGTTCAGTATCGTCACCAGCAAAATTGGAACGCTGGAGAGTTTGAAAGTGCTGGACATATGTGCTGGTACCGGCGCGCTCGGGCTTGAAGCTTTGAGCCGTGGGGCGTCAGAGGCGGTGTTTATCGACACCGACCGCCAGGCCGCTGAGATTATTGCGCGCAACTGTGCGGCCTGCCGCCTTGATTCACGCGCCAACATCATCAAAGACACCTATGTCAGGGCTCTGCCCCGTCTTTCAGGGCGACATTTCGACCTGATTTTTATCGATCCCCCCTACGCCAACAATCTGCTTCCCCATATCATCGAAACCGTCAGCAAGCTGAATCTGCTTGCTCCCAGCGGGTTTATTTGCGCCGAAGAGAGCTCTGGCATCGAAATTGCCTCCGAAATCGGAATTTATACCTGTATCGATACCCGCACCTACGGGGACACATCCATCTACCTGTTCAGCCCTGGGACAACCTTAGAGGAGAACGCAGAAGGAGAAAAATAACATGCTTAAGATGAAGACCATAGCCGTATATCCCGGCTCGTTCGACCCTGTGACTAACGGCCATTTGGACATCATCTGTCGCGGCCTGAAGGTGTTTGACAATATTATCGTCGGGGTAGCGCGGAACCTGGCTAAAGAAAACATGTTCAGCGTTGAAGAGCGGGTAGCGATGCTGCATGAATCCCTGGGGGAGAATGACCGCATCCGCGTGGATGTGATTGACGGGCTGCTGATCGACTATGTCAGAAGTCAGGGGTCCAACATCATCATTCGCGGGCTGCGGGCCGTATCCGACTTCGAGTACGAATTTCAGCTGGCGCAGGTCAACCACACCGTAGAGAAAAATATCGAGACCCTGTTCATGATGACCTCGGTCCGCTACGGCTATCTGAGCTCTTCCATTGTAAAGGAGATGGGGGTGCTGGGGGGGGACATTGATGACTTTGTGCCGGAATGTGTAGTGCGGCTCCTGCGGAAAAAATTTCCCCTGCCCAAATAGACCCGCCTTAGACATAGTTGTTGCAGACAGCGGGTAAATGCTCCGCATGGAGGCGCCAGAACAAAGGGCGCTACGCGGGTTACAGCAGCTGCATAAAACGGTGGGTCTGGGGGATCACCCTTACATCCAGACCGTATTCGGCAAGGAGTTCCTGCTGTTGCAGCAGACTGCGCCCGGATACGCTGCATTGACCGTTAACTGTTTTCGGTTGCAGCACCACATCGATATGCCCAGGGGTGGGGGTGGTCAAGCTGGTCAATAACTCGGCGGTCCGGTGTAACTCCACCTCCGGAGTTGAATCCCCCACGACCAGCTTGACACAACACTGAACCTGGAGCGCGAGTTGGATAAACTCCCGATGTAAATCCCACGGAGTTGGTGCACCAGTCTGAGACTCCAGCTTTATGTCCACGCTTATCCAGTCCAGCCACGGCAGCACCTGCCGCAGCGCCGCAGGTAACGTGCCGTTGGTCTCCAGCTGCACCGGGAGCAGGGTGCGCAAGCGGGGCAGCCACTCACGCAGCAACACCGCATGGAGCAGTGGTTCCCCCCCGGTGAGAGCAAAGGAGTGGTGCGAACGGGGAAAAGGGTCGAGCAACATCTGCACATAGGAGATTACAGCCGCCAGCTGCACCGGGTTGCGCCAGGGGGTAAATGCACCGCTGCCGGGGATCTTTTCAACCCGGCAATGGGCGGCAGGCGCGTACGGCGTATCGCAATAACCGCACTTCAGGTTGCAGCCGGCAAAACGGATAAATACCTGACGGCGGCCGAGCAGAGCACCCTCCCCCTGGATGGAGGAAAAAAGCTCAAGCAGTGGTGCCGCCGGAACGCTAAACTCAGGTGCGCGAGTAGCTGGCACAGGCATTGTCTGATTCCCACACATTTACTGACTCAACCACAACATCTTCATCCGCAAAGCTGTCGCACAGCTTTTCAAACAGGTAGCGGGCAATATTCTCTGATGATGGACTTGTCTCTTTGAATGGCTCCAGGTCGTTGAGGTATTTGTGATCCAACGTATCAAGGATGGCGTTGGTTTTAGCCTTCAGGATTTTAAAGTCGAGCCCGAGACCGGCATCATTGAGGGTTTCTGTTGCCACCACCACTTCAACCTTCCAGTTGTGCCCGTGCAGGTTTTCGCAGTCCCCCTCGTAGTTGATAAGGTTATGCGCTGCGGCAAAATGGGTATCTATTTTAAGTCTGTACATAGTGTCGATCCTTTCTGGTATCTATTTATATGCATTCAGCTAACATTCTCTGAACCATCATATTCCGGCGCGGGGGCTGATTCACCTGCGACGCGATAATCTTCATCGAACCATTTACCCAAATCCAGGTTGCGGCAGCGTTCAGAACAGAACGGGCGCCATGGATTGTCCTCCCATACGGCATATTTCTTACAAAATGGACATTTGATCTTCACTCAATCCTCTTCCTGTTATATCCTCACGTGGTTGTGTCCCAAATGTGTGACACGCCTATACTTATATGTTGAGTAGCACAAATTTTACAAAACCAGAACACCCGCCAGCAGCAGGGGGCCAAGGTTTCAACCTCAAGGGAGTTTAGTTACCCATGACAGCAAAACAAGCACCACCTGCCCATTTGAGTTTAGCAGAAGAATTGCAGGCAGATAACCAGTGCATCAATATCTTGCGCGAGTTCCACACCCATTTACTCGAACAAAAAACAAATCCGCTCAAGGCCGGCTCTCTGGCCCAAGGCGCTGACTATTTTTTACGTGACTTTATAATCAGCGCATGTCGGTGCAGCATATTCACACCCCCACGAGAATGTGTCAAACAATTTGCCGGGCACTGGTACATTGTCAACACCCTTGAACCCGCCAAAGAAGAAATTGAACCAGTGCTGCAGGCCATAGCCGCCTTTTATCAATTTCTTGGCGAGAGGGGGCAAATCGAGCCTGGGCGGGCCGCACAGATTATAAAAGATTGCAACTCCACTGAGTGGTTCGCGCATAGATTGGAATCATTCTGGGCTATCGAAGGTGACGGATATTTGCGCTGGCGCGCGGAATGTCCCCTGCCTGAAACGGCCAGCTGATGCGAGGGGAGCCTGAACGATGAAGAACCGGAACGTAAAACCGGGCTACCACCTCCTGCGGGCAACGCGGATGGCAATTGGCCTCTCTGCACTTCTGGCGGGGATAAAGCTGCTTACCGGGATAATAACCGGCTCGCTGGCGCTGATCTCTTCCGGGGTAGACTCCATAATTGACATCTTCATGTCGATGTTTAACTACCTGGGGCTGAAAAAGGCCCGCAAACCTGCTGATGAACAGCACCCATACGGTCATGGGAAGTTTGAAACCCTGGCTACCCTGTTTCAGGGTCTGTTTATAACCGCATTAGGCGGGTGGATAATTTTTGAAGGGGCACGCCGCCTGAACGGAGAGCCTGAGGTTCGTGCCTTGGATATGGGACTGTTCGTCCTCGGCGCAAGCGCGCTGGTGGCATGGTTTATCAGTCATCATCTGCGTACGGTGGGAACTCGATTTGAGTCAAGCGCTCTGAAGGCTGACTCCCTCCACTATGCTACCGATGTCTACAGCAATATGGGGCTCTTCGCTGGGCTGGCGGCAGCAAAGCTCTACGGCTGGCACTGGATGGATCCGCTCCTATCCATTGTTATAGGCTTGTATATCATACTGCAGGCTACTAAGTTACTCCGCTACAGCTTAAGCGAATTTCTGGAGAGCAGCCTCCCCGCGCATGAGGTGCAAAACATAATCGAGAGTATCGATATGTTCGCGGAGCATTTCCACGACTACCATCGGCTCCGTACCCGGACCGTAGGGAACAAGCGCATGGTGGATCTCCACCTGCGTGTGTGTCGACTGCAGAGTATCGAACAGGCCCACGCCACCGCGCGTCTGATTGAAGATAAAATCCACTCCAGCCTGCCCCAGGCGGATGTAATCATCCACCTGGAGCCGGTTCCCTGCGAGGAGTGCGACAAACTCGAAGCCTGCGCACACACAAACATAAGTATGACGGCCTACGCCGCAGGCAAGGCAGAATAAATCTATCAGCGCCCGAGCATAATGCCGAGTTTTTCAGCAGTTTTAACCATCTCACTCTCAGGGTCAACCAGATTCAATTCCCCCACCGCAGCCTCCAGCGGAACGGAAACCACCTCGCGTCCATTCAGTGAAGTCATTTGCCCAAACTTCCCCTCGGCGATGAGGTCAACCGCCTTGACCCCGAACCTGCTGCCAAGGATACGGTCAAAATGGGTTGGAGTCCCCCCGCGCTGCAGGTGTCCCAGAACGACGGTACGTACCTCCATTTCAAGGCAGTTACTGAGCTGCTCCGCCACTTCATAACCAATACCGCCCAAACGCTGTACTCCGGTAGCGGTAGCGCCCGCCGCAGCCTGGATCACTTGACCCCCGTCTTTTGGAAAAGCCCCCTCAGAAACAACCACTATGGAAAACTTACGGCCTGAAGAACGCCTGGCTTCGATAGAAGCGCACACCTTACTGATATCAAACGGTATTTCAGGCAGCAGAATTACATCGGCGCCACCAGCCAGACCAGATTCCAGCGCTATCCAGCCGGCATCGCGCCCCATCACCTCAACAACCATGACGCGCTGGTGACTTTCCGCGGTGGTATGGAGCCGATCCAGCGCTTCAGTCACGATCCCGACGGCGGTGTTGTACCCAAAGGTGACATCGGTGGCACTCAAATCGTTATCTATGGTCTTTGGTATTCCGACCACATTCATCCCCAACTGTTGCAGATGCAAGGCTATTTTAAGGGTGCCATCTCCACCCACGGCTACCAGAGCATCCGCCCCCATGCGCTTGAAATTTTCCACCACCTGCGCGGAGACATCCTTCCACACCGTTTTGCCGTTCTCCTGTACCGGATAGTTCAACGGATTGCCGCGGTTACTGGTGCCAAGAATGGTGCCTCCAAGTTGCAGGATACCTCTGACCGATTCCAGTGTGAGCTCCTGTACCAGATTGTCTTCAAGCAATCCATCAAAACCGTCATTGATGCCCAGCACCTTCCAGCCATGGTTTTTAATGGCGGAACGCACCACCCCGCGGATGACGGCGTTGAGCCCGGGGCAATCTCCGCCACCGGTGAGAACCGCAATGGTTTTTGACATAGATGTAACTCCTTACTGAGTATGCTGCCCCTTTGTCGGGGCAGTGTTCTGGGTAGCAATAGCAAGTTTGGCAAAACCGTTCTGGCGGGCCAGATCAATAACAAAGATAACCCGTCCGTGTTTTACCTCTTTATCGGCCAGCAGTTTAAAGCTGGTTTGAGCCGCATTGCCGGAATAATTATTGAGCAGGCGGGTGAGTTCGGCCATATTCACTTCGCGTTCATTGAAGTGAATTGCACCATTTTCTTCCAGGTAAACCTTAACTTCCGCTTCCTCCCCCTCGGCAGTACCGGTGGAGGCCTGCGGCAGGTTAATGCCGATGGCAGATGAATCTACAAAGGAGGTGGAGATCATGAAAAAAATAAGCAGCAGAAACACCACATCTACCATGGGAGTTATTTCAATTCTGACCTCGTCTCGTTTTTTTCGTCGGAAAGCCATAGCGTTAATTATCGCCTCAACGTCGGTTCTGGAGGGAATCGAGCGCAAGTTTGTCCACCAGTTGCAGAGCGCAGAGCTCAAACTCGTCGGCCAGGATATCTGCGCGGCTGGTGAGATATTTATGCAACAGCATCACTGGGATGGCGACACTCAACCCGGCCGCCGTTGTGATCAGAGCCTCGGATATTCCGGCACCCAGGGTTTCAGGGGTCCCTACACCCTGGGCGGCCAGTTCGGTGAAGGCTCTGATCATCCCCAGAACCGTCCCCAGAAGTCCGAGAAGCGGAGTGATCGCGGCAATAGTGCCAAGTAAGCCCAGATAGCGTTCCAGCGCCGCAACCTCATACGAGCCAGCTTCTTCCACCAGAGTTTTAATCTGTTTGCGTTGGGCGCCTGCTGCCTCCAGCGCCGCCAGAAAAATATGGGAGAGCATGAAGTTGCTGCGCTCACAGACCGCCCTGGCTTCTGCGATTTTTTCAGCGTGGACCAGAGACTGTACCTCGGCGAACAGCTTAGTCCCGCGCCGGCGCAGGGAGGTATAGGTCCACAAACGTTCAAAAAAGATCCCCAAAGCTAATACCGAGCAGGCCAGGATGGGGTACATCAGTGGCCCGCCTTTGCTGAACAGCTCCAGCAGGTATGATTCAGAAACGGCCATTCACCTATTTCCTGTCTGCGGGTTCTGCATCAGGCTCATCTGCCGGCAGAGCAATAACCCGGGCGGGGCTGTCACCGGCAACATCTTCTGTATGAACCGTGGTGGGGGAGGCTTCATCTACTGGCTGCGCGGCGGAAGCAGCAGATTCCTGGGGCGAGTCCGATTCATGCGCCTTTATCCGCTCAGGTGCATCAGGATGGCGCACTGCTGTATCTGCTGCATCTCTATCTTCTTTATATGCCTGCGCCGCATCCGTTGCTTCCCTTGGCGCTGCCGTCACCGAAGGGTCCAACGCAGCGCTATCTATGCTGGTGCTCTCGGGTGCAGAGCTGGCCGCTGCTTTGGCCGCGGCCGCGGCACGTTTTTTATCTTTACCCTTCTCTTTCTTTTCAACCTCTTTTCTCCCCACGCCATCTCCACTGCCCGCGTTTTTGAGTTGCCGCTTCAGCTGTATAATTTTGAGGGTGCTGCCAAAAGAGGTTGTAAGCATCCCCAGAACAAACGTGATAATCAGGATGAGAAACAATTCAATCTCCGGGGTGGCATAACCCCAGAATTTGACTGTCACTGGCTCGGCATTATCGCGCACAAACACAAACAGCACTGCCAGACCAACCAGAGCTAAAAACATTTTTATAAATTTCATCATTCCCCCCACTCTATAAAAATTTTCGAATCAAGCATTTAAAAGAAGATGTCGTGACGCTCTGCAACACGGCGGTGGCGCTTTCAATTGAAACAACTAAAAAAATACCATGTTTCGGCCCCATGTTTTAACCACAAGAGCACAGCTTAACAGCGTTTCAGACGTTAGACGATTTCAGGTTCTGCGTCAATGTTGATAATCTGTGCTGTTACCTGTTGTGCTGCGCGCGGATTAAACACAATTCTGTCTGCTATCTGATGCCCAAAGGCCGGGGCAGAGGAAACAGGCGTTTGACTCTGAACCTCGGAATCAGCTGCAATATATATCAAACCAACGCTGCGAAATGGTGCGCGCCGGCGCTGGGCGGCACTCCCGGGATTAAAGCGCAGTAAATCATGTTCCCATCTGCAGGTGGGGTAATGGCTGTGTCCGTAGATCAGAATATCGATATCCCGCGTATCAAATTCACGCAGGGCGTTGGTTTCAATTGCCCCGCCAGAGCCCCAGCCGTGGATAAGGCCAATGTTGACTCCGGCAAAATGGAGGATGCGTTTGAGCGGAACCGAACTGGAGGGGGGATCCATATTACCGCGTACTGCATAAAAATCGTGGGGTGCAAAGACCATATCGAGGTCTGGGTGCACCATATCACCGGCGTGAATGATTGCATCGACATCGGCAAACACGCCACTCAAGAGCCCTTGTGCTCCGGCGTTGGCCTGTGGCAGCGTGTCCCAGTGGGTATCAGAAATTATCCCAAGTTTCAGCATGGTACAAACCCCTTTTTATCCAGGGGGAGAAATATTTGCCGCGGCGGAAGCAAAATAATGGAGCAGATGTGGTACGACTGGAACATCTGCTGGCGCAAGGTTGTAGGTACTCAGAGCCTCCAGTGCCACCCATTCAAGCCGGGTGTGGACATTGCACACAAATTGTTTCTGGAGTAGAAAAACCTGCACACACAGCAATTTTACCGTGCCAAACGGATATGTATAGATACTTTCACATACCAATGCGCCTGCGCGCGCCGTAACTCCGAGCTCTTCCTCCACTTCGCGCTCAATGCACGCATACACAGACTCGCCCGGCTCCAGTTTGCCACCGGGAAACTCCCAGTATCCGCCCAGACGGGTATGTGCAGGGCGCTGTCCCACCAGGATCCGCCCATTTTCCACTATGATGGCTGCGGCAACTTCCAGCATCAGCTCTCTTCCAACGTTTCGGTTTCAGTACGGTCCAATATAGAATCAGGCATTTTACGCTTTACCTTCACCCCAAGTTCCACAAAACGGCCTGCCTGACTGATCAGATTGCCTTTCCCTTGGGTCAGCTTGTTCATGGCGCTGTGATACTGCTGCTCCAGGGTGGAGATCTGGGTGCCGATTTTCTCCATATCCTCCACAAACCCGCGCAGCTTGTCGTACACTGCCCCGGCACGTGCGGCGATGGCGCGCGCGTTCTGGTTCTGGCGTTCATAGCGCCAGATGTTTTCCACCGTCCGCATGGTGGCGAGCAAGGTTGTGGGGGTAACTACTATCACTCTGTTGTTCAGGGCCAGATCGAGAAGATCTTCAGAATGCTGTACTGCACAAATAAATGCCGGTTCCAGTGGCATGAACAGTAGCACAAAATCCAGAGATTTCACCCCGTGGAGATCGGCATAATCCTTCGCCCCGAGGGCAGTGATATGCTGGCGCACCGCATATACATGCTGTTTGAGCGCCTGCGCCTGTGCGCTTGCCTCCTCGGTGCTGCAGTAGCGTTCGTAGGCAGTCAGGGAAACCTTGGAATCGATAATAATATTCCTCCCTTCCGGCATATGCACAACCACATCCGGGCGCAGCAGCTGGTTTTCGGTGTTGCGCAGGCTCACCTGGGTTTCATATTCATAGCCTTTACGCAGTCCGGATTGCTCCAACACCCGTTCCAGCACCATCTCACCCCAGTTGCCCTGCAGTTTATTCTCCCCCTTTAAAGCGCGGGTGAGATTGACCGCCTCCTTGTTCAACTGATGACTGGTGGTGCGCAGTTGCTCCAATTCATGCCGCATGGTGGTTCGGTCTTTTAAATCTGCCCCGTGAATATCGTCGATCCGATGACGGAATTCCTGCAGCTGATTACGGAATGGCTCTAAGATCTCACCCAGACCAGCTTTATTGTCCTGTTTGAATGCGCGCCCCTTCTCGTCAAAAATATCTTGCGCCAACACCTTGAATTGGGCCTGCATCGATTCGCGGGTGTGGTGGAAAAACTCTTCCTTTTCCTCCATCCGCTGCTGCTGTTCCTCCAAGCGGGTCTGCGTCTGAATCAGCGTTCCTCTGGTCATATTCAGCTCATTCTGCAGAATTTCATTGCGCTGCAGGGTTTCGCGCTGGTGCTGCTGTAATTGTTCCAGCTGAAGTTGCAACGCCCCGCGCTGCAGGCGCGTCTGTTGCCAGCGCCACACCAACAACACTCCTGCAACTCCGAGCACTCCAGCTGCTAACAGGCTGAAAAACTGCATATTTGGATCAATAGAGAGCAGCATTTATGTTACTTTTTTTACCCCATGGTCCGCACCATGGTCAGGGATAGAGGCTGCTTGTTCGGTATTCAGGTTGGGCTGCTGCCGCGCAACCTTGAACATGGCACGCATCTGCATCACTTCATGTTCTGCCGCGTCGAACAAGCCCACACAGGCTTTCCAGCTGCGCCCATGTTCATGTTCAACCTGAGCGCGGGCGCGCACCCTCCCCTCCATTACCGGATACAGAAAATCAACCTCCATGTGGACGGTGGCAAAATGGGTTCCGGGTGTAAGGAAGCTCTTCAAGGCAAACACTGCCGCCGTATCAGCCAGGGTGGTCATGGCCCCCCCGTGCAGCATGGCGGCACCATTGGCAAGCATGTAGGTGAAGGGCATCACCAGTTCTGCATATCCGCCCTGGGCCTGAATGATCTCGATCCCCAGCGCCTGCTCAAAGGGTGCACAGCTGATCCATTCATCCAGCTCAACCGTATGGGGTCCCGTTTGGGAACCAGTATCTTTTTTATCCGACATTTGTATGGTCTTTCAGCAGCCACAGCCGCAGTTATGGCATAATGCATCGCCCCCGGCGGGAGCAATGCTCTCCGGGGAAAACGCCACCCGCCGCACCCCCCGCTTGACATCGGCAAGAAAATCCGCGTCGGTGCTTGCCCCCAGAAACTGCCCCAGACACAGACTGGGAAACCCCTGCTCCGGCGCGCAGATGCGCACACTGTTAAGCAGATCCTGATAGCCATTTATCTTCAGACACACGTTGGGTTCGTGGGCAAAGCTGAATTTCACTCCGCACCCGCTCAACTCCTGGTTCAGTTGGGCAAAAAAAGGCGCGATCACTTCCTCGTCGAAGGGATACTTCCATGCTCCGCTGAACTCCCGCGCATAAAACACCACTCTTATTTCCTGCACTTTATATTCTCCTCCCCATGACTGATATCACAGATCAAGGCAGCTATTTTAGGGCAGGAGCAGCACTATAGCAACCATTGAGATTACACCACCAGACGCCAGTATATTTTGGAAGGTTATGCGGTAACAGACAGGAGAGTTTACGTGGCACCACGGCCGCAACCTCCGCCCCAGCGTACTTTGGTGCCCTTGAGCCCAACTGTTACACCCTGAAAAGTTGGTTTGATGAGTACAATCAAAATACTGGATTTTGTCAGTTTTCTTTTGTATCTCCCGGTTAAGTTTTGCATTCCAGATCAGCCGGAGAATAACAATATGAAAATTTGTATTTCATGCTACGCTATACTTAGCGGGAGTGGAGTTTTACAGGGATTAGCAGCTCTTCCGAGGAGTTTGGCGGGTTTTTTCGCAGTAAATTCCTGGAAAATTCGGCAGGCTGCTAACCCCCTGCTTCAAAGGAAAACTTTGGGGGCAGTTCCGTATTTTGCCCGCAGGGATCGTCATCTTTGGAGACTGGCTATCAACTTTATGGAAAACGCTTCGCCACCGGCGCCCAGCGCCAACACTCAGAAAACCGCCGCCGCACCGCCGTCGCAGGCGGAGAGCCCGCCCTTTCCCATCGTCGGTCTCGGCGCCTCTGCCGGCGGGCTGGAGGCACTGGAGCAGTTTCTGCGCCATGTGCCGGAAGACAGCGGCATGGCCTTTGTCGTTGTCCAGCATCTCGACCCGACCCATAAAGCCATGTTGGCCGAACTCCTGCAACGCGCCACCGATATGAAAGTTTTCCAGGTTCAGGACCGGATGAAGGTCAAGCCAAACTGCGCCTACGTGATCCCCCCCAACAAGGATATGTCCATTTTGCATGGAGTCCTGCATTTATTCGCACCGACGACACCGCGCGGCATGCGCTTGCCCATCGATTATTTTTTACGTTCCCTGGCCGTAGATCGGCGTGAGCAAAGCGTCGGGGTCATTCTTTCCGGCATGGGCTCTGACGGCACCCTGGGCCTGAAGGCGATCAGGGAAAAAGCGGGCGTGACCCTGGTACAGGAGCCGTCCTCGGCCAAATTCGACAGCATGCCCCGCAGCGCCATCGACGCTGGTTTGGCCGACCTGGTCGCCCCAGCAGAGGAGTTACCCGGCAAAATCATCGCCTATCTGCACAGTGCCAGGGCCATCGTCAAGTCCGAACATTCCCTGGAGGAGAAGGAGCAGAGCGACCTGGAGAAGGTCGTCATTCTGCTGCGCGCCAAGACCGGCCATGACTTCTCGATGTACAAGAAGAACACCGTCTATCGCCGCATCGAGCGCCGCATGGGCATCCATCAGATCGACCGGATCGCTGCCTACGTGCGCTACTTGCAGGAAAACCCGCAGGAGGTGGAACTCCTTTTCAAGGAACTGCTGATCGGCGTGACCAGCTTTTTCCGCGACCCTGCGGCCTGGGAACAACTCCGGGAAGAGGTCATTCCAACGCTGTTGGCGAGCCACTCCAGCGGCCGGGTGCTCCGGGCCTGGTCGACCGGCTGTTCGACTGGGGAAGAGGCCTATTCACTGGCCATGGTGTTTAAAGAGGCGTTGGCCCATACCATGCCCAAGGCCGGGTTCACCTTGCAGATCTTCGCCACCGACCTCGACCGGGATGCCATCGACAAAGCTCGCCTTGGCATCTATCCGGCCAACATCGCCGCCGACGTATCCGCCGAACGCCTTGAGCGCTTTTTTATTCACGCAGAAAACAGCTACCGGATCGGAGCAGAGATCCGGGAGATGGTGACATTTGCCCCCCAGAACGTTATCATGGACCCCCCCTTCACCAAACTGGATATCCTTATTTGCCGCAACCTGCTTATCTATCTGACCCCGGAACTGCAGAAGAGGTTGCTGCTCCTCTTCCATTACAGTTTGAATCCCGGCGGTGTTCTATTTCTGGGAAGCGCAGAAACAGTCAGCGCCCATTTCGACCTGTTCGCGCCTCTTAACCGCAAGTTGCGGCTCTTCCGCCGGCGTGAATCTGCTTTGCCGGTCGAGTCGGTTGTGTTTCCCGTTGCGTCTGTCCCCGCACCTGCGGAAATGCCCAAGGAGATGAAGAATTTGAAATCCACCCCCAATCTCCAGTCCCTCGCGGATCAGGTGCTGTTGCAGCATTTTTCCCCTGCCGCGGTGCTGGTGAACGACCAGGGCGACATCCTCTATATCAGTGGACGAACCGGTAAATATCTAGAACCGGCAGCCGGGAAGGCCAACTGGAATATTTTCGCCATGGCCCGCGAGGGGCTCCGCTTCGATCTGGGGATCACCTTCCAGAAGGCATTCCGACACAAAGAGGCGATCACCGTCAAGGGACTCAAGGTTGTCGAGGGGGGGGTTACGCAGACCGTCGATCTCACGGTCCAGGCGATTAAAGAGCCGGAGACGCTGCGAGGGATGGCGATGATCGTTTTCAAAGACGCTTTGCCCCCGGCCGAAAAAGAAAACCCCGCAGGTTCGCGCAGTGCGGCTTCCGGTAATGCCCGGGAGCTCGAACTGGAGCAAGAACTCCGGCAGTCCCGGGAGGATTTGCATACGCTGCGCGAGGAGATGCAATCCTCACAGGAAGAACTCAAATCGACCAACGAAGAATTGCAGTCCACCAACGAAGAGCTACAGTCTACCAATGAGGAGCTGACCACTTCCCGGGAAGAGATGCAGTCCTTGAACGAAGAACTGCAGACGGTGAACGCTGAACAACATTCCAAAATGGACGAGCTGGCGCGCATCAACAACGATATGCGCAACCTGCTCAACAGCACGGAGATTGCGACCATTTTCCTGGACAACGATCTCCATGTGCGCCGCTTCACCCCCGGTGCCGACGAGCTCTTCAAGCTGATTCCGGGCGATGTGGGGCGCCCCCTTTCCGACATCGTCAGCGACCTGTTCTACCCGGAAATGCTCGAAGAAGCCCAAGATGTATTGCGAACCCTGGTTTTTTCCGAAAAGCAGATCGCCGCTACCAACGGGCGCTGGTTCACGGTGCGGATTATGCCCTATCGCACCATGGATGATGTAATTGGCGGCGTGGTAATCACCTTTGCAGACATCACCGCCGCCAAGGCGCTGGAGGCTGAATTACGCGAGGAGAATGCACGCCTCAAGAAGCTACTTAAATCCGACGCTTGACCAAACCGGCGCCGTTCAGGGGCTTGGCTCGAATTCGGGACACGATAGAAGGTGAATATGGACACAGACACAGACAACAGCCAGTTGACGGCGGCGAATGAGTTGCGCCGCCAGGCGGAAGACCGGGTTCGGGCGAAGCGAGAGGAACAACCTGTACCGCGAACCGAAGCACAAACCCAGCGTCTGCTCCATGAACTGGAGGTCTACCAGCTTGAGTTGGAAATGCAGAATACCGAACTACGGCGCGCGCGCGAGGAACTTGAGGCCGCGCTCGCCAGATATGCCGAGCTCTATGATTTTGCCCCCGTTGGCTACTTCACCTTTGACGCGCGCGGACAAATACGCGAGGCAAATCTTACTGGTGCGCAGCTACTGGGGATCGAGCGCCGCCTTTTGCTCCATCAACCATTTTGCGGTTTTATCAGCACTGCTGACGACCGGGAGCTTTTTTACCGTCATCTTGAAAAAGTTTTACACCACCAGGGGCTGGAGCGGTGCGAAATTCGCTTCAACGGGAAAGACGGCACGGTGATTCATGGGCAGCTGCAGAGCGTCGCGGTGGTAACGCCGGAAGATAAGGACGGTTATGTCCTGACCTCAATCGTCGACGGCACGGCTCAAAGACAGTTAGACATGACGTTGCGCCATGCCCATGACCAGATGGAGTCCACGGTCCGGAAACGGACAACGGAGCTGACCCTGGCTAATGTACGACTCACCGCGGAGATCGATGAACACAAGCGCACAGAAGCGTCGCTGCAGGGAGCCTTCGCTGAAATCAAGCAGTTATCGGACCGTCTCCAGGAAGAGAACATTGTGTTACAACAGGAGGTTGTCAGGGAATACAACTTCTCTGAGATCATCGGACAAAGCGATGCCATCTCCTATGTATTCTCCCAAGTTGAACAGGTTGCCCCGCAGGATGCGACGGTGCTGCTGTTAGGTGAAACCGGCACTGGCAAGGGTCTCGTCGCCCGCGCTATCCACAACCGCAGTGCGCGTAAGATCCGGCCGATGATTACGGTCAACTGCACGGCTCTGCCGGCGAACCTCATCGAAAGCGAACTCTTCGGGCGCGAAAAAGGGGCGTTCACCGGGGCCAATGCCCGCCAGATGGGCCGCTTCGAACTGGCTGACGGCGGCACCATCTTCCTTGACGAAATCGGCGAAATGCCGCAGGAATTGCAGTGCAAGCTGCTACGAGTGATTCAGGACGGCGAGTTCGAACGTCTGGGCAGCCCCCGTACCGTCAAGGTCGATGTCCGGATTATCGCCGCCAGCAACCGCGACCTGGAGGAAGAGATCCGCGCCGGGCGCTTCCGGGAAGACCTCTTCTACCGGCTGAGCGTCTTCCCCATCTCCATTCCGACCCTGCGCCAGCGCAAGGACGACATCCCGCTACTCGTCCGTTACTTTGTCGCAAAGTATAACAAAAAAATCGGCAGGAAGATCGAAACCATTTCGAATGAAACCCTGAGCGCCCTCCAGCAATATCACTGGCCCGGTAACGTGCGCGAACTGGAAAACGTCATCGAGCGCGCGATCATCACCAGCCAGGGATCGACGCTCCATGTTCTTGACCGCTTCGATGCGTTCCGGAAGCCCGAAAAAGATCTGAATCTCAAACCCCTCGGCGATCTGGAACGCGATCACATCGTCCAGATACTGCAGAAAACCGGCTGGCGCATCGAGGGGCCAAAAGGTGCGGCGCTTATTTTAGGGCTCAATCCCAGCACGCTGCGCGGCCGCATGCGCAAATATGGCATCCGCCGTTAAACAAAAAAACCTCCAACACCTTACCTGCCATATCTGACGGCCATATCTGACGGTTATGCCAAGTTTGACAGCCAACGTTGACGGCCTCCCCTCCCCTCGCCCACCCTGATTCAAGTTTTCCGTTTGTAATCAATGTCTTGCCCACCCCGCTCTGGGGTAACGTTTATGGCACGTTCGTTGCCTTAACATATCCTAAAATTATTTACATAGCCGACGTTGTATTACAGGTCTCGCAAGAAAACCCAGACCCAACAGAGGGCAGAACCGGAGGTTACCACATGGACGAACAAACCAAGTACGTAGAAGATCTCTCCGCGCAGATGGTCGAATGGGATACGCAGATCGAGATGCTGAAGAAAAAAGCGGAAAATGCCACATCCGAAGAGAAGTATGAATATTCCAGAACGGCCGCGGCCTTACAACTTAAGCGGGATCAAGCGGCACAAGAGCTACTGGGGATTTCTACCGCCAGCGCCGACAACTGGGAAGATATGAAGAGCGGAGCAGAGCAAATCTGGGGCGAAGTCAGGGAGTTCTTTCGACAGACTCTCCGAAAAATCAAATGAACAAAAAAGAAAGCGCCACAGGCGCTAGAGACTTCGCCGCGGACATCATCGACACCGTGCGTGAACCCTTGCTCGTCCTCGACAAAGACTTGAGGGTGATCTCGGCCAGCCGCTCCTTCTATAGGTCTTTCAAGGTAAAACCGGCGGAGACGCTTGGACAGCACATCTATGCTCTGGGCAATAAACAGTGGGATATCCCCGAACTACGTGAACTGTTGGGAACCATCCTGCCCCAGAGGTTCAGCTTTGACGACTACGAGGTAGAACACAATTTCCCTGCCATCGGTCACCGCATCATGTTGCTGAACGCGCGCCAGATTAAACAAGCATGGGGCAAGGAGCGGATCATCCTTCTGGCCATCGAGGATATCACCGCACGCAGTCGCCTGGAAGACCTGCTGAACGAGTCAGAGGAACGCTATCGACGGCTGTTCGAGACCGCCAGCGATGGGATCGTACTGCTCGAAAAGAGTGCGGGCCATATCGCCCATGCCAATCCGGCCGCCGTTGCAATGCTGGGATACTCCGAAGAGGAGTCCCACGGGAAAACATTGCAGGACCTCGGCGTATCGATTGATATGACCGATTTCCCCGCGCTTATGCAGAACTTGCGCAGCAGCGGCATTCTTAATTACGAGGATGTCCCAGTGAATACCAGGTCCGGGAAGGAATTCTACACGGACATCTATCTGGTCGATCGGGCCAGTCTTGCCCAATGCAATCTGCGCGATGTCTCGAAAAGAAAGCAGGCGGAGCAGGACTTGCGTGCAGCGCTGGTCACCGCCCACGAGGGAAAGGCCATGCTGGAAGCCATCATGGCCTCTATGGGGGAAGGACTCAGCATCCTGGATTCCGACTATAAGGTTATCTACCAGAACAAATTCCTGACAGATTTAATGGGGGATCATACAGGTAAAACCTGCTGTACAGCTTGTGGGCACCAAGACCGGGCTTGCGAAAACTGCCCGGCCGCGTTGGCCTTCAGCGATGGCGGCATTCATAAAGGGGTGATGACGACATGGATCGGCAACGAACAACGAACATTTGAGTTGACCGCCTCCCCTTTGCGAGACATGGCGGGAAAGATCGTGGCCGCGATCGAACTGATCCGGGATGTCAGTGAGCAGAAAAAACTGGAGACTCAGCTTCGTCACGCCCAAAAAATGGAGGCGATCGGTACCTTGGCTGGGGGAATTGCCCATGATTTCAATAATATCCTCAATGTGATCCTGGGCTACGGCACCATGGCCCTGGATTCCCTGACTCCCGGCAGTCCGGCAAGTGAACATATGCATGCGGTGCTTCTCGCTGCCGACAAGGCGGTGGCTCTCGTCAGAAGATTGATGGTCTTCAGCAGAAAAGAGGCTGGCGACATCCATCCTCTGGATCTCAATGGGCTGATCCTCAACCTGCAAAAAATTCTGGACCGCGTCCTTCGAAAAAGTATCATCTTACATCTGAAGCTGGCAAAGACACCCTTGATTGTGCGGGCCGATGCGGGGCTGATCGAGCAGGTGCTGATGAACCTCGTCACCAATGCCAGGGATGCCATGCTGGAGGGCGGTCAGCTCTCTATTACCACCAGCCAGATGGAGATGGATGATGCCTATGTTGCAGGGTATGGCTACGGGAAGCCCGGCAGATATGCGCTGATTTCAGTTTCCGATACCGGTCCAGGGGTGGATGAAGAAACGCTGAAAAGGATATTCGAGCCCTTTTTTACCACCAAGGGCGCCGGCCAGGGAACAGGGCTTGGCCTGGCGGTTTCCTATGGAATTATCAAGCAGCATGATGGTTACATCAAGGTCTACAGCGAACCGGGACACGGCGCGACATTTAACCTTTATCTGCCGCTCAATGGAGAGGCTGCCACCCCGGCCCAGACCTTGGTGAACGGCGACCCTGTCATGGGCGGGCATGAGACCATCCTTATTGCCGAAGATGACCCTGCCCTGCAAAGATTGATCAGAATCACCCTGGAGTCCTTCGGTTATCAGGTAATCGCTGCGCAGGATGGGGAAGAAGCCATCGCCCAATTCCTTGGAAACAAAGAGCGGATCAACCTCGTTCTGCTGGACGTGATCATGCCGAAGCAAAATGGCAAAGAGGTCGCTGCGGCGCTTCGCAAAGACCATCCCGGAATAAAGATCCTTTTTACCAGCGGATACACCATGAATATCTTCAAGAATGATGAATTGGCTGCCGCCAGTTTTGACTTCATCCGCAAGCCTTTCCAGTCAAAAAGCCTTTTGCTCAAGGTGCGGAAAATTCTGGACCGCTAACATATTACCCAACGGATGATTTCAAAAAAGCCTTACCGGTAATGGCTAAGGGGGAGAACTAATGCCTGGTGAGAAAATATTGCTGGTCGATGATGAGGAAATCAATCTCAAGCTGCTCACGCAGTGGCTCGTACCGCTGGGATATGAGGTAATCTATGCTTTAAATGGCGAAGAGGCGGTATGCAAGGCCAGAGAGAGCCAACCCAATCTGATCATCCTCGATATCCTGATGCCGGTCATGGATGGTTACGCGGCCTGTCGGATTTTAAAAGAAGACCCGAAGACCGCGAGTATTCCGATAGTGATGGTAACGGCGCAGTACGAAAGAGAATCAAAATTAAGAGGACTCTCGGTTTTTGCGAATGAGTTTCTTTCCAAGCCCATCGACAAGATCGAACTGACCATTCGGGTCCGGAATCTGCTGAAGATCAAGGCTTTCGAGGACTTTATGCTCAGGCATAATCAGATCCTGGAAGAGGAAGTGCACGCAAGAACCCAGGATCTGAAAAATATGAGCTTCGAGATGGTGCGAAAACTGACGGCCGCCGCGGAACTTCGGGATACGAAGACCGGTGCGCATATCGCGAGGATAGAATTTTACGCGAAAAAGATGGCCGAAGCGATGCAGATGCCCAAGGATTTTACCGAGGCCATAACCTTTGCCAGCTCTCTGCATGACATCGGCAAGATCGGCATCCCGGACAGCATCCTCTTAAAGCCCGGTACTCTGACTGTGGATGAATGCAAGATTATGAAAACCCACCCTGAAATCGGCGAAAAAATACTCAAGGGCTCAACCTATCCCGGAATCCGGATGGCGACCTCCATTGCCTTCAATCATCACGAGCGCTGGGACGGCAGTGGCTATCCAAGAGGACTCAAGGGAGAAGAAACACCCCTTGAGAGCAGGATCGTCATGCTGGTAGATCAGTATGATGCGCTCAGATGTTCGCGACCCTACAAGCCGGGCTATGCCCACCAAAAAACGTACGAGATTATCACCGAGGGTGACGGCAGGACCATGCCGGAGCATTTTGATCCAGCAGTTCTTAATACCTTCAAGAATATTGCCCCGGTATTTGCACAGATCTTCAATCAATACCAATAGGCTGTAGGTAGCCGTTTAAAAACCCACTCCCGCACGAACCAAAGTTTTGCGACAACGCTGCCGCCTGATGCTCTGGGGCGACCAAGCCCCCCGTGAACGTTGACACCAAGTCATCCTCCTGGACCAGAGTGAAATGCCCCGGCACATGGCCCTGGAGCAATCTAAGAAAATCACATAAGACGTAGAAAAGTCGCACCGCAACGCCTCCCGCCATATTCGATGGTTATGTTGACTATGACGGCTTCTGATGACGGATTTTTCTCCCACCCTCCCCTATTGTTTTGCATTTTCCCTGTTATAATCAGCATATTGCCCACTTGAAATCCGCCGGTTCCCGGCGGCACGTTAATTGCGATTGAACACACTAGACAAATGCGAGCGCTCCACGTTTGTTTAACAAAATTCAGCTTCAAACAAAGGTTGCGCAAAAAGCAGCATGTGGAAAAATTTAACCCCCAAACTAAACGGGAGAAGAGGAAATGAGAATGAAAACTTTGATGATACTGAAAGCGGGTCTGGTCACGTTGTTGGTGATTCTTCTAGCTGGATGTGCTGCCAAGACGCCTGCCCCTGAAAAGCAGGTTTCTCTGGCTACCCAGTCGATTGCCTATGCGGAGAGTTCCGGGGCTGTGGAGTTCGCCCCAGTTGAACTTGAAATGGCGCGGGAAAAATTGAACATGGCGAAACGCGCCATGGACAGGAGAGAAAACCTGAAGGCCAAACAGCTTGCTGATGAGGCCATGGTAGACGCCAACCTGGCGGAAGCCAAAGCACGTTCTGCCAAGGCACAAAAAATTGTGGAGGAATTGAAGGACAGCATTCGTGTTTTACGCGAAGAGATGAATCGTTAAGTTAGACCAGTTCCTTAATCGTTGCCGTTATTATTCATAAAGGAGATCACCATGAAAATATTTTCGTCGCCCTTGATGTTCCTGCTCGGGGTGTCAGCTGTTGGCATACTCGTGTTTGGTTGCGCCCCGACAGTCCGGGAGAATGCGTTACTTGAGCAGGCCCGATCAACGTTTGCTGCAGCCCAGAGCAACCCCGATGTGCAGAAGAATGCCCCTCTGGAGTTGCAAAAAGCGAAGGTTGAGCTGGATCAAGCAGAAAAACTACTTGAAAGGGGAGCCGAGGCCCAGGAAGTGGAACACTTTGCCTATCTTGCCAAACAAAATACTGCCATCGCTAAGGAGATTGCCAACGTAAAGCTGGCGGAGCAAGCGCTGGATGCTGCCAGCGAGGAGCGGAACAAAATCCTTTTAGAAGCCCGCACTCAAGAAGCGAAAAAAGCGAGGCTTTTGGCCGAAACGCTGAGTGCTGAAGCGCAAAAAGCCAAAACCGAGAGGCTGGCGGCCGAAGAACGGGCGCGGAAGCTCGAAGCCAAGATCACCGAGTTGCATGCCGTTAAATCGGAACGGGGTCTCGTTATCACCCTGGGCGATGTTCTGTTCGACACCAACAAAACAGAACTCCGTTCGGGAGCACAATACACCATTGAAAAGCTCGCTGCGTTCCTGACCGAATACCCGAAGCGGAAGGTATTGATCGAAGGTTTTACCGACAGTACCGGCACTGTGGAATACAACCAACAGCTCTCCGAGCGCCGTGCCGCTGCAGTACGTGATGCCCTCGCGGCCAAAGGGATTGATCCCAGTCGGCTCATGATCCGCGGTTATGGCGTCGAATTTCCTGTTGCGAGCAACAAAACCGCCGAGGGGCGTCAGCTTAATCGTAGGGTTGAGGTGATCATTTCTGATGAAGATGGGCAAATTCTGGAACGAAAAAAATAAAAACCTGAAAAGGTCGATATTTTCACCAAAAGGATTCGTTCAGGCCCAATGGAATACTCCGCAAGGGGTTGAATCAATTTCAAACCCTTGAATTGGAGCGAAGTTAATTACGATCGCAGATGGGAGGACATTATGAAATCTGGTAACCGAGACAAGGCTGAAGGTGTATTTCACAAGGTGAAAGGCAAATTCAAGGAAGTGGCCGGAAAGCTCAGCGACAATCCCAAGTTGGAGGCCGAAGGCAAGTCCGAGAAAATCTCTGGCAAGGTTCAGGGGAAGGTCGGCGATGTAAAGAAGGTTCTGGATGAGTAATAATAATCCCAACGGATCAGGCGCTGGCAAACAGGCTACGGCTGCAACGATGCGTCATTAGCATGGTTCCCCAGAGCATACGACCGAGCGCAGTTTCTAGAAAGATTGGCCACTAAAGAAAAAGGCGTATGAAAGGAGAAGCAATATGCTAGGGACCGTTGTACTAATCGTTGTAATTCTGCTGCTGCTGGGTGCGTTACCAACCTGGAACCACAGCAGACAGTGGGGATATTTCCCAAGCGGCGGGCTGGGGTTGATTTTGCTGATTCTTCTACTGCTGATGTTGACCGGCAGACTGTAGCGCATAACTAGCGCGAACGACACTCCGCCAGTGAAGCGTAGGAGAATTTCGCCCCATGGATTACTTAGCAGTTGAACGAAAAAGCAATAACCTGATCTCTGAAGGACCCAACAGACCCACATTCACCTGGGACCATCAGGGGCACCAACTCCCAAGGAGATAAATCAATGTTAAAAATTAAGCGCATGGTACAAATAATGATCTGTTTGTTCGTAGCAGCAGCTTTTATAGGGTGTGCCTCAACGAGCACCCAGTCGGGCACCGGTGAGTATCTTGACGACACTGTCATTACCACCAAGGTCAAAGCCGCAATTCTCGCCGAGCCGGATCTGAAGAGTCTGCAAATCAGTGTCGAAACCTTCAAAGGGGTCGTTCAGCTCAGTGGTTTTGTAGATTCTGCGTATAGTGCTAAAAGAGCAGCAGAGGTTGCCCGGGGCGTCAACGGCGTAGTCTCGGTAAAAAATGATTTGATCGTTCGTTAGGAAAACTGCACAGGCGTGACATGGCGCTGGCCGGCTCGTTGTTCCTTCCGTTCCAGCGCCTCCCCGGCACCAACACTGAAGGACACGGCATTGGTCTGGCAACGGTGGATAGGATTATTACCCGCCCGGGCGGCAGGGTGTGGGCCGAGAGTTGCCCGGGCAAAGGAGCGACATTTTTTTCACCTGTACATCAAGGGACAAGCGCTACAAAGCATTATCTGCATCCAGCAGTGCAAGAAATTATGGCGTATTGTTATGCACATCCCCCTTCCCTACCCCCATTACCCCGCCACGCTCTGAAGTTTCAGGAGCGTCATGACCATCCACCGCCTCCGATGCGAGCGGTGATTGAACGGTACCAGCACTGGGGGGCAAAAACAGCGTTGGAACCCTTCTAACTCGTGGAAATGTGATGAAACCTGACCGAAGTCCGTTAACCGAAGCCGCCAAATTACGCCGCCAGGCGGAGAATTGTCTGCTTAAGCAACGGGCTGAAAAAAATATCCCCCAATCGGATGCTGAAACTCAGCGTCTTCTTCACGAACTCCAAGTTCACCAGATCGAACTGGAGATGCAGAACGTCGAGCTGCGCCAAACCAGGGATGCGTTAGAAAAGTCCCTCGCCAGGTACACCGAGCTTTATGATCTAGCTCCGATTGGCTACTTTACCCTCACACGCGCCGGAATTATTCAAGACGCCAACTTTAGTGGTGCAGCTCTTCTCGGCGTCGAACATCCCCGACTGCTCGGGCAACCCTTTATGCAGTTCATTACCGCCGAAGATCAAGTCACTTTCACCGCCTTTCTCGCCAGGATCTTTGCCAGCGAAGACAAGGTCGAGGGAGAAGTCGCGCTTCTTAACGTAAAAAAACAACCTCTGATCGTACGGATCGAAGCAGTTACTACCACTTCGATGCAGGAATGCCTGTTTGCCCTGATCGATATTACAGAGCACAAGCAGGATGAAGAAAGACTCCATTATCTGAATACACACGATGCCATGACCGGTCTTTTCAATCGTTCATTTTTCGATGCAGAGCTGGAACGGCTGATGGAAAGCCGACGTTATCCTGTAAGTGTCATTATCGCTGATGTGGATGACCTCAAGGAGATCAATGACACCCTTGGACATGCGGCTGGAGACCAGATCATCAAGCATACCGCTAAAGTGTTGCGCCACGCGGTGCGCCCGGAAGATGTGGTCGCGCGCTTAGGAGGGGACGAATTTGCGATTTTACTTCCGCAAACCATAAGCGCTGACGAGGTGCTTCTCCGCATCCGCCAGAACCGTGAGATAATTTATTTTGAAGATGCAGCGCTATCGTTGCGGCTCTCCGTTGGTGCGGCAACGGCCAAAGACAATAGTCAGCTCATGGATGCCATACTACGCGCTGATTCATATATGTATAAAGACAAAAACCGTATAAAGACAAAAACCGAAAACACCCAGAAAAAGTCCCCGCACCGTTTTTGAATACAGAAAATCAAGGGCAGGTTAATGTTTAGTTAATAAGGGGGCTGTTCACACAACGGAAAATGTCGTACGCTAAGTCCAGCCATTGGGCTTGACATAGGTAAAATTGAGCCCAGCGCGGTCACTCAATTCAAAACCTGACTGTTTTTGCGCCGGGATGGATAGATCAGAAAGCTATCTGGAAAACTTAACCCCGCGTTTGAAATTTCGCTGTTTCTCGATCTCGCAAGACCACCACCAGATGGCCTGATCGCTCACGCTGAAGGACTATGCCGGCCACTGCCGCCGTATTACCTCCCTGCAGGTAATAGAAAACATAACGTTGCAGAGCATTGGCGCAGCAACAGCGGTGAAACTCAAAGAACGTAATCGAGCTTTTTAAGCAAGAGTGGATCAGATACGCGCTATGCCCCAGGGAAAACAACGCCGTCAAAAATTGCATCAAGCTTTTTTCCCTGCGGGATCGCCCACCATCGTGCCGGGCAATCAGATCACCTTGTTACACAACGGAGCAGACTATTTCCCCGCCATCGAAGCCGCGTTCGACCGGGCACGGCATGAAATTTATCTTGAAACATATTTCTACAAAAATGACGCTACAGGCCGACGTATTGCGGAAGCGCTAAAGCGCGCCGCCCTGCGCGGCGTGAACGTCTTTCTCCTTATCGACGGTTACGGGTCAAGAGCCCTGCCGCAGCGCATGCTGGATTACCTGCAGACAGATGGGGTAAAAGTGCTCACCTTTCGACCCAAGATCTCTCCCTGGACGTTTCAGCGCATACGTCTGCGCCGGATGCACTGGAAAGTAGCAGTCGTAGACCGCGAGATCGCCTTTGTCGGGGGGATCAACATTATCGATGACAAGAAAGTAACGGACACCCTGCCCCCGCGCTACGATTACGCCCTGGCCGTTGAAGGGCCGCTGGTGGAAGTGATACGGCTTGCCGCCCGCCGCCTCTGGTCAAGGGTGGCATGGAACCATTTTCGGAAAGGGGTGCCCCGCAGTGCACCTCCACCAGCTTCGACGTTTACCGGTGGACAGATGACCGCGGCCTTTCTGATACGGGATAATTTCCGCCATCGCCGGGACATTGAAAAAGCGTATATGCATGCAATGGAGCAGGCACAAGCGGAGATTATTCTTGCGCATGCCTACTTTTTGCCGGGGCATGATTTTCGTCATGCACTTCTCGATGCAGCCGCACGCGGTGTCAGGGTTATATTGCTCCTGCAGGGGAAAGTAGACCATCGGGTTCAGCACTATGCTGTGCGGGCGCTGTACGGTAACTTTCTTGCTGGTGGGGTCGATATTTATGAATACAGCACGGGCTTTTTACACGCAAAAGTTGGGGTCATTGACGGGGTCTGGGCAACGGTGGGTTCTTCCAATCTCGACCCGTACAGCCTGCTGCTTTCAAAAGAAGCAAATGTTGTCGTTGTCGATGAAGGGTTCGGCGCAACCCTGGCACAAAGCCTGAAACGGACAATTGAGACCGATTGCCAACAGATCGTGAAGAACCGCTGGAGGCAACAGCCAATTTATTACCGCTTCATTTGCTGGTTTTGTTATGGTTTCCTCCGCTTTATGATGTCCATATCCGGATATGCTCCCGATAACAGTCACCCCAGAAAAAAGGGAGCACGCGCATCGAAGAAATGACCGGGTGTTGGGAAGATGCCCAATCGCGCTGGATTCCATCATTGTTACCCAAGGAGTGTTTTCCCTATGTTTCGCTGGTTTCGTGAGCGTCGCCGCACCGAGGTGCTGAAGCACCCTTTCCCGAGTGAGTGGGAAAAGATCATGTATGCGAACGTGGCCCATTATAGGGTACTCGACAATGCTGAGCGTGAGATGTTGCGCGAAACAGTGCAGGTGTTTATTACGGAGAAACAGTGGGAGGGATGCGGAGGCCTTGATCTTACCGACGAAATTCGAGTCACCATAGCTGCCCAGGCGTGTCTGTTGCTGCTGGGACTCCCCCACGACTACTATCGCAACGTTGAATCGATTCTGGTCTACCCCTCAACGGTTGTGATCCCTGCGCGCCAACCAGGCGTCTTTGAGGTGATAACCAGCCCTGTGGGAGCCTCAGTCCCCATACTGGGGCAAGCCCTTGCCCAGGGGCCGGTAATCCTGGTATGGGACGCTGTTCTTCACGGAGCACGGCATCCGGAGCATAAACATAACGTGGTGTATCACGAATTTGCGCATAAGCTGGATATGCTCGACGGCACAGCAGACGGTACCCCGCCCCTCTTCGACCATGAGCAGCTCGCCGAATGGGTGACGGTCTGCTCCCACGAGTTCTTGCGGTTACGCCGCCTGACTGAGAAAGGGCAGGAGACCTTCCTCGATAGCTACGGCGCAAAGAACGAAGCCGAATTTTTCGCCGTGGCTACCGAAGAATTTTTTGATCGACCCCGTGCTCTCCAAGAGCATGCTCCTGACCTTTACCGCGTCCTGAGCACCTACTATCGCCAGGATCCGGCACAGCGCAGTTCTGCGCGTTGCAAAGAGTAACGTGTTCCCTCCCTGAACCGTATCAGTTCTAGCGGGGGTTTCGTGCGCCCGGTGCCGACTGGTTCAATTTAACAAGTGCTGGAGGCGGAGAACGCAAAATAAGTGGGGGAGGTTTAGGCTGTTACCGAGAAGCGCTAAAACTTGGCATAGGATAATGTTTAAACGGGTAAGGCTGAAAATAATTCAGATTACAGCTGCAGGCGCCTTCCATTGCCCTTGAACCACGCACGGCATACCCGGTAATCGGGCATAACCCGCTCCACTTCGCGCCAGAAGGCGGCTGAATGATTGTGCTGCAACAGGTGGCAAAGTTCGTGGACCACCACATAATCCACCATGTGCTCAGGCGCAAGGATGATCAGCCAGTTGAACTGCAATTTACCATTGGTGCTGCAACTGCCCCAGCGCGCCTTGAAGGTCTTGATCTCTATCGAAGCAGGCTGCACCCCTACCCTTGGAGCCAGGCGTTTCACCCTTTCTGCCAGCTGCCTCTGGGCCTGATGTTGATACCAACGCAGCAGGGCATTACGCACCGTATGCGGCTGCGCGCTCCCTCCGGGCACCCGGACCACCAGATTCTCGTTAGTCAATTTAACTGGCGCAAAAGAGCCACTCTCCACCTGCAGGTGATAATCATCTCCCAGATAGGTGAAGGTTTCGCCACTGACATACTTTTTGGCTTCAGGCGGAATTATCTGGCGTTGCAGCGCAATCTTTTCTGCAATCCAACGCTGCTTTTTCCCGAGAAGTTCATCTATTTTTTCAACAGAGGTGCAAGCCGGCACCCTTATAGATACAGCCCCTTCCCGCACGCGGATTTCAACAGTTTTTCGCCGCGCAGAACGGATAATTTCGGCAGTAATGCCATTCACGTCGCGGTATTCGGGCTTGTCTCTCATCATCGTTTCTGTCCATAGTCAGATGGCACTCTACAAAATAATTGATATACCGCAACTTCATCTTTAGCATGCACTAAACCTGTGAGGCGCTTGGTTATGTGTAGCCGCCCATTTTTATCGCACAAAGTTAACATTAAAAATACAATCAAATATGGTTGAATAAATAAGGTTTCGGTGTGAATACGCCTCCAGACGGGCCATCTCCCAGGATTCTAATTATTTTTCATACTTTTCTTGACATGGTGGAAGTTAATATTCTATTAACCTTATAGGTGAGAATGTGTATCTTACCTCCATCGATAGGGAGGATCATGAAAATTTTCCATCAACACGGGGGCTGCCAATGAAGAAAATCCATTTATTGTATCTTGGTTTGTTTATCTCAATGCTTATTATCAGTGGTTGCAGTAGCAGCGGGTCATCAAGCAGGACGGCTGTTGCTCCATCCTCGACTGTTTTGCCTTTTGGAATCGAGTCGATGACATTGCCTGTTAGCGACGATGGAACCATGGCGGTAGACTTCACCTATAACAGGCAAGGCCAGCTCGTTGAAGGTGTCATTTCAGTCGAGTTTGACTATGACAATGACGGCTCTCCTGATGAGATCAGCACGACCGTTTATACTCTCGACCCAGACAGGTCAGCCTCAGTCATCTATCCCGAGATGTCAGCAAACATCCGGGCGGCTGCCTCTTTGGCCAATATTGTCGTTATGGGACATAACCCGTTAGACTCTCTGCCTGGAGCTGTTCTTAAGGTGGAATATACACTTACTGACAGTGGTCTGGAAAAATCTGCGGCAACAGTTCTGAAAGATCACGTTATATTAACATACAGCTACGATAACATGGATCGTCTGGAAAAATTGGTTGGCATGCGCGAGAGGGAAGGAAAACTTCAAAGGAACACCTTGAGTTACACCTATGATTCTGCAGGAAACCTTACCAAAACAATGATCGTACTAGAAGCAGATAATGATGGAAGTGGTTGGGTTAACGATGAAATCGCTGAAATAAACTATTCGTATGACGATTCGAGTCGCCTGGTCGAGGAGAGAACTTACGATCTCGGCGAGGGAGAAGTTCCAACCCTGAGCGAACAAGTTAACTACCGTTACGATAAATTTGATGGTCAAGGCCGAATTGAAAAAATAACAAAAGAAGAGATCGATTATTACGCCGGCGAAGGTATCACAGCAACAGAAATCTATACCTATGAGTACACCTATAGTGATTTCGGTCTGGATACGTACATCTATGCTGATTCTTTTGAGAAGATAACTTGCACTTTCGTCTACGATCCAGAGGACGGGCAACTGTTAGAACGGCACGAGGTTGCTGAATCTGGAGAGGATGTAGGTGATACTGACATTGATCGCTATAGTTATGATGATGCAGGGCGTTTGGTCTCCATAGAAAATATCAATACTAGACCTGATCTGGCGGGCGAAAATTCTTACAACGACTTGACAACCTTTACCTATGATGAAAATGGGCGTTTGACCGAGTGGGCTTATAAAAGCTCTTACAACGAGGTCGTTGATGAGCAGGCCATTGCCACCCTGACCTATGCCGCTTCTGAGAGCTCCGCGCAGGGCACCATTGAATTTTTTGAACCGGACTTGCTCGACGGGACCCTTTCTCCCCCTGAGCCCAGAGAGATGCTTTTTTCTTTTGCTGCCGGTGCACCTACCGCCACACTGGATATCGCGGTAGACACAGGTTTCGATGAAGGTTTTGGAGTTTTCAATGAAACTGTCGTGACATTCCCTCTGCCGGGATTGTACGCGATTGGATACGGTTCTATGTATACCGGGCTTACCAATATCAGATAAACGCTTTGGAGGGGCTTATCGAGAACGGGGCAGGTCACCAACCTACCCTGTTCTTTTAGTAGGTGACCAGGGACCATGAAGGCACTTGCAGCAACCACGGCTGTCAGTTTATGGACGGGTGTTAGGTTTTCACATTCACAATGGATGGACGATGCGATTCACTTTCCAACTTATTTTAATCTGCAGTTTCCTGATTTTTACCCCAATGCCCGTTCTGGCAGATATGAACATCTCTGTCGGTGGAGGTTATCTCACTGGTGACACAGAATACCAGATCGGCGGACGGACAGTTATGGCCGATGGTTCGGTCTTAGATGTCCATTTCCCCCTCAGTGAGCTCTCTTTTCCTCTCGATTCTTACGTTGTAAAGGGGCAGATCGATATCGATTTTGCGCAAAGATGGGGTCTGATGTTTAATGCCGAGACCAATATCACCGAGGATAGCGGAAAAATGGAGGACTCCGACTGGGGCATCTGGGAGGGGTCAGAAGTCACAGCTCTCGATATTTACTCCGAGAGTGACACAGAAATTGATATGCTGGGGCTGGAGGGGAAGTTGAGCTACCGGTTTTACCAGGGCAACTACGCAGAGAATTCCCTGAGTTCAGATGGAGAAAACCCAGCTATCAGCTTTTCATACACCGTTGGCCTTGGGTATAAATATCAAAAATTTGACTTTGATCTCTACGACGTCAACCAGTGGTATCCGTCTGCGCCAAACCTTGCCCATGATTATGTTGCCGGCCGGGTATTGTCTTATGAAGCTGAATATCATATCCCATATATAGAGCTCGGGATGAACATGTCAGTAGTGAAAACTTTTGAATTTGATCTCACCGTTGCGTATGCGCCGTATGTCGATTTTAAAGATAAGGATCAGCATCTGTTACGTAACATGGAGAGCGTGGCCGATCACCATTGGGACGGTGATGCCTTTATGGGCAGTCTGAATATGCTATACAATTTCTCCAGACGCTGGTCTCTCAAGGCAGAGTTTGAGGTGCTGAAGATCTCCTCCGAAGGGCGATCAAAAACCTATGTTGACGGGGTCTGGGACCATACCATTGACCAGGAAGTAGAGAGCCTGCAATACCGTTCATACCTGATGCTGGGGTATGCATTTTAATTTCTGCAGCTGCAACCCCAGGAGGCCCTGGCCACCGCAGCATGATCGTCAGGGTACAATTACCCAAAACACCCGATCCATTCAATTTCCACCAGGGCACCTTTGGGCAGCGCCGCTACCTCTACGCAGGCGCGAGCTGGAGCAGGTTCGGGCATGTACTCAGCGTAAATCTTATTTACTATTGCAAAATCGTTCAGATCTTTTAAATAGATCGTTGCTTTGACAATATGACCGAAGTTCATCCCGGCCGCTTCGAGAACAGCCTGCATATTCCGCATTACCTGGCGGGTCTGGGTCTGAATGGTGGTACCTGCAAGTTCACCGGTAACTGGGTCAAGGGGGATCTGCCCAGAGAAAAAAACCATGCTTCCAACCTTTATCCCCTGCGAGTATGGGCCTATGGCGGCAGGTGCGTTTGGCGTTACTATTGCGGTTTTCATATTGTGCTCCTCTGGATGTTTGTTTCTGGGATATGACAAGATAGTGTTATCTGCCTGCTAACGCTTATAAATTATAAAAGCCCTCAACCGCACAACGGCTAAGGGCTTGATATTTATGGCGACCCCGGCGGGATTTGAACCTGCGACCTATCGCTTAGGAGGCGATTGCTCTATCCAGCTGAGCTACGGGGTCTGGAACAGGGTTTATAACGCATCGCCCAAGGTGGGGGCAAGCCTTTTTTAAAACTGGAGTAGGCTGAACACCTCTACGGCGGATAATCTTTCCCGCCCTTTAAGAAAATCCAGTTCCACCAAGAAGGCACATTCCACTATTTCTGCCTCAAGCTCACTAACCAGATCAACTGCAGCGGCTACGGTTCCACCGGTAGCCAGGAGATCGTCAACGATCAGGACGCGTTCGCCGGGCTTGAATGCGTCTGCATGAATTTCAAGGCAATCGGTACCGTATTCAAGTGCGTAGGTCTTCTGGATAGTTTTATGCGGCAGCTTGCCCGGTTTGCGTACCAGGGCAATACCGGCTCCGAGCTTATACGCCAAAGCCGACCCCAGAATAAACCCACGTGCTTCCACGCCGACAACCATGTCGATATGCTGTCCCAGGTAGCGGTGCGCCATTATATCTATGGTTCGGTGAAAATGGCGTTTATTGGCCAATAGAGTAGTTATATCCTTGAACACAATCCCCTTTTGGGGAAAATCGATAATATCGCGAATACTGTTTTTGAGCTCTTGCACGCTGTATGTCTCCTGTGCTTATTTGATTATGAATACATCATGACTGTAACGTTAGTCTTTATGCAGTTCTTCCTGCATTATTTTGCGCAATTTTTCCAAGCTTTTGGCTTCTATCTGACGGATTCTTTCGCGGGTAACGCCGTAACGTATGCCAATTGTATCAAGGGTCTCCGGTTCATAATCGTTGAGACCAAAGCGATACTGCAGAATTTCAGCTTCCTTTTTCTTAAGACTGTTGAGCCATTTTTCCACGTATTCGTATCTGTTTATATTTTCCAGCAGTTCTGCCGGACTGGGCGTATGCGGATCTTCTATGGTATCGATGAGGGTATAATTGCCATCTTCCCCCAAAGGGTGTTCAATGGAATAGGTCTTGCGGATCAACTGCTGCAGGCGCTCCACATCTGCTTGCTCAACATCCATGAGGGTGGCTATTTCCTGAGCTGTGGGCTCCTCACTTTTATGGTGCAGGATCTCTTTGGTTACCTTGAACATCTTGTTTACTTGCTCAGCAACATGAACCGGCAAGCGAATAGTTCTGCTTTGATTTACCAGGGCGCGTTCAATGGATTGACGAATCCACCATGTAGCATAGGTGGAAAAACGACACCCTTTTTCAGTTTTGAAGCGTTCCACCGCTTTGATAAGCCCTATATTTCCCTCCTCTATAAGATCCAGAAAAGGTAACCCTCTATTCATGTAGCGCTTCGCAATTTTAACCACCAGGCGCAGGTTGGACTCAATCATCCGCGCGCGCGCATCCATGTTCCCCTGTGCAATTTGATCGGCCAGACTTCTTTCCTCTTCGGCGTTCAAAAGTTTGGTTTTTTGGATATCACGCCACTACTGTCCGGTTAATAATCGAACAAATTCAGTTGGTTACCATTTTCATGGTTATCAGCTTGCTTCAGAGCATCTGTAACCAGTTGTAATATAGGCTTTTTCTCAAACAAGTTGACCTC
>Ga0265295_1000406_pt1 | contig 88059 bp, 68 predicted proteins | sample Munlansysbiofilm_FD_192503 | JGI IMG/M metagenome (GOLD analysis project Ga0265295, IMG submission 192503) | Leachate microbial communities from a municipal landfill in Southern Ontario, Canada - Methane capture system biofilm | ecosystem: Engineered > Solid waste > Landfill > Unclassified ... | reverse complement strand
CAGTAATGTCCGGTTAGGTTTTTGCATGAAAAAAGTTTTGATTGCTATCAAAAAAATATGATTTATACCTTGACAACTCAGTGAAAATACTTTGTCCCTTGAAATTATTATTAATTGTAATTTCAAGGAGTTGTATATGGAAGCGCTCACAGATCAAAAAAAGAAAATTAATTCTCTAACCTTCAACAAGTTTATCTTACCGCTTATTAAAATATTGCCAATAGTACCAGATCTTTTGTCAAGAGGACATAGACCTTTAAAAATGAATTTCGAAAATCAGTTAAAAACACTCATATATTTTCATCTTCAGGAGCACGATTCTGCTCGTCATCTTATTCAGGATTTAAAAGAGAATAATTTTGCAAAAGAAAATATAGCTCCTGAAGGTGGAATTAGCACAAGTAGTTTTTCAGAGATTATTAACAGCAGAGGGCTTGAGCAGCTGCTGTTTGTTTTTCAAGAACTTTACAAACAAGCTTCATTCATAATTCCAAAAAAATTCGAAGATCTTGGAGAGCTTGTATCTATAGATGGAAGCCTTATTGATGCCGTTCTTTCAATGTATTGGGCTGATTACAGAAAAAACTCTAAAAAAGCAAAAACTCACTGTGGCTTTGATATCAACCGTGGCATCCCGAATAAAATATTTCTAACTGACGGCAATGGCCCAGAACGCCCTTTTGTGAGCATGATTTTATCAAATGGCCAAACTGGTGTAATGGACAGAGGTTATCAATGCCACCATTTGTTTGATGAGCTTCAAAAAGAAGGAAAGCTCTTTGTATGTCGCATCAAAAAAAACACCAAAATGACTGCTCTTGAAGAAAACAAAGTAATTTCTGGTAGCCATGTTTTTTATGATGCAATGGTTCTTCTTGGAAATCCTGGTCAAAGCCAGACTGTCGAACCAGTCAGGGTTGTTGGTTACAAAGTAGCCGGAATTAAATATTTTGTAGCCACAAACAGAACCGATCTGACAGGAGAACAGGTAGCAACCGTGTATAAGCTCAGGTGGACAATAGAGTCATTTTTCAAATGGTGGAAGAAGCATTTAAAAGTATATCATCTAATCGCCAGAGAAAAGCATGGTCTTATGGTTCAGATACTTGGAGGGCTGATTACTTATTTATTGATGGCCATTTATTGCCGGGAACAATTTGGAGAAGAAGTTTCAATAAAAAGAGTACGTGAGTTAAAAAATATCATTTTAAATGAACTTTTTAATAGCAATAATGATATAGACAACCGATCAAATAAAATTTTAAAAGAGCCGGATAATTTAATACAAGCAAAAACCTAACCGGACACCACTGAGTCCGTACAGAAAAAAACCCAAAAGCCTCACATCATAGATTCCTTCCTCAAACGTCCCTTCCACAGCCAAAGCCGCAGCCATATAATCCCCGTTCTGCGCAAGGGTCGCGATATCCACAAGCCTTGGATCCGTAATATCCAGGCCGGGATTCTCCGAAGGCTCCACCGTCTTTTTCAGATACGCAATATCCATGGAATCCGCCTTTTGCTTGGTGAAAGAACATAAAGAAAATCAGCTTCTGACAATCCTGATCAGTGGAGAATGGTGCCGGAAAACACAGGAAGGTAACGGTACCCTGCCTCGCCCCCCTTCAGCACGTCATAGCCTAAGGAAGCACCGGATCTGAGGACAACCCGGTTTCTCTGACCTGAGAGAACCAGAACAATCTCAAGCTCCACGCCCACGGCTCCCAGCACAGGAAAAACCGTCTCCCGCAGACGCTTCTCTATCACCTGCATCCAGGGGCTTCCGCAGGATGCGGATTCCGAATCCGTGCACAGCTCCACCTTCAACCCTCTGGCAGCCTGCCTCATCCTGCCGCCCAGGACAGCGTTGCGGCCAAAACGCGTTTCTCCCAGAACAAAAGGGCGGATTTTCAGATTGGCGTTGTGCTTCAGGGAAGCCTTCTCTACCCGGACAAGCAGTTCGGGAAAAACCGCTGCCATAATCCAGTGCAGGGTCACGGGAGAACGCAGGGCCAGCATCTGAAGGGTTATGCGCTGCTCCTTTTCGTAATCCCTGTAAATTCTTGTATCCGTTTCGGGATAAACGCTTCTGAAAAAGTTCAGCAGCAGAAAATGGTCAAAAAACTGAATGAACTGCACAAAGGCCGCCGTATCAATGACATCGGACTCCATTCTTTTAAAAAAATAGCTGGGAAGCGGACTTTGTGCGGATAAAAGCCCCATATTCACCGAAATGAGAACATGGGCGTAGGGTCTTTTCAGAAAACGGATTTCCTCAAAAAGGGCTTCTCTGGAGCAGATATCCGGGTGGCTGCAAAAAAAAATCTGCTCTCTCCCGTATCCCTGGTGGAAAAGAAGACGCATCAGGGAAATGGGATCACAATCCCGGATTCGCTTGCGTAATTTCACCTCAAAATCAGCCATTTTTTTCTCTTTTTTCCAGAAGAAAGCGCAGGTCAGACCCAAGCGGGCCTCCGGGTCATCCTGAAAGGCAGGGCATCAGAAAAACCCGGAAAAAAACGCTCATATCCTGGCTTTGCCGGTGCCTGCCTGAAGAATAAAGGCTTCCAGAAGATCCTCAAACTGTGCAAGCCCCATGAGAAGTTCTGTGTCGGAAATGCTCTTCTCCTCAGACAGGGCCTCGTCCTTTTTATCAAGACCAGCCTCGGCCTTCAGGGCCGCAAGCTCCGCCTGCAGAACGGCGGATCCGGTTCCAAAGTCCGCCAAGTGACGGAGGATCTCCCTTTCAAGATCTGCAAACAGCCCAGCCATTGTCTTTCCCGATGGCATCGCGCTGTCTTTCCCCGCCCCGGCGTGCCTGCCCTTTTCTGGGGATGAAGACCAGCAGCGCCTCAGCTTTTCCAGGGAAAAAAGGGCCGCATCATCTTTCATGTCATTTGAAAATCCCTTATAAGGCGGGTCTGCTCCTTGCATCCTGGCCACTCCTTTACAATACGGGGTTCCAGTGGGCTCCCAGAAATTTGAGGAAAAAATAAAAAAGCAGCAGGGAGGTCAACGCTCCCCCGTACAGCCAGAGGGGCGAAATTTCATCCTCAGAGGACGCTGGCCCCACGGTTTTTCCCCCATGGCTGAAAATTTCGGTGAGATCAGCCGTGGGAATCCGGATGCGCAGCCTTTCCATGTATTCCTGCCTTTTTGCAGGATTACTCACCATGCGGCCACAAAAGCCGTCGTGGAGGCAGAAGTAGTACACCTCAAAAACAAGGGGCAGGGTCTGGGGCTTTAAAAGAAGATCTTCCAGGGTTTCATAGAAAAGTACCCCTGCAGCATCCGTATCAAAAAGCTCCCGTTGCAGAGGCGCCCAGCCACCGGAAAGATCCGGCCCCATATACCGGGTCTGCACCCCTTCATCCAGATGGGCCACAATGGGAAAAAGGATATAATAGAGATCCCTCTCCCCGATTTCTCCTGAAAGAGCCTCCCGGAGGCCTTCCAGTGCTTCACGGATACCTGCCCTGGCCAGCACGAGATCTTCAAGACCGGGCTCCCGGATACTCCCCGGAAATCCCCCCTCCTCGGAAGCATCGGCCACAGGGCTTCGGAAGGAAGAAAAAAGCCTGTCCCGTGTTCGGAATACCCGATGGATTTTGCCCCAGTGACTGTCTTTCATACAGCCCTTCCCTTCTGATCCCAAGCCCCTTCCGTCTCCATTTCCACCTCCACGACCGTGTCCGCCACCCAGGCATTCAGGATGCGCTCCACATGAAGCCGAAAACTTTCAAGAAGGGGAATCAGCCCCCCCACCGCATCGTGAAAACACAAAACATACACCTGTTTCATAAGGGTGCTGCCCGAGGGCGTTCTGCACGGGGTATGTTCACAGCGCACATCGGCAAGGCGTACCATGGCTTCCGCATATTCCGGTGTTCCGGCCATGCCTGTCGCTGCAAGCAGTACCCGGATATCTTCCACATTCAGCATGGTCTTGTTCATCAGGGTGACAAGCTGCAAGGCTCCGTCCATCTGCTGCAGGAAGGGATTTTCGCAAAAGCCCTTGCCCGGCCCCACCCAGTCCCACTGAACTCCGGAAAGCTGGCGGGTGAAGGGAATAATGGCCAGCTTCTGCCCCATGAAACGGGAAATCCATGGCTGATGCCAGAGCCCTTCAACGGCAATTTGTCTGCCGCCATCAAAGGCTTCCGGAAAATTCAGAATAAGCGCCTTTGTTCCTTTCGCATCCGCAGGAACGTAATCCATTTCATAGGAACCGCTGCCACCGGAAAGGACACCCGGCATCAGCGGCCGAAGCCCTTCCTTCTGAATCTCATACACCCCCTTGACCGAGTGTAAGGCAAACCCATACTCCGGCTGAGGATGGAAAAGGGCGTAGCGTTCCCGCAGCCCTTCACAATGAACAGGATGGGCGAAGGCTTTTTTCAGATTCATGACAGGGGCCACAAAGAGCTGAAACATATCCGCATGCAGCACAAGATTCCGTGGCCAGCCCTCATCCATGTCGAGACAGAGGGTAAAAGACTTCCAGCCCTCAGGCGATGGAGGAATCTGCACATTCATGAACAGATCCTGCTGGGGAAGATGAACGCAGAAACGCTCCCTTTCCATGGGATGGGTGACAGGCTCTCCATTCTCTTCGGTCCCGGAAAAAGACTTCATGCCAAAATGAACGGAACAGACAAGCCCCTGACTGCCTTCATCCACCGTATCCCCATACACCACGGAAGCCTTCTGCAGATGCCTTTTCAGGGTATGAAGAAGCCCCATGGAATCCCGGAAGTCATTCATGTGGCTGATATGGACGGGAAGCAGCCCCATATCCCCCCGCTGCACAAAGGGGGAAGCCATACGCAGGAGAACACGGTATCCGAGTCCGGGGCCGGGAAGGGTACTCACACCCTTGACGGAAAGGGGCAGAAGCCTGAGATCGCAAAGAAGGCGGAAAAAGGCCTGCCTGCCGTCGGGAACGGATACAAGAAACTCCGATCCTGCGGGCATGGTCAGGGCTTCGGCAAACTGGCCGGTGGGCTTTGCCTGAAGGAGGGCCATGGCAGGCGCAGGGGAGAGAAGATAATCAAAAAACTGATGGAAAAGCCGCTGTCTCATGGCCAGAACATGGCTTTCCGCAGCAAGACGGGATCTTGCTCCGAAAAAAGCCATGGCTTCCATGAGTCTTTTCACATCCGGATCATTGCGTTCAAGGGGAGTGGAAGGATACAGGGCGGCATAGGAGATACGAAAATTCTCAAGGGCTGCCATTTCTTCCTGAAATGCCCTGTGCATCCTTTCATCAATGCGCATGGAGTCTCCGTTCCGAATTCAGCCCAGTTTAACCAGGCTGCCCTGGACATTGGTCACAGAACCCTTCAGGGTTGTCATCTGGCCCTCAAGATTCAGGGCACCATCCGCAGCGACCTTCACGGCAAGTCCCTCCATCTCCGCCTTGGTGGTGCCCGCAATGCTCACCTGCATCCCTTCCACCTCCACCTTCTGCGTCCCCTTGACGGATGTGGTGTTGGCAGAAACCGAGGTCTTGTTGTCCGCCTTGATCTCCACACTCTCTGCACTGACAGAGGCTTTTTTCGAGGCCTTGGCCTGCAGGGCGGCATCCGTTGTGAAAGACATGTCCTCGGTGCTTTTCACCTGAAACTTCTTGTCACTTTTATGGAAGGTATCCTTTGTGGAGTGACAGGTAATCTCTTCCGCATCCAGGGTGAAGGTCTTGCATTTAATGGCAATGCTGTCCTGCTTCTGGGTGATGGTGCTGGTCTCCTCCTCTCCCTTGCAGGTGGTGATGATGGAAGTCCCGTTCATCACCAGGGTCTGGGTGATGCCGTCATCCTCATTTTCCACGGTGACGGTGATGCCCTTTTTCTTGTCAAGCTCAATGCGACAGACCAGCGTTCCCATACTCTGCCTTTCGGTGCGGATGAGCCCTTTTTAAAAATCCGGAACCACAGAAAAAACGCCCCTCGCCAGCGGCTACTCCTTTTTCTCAAAGGTCTGAATCAAGAGATTGCCATCGGAAAACACAATGGATTCTGTATCCTTGTCGGCAAGCCGCTCCATGGTGAAAACGGGGAGCTTGTTTTCATAGGTATGACTGATTGCGGTACGGCTGTCCGTTTTCAGCCCCATGAGAATCCGGTTGCCCTGGGTATCCTCAGGAATCTTTGCCTCCGCCCGCCAGTCCAGGCAGGAGACAATGACCGCACGCTGAAAATCCAGGGCCACCAGAACCCTCGCGTTTTTGTACACCGGAAAATAAAAATGTCCGGTATGCACAAAGGGCATGAAAGGCGCTTTTACCTCCTGATCCTCCCACAGGGGAATGCGAACCCTGTACTGCTGCTCCGAGGTGTTTTCATCCTCATGAATCTGGTAGGTCTCCTCATCCTCTTCCCCGTTTTCACTCACAATTTTTCCCTCAACATGGAAGGGATACACAGGAGGAATGAAATCCGGAAGACAAATCCCAAGGTCTTCCTTGCCCTCCAGACGGCATTCCATGCGCATCTCATAGCGGTTAAAAGACATGCTGTGATCGGCAACGGGATTCGGATCCTGAGCCGTGGCATCCAAGTGCATGCCACAGACCCTGTAGGTTTTTCCTTCCGTGAAAAGCCTGGTCTCCCAAAGCGCCCCTTTGAGACGCACCAGGGTCCCTGCATCAAGGAGCATCATGGGATAACGTGAAAACTCAATGGAAAGAACATGTTCTTTCAGAACAAACCTGCTCTTTTCAAGCTCCTGCCTTGCCGTAAAATCCGAAGCCAGGGGATAACGCTCAAGGATGTCCCTGCGAAGGCCTGCGACCCCATGGGGATTGTCGCAGACATCCTGGGTGCGGGGGTTTTCAGAGCAGGCATTCAGCAAAGAGACCTTGCTTCGCTGGGTTTCAGGAAAATCCACACGCACCGAGGCAATATCCCCCGCATCCAGGGAAAGGGGCTCTCCTTCGGCTTTTTTTGCCGAAGAAAGGGTGTAGGATCCCTCTTCTGCCTTGCAGGTAAAAACCCCGTTGTTACAGGATACATACCAGCATACGAAATCATAAAAGCTTGCCCTGCCATCCCCTGCACCAAGACTCAGGGAAAGCATGGGGGAGACCGTTTCCAGAAGATCCCACTCATAGGTAAGCTTCACATCCGCACTTTTGTGAGCTTCCAGAAGATCCTTGACACTCTTTTTCACCATGAGATCGCAGGGCCTGTGCCAGGGCCAGAGCACCTGGGCAGGATCGGCAAAGTCAATGGAATAGACCCTGTAAAGAAGAGGATTGCCCTCAAGGGGGCCCCGTTCCAGGGTCTGCTCCCGGAGAAGGGATTTTTTTGTCACAAGTCCTTTCACCTGCAAGGCATCCACAGTGCTTCCCTTGGGGATGAAATGGGGCTTTACCGAAAACGTCACGCCGATCTTTTTTTTATCAATAAAGGCATCAAAGACTTTGTCTTTCTCCTTTTCCAGGGAAACCATGAAGACAGCACGGCCGCTGAAACCCCAGGGGTAGAGATCCAGGCTCCAGGACTTCACATTTCCCGCAGGAATGCTCACCGCCTCGCCTGCAAGATCCAGTTTCAGAACCACCATCAATGCGTCAGTGAACATGGCACCTCACATGGCATAAAAAAACAGTATCCGCTTATACATCACTGCTGGACACCTACTGGCGTCCTGCCTGATTCAGTCTGAAAAAACTGCTTGCGGAATCAAAAACCACCTCCATTTCCTGGGATTTTCCAAGGAGCCTGCAACGCAGGCGGAAATAGAGATGCATGGGCGTTTCCTTCTCCAGATGCTCTATACTGATAATCTCAAGGCGTGGCTCAAAATTCTCGATGTTGTACTGGATCTGCTCGATAATGACGCGACCTATGGCATTTCTGGATCGGTAATGGCTGAGATCTTCCATCCCAAGATTCCCCATGGGAGAGCCATACCCCTTTTTTGTGTTGAGAATGGCATTCAGGTGTTCAACAATACTTCGTATTTCCTCCTGGTCCTCGGAAAGTCTCTCCGGTTCCAGGGAAAATTTTTTGAACAGTGCCATGGCGCGCCCTTTTCAGTTTTCTCTCCAGTAAAGGAAAAACTGCACTCCCTGCAATGCAGGCCCATCATAAAAGACAAGGGACAGCTCCTTCAGGGCCTGATCCCACTCATCCCCTGAATGCAGACGGTAAAAATCCACTTCAGGACCAAACATGTGCTGGAATGGCGGCCTTTCCATCCTTGTAAAGGGAATCCCCTGAAGGGCCAGTCTGTGGATGAGGGAAAGTCGGCTTCTGGCAGTCATTTTGAGGTTCTCCAGAACCACCCGATCCTGCACTCTGGCTTTCTGCACCAGAAGATAGACTTCCTTTGCCTTTCGTACTTCCTCCGGAAAAACCAGCTGCCAGAGCCCGTCCCTGCACGTCAGAGGAAGGTAAGGAGAGCTTCGCTGAAAGTAGCGGATATGCTCGTGAAGCGGCATCAGTATTTTCCGAAAACAGGTCGCAAGGTCCTCATGGTCGTAGGGTTCCAGTACATGCTCAGGCGCAAGGTTTCTGTAAAAGGCCACATCCGTCAGAAAATCTTTGAGGACTTCATAGAGAAAATATGGGTGAGGCCGTATCTGGCCCGAAAGATTGACCAGAAAACGGTGAGTCCGCAGAGCGCTCTTGAGGCATTCCCTTGCGCTGAACATGCTGTCTCCACTGAGGTAGCTTGCCGCGATGTCCTGGGAAACCTTGTGTTCAAAAACCTCAAGAAGCTGCATCAGATCCGCAGTCTCCTGCCTGAAAAAAGGAGAGGAACCCAGTTGAAGAAGCGGCGGAATTCCCTCGGCCGCAAGGGACCAGTTTCCTTCGGGACTCTTCTGAAAAATCCCGAAACGCATGGTCTCCTGGGCCCCTGTGCGAGCCTGATCCGGAGAAAGCGCAAGGCGATGTACCCTGCGGGGAATATTCTCCTCTCCGTCGCCCCCACCCTCGGGCCTGTCATCCATTCCCGAAACAAGGTGCAGGTAAAGGGGAAGACGCGTCTTGCCGAAGGTATTCATATTGAGGGATTCAATGCGGGCGTTTCCCGGGATACCCAGAAAAAGCCCCGATGGCATGACAGCACTCAGTTGCTGCACCGTGAGCACGCCTTCCCTCAGAAGAGAAGAGCTGATCTGAAGCCTGGCCAGGCCGTGGAAGGGCAGCCCCAGGGTACGGAACCTTGCGTCGCACTCCGCGGCCAGGGAATCCTCCTGGGCCATCAGGTGCTCGGGGAGAAGTGTCTGCCCCATTTCCCAGCGTATGCGTGCGAGCTTATCCATCGTGTTTCAACCTTCAAGGTGTTCAGAAAACGGCATCGTACCCGGCAAAACTCTGCCATGGACGATCCTCTGTGTACAAAGGTAAGGACTTTTCCGGCGCTCAAAGGGTCGCCCCCCTCACAAAAAGAAGAGGCCGTGCCCAGTGAGGCCGGATAAGGGACTGACTCATCCGTCATCAAGAATCACCCGACTGCGACCCCCCATTTTTTCACAAACTTATCGGAGTTGGAGACGGCCAGATGGATGTCCTGGCTCTCCGGCTGGGGCATGACCCCCAGGCTCATGGCATAGTTCTTTGGGCTGACCACTTCCATGGACTGATCCATATCGATATTAATCTGAAGATCTCCTCCGGACTTCATGATGAGACCCTTCACAACCGCATCATCGGTATGGAAACAGGGGTAGTACATCTTGGCGTCCGGGTCATAGTCATAGATGTTGAATTTCATCTCCACTTCCGTATTGGAAAGGCTCTGGTGCTGCAGGGTGGCCACCTTGTTTTTCACAGCCGTACTCACCTGAAAGGCAAGGTTGATGGGATCCGCGTATCCGCCATTCCAGTAAATCTGGGAAATCACGCCCACCACCTTGACATACTCTGCCATATTCGCCGAAGTGGGGTTCGTTACATCCATATCCGCGGCCAACTCTTCTTCACCGATCTTGAGGGACACCAGATGCCCCACAATATCCTGGCCGTCCTTCTGGAAATTGAAACCCTGATACACACTGCAATTGAACGATGATACCGCCATGCCAGCCTCCTTGTTCTGTTGTCTGTGTATGGGAGTAAGCGGCCCTGAGGCCGCCGTGCGCAGCCTGAAACGGAAATCCTTACAACCTTGCATCCAGTCTCAGCTCCACATCCATTCCTTCAAACTGGATATGGGGTAGAATGCTGATACTGCAGTCATACCACCCGATCATGCCTTCCCTGGGGGTTACCTGCACCGAAGCCGCCTTAAAGGGATAGTAGCGGAGCGTCAGGTCATCGGGATTCACAACCGTGGTCACATACTTAAAAATCCAGCTTTCAAGGGTTTGCTTAATGTAAGGAGCATCCGCACTGCTGCCGATGTTATCCCGCATGATGCACTTCACATAATGGGCGATGCGCGTGATGGAAAAGGTGTAGGAAAGGTTTGTCACAAGCTGAGCGTTTTCCGAATCCTTCGGGTCTTTGAACTTCTTGGCCTTCTTGAGAGACTGAGCGCTGAAGAAGGTGGCATCCGCCGTGCCCTTTCTGTAAACAAGGGGCATGAAACCTGCATTGGCGAACTCCAGTTCCCTGTAATCGGGAATCACCATCTCCACAGGCACCTTGATCTCATTCTCCCCACGCACATTGAAGGTGTGCACGGGCAGGCCGGACACCATCCCGCCCCCCTTGGGGCCACGGATATACTGGCACCACCCGGACTGGGCAAAGGATCGGGTCATGTTCTGTGCAAAAAGGGCCGCACTGCTTCCCCAGAGATAATCCTTGTTGTCGTTTCCTTTGACTTCTTCGCTAAAAACAAGGTCGCCTGTGGGGTTGGTCACGGGATCATAGGGAAGGCGGGCAATGTAGCGCGGAAGGGTAAGCCCGATGTACGCGGCCTCCTCCGAATCCCTGAGCTTGTTCCATGAACCGTATTTGGGGTGATTCATCAGCCCTTCAAGATCCTTAATACCTGCCAGCTCCTCAATGGATTCGCATCCGAAGAAACGGGGAGATACGGAGCCGATGAAGGGCGCATGGCTGGCCGCGGCAACTTTGCCCATGGTTTTCAGCCAGAATTCATCCTGGGGCGTGTGGCTGAACTCATAGAGCCCGACAATACTGCCAAAGGGCTTGCCCCCGTACTGGTCATATTCGGAGACATATACCTTTTTAAAAAGGGAGCTCCCCGTAATATCCACGGCGTTGGATTCAAAGTCCTCAAAAAGCTCATCCTTCGATACGTCAAGGATGTCGATCATGATATTGGCTTTGAAGTTGGTGTTCAGGATCAGATCATTGAGGGAACGCCAGCTGGATTCCACCTTTTTGAAGGTCTCGTGGTGAATGACCTCATTGAGCTGGCTGTTCACCATGCTGTCGATATGGCCGATCAGATCCAGGATAATGGCCTTATCAAAACGGCCTGTGGCCGGGTCCACATTCATCAGCAGCGCCGCAAGCCCTGAAATGAAACGATCTTCATCGCTTACGTTTTCCTTAACCGTGGCAAGACCATCCTGGACCATGGGTACAGGTTCACTCACCTCGGTACTGAGACGCATGCTCGAAAGAAACCGTTTCAGATCCAAAGCTTCGGTCTGCTCTTCAGTCTTGACTGCCTGCAGAGTTTCATCCGTCATCGCACGTATTCCTTATTTTTCTGGGAAAAGGGAAGGTAGAGTAAAGAAGGCATGGAAAAATGCAGGGTAAGGTCATGGGTGAAGATTCTCACCTCAGGGCAAGACCCTTTTAACTGGATGCCGCAGACGGGGTGCCGGGCAATTTGAAACTGTCAAAGGCCTTCAGCTCCTCCTGCATTTTTGAGAGGGCATCCGGATTGCTCACAAGAGCACTGATCAGTCTTCTGAACTCCTTGCGGTTGTCAATATTGGAATTGACCTCTTCGAGAAGCCTTTTCAGGGTCAAAAGCCCTTTGACCTTAGGAATGCTCTGGGCCACCTGCTCCGGAGAAAAACCCTTCATGGCCTCAATGGGAATTTCCACCTGCATGTCTTCTTCCCGATCCGGATCAATGCGATTGGGCACGGCAAAGCTCAGTTTGATGCCCATGTCCTTCATGATCGCATCCGTGTTCCTGCCATCCATACTGCGAAGCTGACGCTCATCAAGATCCACCTTGCGATCCTTGGAAGTCCCAAGGGAGTAATCACCGGCAACCAGCAGCCTCAGAGGGAGCTGCACATCTTCCGGTTGTCCGTTAATTTCCGTTCTGTACCTGAGTGTCAGGCGTGACTTGGGAATTTCATCCTGAATTGCCATACGCATCTCCTTGGTTTTGAGACTTGGGGTTCATTATTGATGAATACGGCCCATGACAGGAGCCTGCCACAGCCGCGCATGTCCCTCCTCCACTTCATCCGGAAATCTTTCCGGAAGCCTTGGGGCAGAAAAGCAAAAAACGATCCACAGAAAACCAGCAACGGCGAACTGAACATGGTTTTTCAACAAGCCATATTCCTTCACCTGGCCCATGGGATACGGAGCGGACAGTCCGCCTGTCCTTTTTCAGATTCATGAGGACAGGCCCTTTGCCCTATCCCTGCATCGAACCGCAGCCCCAGGGCCCACGTACGGGCACCGAATCCAATCCTTTAAAACCAACCGATCAGAACTGAAAAAACAAAGAAAGCCTGGTTTTCAGGACACGGGGATCTGAACCAGGAAGAAAACCGCCCGCATTGGCTGGGGTAAATCCTGCACCCACTTCAGCCCCATGCAGATGCATCAAATCAAGGGAGGGAAGACTGAAACCCAGGAACACAGGATTGAATCAGGGTGGAAGTTATTTTTTTAAATATATTGGCAGATATCATGCCTAAAAAAAAATTTTTTTTCCAGTAAAAAATTCCAATAAAAAAAGCCCCGGACCCTATGGTCAGGAGCTCAGAAAAGCGCAACAGCAAACACTCAGATGCGTGAAAAACCGGAAGCGGACGGCCTGAAGCTTAGATGACCACTCGCCAATGGCTGCATCCCTCAGTCAGGCATGACCGAAACGATCGGGATCCATCTTTTCCAGCATAGCCGACCATTTCTGGCCTTCTTCACTGGTATCCACAGCCTCGGCGTCCGGATCCGGCATCACATCTTCAAATTCCCACTTTTCCCAGACCGAGACATCCACGAAAATGGGAACGGAAAATCGCAAAGCCATGGCCACAGCGTCACTGGGGCGGGCATCCATGTAAAAGGCGTCTTCCATGTCCGAGCCCAGATAAATTCTTGCGTAAAAAACCCCTGCTTTCAGATCCACCACCTCCGCACGCAGCATGCGGTAACCCGTTTCACGGATAAAATCCGCAAAAAGATCGTGGACCATGGGCCGCTTCTGCGGATCCTTGCGCAGGGCTGCGGCAATGCCCGCTGCTTCCATATGACCGATCACAAGGGGGATGGCTTCGTCCCCATCGCATTTTTTCAGTACCATCACCGGCTCACGGCTTGCCGGATCCAGGGTGAGACTCACAATTTCCACACGAAACACGAATGCCTCCTTCCTATGCATCCCAGGCTCTTTTTTCAGGCCACCTGCGTTGCCAAAAGAGAATGGCCGAGGGCTCTGTCAATGCGAACCTCCACGCAAAGCCCCACGGAAATTTCCCTGCCTTTTGCAGGAAGAACATGCACCACCCGATTTCCCTGAGTGCGGCCCGTAAAACGATCCCCCCCCGCCGTGTCCCCCCGACCTTCCATCCTTCTCGGGTTTTTCCCCTCAACAAGAACATCCGTCACTCTGCCCACACAGGCCTCATTTTTTTCACGGGTGATGCCGTTCTGAAGTTCAAGCAGAGTCGCAAGACGGCTGCGCTTTTCCTTTTCCGGAACCTTGTCTGAAAAACCTGCGGCCTTTGCGTTGGGGCGATCCGAGTAGGCAAAGGCAAAGACACCGTCATAACGGATGGTCTCCACAAGAGAAAGGGTCTCTTCAAAGTCTTTTGGGGTTTCTCCGGGAAAGCCCACAATGATGTCCGTTCCCAGATGGATGTCCGGACAGACTTCCCGGAGTCTCGCAATACGCTCCAGGTAATGTTCCCGGCTGTATTTACGATTCATGCGGGCAAGAACGGCTGTGGAGCCGGACTGCACGGGCAGGTGCAGATGGTGGCAGAGCTGGGGGATTTCCGAAAAAGCCCGGATCAGGTCATCGGAAAGATCCTTTGGGTGGGAGGTGGCAAAACGCAGACGCAAAAGCCCTTCCACATCTGCTACCCGACGCAGCAGTTCCGGAAAATCCGGCAGCCCTTCCTTCTGTCCATAACTGTTGACGTTCTGGCCCAGAAGGGTGATTTCCCTCACACCGGCGGCCACCTTACGCCGCACCTCTTCCACAATGGCTTCCGGCGGACGGCTCATTTCCCGTCCCCGCACATAGGGTACCACGCAATAGGTGCAGAAATTATCGCACCCCCGCATGATGGTCACAAAGTCGGACACGCCCGAAGCAGGTCTTTCCGTAAGCTCCCTGGCCTCGGGTAAGGCTTCGTTCATGTCCACATCCACCACGCGCCGACCTTCCCGAACCACGGTTTCCACAATCTCCGGCAGACGCCAGATGGCGTGGGTGCCGAGGATGAAATCCACATAAGGCGCACGGGCCAGAATTTTCGCCCCTTCCTGCTGGGCCACGCAACCGGCCATGCCGATATGAAAATCCGGCCTTTGTGCCTTGATGGTCTGAAGACGGCCGATGAAACTGAAGGCCTTGTCTTCCGCCTTGGCGCGGATGGCGCAGGTGTTTGCAATGACAAGATCTGCGGTTTCCGGACTGTCCGCCGGAACATAGCCCATGGGGGCCAGAAGGCGGTAAAAAAGATCCGAATCATAGGTGTTCATCTGACAGCCTATGGTAAAGACATAAAGAAACTTCATTTTCCTCCGCAAAAAACAGGGCTTCATGGTGCGGATCCATATCCCGCAGCATGCACAAACCCTTTAAGCGCAAAGCTCTGTGGAAAAACCCATGTCTGTGACCTCCGCCTTGCTCAGCGGAATAAAAACCGCCTCCGGCCCAAAGGAAGCAATCACCTCCTCCACAAGGGCCGCACATCCGGGAGCCATCCGTACCATCACCACCCCCTGCTCCCGATCCAGGGTACTCAGAGCGGCCATGCCCTCATAGGCTTCCAGCAGAAAACGTAAATATCCGATCTCCTTACGATCCATCCGGAAAAACAGGCTTTCCGTTTCCACGCTTTCCGATCTCCTCTCTATCCCCATTCAGACACATCCAAGGCAGCCGCTTTCTGCCATCAAAGCCCAGCCGACCTTTCGAGAAAACAGGACCGGATTTTTCATCCGGTATCCGCTTCGGACCGGGGGGTATCATAATGCCCTGAAAAAGCATTGCAATCTTTTTTCAATAAAAAACGCAGCCCCTGCCTTCTTTTCTTTTTTTTACACGGATCGATTGCCCAAAATTCCCTGAATCTGGTATAGGTTGTGAACATTAACTTCTGTGAAGGAGGCCTCCTGTGTCCCAGCCCTTTGAATGGCAGTCTGATTACGCCATGGGTGATCCGGAAATCGACGCCCAGCACCGCATGCTCTTTGACCTTGCTAACCGAATTCTTACCATCATGGATCCCCACCAGGGCTTTGGCGAGCTCAAGGCCGCCATCCAGGCCCTTCTCGACTATATTCAGGTGCACTTTGAAGCAGAAGAGGAACGCATGCGGGAATGGGGATATCCCGAACTGGAGCACCATCAGGCCCTGCATGCGGCCATCCGCAGAGACATCTCCAGACTAATACAGGAAAGTAAGGATCTCACAAGCCTCAAGAAGGATCTGAATTTTCTCATGACCCAGTGGGTGCTGGTGCATATACGCAAAGAAGATTGCAAAATCGGAGAGTTTTGTCGCAGCCAATCCCAAAATCCCTGAAACGATCCTTAGAATCAGGTTTTCCCGCCCGCCCGTATCCTTTTTTAAAGATGCACAGTGCCTGCAACTCCTTATCTCAGGTCTTTTCCCGGTCAAGGGGCCTTCCGCGCCGGGATCGAGCTGATCACAGTCCGCCGCCGGAGGTCAGGTGGCGGACCCACAACTCCCTTACATCCGGAGAAAGGAAAAAATCATGGGTGAAAGTATCGGAAAAAGGGTCACACGCCTTGTCAGCGCCAGCATGAACACCCTCGTCGCTTCCTTTGAAAACGCAGCACCGGAAAGCCTCATGGAAGAGGCTATCCGGGAAATGGATGCAGTAATGGAAGAGGCCAGAACCGAGCTCGGCCGCCAACTGGCCCAGAAGCATCTGGCAGACAAGCGCCTTACGGAAGAAAAAAGCCGGTATGAGGCCCTTTCCCGGCAGATTGGAGTAGCCGTATCCCAGGGAAGGGATGATCTTGCGGAAACGGGTATTGCCGAACAGATGGACATTGAGGCGAGAATTCCCGTTCTGACGGCTTCCATTGAAGAGTGCGGCAAAAAGGAAAAGGAACTTGAGGGCTTCATCCAGGCCCTTCAGGCCAAAAAACGGGAAATGCGTTCGGAAATCCAGGCTTTCCGCAAGGCACGGATGGAAGAAGGACCCAACGTCCCCTCTCCGGATTCCCCCTCCCTGGATGCCAAAGCGGAAAAGGCAGGCACACTCTTTGACAGAATCCTTGAAAACGCCTCCGGTCTTCCCGGACGGAACCGGCATACAGGATCTGCGGCAAAGCTTGCAGAGCTGGAGGAACTCAGTCGCAAACACGCCATCGCCGAAAGGCTTATAGCGCTTAAAATGGAAAAATCCTGATGTGGGAGCCTCTTCTTGCCACTGAAAACCTCCTGTTTTCCATCCCCCTTGCCCTGATGCTCTTCATCGGCATCCTGGAAGGCCTTGCGGCTATCGGCGGCATGAGTGGTTCTTCCGTGCTGGACGGCCTCCTTCCGGATGCGGATGCGGGTCATGTGGACACGGGCCTTGGAAAACTGCTCGGCTGGCTCAGAATCCGGGAAGTGCCCGTTCTCATGCTGCTGGTGATTTTTCTGGCCTGCTTCGGAACCCTGGGACTCTTTTTCCAGGCAGGACTGAAGTCCCTCACAGGCCACTACCTGCCTGCCTGGCTTCCAGGCCTTCCCGTCCTGATTCTGAGCCTTTTTCTGACCCGTTTTTTCGGCGGTATCCTCCGCCGCATCCTGCCCAAAGATGAAACACGGGCCGTTTCCCGCACAAGCCTCATCGGCAAGGTGGCCGTTGTCACCTTAGGCACGGCCAGCAAAGGCCACCCTGCGGAAGCCAAGGCAAGGGATGAACATGGCCAGACCCACTATTTTCTTGTGGAGCCGGACAATGAATCCGATGTTTTCCAAACCGGAGATGCGGTACTGCTTGTATCTCTGAATGATCATCTTTACAGAGCCATTCCCAACCCCAGCTCCCTGCTTTCCCATTCCCCCTGACCTCAACTTTAAAAGGAGCCCATCCATGACCGAGTTCTTTTTTCTTGCAGGTGTCCTTGTCACCGTTATTTTTGTCCTTCTCATCATCCTGGCCCGTCTTTACAAGAGAGCCACCAAGGAAGTTTCCTTTGTTCGCACGGGCTTTGGCGGCGAAAAGGTCATCATGGACGGTGGCGCCATGGTGCTGCCCGTACTGCATGAGATCATCCCTGTAAATATGAACACCCTGCGCCTTGAGGTACGCAGGGCGGGCGAGCAGGCCCTCATCACAAGGGATCGCATGCGGGTGGATGTGACCGCAGAATTTTATGTGCGGGTGAAACCCATCAGCGAATCCATTGCCAATGCCGCCCAGACCTTAGGCCTTAAAACCATGAACCCCTCTGAGCTGAAAGAGCTGGTGGAAGGTAAATTCGTGGATGCCTTAAGGGCTGTGGCTGCGGAAATGGCCATGGAAGAGCTGCACGAAAAGCGGGTGGATTTTGTTCAGAAGGTGCAACAGGTGGTGTCCGAAGACCTCTTAAAAAACGGTCTGGAGCTGGAATCCGTGTCCCTCACCGGCCTGGATCAGACCGCCTTTGCCCACTTCAACGCCCAGAACGCCTTTGATGCCGAAGGCCTCACCAAACTCACCGAAGCCATCGAATCCCGCCGCAAAAAACGCAACGACATCGAGCAGGAAACGGATCTTGCCATCCGCCAGAAGAACCTTGAGGCCGAACGGGCAAGATTCCAGATTTCCCGCGAAGAAGAGTATGCAAGGCTGGAGCAGGAAAGGGAGGTTTCCATCCGCAGGGCTTCCCAGTCTGCGGAAATCGCAAGGGAGGAGGCAGAGAAGAAACGAGAAGCCGAAGAAGCCCGCATCGCCTCCCAGAGGGAAATTGATCTCAAGAAAATCCTTTCCGAACGGGATATTGAAAACGAAAAGATCCAGAAGGAGAGGGCTGTCCGGGAAATGGAAATCGCCAAATCCAAGGCCGTGGAACAGGCGGAAATTGAACGGCGCAAGGCCGTGGAACTGGCGGAACAGGAAAAGGCCATTGCGGTTGCGGAAAAATCCCGCGAGGAATCCGAAGCCAAGGCGGAAGCCGACCGTGCCAGGGCCAAGGCGGTGAAGGAAGAGGAAAGCGTTATCACCGTAAGGGATACGGAAAAGGCGGAAAGGGAAAAACAGGTGGAGCTGGTGCAGGCCCGTCAGCAGGCGGAAAAGGAAGCCATCCAGCTCACCATCACCGCAGAAGCCCAGAAAAAGGCCGCCATCGACCAGGCCGAGGCCCTGCGCCTTGCCGCCCAGGGTCATGCGGACAAGGAGCGCCTGGAAGCCAAGGGCAAGGCCGATGCAGAAATCCTGCTGGCCGATGCCGCAGCCCGCAGATACGCCGTGGAAGCCGAAGGCAAGCAGGCCCTCAATACCGCAGCCAACCTGCTCTCACCGGAACAGGTGGCCATGGAAGTACGCCTTGCCCTGATCCAGAACCTGCCGGAAATCATTGCCCAGAGTGTGAAACCCATGGAGCAGATCAGCGATATCCGCATCCTTCAGGTAAACGGCCTTGGGGGCAGTGCTGGCGGACAGTCAGGGGAAGAGGAAAGCGGTAAAGGTTCCCTTGCGGATCAAGTGGTGAATAGTGCGCTCCGCTATCGCGCCCAGGCTCCCATCCTGGATTCTCTGCTGGCCGAAATCGGCATCAGGCCCGGCGACATCAACGGACTTGCCGAAGCTGTGAAAGGCGGTGCCCAGAAGACAGGACCGGTATAATGCCATGCGGATGACCACCTGCCTCATCCCTTGCTCTCTTTCTGTGGCCCTGCCCATGGCCTGTGTGCGAGCTTCGCTACAGCTGCCCGACCATCCCTGATCCGGCAGAAGGCCTGTCCTTACAAAACCTTTCATGTCTTGTGCCGGGGGGGGGTACCTTTCGCGGGTCCCCCCGACACTGCGCCGCTGAGCAGTCGTTTAGATACCCGCATCACTTTTTATTATGGGAGATTCTGTCAAATGATCAGTATGGAGTTCATCATCACTTCATTCATCGTGATTCTTGTTCCTGGTACAGGCGTCATCTTCACGGTCTCCACGGGTCTTGTTCAGGGGCGAAAGGCAAGCGTATTTGCCGCGCTCGGATGCACGGCAGGGATTCTGCCTCACCTCATGGCGACCGTTCTGGGGCTAGCCGCTATCATGCACACAAGCGCACTTGCCTTCCAGACCTTAAAATATGCGGGCGTCGCCTACTTGCTCTATGTCGCTTATTCTACCTGGCGTGACAAGTCGACTTTCTCCGTTAACGGAAATCCTTCCACAAACGCGGCCACAGGGCTCATCGTAAAGGCCTTCCTTCTCAACATTCTCAATCCGAAACTCACCATCTTCTTTTTGGCCTTCCTGCCGCAATTTATTCGCCCAGATTCGTCAAAACACCTTTCCCAGCTTTTTCTCCTGAGTGTTACTTTCATGGTGATGACGCTCATCATATTCATAGCTTATGGCGTTCTCGCACATGCATTCCGCAAAATTGTCATGGAATCTCCGCGTGTACAGGCTTGGCTCCGTCGTGGTTTTGCCGCTACCTTTGCCAGCCTTGGGGCAAGCCTTGCGCTCACGGAAAAATAACCAAAAAGCAGGAACAGATCCTGTGAGAAAGCCACGACGATCTCATCGGATGTGACGGCAAAACCCTTTGACCCAAAAAAACAGCCTCTCTGAAAGCCGTATATGGGTAGGCATGTGCGCATGGGAGAAGGGGGAAGTGATGGATCTGGAAATCGTCCTCAAGAACACCAAGGCCTGGGGCGGCCGCTGGCTCACATCACCTTACTGGCGGGTGCAAAGATCATTCTCAAATATCCTTATCAAGGACCTGGATTGTCGCTTCTGCCTGGGCTAGCGGTAAGGGCTGAGTTGACGGATTTCCGTCAACTGGGCCTCGTGGATGAAATGATGAAGGTCATCCTCACCCCGTGAAAGCAGCTTGGTAAAATGGAGCCCCAGGATACCAGTTTTTCCTTTGGAGGTGTCTTTCTTTCGAACCACCTTGCCAAGGCAGACCACCTTGCGAGCAGGCAGATTCTGCTCTCTGGGATAATGAAGGGCCATACCCAAAGCAAGGCAGGCACCGTTTTCAAGGTTCAGGAGAGCTGGCCTGCCCTCCCCTTTTTCGGGCAGGGCCACAAGCCCCATGCCCCTTGTGGAAATGTCCAGAATGGAAAAATCCCTGCCACAGACATATTCCTCATCACCGCAGCGCATTTGCGCAAAAACCGGGAACTGTCGGCCTGGCGTGAGTCGGTAGGCAGATCGCACATTGATTTCCACAACCGGCCCTTCACTCTCAAGCCACACCAGCTCTTCCGGGAAACCACCCTTCAGGGAATAATCATGTCTCTGGATTGCACGGACACGGACAGCAATCCCCCTTCTCACCTTTTCCTTTCTTTCCGAAACAACCAGCCTTGTCACATGCAGCTCTTCCTGTGAGGATGCTATGGAAAGGGGGGGGCGGGTCTGGGAAATGCCAAACAATCCTTCGGCGGGCTTTGTGTCGTGGATGATGGCTGGGCGGATCTCCGGAGAATCGCTGTGGAGTCCACATACAAGCTCAATGGTGGCTCCAGGCACAAACAATCTGTCCTTGTTTTCTGGCATGGCAAGCACCCTGGATTCTGTATGAAAATCCTGTGAAAAAAATCACAGAACCCTTTCCGGAACACGGTTTCTTGAAAAAATCAGGCATGAGCAGCGAACAGCCCCACTGCAATATTTCTACAGCATGGTGATCCGGTTTTAATTTGACAATTTAAGCTTACATACACCATGTGTCAAGGGCCAGGAAAGGCTGAAATAACGGTTGTCTGCAACATGGACGAGGCAGTTCTTTTTTCATGGTGTTTTTCCTGTCAATTTACACGGTACACCGGATTTCCCGTAGAAAGAACGGCAGGCTATCTACCCCTTCCGGCCCCATAAGAACCGTTAGCGCATCCGCACCCTTCAAGGAAATATCCAATCTGCCATAGCACTCAAAAAAACAGCCGATTTTATAACCAGGCAGCACCGTTCAATGCCAGATCGCAAAGCAGCAAGCTCCTTTTCAAACTCTGCCCATTTCCATTGAAAAAATAAACCAAAAGGCATTGGAGTCTGAATCCGATGGCAGGAGATACACAGGAAAGGAAAACATTTGCCATAACCGGAAAAACGTCTTATGGGAATCGAACCACTGCGAAGTCTGCTGCAAAAATCCAATGGGAAAACAGAAGATGAAAATTCAATCTGTAAAAGCCTGCTTTTTTTCTCCTACCGGAACCACCAAGGCTGTTGTTCAGGCAATCGTCCGTGGAATTCAGCATACCACCTCTGAATTCATAGATATTACAAACCCGGATTCCCGGAAGCAGCACGTGCTGGCAGCAGAAGATGAGCTACTGATCGTTGCCGTTCCGGTTTACGTGGGAAGAGTACCAGCCCTGCTGAACCAATGGCTGCATGCCATAAAGGCCAGAAAGGCTCCAACGGTCTGTCTTGTGGTTTACGGCAATCGGGACTATGAAAATGCGCTGATTGAACTGAAAGATAAAATGATCCAAAACGGGGGCATTCCCATTGCCTGTGCGGCATACATCGGAGAGCACTCTTTTTCAGGGCCCGACACACCCATTGCCCTGTCCAGGCCCGATGCGGAAGACTTAAAACACGCTGAGGCTTTTGGCCGCAGAATCAACGAAATGCTCCTCTCCGCAACGCATATGGATCTTACTTCTGAAATTCATGTGCCCGGAAAAGTTCCTTCACAAAATCCTGCTCCACTACTTTCCGTTGATTTTATCAATATCAGCCATCACTGTTCAGGCTGTGGGGCCTGTGCCAAGGCATGCCCTGCAGGTGCAATTGATTTAAAAGCCTACTCCATAACCGATAAAGAAAAATGCATCCTCTGCTGCGCCTGCATTAAAATCTGCCCTGAAAAAGCAAGGACTATGAAAAATGGGACAATAAAAGATATTGCAATCCGGCTCAGTGAATCGTGTAAAGACCGGAAAGAACCAGAGCTCTTTTTCAACGAGAAGTGAGCTTTTCTTGATGCACCACGCCGACCTCCCCCCTGAATCGGGTAGGATTAAGATCTGACCAGACAAGGTCCATTTTTTTTAAAGACGGCAACAAAAAAGCCAGAGAAATATTCTCTGGCCTTAAAAATCACCATACGAAGATCCATGCGCCTGAATCAGCTTAAAAAGGGATAGTCCGTATACCCTCTGGCATCACCGCCATAATAAGTCGCGGGATCCGGCGCGTTCAGGGCAGCGCCTTTTCTGAAACGCTCCACAAGATCAGGGTTTGCGATATAAAGGGAACCAAAGGCCACGAGATCCGCAGCTCCCGTGCGGATGGCGGCTTCCGCCCTCTCCTGGGTATAGCCGCCGTTCACCATAAAGGTTCCGCCAAAAGCTCTGCGGACCTCCCCGTAGTCGAGCAGGGTCTTTCCCGTCACAAAATCGCCTTCCACCACATGGAGATAAGCAAGACCATGGGGTCTGAGCAGGTCCGCCACCGCCGTGAAGGTTTTCCGGGGATCGCTGTCTTGAATATCGTTGAAGGTATTTTCCGGAGAAATCCTCACTCCCACCCTTCCGGAGCCCAGAACACCGGTGACCGCTTCGGTCACTTCGCCCAGAAAACGCAGACGCTGACGGAGTCCTCCGCCATAGGCATCCTGCCGCCTGTTGGTACCGTCCCGCAGAAACTGGTCGATGAGATAGCCGTTGGCCGCATGGATTTCCACCCCGTCAAAACCAGCTTCCAGGGCATGTTCCGCAGCCCTTGCGTACTGGTCCACAACGCCCTGAATCTCATGGATTTCCAGAGCCCTTGGAGTTTCAAAAGGTTTGAGCCCCTCGTAGGTAAAGGCCTCGCCCGCGGGCCGGATGGCGGAGGGCGCTACGGGCAGGGCCCCTTCGGGCTGAAGACTGGGATGAGAAATTCTGCCCACATGCCAGAGCTGAAGAAAAATTCTGCCGCCTTTTTCGTGTACCGTCCGGGTCACCTTTTTCCAGCCAAGAACCTGCTCTGTACTGTGGATGCCCGGAGTGGCCGGATACCCCACGCCCTGGGGAGAAATCTGGGTAGCCTCCGTGATGATCAGCCCCGCCGTGGCCCGCTGACCGTAGTACAGGGCATTGAGATCCGTGGGAACATTGCCAGCCCCTGCCCGGTTCCGTGTCAGGGGAGCCATGACCACGCGGTTGGCCAGCTTCTGGGAGCCTGTTGTGATTTCGGTAAAAAGAAGATCCGTATCCATAAGCCCTGCCTCCTGATTTTTGATGAAGGACATTCAGGCGCATGCGCCAGATTGAAAATCTTGTGAGAAGGTAAGGGCGGGAAGGAAAAGACGCAAGGACGGGGAGACTTTTATGGGGTACTTTCAGAAATCTGCCTCCTGATGAGCCTCTCAGCATCCGGTATCGAATGCTGACTGAACACCTGGATGCCATGTTCCGTCAACAAGGCGGCGACAACACCCATCCCTCTGATTTTTTTGCCAGAAAAACTCCCATCATAGATGGTTGTACTTCCGCATGACGGGCTGGATTCTGTGAGAACTGCGAATCTGATATTCAATTTTTGGCAGAGATTCAAAGCCATATGAGCACCCCGCACAAAGAAATCTGTCACGTCAGTTCCATCCCGTTCAATAACAACGGCCACTCCACGTAATACGGCCCTACCGTCACCGCCAAAAATTTCAGCAGGCTTTCGGGGAATACACATTCCAGCTCCCACTTCAGGACATACGGGAACCACCCTCCCTTCAGAAATCCACCGGGAGACAATCGAATCCGAAAAAAACAATGCCTCTCCATTGTATCGGACCTTTTCTCCCAGAAGACAGGCACTCATCAGTATCTTATTCACGGGTTCACCTCTGTCCCAAAAAAGGGCGGCCTCCTTTCTTTATTTGACACGTGTAGAAACCAGACGGACCATGCCAGCCATTCCAGGTTCTCGCCGCACAGAAAACCCCCTTGACTCAAGAGCGGCACAAACCCAGTCGGGTGCAAGGCGAAGCTTCTGGTAACTGCTCACACGCAGGCACCACCCGGACGCATCAAGTTCGTGCAGTATATCATGAACGGTGACATGTGCCTCAGCATATTCGAGAAAACACGTCAGGATACGGCTGCCATCACTCCGTACGGAGATGAAACGCTGATCACCGGAAAGCGCCTGGCTGTAGTCACGGAAAGTGAGGATGAACTGACCGCCAATGATCAGGGATTCTGCCACATCTGCCAGGAGTTGCAGGACAGAATCCGTGTCTGGGAGATGGGTTAAAGTATCGCCCATGCACAGGACAATTTGGGCTTCAGTGCTTACATATCTTCGAAATGCGAGAAAATCATCCGGGATTGTCTGGATAGGAAGGGTATCCGCATGCTGGCGCAGTTCTTCAAGCAATTCGGTGCAGGTGTCAATGGCCACAACGGAAAACCCACGACGCGCCAAGGGGATGGTATGCATCCCGAATCCTGCTCCAAGGTCAACCGCTAGGCTTTTGTTCAGAAAGAGCGGGTCAAAGGATTCTGTTTCGGCAGCCCCTCGGTTAAAAGCAGATTCAACACCTCCAGCCATCCATGTATAAATAGATCCCAGATGATTTGCGTAATGTTCACTGACCGATGCCATATAACCTCCCTCCAGAGGCCCCCCCACCGACCAAACCAATCCGCGATATCATCCTGTCGCGGATGCAATCAAGCAAGCCGCTTAAAGTCAAGGATTTTTTATCCTGGGTCAGGCGTTGGCCTCAGCATAGCGGTCAAGAAGCAGAAAATCCTCGCAGGATCCAACCTTCATTTTATTCTTGACAGCATTAGTTTAGCTACTATACAGCTATGCCATGAATGATCGAATACAGCGTACACACAATCTGATCAACCTTTTCTTACAGGTGGTCGAAGGCATCAAACGTAACGAACGCAAAGCGCGGGTTTACGGCGATAGTCCTCCACTCCATCCTTCGGAAATCCACATGATCATGCGGATCGGACAGAACCCCGGCATACACCCGGCATCCCTCGCGTCCCTGGCAGCTGTCACCCGGGGAGCCGTTTCCCAGGTACTGGCAAAGCTTGAAGCCAAAGAACTGATCACCAAAACCGCTGATCTCTCCGATGGCGGGAGATACCAGATCTGGCTGACTCCTGCGGGAAAATCGGCTTTTGAGGGACACGAACGACACCACGCAGCAATTGATACTCCGCTCATCCACCGCTTGGCAGATATGAGCGATTCCGAATTTCAGGTGATTGAGGACTTTTTCCTCATGCTGAAGGAAATGACTGAGCGTCATCGCTAAATTTTCATGTCTCCACAGCTAGTTATGTTTTTTTTGTCATCTATGTTTAGCAACTAAACTCAATACAGGAGAATTCCATGCCCCATATCTGCTCCCACAAACACGCCATTCACCTGGAAAACCCTCTCCGACGCATGCTGCACCAGCCAGACCGTATCTATGCGCCATGGATCCGCCCCGGCATGCGGGTTCTGGATATCGGCTGCGGTGGGGGGTTCGCCGCCATCCCCATGGCGCGCATCATCGGGAACAACGGCCTTGTCGTCGCGGCCGATCTTCAGCCAGAAATGCTCCAAAGAATGTTTTCCCGCGCAACCGCAGAAGGGGTGGCAGATTTCATCCATCCCCATCTCTGCCAGGCAGGCCGTATTGGCGTTGACGGCAGCTACAATTTCATCAATGCATTCTGGATGCTCCATGAAGTGCCGGACATTCATGCGCATCTGGAAGAAATCCGCAGCCTCATCAGACCGGACGGTCACTTCTTTCTTTCCGAACCCTGCTTCCACGTAACTGCAAAGGTTTTCGCTAAGGAGCACGAAGCTGCTCTTGCAAAAGGATTCAGGGAAGTCGCCCGTCCCAGAATTCTGATGGGACGCACACGGGTTTATGCCCCCACTTAAAGATATCCCCACAACAGGGCGTACTTACCTGTCCCTCAATGACCCAAAGGCCTCCACAGAAGCCTTTGGGTCATTCATTCCTTCAACCCCCTCCCATGTTTTTCAGCATCTCCTTGCAAGGTGAAAATCCACAGGCCCATGGGAGGCCATGGGTACATGGGTCAGGGTGCGGCTGCGGACGCGATCAAACCCCGCTTTCAGCAAGGCTTCCGGCAATGCATCCTCCTCCATGGCAAAATCCCGTCCCTGCAGGGCCGCAGCCAGCCAGCCGAGTACCGTTTCTCCGGGAGCCGTCCGTTCATTTCTCAGGGTATCGGAAAAAATAACCATACAGCCTCCCGGATTCAGGGCTTCCCTGCACTTTTTCAAAACCCCCTCAAGCTCCTCTCCGGCAAAATTCAGGACATAGCTTGCCATGATCAGGTCATACCCCCCGCCGATGGGGTCTTTCATGTAGTCTGCGGCCAGGGTGCCAACCCTTTCTTCCATCCCGTATTCCCGGATCACTTCCACTGCCACCGCCAGCACGGCAGGACGGTCAAGGAGCAGGCATTCAAGATCCGGATGCATGGCTGCAAGGGCAATCCCCAGAAGGCCGGTTCCCGCTCCCAGATCCAGCGCCCTGCGCCAGCGTTCGGAACCGGGCAGTCCCGCAAGAAGGGAGGCCATATGCTGGGCCCGGCCGCTGCGACAAAAATTCACGGTTTTCCGGGTCATCTCCTGCCAAAGCAGGGGATCTTCCATGGCTTCGCCCTTTCCGGGAGGAGGGCCTTCCTTCACAAGCTTTTCCATGCCCCCATTCAACACGGCCAGATTCCAGGAATCAAAGCCCAGAAGGGCTTCCCCCAGACTGGTTTCCTTTCCGGCAGCCAAAAAACGATCCGAGGCCTCCGTATTCCGGAATTTTCCTTTTTCTTTCATGAGGTGTCCCATAGCGACCAGGGCATTGAGAAGAAGTTCCGTGTTCACAGCATCGCAAGCCAAAGCCTCCGCCACCTCTGCTCCGGTCCGGGGTGTTTGAAGAACATCAAAAAGGTGAAGGGAAAGGGCCGTTTTCATCACTTCCCAGCGCAGAGGCAGTAAGGGAAGGCTGAAATAACGGTTGTCTGCAACATGCACGGGCAGTGCTTTTTTCATGGCGCTTCTCCTGTGAATCGGCGAGTGAGTTTTTATGTCCTTTCCTGTCCTGAAGCAGCCCCATGCCGCCAGTCCCTTATCCGGCAAGGGCCAGACTTCCCCCTTTGAGCTTCCACCCGCCGGAACGCTGCTGCTCCCTCCAGAGATCCGCATAGAGCCCGTCCGCTTCCAGCAGATCCCCATGCCTGCCCTCTTCCACGATACGGCCTTTATTCAGCACATAAATCCTGTCCGCCTGGGAGATGGTCTTCAGGCGATGGGCAATGACAATGAGGGTTTTGGAACGCACCAGCTCAGAAATGGCCTGCTGAATGCAGAGCTCGTTTTCAGGGTCAAGGGAAGCCGTGGCCTCATCCAGCAGCACGATGGGCGCATCCTTGAGCAGGGCCCTGGCGATGGAAATCCGCTGCCTTTCCCCACCGGAAAGCCGTGCTCCGCCCTCGCCCGCCAGGGTGTCATAGCCCTCTTCCAGCGCCATGATGAAATCGTGACACCGGGCTTTACGGGCCGCATCCCTCACCTCTTCGTCCGTGGCCGAACGCCTTCCCACACGAATATTGTTCATGAGGGTATCCTGAAAAAGGTAAACATCCTGAAATACCACACTGAGAAGGGCATGGAGTTTTTCCACGGGGATGTCCCGGATATCCGCACCGCCAATGGTGATCCTGCCTCCGCCCACATCCCAGAACCGGGCAATGAGGCTTGTGAGCGTGGTCTTGCCGCCACCCGATGGTCCCACCAGCGCCGTCACCTCTCCGGCCCCGAACCGGGCGCTCACCCCGTGCAGCACCCTTCTTTCCCCGTAGGAAAAATCAACCTTCTCAAACACGATGTCCCTGCCTTCGGGAAAAAGGGGTTTTTCCGGCTGCTGAAGGGGCGGGGTGTCCATGACTTCCGTAATTCTCCGGGCGGCAATGTTCATGTAGCGCATTTCCGAGAGAAAAAGGCCGAAGTTGATCCAGGGTTCAAAGAATTTGTACCCGATGACAAGGAAGATGAGAAACACGGATAACCCCAACTCTCCGGCACCATAGAGAAAGGCCCCCAGGACCAGAAGCCCCACAAAGCCTGCCTCCAGAATCAGGCAATACACCATCACCGGCCCGCCGCCTGCGGCTTCCAGCCGGATGCTGTCTTTGCGGAACCGCTGCATCATGGCATCCAGCCGCAGAAAATTCTTTCCCGTCTGATTGAAGGCCATGAGAACCCGGATGCCCTGAAGATACTCCAGCATGCGGGATGCCACGGCATTGCGGGTCTGCATATGCCGCTTTCCGAAATATCCGATGATCTTCTGCGCGGCCATGAGCGCCGGAAGGGCCAGCAGCACAAAGACCAGCATGAAAAGGGTCATGCGTCCGTCCACAAACCCAAGGAAGGAGGCCATGAAAAGGGGCAGCACCACACAGGCGATGGCATCCATGAAAAAATGACTGAACAGGGTTTCCACCTTGGTCATATCCTGCAGCATGAGAGAAGAAATGTCGCCGGGATCCCGTTTTTTAAAAAATCCCAGAGACAACCCGCGCAGATGATCCGCAAGGCGAAGCCTCGCCTCAGTGGCCAGACCGTAGGCCGTGACATAGGCCCGCAGATGCACATGGATGGCAAGGAACACATTGATGAGCATCACCCAAGCGATGATGAACACCAGCCAGAAAAGATACATCCCACGGATTTCCTCCTCCGGCCGCAGCAGTTCATGGAGTATAAGGATGAGCATCCCGAAGGGAAAACCTTTCAGTATAAAATGCAGGACATTCAGCAACACCGTTGCGCCAAGATTTCTGAAACTGCCCGCAATCACCCGAACGGAACCAAACATGACACCACCTCCTTAAGCACGCAGCGCCCAGCCCTGGGCCTGAATATGGGCCTGCCACATGGAATGATACTGGCTCTTTTTTTCCAGAAGCTCTCCATGGAGGCCCGCTTCCGCAAGTCTGCCCTCCCGGATCACAAAAATCCTGTCCGCATCCGTGATGGAAGAAAGCCTGTGAGCAATGACAATCACGGTCTTTCCCTTCATAATTTCGGAAAAGGCCGCCTGAATTTTCGATTCATTCTGGGCGTCCGCGTAGGCCGTGGCCTCATCCAGCACAAGGACGGGCGCGTTTTTGAGAAACACGCGGGCAAGGGAAATCCGCTGCCTTTCCCCGCCGCTGAGGTGCACCTCGCCCCCTTCTCCGATGCGGGTCTCAAAGCCCTTGGGCAGACGCTCAATGAACTCCATGCACTGGGCCGCCCTTGCTGCCCTTTGAATGTCCGCCTCACTGACTCCTTCCATGCCCATGCGGATATTTTCATAAATGGTGTCGCTGAACATGAACACCTCCTGAAAAACAAAGCCCACATGACGCATCAGAGCTTCCCTTGGCATTTCCCGGATATCCACCCCGCCCAGAAGAATTCTGCCGGAATCCACATCCCACATGCGGAGCAAGAGCTGGCCGATGGTGGTTTTTCCCGCTCCACTGGGCCCCACAAGGGCATAAACCCCGCCTGCTTCCAGACTCAGGGAAAAATCTTGCAGCACAGGACGGCGTCCATAGGCAAAGGTGACATTCTCAAAACGGATCGCCGCACTGCGGGGAAAAAGGGGATTTTGCGGTTCAGGGATTTCCGGCTGGAGAAGAATGGCATCCATGCGGTTCATCCCTTCCAGAATGTGACCCATCTGGGCCCCCAGCATGGCCAGCCGGAAAAGGGGGGTCATGCAGCCCGGCCCCATCATGAGAAAAAGAAAGAAGACGGAAAGGGAAAGTCTGCCTTCAAGGTGCAGCCACAGGCCAGCGGGGAGAATGAAAAAAAGAGACGAGGAAGTGATAACCACAAAAGCCGCCCATGGCGGGGCCTGAATACGGGTAATCCTGCGGATAAAATCCGTATAAGCCAGGGTAGCCTCCCGCAGACGGGCAAAGGAATGGGCGGACTGATTGAAGATTTTCACCACGGGCATGGCCCTCACATATTCCACGATGGTGCTGTTCATGGTTTCCAGAGCGTCATGGTAGTCCCTGCGCCACACAGCCGCCTGATCTCCGCCAAAGGCCCTGCGCTGCATGGCAAAGGCGATGGGCAAAGGCATAAGGGAGACAAGGGCCATACGCCAGTCCACGGTGAAAAGAAAGCCAAGGGTCAGGACAGGAAGAGCCACGGCAGCCACCATGTCCGGAATGTGGTGGGCAATAAAGACCTCGATTTCCTCCACATCCTCAAAAAGAATCTTTTTGATTTTTCCCGTCTCGCCCCCTGTGAAGCAGCCCATGGGCAGACGGCCCAGATGGCGGGTCAGGGTGGCTCTCAAATCATAGAGAATGCCGAAGGCGGCCACATGGGAAAACATGATGGCCACAAAAAGAAAGAGATACCGCAGAAAAACGGCCCCCAGAGCAAACAGCCCGAGGCCAAACACATAAGGTGCGGCACGGCTGCTTCCTTCCTCCAGAAGCCGCACCATCACAAGATAGATCAGACCATAGGGCGCAAGGGCCAGAATGGAACTCAGCACGGCAAAAATCCCTGAAACCATGAGAAGTCCCCTGCGGGCTCCTGCGATTTCCATGAGACGGGAAAAACCCGTGGAACGGACATTTTCCATATGTTTTTTCCTTGAGAGCTGGTCACAGACACCATCCGGCCAGCCCCGGATCTCCCGCCGTTTTCCTTTTCCCAAGAAAACGGCGGGAAGGGCATCAGAAGGTGTAGCGGACTCCCATGCCGAAGGTTCTCGGGTCTCCGAAATCCGCAAGGGACACCAGGGAATTGCACATGAAGTTTGTCACATACTCCTCATCCGTCAGGTTCTTTCCGTAGACGTACACATCCCAGTTTTTGAAACGATAACCCAGGCGCATATCCACCAGGGTGAAGGCATCCTGCTTCACAAAATCCTTATTCACATCGTCATAAAAGTGGATGGCACCCTGATTTTTGGCATCAAACCGGGAATAAAAACCACCTGGATGATAGTAGGCCACGCCCAGACGGGCCGTGTGGGAGGGGGTATGCTCAATGTTTTTCCCGTCAAACTTCACACTTCCCGCGTCGTAATCATCGTACTCTGCATCCACAATCCCCAGAGCCGTACTGATCTCCAGGCTGTCCGTGGGCATCCATACGGCCTCCAGCTCAGCGCCTTGCGAGTGGGCTTTTTTAGCGTTGGAGGTCAGGTACATATTGCCAACCCCTTTATAGACATGGATATCCTCGATCTCCATGTGGAAGAGAACTGCCGAAAAATGCAGTTTCTGCAAGGCCGCCTTCAGGCCGACTTCGTAGTTGGTGGACTGCTGGGGATCGAAGCGGTTGTCCTTTTCCTCGCCTCCCATGGCAAAATTGTTGAAACCGCCGGGCATATATCCCCTGGACCAGGAGGCGTAGGCCGTCCAGTCTTCGTTAATTTTATAGGCAAAGGCCGCCTTGGGCAGGAAAACATCCCAGTTTTTTTTCGTGTGGAGAACATAAAAGGGCGGACCCGAGCCCCCCACGGGAAGATAGTACATGTCGAGATCCATCTTTTTCTCAATGCTCTGGTATCTGCCGCCCAGGGTCATTTCCATTCTTTTTCCCAGAGGCACCATCACCTGACCGAAAATGGCGCGGGTCTCGCTATCCGTCGCAGACACAGCGTTCATCTCAAAATTACCCAGAAACTGCATGCTCACCGGATCAAAATTAGGAAACTGCTGACCATAGGGTCCATAATCCAGCGTATCCCGATCCAGGTAAATCCCGCCCACCCAGCGAATGCCTTCCTGGTTGCTGCTTGCAAGACGAATTTCCTGGGTCCAGCTTTCATGCTCCATATTGCTGAACTGCTTCAACCCCGCATAAAGGGCCTGATTGGCAAAATCCCCGTCATAATCACCTTTCTGGATCACCTTTCTGCGGGTGGTGACGGAGGTCAGCTCCATGCGGTCAAAGGCATAGGCAAGGTTCAGACCCTGGGACTGGCTTTCTGTATTATCAAAACTTTTCACATCAAAATCCACATGTTCCGCATCCTTTCGTCTTACAGCGGAAAAGGGAGAGCCACTGGGAAGCCCGTAACCGCTCCGCCAATCCTTGTTCTCCTCCTCGTCATTCACGGTCAGACGCATGCGGAGACGATCCGTGGGCTTGTACAGGAGATAGGCACCGAGTTTCCGGCTGTCTTTGCCATTGGCCTCCTTTTCCATTCCGGGGTGGATGTTTTTAATCCATCCATCATCCTTCTGGAAAACACCATTGAGGCCCATGTACAGAAGATCCTTCTTCACAGGCCCGTTCACGTTCATACTTGCCTGCATGAAATTCCAGCTTCCGTACTCCGCCCCCACACTGCCCTGCCAGGTATCCCCCGGCTCCCGGGTCACCACATTGATGATCCCGCCAATGGCATCCTTTCCATACAAAGTGCCCTGGGGTCCCCGCAGCACCTCGATGCGCTCCACATTGGCAAGGGAAGCATCAAAACCGTAGCGCCCGGTCTGGGGAATGCCATCCATGTAGAGCACCACAGGGTTATTGTTGGTGAATATGGAGGAATTGAGGCCCCGGATATTCACCTGCCTGCCATGGGAAGGGTTCACGCTCATGTTGGGAATAAGGGAAATGGCATCCCCGATGTTCCGCATACTTCTTTCCTCAATGGTGAAGGCATCGATCACCGAAATACTCTGGGGCACATCCGTTATATTTTCTTCCACTTTGTTGGCCGTTACGGTGACACTCTCCATGAACACAGCCCTTTTTTCTTCCTCCGGAGAACGGACTTCCGCAAGTGCAGCTCCGGGAGTAAAGGGCGTAAGCAGGAAGGCGAAAAGGACAAGGCCAGAAACGCCCCCTTTTTCCGGATAAAGCGCCTTAAAATTCCGCAAGCGGGTAAATCTCTTAAAAAACATAAAGAATCTCCTTGCCTACTGCGTGTAAAACACATTTTTCGTCATCAGGCTGATTCCGGGTCCAAAAAACCGGCCCAACCCTTCTTTGTCATCTTTTCCACTTGCCCCTGGCATCAGGGCCTGAAGGACCAGAGGTTGTCCGCAGGCACCCTTTCGTAGGAAGGCCAGGCATCCAGATAAAAAGTGCTGGTTTTCCCCGGATTGCCACCCGGCGTGTCCTTCTCTCCCATCACCCTGCCCGGTTCCATGGCATAGCCCAGCACACGGAGAGGGGCTTCCACACTCACCCAGCCGCCCCTTTCCCAGAGCCAGTGTTCACCGATCACCTGCGGGGTTTCTTCTCCGCCCGTCACCCGTATGTCCGCAGATCTGGGCTCTCCCAGCATGGCAGCGGCCATCTCCGCTCCCGCATGGGCTTTCAGTACGGCAAGGGGTGTATCCTTTTTCAGGTCTTCCATCAGAGAAGCAAGGCTTTGTGCCGTCTGTCGTCCGGTCCAGTCCAATGCCGCCAGCGGAGCATAGTCTTCCGCCCAGCCACCCTCCTTCAAGGCCAGCTTCAGGGTGGTCACGGGAACGGTACTGCCCGCAAGGCGGCGGGCCACCTGATCCGAACCATGGGAGAGAAGGGCAGAAAAGGCCTCCATGCCATCGGTTTCGGCCACACACCATATGCCCATGGCTCCGGGCAGACCCGCTTCCAGCCACAAAGCCCCCTCCCCTTCCCTCAGGTCCGATCCGTCCCGCAGCACACGCTGGACCATGGCCTTTGCAATGGCCGAACGCCTCAGCCAACGGCCCGTTCCCCTATCCTTCACATCCCAGTGGGGATCTTCGGTGAGGATCAGCCAGTTGCCCGCCACACGGGTTTCCCCCAGATTCCTCGGCCACTGGGCAATGTGACGGATCTCCGGGCTCCGACCTGTTCGGCGGGCCACACAGGCCTGCATATCCAACACATCGGCGGCAACGGAGCTGGCCGTATCTCTGCGGCTGGCATCGTGGTACATGCGCAGGTTGCCATGCTGACTTTCCCGGAGGCCGGGTCCCCATACATGGGCAAAATCCAGAAGTCCCTCCATCCGGCCTTTTTCCACATGGATTTCCCTCTCTCCATCCACAACCCTCACCTCAAAGCTCCACTGGCCTCCGAAAGCCGCAGCACCACTGGCAAAGGTACTCGCATAGGCCGGAAGCTCCGGCTCTGGCTTCAGCCCGAAGCGTTCCCGCTCCTTTGGGGTACGCAGCACACGATCCGCATCCAAACCAAGACGGGGCATGACATCCGGACCATGCAGCCAGAAGGCATGGGGCAGAAGCCAGGGAGGCTCGCCATCCGCATCCCAGCCCCTCAGGGAAACAGACCAGCCCAGCAGAACCTCGCATCCCTCAGCCGGGCAGTTTTCCAGTGCAAGGGCCATATGATCCTCTTGGATCCGGGGCTTCACTTCCCGGCCCTGCACCAGTGCGGATGTCAGATTCAGACCATGGGGCAGGCCTGCGTGCAAAAATCCGCTCTCCGACACAAAGCCTTCCATGCGCCACCATCCATGTACTTCCCGTTTCACCGGGTCCACATTCAGGGTCACATGCCCCCCTTCCAGGGAAAAGGCGGCCTGCTGATCCAGCCAGATTGTCTCCCAGGCCGCATCTCCGGCCAGTGTTTCCGCAAGGGTTTCATAGCCTCCGTCCACCACATAGCGTTGATGCATCAGAATGCCGCAGGCCAGAAGACCACAAACAGAGGCAAGGGCCACCATGCCCGGACGAGCCCGGAGACCCTTTTTCAACCGCAGCCAGCGCACAAAAAATCCCGTATCCGTACCCCGCTTGAGGACCATGGCCGCCATACTTAAGAGCAATGCCGCAACACACAGCTTGAAAAAACCAAAAATCAGAAGCTTTTCCATCCATGGACCAAGCCCGGTGAGTCCGGAAAAGGCAATGGGAGTCTGCAGACCAATCTGAAAGGGCGGATAGGTCACAAGGTGGGCCTCGTGATTGATGATCATGATGAAGGCCGCCAGCATGGAAGCCGCATAGGCAGGCCCCGGCCGGAGAATGAGGGCATGGAGCAGAAGGGTCATGGCGCCGATTTCCAGCAGGGCCGGAACCATGACGAAAAACTGATGGAGAAAGGGAAGCAGAAGGTTCAGGCTGCCGGGTTCCACGAAAAGGGTGGTGAGCATACCTCCGCAGGCTGGCACCATGGCCAGAAGGAGGGTCAGCATACCCATGGACAGAATCCGGCCGGAAAACCGCACGTATCCCGGAGAAGGGGCCGCATCCAGCATCTCCTCCATACCGGCCTGGGCATCCCTTCTAGCGGCAAGGCCCGTGAGACCGGCCAGCATGAACACAATAATCAGATAAAACATGGTGGAAAGAAGAGGGGTTACCAGCTCGGGCCGGGGCGCCATGGGCCCGTAATCATGGTAGACACCATGGACAAAGGCCCCTGCCACACCGAGAAGAACCAGAAAAATCATGGCAATCCAGAGCCATTTTCGGGTCAGCACCTCTTTCATCTGCCATAAGGCCTCGCTGCCTGCGGCCCGCAGCCAGAAGGGATGATCAACGGGGCCGGGAACTTCCGCTCCCGGAGAATCCACGGAAAAAGGGCCTTTGTGCCGAAGCCGTTTTTCAGGACTTCTGTCCAGCACCAGCCACTCCCGCCTTGCCAGCAGAATGACAAGGGCCAGAAACAGGGGCGGAATACCGCACCACAGGATGCGGTTCCAGATCAACGCCGGAGTCAGGGCCAGAAGGGCCGTGCTTTTTTCATGGGGAGTCCAGTGATCCATTACCTGATGTTCCGTCTCCGCATAGCCCGAAGGATCCAGCAGGGAAAAATAAAAGGGATCCATGTTTCCGTCCTTCAGGATGATCATGGAAACCATCCAGAATCCCATGAGGGCGGCGGCCACGGCAAAGGGTCCGCCAAGCCCCCGGCTGCGGATGGCGGCCATGAAATAGAGGGCTCCGGAACCGAGGGAAAGGGGAATGATGAAAAGCAGCATGCCCCAGCCAAAGGCCAGCCAGGGGGCAGGCGCAAAGGAACCCGCAGGCACGGCACCGACCCATTCCAGCACCGGAGCCACATAAAAGCCCACAATCTGGGAACTCCCAAGGAGCACAGCCACGAAAAAGGCTCCCACAAAGCGGGCGGCAAGGAGTTGTCTCAGGGAAACGGGACAGGCCAGCACCACTTCATGCAGCCCCACACTTCTGTCCCGGAGCACCGGCTGGGCAAAAACCCAGGCCCAGGCAAAAAACAAAAAAAAGGACATGCCCGAAGACATGAGATAGACCAGTGCGGGCGCATTGCGGGGAACATCCACAGCGCCCATGTCCCGCAGATAATCGGCGTTGCAGAGAACCAGCAGAAGGTAGGCCACCAGAACCAGAAAAATCAGCCCCACAACCCCGCTTCCCAGCCCATGGCGAAACTCCTGCCAGGCTTCCTTCAGAAAAAACCTCATTCTCCGGCCTCCTCTACCCCGGCTCCGGCAAGGGCCCCATGGTACACATCCTCAAGTCTGGGTCTGTGGGGCTGAAACCCCTGCGGCGGCTTTTCCGCCAGCACCACAGCCAGAACACCTTCGGGCACGGCCGAAAGGTGCAGGGCCCTGGGCTGGCTTTCCCCGCGGGGCACAACCTTTGACCAGAGACGACCCTCCATGGAAGCCCGAAGCTCTGCAGGCGGTCCTTCGGCCAGAATGCGGCCTTCGGCGAGAATGGCCAGCCGACCACAGAGGCTTTCCACATCCTCCACAATGTGGGTGGAGAGCAGAACCACCGCATCCGCCGCCACATCCGCCAGCACCCTGTGGAAGCGATTGCGCTCTGCAGGATCAAGTCCGGCGGTGGGTTCATCCACAATGACAAGCCGTGGAGATCCGATGAGCGCCATGGCAATACCAAAACGGCGCAGCATCCCGCCGGAATAGGTGGATACGGCCCGGTCCGCCGCATCGCTGAGATTCACCCGTTCCAGAAGCAGCCCCACTTCCCTTTTACGGATGGCCCGGTCCGTCCGCCCTTTGAGCCAGGCAAAGCGCTCCAGAAGATCCCTGCCCTTTACTCCGGGGTAGGCTCCGATGTGCTGGGGCAGATAACCTAAACGCTGCCGCAGATGCTGGGGACTTGCCAGTACATCCACCCCGTCCAGATCTATGCTGCCCCCATCCGGTGCCTGCAGGGTGGCAAGGGTCCGCATGAGGGTACTCTTGCCAGCGCCATTGGGGCCTAAGAGTCCGTAGAGTCCCGGCCCCACATCCAGATCCACCCCGTTTAAAGCACTGACCCCATTGCTGTAGGTTTTTTTCAGTCCCCTGACCTTCAGTCCCCTCTGTTGCTCCATATTTTTCGCCTCTCTCTCATTTTTTAAAAAAATTAAAGCCCTTGTCCGAAACAGGGCCTTGTTTTTTTATTTTTCCTGATCCCTGAATCCTCTCAAAGGCCACACTTTTGAATCTAAAATTTCTTTTGACTTAGTGAACTTTTTTTATCAAAGCTAGCCCTTCATTACTTTTTCCATGAACGGTGGATTACGCCGCAAAGGGGGCTGGCCTTCCGCACTTCGGATTGGAATCCGCAAAGTATCAACAGGGGCAGGCATTGCGCCTGCCCCTGCGACTTCATGGGAGAAGATATTCGACAGGATCTGACCGTCAGCAAAGAGCCTAAATCCAAGGGCAGACCATGGGCACAGGAATCTATGGTTGAATCAGGCGGGTGATCCGATTAAAAGCTGTATCGAATGGCGGAATAAATACTGGTGTTTTTCTCAAACTGGCCAAAAAAGGTATGTGATTTTTCGCCCACAAAAATATGGGTACCGGCTTCAAGCATGATCCTGTCCGTGCAGGTATGGCGCATGGTGTATCGAAAAAAAGCGTCCTGATCACCGGGGGAATAACAGGAAGACAGAGACAATTCCAGCTTCTGGTCCATCAGAAGACTCGTTACCTGAAGGGTAATCACCTGCCTCAGGCGGTCACGGAAGGGACCATCGGACAGATTTGCCCTGTAACGACTGTAATCCAGCATCTGTTCCATGTAGTACTGCAGGCTGAAGTTGAGGTCTCTGGCCATGTCCTGGGTATAGCCAACCAGATAGCGCATTTCAGAATTGCGAATTCCGGGATCCGAACCCTTTTTGTCATCTGCAGACTGATAGAAAGCCGCTTCCAGATTAGCGATACCAGACCCCACCGGCCCCCGGATACTCGCCCCATACACATTCAATTCAGGAAAGGAAGCCGTTCCGGTGAGGGATTTTCCGCCCGGGCTCTTCCAGAAGCCCCGGTAACCATAGAAAGCCAGCTCATGGCTGCCCATATTCCGGTATAGGCGGATGGCAAGTTCGTCATCCTGAAACCAGCAATCCGGTGTGTGAGCGATGACCGGGGCATCCTGACCCGCCCGGCGTTTCAGGCTTTCGTTCCAATAGGAAACATAGGCACCCGTGATGTAGCGATCCGGGTCAAAGACTGGAGTATACACCAGATCCAGATTGACTATTTCCGAAAACAGGCTGATTTTAGCCGCATCAGACGGAGCTTTGAGATACTCCCTGTCCCTTCCGATGAAGTAGGACTGCCAGTCCTTTGGGAAAAGGTCATTGAGAAAAACAAGGTCTCCGGTACCCCAGGTGAGAATCTGGCGACCGATCTTGACATCAAGAAAATCAAGAGGCCGTGCAAAAAACCAGGCTTCGCGGGTGTCATATTCCCTCTGCTCCTTCACACCGTCATGCCACACATCTCCTTTGTATTTGAACTCAACACTGTCCGTGTCCATGAAAAACTCTCCCTGCAGACGGATTTCCATGACGGAGATATCCTTTTCACAGGGATCCTTCTGCGTCCGCACTCCTGCCCTTGATTCGATAAATCCATGGGCCTCGATCCCGGGCAAAAGCTCAGGATCAGGAAAAAAACCCTGAGCCCCACCCTGAAGCGCCAGACCGGAACACAGCATGACCGCAAACAGAACCCTGCGCCAGAATCGCAGACATGTTCTAGCGTACAACATCTTTGGGCGGCCTCCTCAGATAACGTTCCGAGAAAAGATCCTCCGTCAGACCGGTATTGTAGCGGACACGGGAAAATGCCATCTCTGTTCTGCCCCCCGTATCCAGGTCCTCGGCAAAAGACAGGGTAACCGTCGGATAGTCTACCCGTACTCCCTTTTCATCAGCCTCCACGCTCTCCACACGAATGGACCGGATGCGGCGGTAGGGCCTGTCGTCGCTTCTGAAATAGGTAATGTCAGAGGGAAGAAAGGTCTTTTTGTCGATAAGGGAAACATAATATGCAAATTCAACAGCTTCCGGTTTAATAGGCCTGCTCTTGAGCACATGATGGCTCTCCGTCGTCTCCACCAGTTCATGAATATCCTCGGAAGGACTCCGGCCTGAAATGTCTTCATAAAGAAAATCCGAACCCACAAAACTTGTCCCTTTGTCACTGGCCGCAATGCGCTTGACCAGATCCAGATTGGGCATATAGAGCCATCTGTCATCATCCTTTCCCGAGAAGACCTGTTTGTGAACAATGAAGACCATTTTTCGGATATCTGCAGGTTCATGGAAAAACACAAAATACTTCTGGTCCGTGTCCGATGCGTCAGCATCCTTGCGAAGCATGTTGAACTCCCTTTTCCGGACCCTTCCCTGCTTGTCCGTGATGGTCAGGGTGACCCTGCCCCGGCAGTCGTCCCCCTGATACAGGCTCATGTGATTGGCTTTTCGGACGATATCCTCCGCGCTGAGATCTCCGGATTCGGCCAGGCAGACGGCTGCGCAGAAAAACAATGCCGCCATCCCCCATGTCAGGACTCCCCTTCTTTTCATACGCCACCTCCTTTTTTTACTTTCAGAAACGACAGGCAAGGGAAACACCGAAACTCAAGGGCTCCCCATCCTCAGCAACACCATTTTTCACATTCTCAAACAGGATGTAATGACGATCAAAAACATTTCGGGCCCAGAGATACAGATCCAGATGATCGCCCTCTATGCCGAGCCGTAGATTGACAAGGGCATGGGGTGTGGCTTTTACCGTGTTGGCATCGTCAAAATAGCGGTTTCCCGTTCCGGCCAGCTCTGCCCTGCCGAAAAAACCCCATTTCCCCCAGAGCGGACAACGGTACTGGGAAGCAAGACTGAAAGTATAATCCGGCACGCCCATTACCCTGTTTCCCTTGTAATCGGTTTGGGCCACAGGATCGGAATATCTGTCATACCGGGCCTCCAGAACGGAACCGGCCGCCATCAGCAGCAGGCCGCGGGCCGGTTCCCAGTGAATTTCCGCCTCAACCCCCATCCTGTGGGACTGACCTGCATTTTCGATGTATGCCCTGTTCTCCGAAGGATCAAAAAGGGTGATCTGTTCATCCCGGATATCCATATAAAATGCCGCGAGATTCAGGGTGATCCGCCCGTTAAGGAAACGGGACTTGGAACCCGTTTCGTAAACCCAGCTGTATTCCTCATCATAGGGATTTCCGCCCGTTGCAGAGGTGTTGAACCCGCCGCTGCGATGGGCTCTGGAAACGGTGAGATAAAAAGTCTGCTCCGGAACCGGATGACAGGAAAGGCTGATTTTTGGCAGTATGGCACTGAAATCGTTATCCATCATCTCGGTACCGCTTTCCACGGCTGGCCCGCTTCTGGGTGCGTCGCGGAGGACTGTCTTCATGTCGGCTTTTTCATATTCATAGCGGAGCCCAAGGGTCATCCGGATCCTTTTCTGCAGGGGAAAAGTGATCTGCCCGAACAAAGCGGCACCCTCGTCAATCCCATCCGCATCCAGCTGCCTGGAGCCCGTTTCCAATCCGAACGGATTATTGGGATGGCCTGCCATTCCCGGTCGATAGTCTGTGGTAGTCGTTCTCCGGTTATTGAGCCTGAAACCGCTTACACCCGCCACCCATTCCACGGAACCCGCAGATTCCTGAGAGGCAAAACGCAGCTCCTGTGAGAAGGTCTGCTCACGCAGGCGCAATGCCATCTGCGTCATGTCCAAAGGACTGAAATCCGAATCAATGCGTTCTTTGTCGTCATAATCGTAGTAAGCGCTGATGGAAGTGATGCGGACCTGCGGCGTATCACAGACCGCGTTAAGGGAGACACCCCAGAGACTGTTTTCCGCAGATCCTGCAAAATCATGGGAGTAACGGTATGGTTTGTCTGCGCGGAGGACTCCTTTTGTGACAAAAGAATTTCTTTCTGTCCTTCGAAATGGAAAGGCCCCCTCATCATGGTTCTGAGCTTCCATCGTAAGGGTAATGTCCCAAGCCGGTGTGGGTACAAACCTGAGTTTCGCCCGCCCTGCCCTGCCTTCCATGTGACGGCCATCATCACCCCTGCCGGGAACCGTGTTATCCATGTAGCCGTCACGATCCGAAAAAAGACCGGCAAGGCCGATGAAAAGCCTGTCCTGAATCAGTGGCGCACGTACATGTCCCCGGATCTCTTTTATATTCTCACTTCCCACCATGGTGTGGAGAGCGGCTCCGGTCTCGTTATCCGGCTTGCGGGTGTGTACGCTGATGACACCGGCCATGGTATTGCGCCCGTAGAGCGTTCCCTGAGGGCCCCTCAGAACCTCGATTCGCTCCACATCAAAAAGAGGGAAATCAAACATATAGGATTTTGAATAATTGACCCCATCCACGTAATACCCCGTAGCAGGCTCGCCCACATGGAGGCTTTTGATGCCGCGCATAAAGGTCATGCTGTGACGCCGACTGCCGAAATTATAAAATTCCAGGTTGGGAATATGGGCTGAAAGTCCGGACATATCAGTGATTCCTGCGTCACTCAGCCCCATTTCGTTGAGTACGGTGAGGCTTTCCGGAATACGCTGCCCGCTTTCCTCCCTTTTCTGAGCGGTAACGGTCAGGGCACCAATTTCATGAATTGCCGCCACATCCGAATCAGCGATAGCACCCTGCGTGGGTAACAGCATGATCATAAGGATCGCAACAGGTCCCCATGGAATACCTCTGAGACCATTTTCTTTTTTCATGGGGTCCCCGCAGTTCTCAGGTCTGTCTGCTGCAAGAAATGTTCTCCGGAAAAAACGGGGTGGACTCCGCCCTGCCTCTGCATCCCACTTTCCGGATTTCTCATGCTCTCCACGAGTGCTTCTGCTGATATGCCGTTCTCTTCTGCAACTTCCCGGAAAGACTGATGTACCGAGTTCAATGACACACCGTTTTTTTTCATGTTTTCCAGACAGACATCAAGGTTCCACCCCATGTATCCGGCAATGCTTCGGAGGGATGCGTTTTCCGCAACGCCATAGGGCGGTACGCCATACATCCTGACATATTCCGTTTTGCTTACCCGCAACCAGGAGATAAGCTGCTGCATGGGCGGAAGACCGGTCAGCGCGCCAACTCCCACATACAGGGTGAGCAGACAGGACAAGAGAAAGGGAGTGGCCCAGCGGGCATGCGACCATCCGGAAAAGCGGAAATAGGCAAGAACCGGCCGCCAGTTCAGGAAGACGTGGAAAAGGGAAAAGAGCAGAAAAAGAAGCCCGGTCATGACATGCACCGCGTTCCACTGGCATTTGCTCAGGCCTGAAAATTGCCATGCTGAAAAGTGGGCCACATGGGTGGGTGGTCCGATCAGAAGGACGAGGCTTGTGAGGAGTACGGCAATTCCGGACAGGGTCAGGGTCAGCGAGACAAATGATCTCATGCTGGGTTTTCTTGTACTGCGGCCTATGGTCGCCATGGTTTTTCTCCTTTATTTCGGATTGGCTTTATGCGGCTTTTCTTGCGGGAAATTCTTTTGTCTGCGGGATTTCACCCTGTCTGCGGAAAAACCATTTTTCACCAACCGTGAGCATGGCCGGCAGCAGCAGCAGGGTAATGAGACCGGAGGAAAAAAGGATGCCGAAAAGCAGAATCGCCGTGGTTCTGTAGGGAATCAGCTGGGCCACCATCAGGGGAAGAAAACCCAGCGCCACCACAAGGACATTTCGTGTAATCGCCACCGCAGGCTCGCCAAACACCATGGGAACGGATGCCCTCCAGGATCGGGTCTTCCCGTGAATCTGACGGCTCCGCTGCATGAAGTGGACGGCAAAATCAATGCCAATGCCAATGGTGATGGCGCTCAGAACAGCAACCGGCATGTCATAGTCCTTACCCACAATACCCGTGAGACCGTAAATGGCAGCGATGGTCAGAATGAGGGGAACCATGGAGGCCGCTGCCCAGAGTGCAGAACGGAACAGGAAGGTCATCATGATGAATACGATGATCAGGGTGCCACCAAAGGAAGCCAGCATCTGCCAGAACATGATGTCCTGAAAGACAAGGTTGACGTAATGCAGGCCGGCCCAGTTACAGGACAGGGCAACGGGTGGTTTGTGGAGCCGCATATAGTCTTCAACAGCTTTGACGGCCCTGGCCGTTTGCGTGCTGTCGCCTGTGGAAAACTGCATCCACAGGGCAGCGCGCATGAAGTCAGGAGTGACCAGATGCCAGAGATCCTTGGGCCGGTGGCTCTGCTGGTACTGCATGTAGCACTCCGACACTTCCTGAAATCTCTCCGGAATACGGTAGTTTTCCTCTTTTCCGTCAATGAGTTCCTGATTGACCTTCCGGACAACGTCGGCAACGGAGGTACTCTTGCCCACGAGACCGGCCTTTTCCACATGGGACTGCAAGCCTGCCAGGTATTCCAGCACCGCGGGCTGCTTGAAGGTCTTCAGCCTTTCCCTTTCCGTACCGAAAAAGTGCCTCACCTCCTCAAGCACCTGAAACTCCTCATCCGTGGCCTCTTGTGTTTTTTCCTCGACATACTGGAGCGCTCTGTCCATGAAAGCCTCGCGGGTACCGGGGCCCTTTGCAAAATCCGAAAACCTGCTCCGAATATCCGAATGAAGTACGGCTGCCGAGCCCCTGCTGCTTTCCGTTTCCCCGACAAGACGAACGAGGTCTTCTTCCAGTTCATGGATATCTTCTACGGACAGGGGGGTGGCATCCGCGCCTTCAAGAATGAGATAAGCCGTGTAGGTTCCGCCGAAATGTCTGTTGATTGCATCGTCTGCCCTGCGGATGGAATGGTCTGTGCTGAACCGTTTGGCATAGTTGTCGTTGATGTTGATGCGGGATATTCCCCAGGCTGCCATCAGAATCAGCAGCGGAATCAAACAGAGAACGGCTCTGGCGTGGTTCACCGTCACTCTGCCCGTGTGCTGCAGCAGGGTTTCGAGTCCTGTGAGCCGTCCCTTGCGCAGGGCGGCTTTTCCGAAATGTGTAAGGGTACGCTCCGGGATCATCATCACATAGGCGGGCACGAGCAGCAGGGTGGCGAGCCAGGCGATCATCACTCCTGCGGCCACAAAAACCCCGAAAACCCTGGCAGGCGGAATGGCCGTGGTCAGAAAGGAGAGAAAGCCCGCAGCCGTCGTGAGGGATGTGAAGAGGATGGGCGCGAAGAGGGCCTGCATCACTTCCCGGATGGTCTGCATGCGGCCCTTTTCCCGGGTGTAGGACTCAAAAAAATCCGAGAGAATATGAACGGTGTCGCATATGGCAATGGGCATGAGGAAAATGGGCAGCATGGAGCTGAGGATGTGCACAGGGTGCCCGAAGGCGATCATGAGCCCAAGGGCTCCGACAACAGCTACGGTAGCTACAATCATGGGAAGAAGAACCAAGACCCATTTGCGGAAAAACAGCAGGAGAAGGCCGCATATCGCCGCCATGGTGAGGGGAGCCGCAAAGGTCATCTGCTTAAACATCTCCACGCCAATGGCACTTTCGGCAACGGGAAGTCCGGCGATGTGGTAGGTCTCATCACCGCCGAGCTCCCGGATCTTTTCCTGCAGTTTCCCAAATACCCGGTAACTCAGCATCTTATCTGTCAGGGGCAGGTAGAGACAGAGGGCTTTGCCGTCTTCCGATACCATCTGGCCCTTCAGAATAGGATTGGACAAGGCCTTGTCCCGGATTGCCCGGGCCTCTTCCCTTGTTTCCGGCGGGCGGGGCATGAGCCAGTCGAACCGGAGGATTCCGGGCTCATGCTGGCTCAAGTGGTCAACCATGGAGGGTGCAATCATGCTGGCCTCTATGACTCCGGAAAATTTACCGGGACGCATCGGATCCTCCCACCGGAGGGTTCGGGCATATTCAGTCAGCTCATGGACCCGCCCCAGTGTTTCCGGATTGAAGACTCCATCCGGATCCTCCTCCTTGATGACCCCAACAACGATGGTGTCGTTCAGGTCAAACTCTTTTTTGCTCCAATTGTGGAAGACACGTACCGGTTCGGTTTTTTCAAGCATGTTTTCAGGGTCAGTATCCATGGTGATCCATGGAAAAAATGAACCCGTGCAGAGGGTGAACAGCAGGATGCCGATGGCCACAAACCTGTGGCGTCGGATGGCAAAATCAATGAGAACATTTTTCAGGCTGGCCATGGGGGACTCCATAAATAGTTAATACACTTAACCGTCAAAAGAAAAAAAATACCTCTGGGTCAGGCAAAAACGCGGCATACCCGCGCCGGATGCACAAAGGGGTGACATTCTTCGGGCTCGCTCCCGATGCCGCTGTGAGCCCTGATCATACGAAGACTTTTTATACGTCCCTCATTCCTGCTTTTCCGAGAGCCTTTCGTCCATAACGCTGCCGATGGTTTCCAGCATGACGGAAAGCGTGGCGATCTGAGGCAGGGAGAAGGCGCTCAGGCGGTTTACCAGTGCGGCAAAATCCTTTCCATGGAACTGCTCATGGGCACGGAAGGCCTCCCATCCCAATTCTGTCAGGGACAATGGGAATTCCTTGCTGTTATGGATGGACTGCTGCTTTTCGACAAAACCCTTTTTGATCAATCTTGCGACCATCTGGGAAGCCGCGCTTTTACTGATGCCAAACTGCGTAGCAAGATCAAGAACCCGGACCTGCTCTCCCTCACCAACGATCTGTATGGTATGGGCCTCAGCAGTTGTAATGGAGACATCTCCACGCACAGGAATGGGAAGCCCTTCAATGCGGGCGTACTTTTTGCTGACTCTCAGCAACTGACGTATGGTGCCTTTTATAAGTTCATCTTTCGTTTCCATGCTTCGTACGGTAAAGCTGATTAACTGTATTGTCAAGAAACTTTTCTCGCACACCTGAGTTCTTTCAGCCCTCCCCTCCCATCCCCTTTTCCCTATACTTTTCGCCTCCTCCTTATTTTTTAAAAATTAAAACCCTTGTCCCAAACAGAGCACTGTTTTTTATTTTTCCTGATCCCTGAATCCCATGCAGAGGGCACAATTCTGACTTGAAAATTTCTTTTGACTTGATGAACTTTTTTTCTTAAAGCTAGCCCTGCATTACTCTTTCCATGAACGGCGGGTTACCCATCCAAGGGGGAGGCAAAAATATGGGTCTCAATTTCAAAAAACTCACCATAACGGACATCTATGACCCTTCGGACATGGATTTTCTTGACAATCTCTCCAGGCCCAAAAGTCTGGAGATGAATCCCGCCTACGGCCGTGGAACCGCCTGCATGAACCCCATCCGTAAGGGACTTGCCTTCTGCACCTATGATTTCTGCTACAAAGAGAATGTCGCCGTATCCGCCGGGAGCTGGCCCATCCCGGACAAAATCTGGTTTTATGTCTGCCTTTCCGGCTCTTCCCACATCATTCTCAAAAAACGCTCCCTCCACATCACTCCAGGAACCTCCGATATCTTCACAGGAGGATTTGATCTGGATATGCGCCAGCACATGCAAAAGGACACCTCCTATAAAATGCTGAGCCTCCTGCTGGATCCGGTCACCCTCACGGAAATCACAGGAATGGAGCCTGAAGCCCTTTTCAGGCTGACTCTCAAAACCAACCGCAGCAAGCCTTCCAAAACCCCGAAGGAAATGCGGCTTGCGGCAGAAATCCTGATGCAGGGATGCCATGTTCCTGCATCCAAAAAAATTTTTTACGAAGCAAAGGCGCTGGAGCTCATCGCCTATCAGGTAGGACTCATGGAGCGGCAGTCAGGAAAGGAAAAGAAAAAACGGGAAGAGAAATCCTATGTGGAAAAAATCCATTATGCGGCCGAAATCATGGAGAACAATCTGCTGAACCCGCCCGGCATCTTCGATCTTGCCGATCTTGCGGATCTCAACCACAACCGGGTCATCCAGGGATTCAAGGAAGTTTACGGGCAGACTCCCTATGAATACCTCAGCCATATCCGTCTGCAGAAGGCCGCAGAAAAAATGCGGAAGGGAGAGTGCAATGTCACGGAAGCCGCCTTCAGCGTGGGTTACGCCAACTTAAGTCATTTCTCGCGGATCTTCAGAAAGGAATTCGGGGTCAATCCTTCGGATTTTCAAAAAAAAACCTCTTCCCTTTAAAAAGCCCTTCCCCTCCCCATGCTTGACACCCACAACACAAGGTGCAAGTATCCTGAAACGCATGGCATCCGGCAAAATTCTTCTGCTGAATTCAAGGGGCTTTTTTAAAAAGCCCGTGCCGCGTACCCAGAAAAGGCTTCAGCGGGAAGGGGTCCGGCTGGAAAAAAACAACATGGGGGATGGGGTCAGGTTGAAGTTCCTTGATATCAGCGAAAATATAGGCAACCGGATTTTTTTTCTGGCCATTCAGCGCAGTCTCGCCCTCGCCCTGCCCCTGATCATGCTCGGCGCTCTCGTCCTCATGATCCGGGACTTTCCCCTGTCCCACTACCAGAACTGGCTGAGCGCCACCCTCGGGTCTCCTGGCCTTGCCCTGTGCGACAACCTGATCGCTGGCTCCTTTGGCATTGCCTCCCTTGCGGTGCTTTGCGCCTATGCGGCTGTCATGGCGGGCCTGCACAACCAGCGTCAGGGGCACAAAACCGTCAGTCCCATCATGGCCCTTGTCGTGGTCCTGTCCTGCTATTTTGTGGCCACAGGGTCCAATGACGTCAGGCTTGCACTGGATCGGGGCCTTTTTTTCTCCCTCTGCCTTGCAGCAACGGCAACGCCACTCTATCTCGCCCTTGCACAGAACCCGCGGCTTCGGCTACCCCTGGGAGCCGTTGGCAATGATTACGTCATCCGGGATATTCTCACCGTGATGCCCGCAGGCATGCTGACCATTCTCACATTCGCCTTGGCCCGCATGTTCATCACCAGCTATGGTTTTCCGGATTTGCAGGCCTGGGTCCCCCAGGCCATCCTCGCTCCCTTCAGGGAAGACGGCCTGGCCATGGGGCTCGCCTATTCGGGGCTGTCCCAGCTTTTCTGGTTTTTTGGCGCGCACGGACCCAACCTCCTGTTTTCCGTTGAAGAATCCATCCTGCTTCCCGCCAGCGCAGCCAATGTCGCCGCAGCTGCTCTGGGAGACCCTGCGATTCATATCTTCACCAAACCGTTTTTCGATGCCTTCACACGCATGGGAGGCTCGGGCAGCACACTCTGTCTGATCATCGCCATCCTGTATCGCAGTCAGAACAGCGGAGATCGCAGACTCTGCACCTTTGCCCTGCTTCCGGCCCTGTGTAATGTAAATGAGCCCCTTCTTTTCGGCATTCCCCTGGTTCTGAATCCCATCTATCTCATTCCCTTCCTGCTGGCTCCGATCCTGCAAACCGTAAGCGCCTACGCCGCAACGGCTCTGGACCGATCCTTTTTTCTTAATGTTCGCTAACATTAACTGCACACCGTCACCGGCGTGGACGAATCTGTCAAAGCTTTCAACAGAACATTGAAAGCGCCTGTTACGTCCCGGTCTGCCCAAGACCCGTTGAGCAGGGGGATACGTTTTGCGCCACCGATATTCCGGACTTCTCCGGTCTGGGGGTGGGTTTTACTGGTGTACTCTTCCGTGACATCCAGAACCGTCTTTCCGCGCTGGGATGCTTTCCATTTCAGAAACATCTTGAAACGGTAATGGGCAAAGGTCAGCATGGAACGCACGGTTTTGGAGCGGATTTTTCGTTTGGCCTTTAAAGCCATGTCCTTTGTTTCAAAGGTCGGGAGAAGGATGCAGTCGAAATTGTCCGTCAGGAAACGGGCTGTTTTGTGATGCAGCTCGTCAATGAGGTTTTTGATTTTCTGCTGCATTCTGCGGATGGCCTTTGTCAGGCTGCGCTTCTTCTGACTGTTGTTTGAGAGGCTGCGTTTTGAGAACAGTTTGTCCAGGTGAAAACACAGTCTCTGGATTCTGCCAAGGCCTCCTTCTCCGATCTTTCCGGAGAAATCGGGGGAGTAAAAGGCCATGAAGGTTCGGACTCCGGGGTCTAAGGCAACAATGCGTCCTTGGTTCTCGGATTGCGCTGTGCTGCACTTGTGCGGAGTCGAAAGCCACCAGGCGTTAAACCGCCAGATCAGGCGGGAGTCCATGGGGTTTTCCGGAAGGGGTTCTGTGAAACGAAGTCCTTTTCCGGAGATTCTTGGGTAAATGCCTTTTTCAGAAAGGGCGGATTTCGGGATGAAGCAGGATTGTTCCGGTGCTTTCCTGGAGCGGAATTTCGGCTCCCGGTTATCCGCTGCCCAAAAAGCTCCGCAGGCCTCTTTCACGGCCATGCCCTTGATCTGAAAAGGAATGGCATCGCACCAGGCGGGTAGCTGTTTGAGCAGGTCTTTTTTGACATCCATCCAGGAGGGCGTGAAGTTCACGCAGGATTTCAGGTAATCAATTGTCCTGTTGAAGACATAGCGGCTCGCATCCGTCCAGGTCTTGAAGAGCTTCTTCTGCTCCGGGGATGGCTGGATCTTCTGCAATCTGGCTTCGGTACTTTCTGAGTCCGTGCATCCGGCAGGAGAAGACGTGCAGGATGGCTTGGAGATCCTGAGTAAGCTCCTGTTCGGGTGAGAGCTGAGTTTCGTCAAGAACCACGACCTCACCGCCGCCCGAACGGATAATCCACTCAATGAGATCGAATCCAAATCGGCATAGTCGGTCACGGTGGGCAGATACAACCGTGAGCTTATCTCCCCGCATTGCGCGTTCCAGAATGGAACGCAGACCTTTTCGTTTGAAATTGATTCCGCTTCCGATGTCTTGGATGATTTCCGCTTCGGGGTATTTTTTCTGCATGAACTCGACCTGTCTTTGCAGATCGTCTTTTTGTTTCGGGCTGGAGACCCGGCAGTAACAGATGATTTCATGCTTTTCTCTTTCCCCTACAAAACCCCTGACATCGTAACGCCTCTGGCCTGATTCTGACTTGATGAACCGGATTTTGCCGCTGTCTGCCCATTTTCTTAAAGTGTTGGGATGAACTCCCAGCATCTTTGCAGCAATCCGGCTTGGGAAAAACTCCATTGCGCCTCTCTGTTTATTTTTATGAATAAATTTAAATAAAGATTAGCGTTTTGGGTACTATGTGTCAACCTCATACCGCGAACCATTGCAGAACCAGGCTGGACCACGCCTGTGTTTGTCAGCGGCTTCGCTTCCACAGGGTCCATGGCGGGTGCACTCTTCCAGGCGGTGAATCTTGCCCTGGGCACAGCGGTCTACCTTCCCTTTGTACGGCTTTCCGATCGCCTGCGGGAACGCCAGGGGCAGCGGGTTTTACAAGCCCTTCTCCAGACCAGCGTCCACTCCGTCTCCAGCCCCAATGGACACCGGTGCATTGATCGGCCAGGCGAAGAAGGCCGCCTTGCCAAAATCCTCGCCAATGACCTCGAAAGGGCGCTTTTTACAAACACCCAGCTCTTCCTTGAATACCAACCCCAGGTGAATGCCTTGGAAAACCATGTGCATGGGGTTGAAGCCCTTCTTCGCTGGCGTCACCCCGTGTACGGCCTCATCCCACCGCCCCTTACCGTCGCCCTTGCCGAGGATATCCAGTGCATGGACAGGCTCACGCTCTTTGTCCTCACACAGGCATGCGGTCAGCGCGCTGCCTGGAAAGGCCAGGTTCCCGATAGTCTCACCATGTCCGTGAATGTGTCTCCTCAGCAGATTCTGGATCCCCAGCTGCCCAGAAAAATCAAAAACATCCTGGACCAATCCGGTCTTACTCCCGGCCTTCTGGAACTGGAACTCACCGAGTCCACCGTGCTGGAGCTCAACGCCCTCACCGTAGCCGCACTTCAGCAGGTCCGGGAAATGGGTATCCTCGTGGCCATCGACGATTTTGGCATGGGACACACCTCCCTTCGCTATCTGCGGGAATTTCAGATTGACACCATCAAGATTGACCGTTCTCTCACCCTACGATCCCAGGGAGGTATCCATGCGCACATCATACGCAGCATCGTGCAGCTCGGCCAGACTCTCCGGATCACCGTGATTGTTGAAGGTGTGGAGCAGCCGGAGCAACTGGCCCACTTTCTGGATCTGGGGTGTCATACCTTCCAAGGCTATCTTTTCAGCCGCCCGGTTTCTGGGGAGGCCTGCCTCACTTTCATCACCCGGAAAAAGGAAGCCCTGCAGGTTTCCGCATACAACCCACCATCTACCTGGACAGGGGAAAGGCTCCGGGCCCCACAGGAAGGATAGCTTCTGCAAGGCGCTCCGGACCTTTTTCCCACAACGCGAAAAAATCCCCGATCATTCCCAGAACCCGAATGGCAGTCCCTTCGGACAAAAGATTGTGAACCCCCCCATCCATGACATGCAGCTCCTTATGCGCTGTTTTCAGGCGCTCAAAAATGTCTGAGGCCGCTTCCGGGTCTACCAGGGGATCCTCCCGGTTCTGGAGTACCATGCAAGGCACCCGGATCAAAGACAACTGGGCCCGGACCTTTTCCACCACAAAGGCCATCTCCCGAAAGGCCGTTTCCGGATGCTCCGCATAGCCTGTATCCGAAGTTTCAAGCCCGCAGGGAAGTCGCAGCTTGTCCTTTTTCCCCACGCGAATGCGGGAGAGGATGCGATCCCAGAGGGCGCTTCCCGGATCATCGCAGAGCCTGTAGGCCTGAATTCTGGAAGGGGTTGCCATGAGACAGAGCGCTGCAAGATTGGGGATGCGCACCGCCAGAAGACAGGCGAGAAGGCCGCCCAGGGATATCCCCGCCACAGCCACATGTCCACAGAGCACATGGAGCAGGGCATAGCCTTCCATCACCGCATCCTCCCACTGATCCATCCGGATTTTCTCAAGTTCTTCCGGAGAAGTGCCATGACCGGGAAGCCTGAGGCCATAAACCCAGAACCCCTGGCGCTGAAGCGCTTCTCCCAGGGTGCGCATTTGATCCGGCAGACCCAGGTAGCCGTGGATGAGCAGAATCCCCATCTTTCCTTCCTCCCCTTCCAGAAGAAAGGGTCGCCCCCTTTCCCGATCCGTGAGAACCGCAGATCCTCCATAACGGATGCGGGCTTCATCAAAGCTGCGCATGCCCTTTTCCAGAAGGTGGGCCACCAGACGCCTTTTAATGTGAAAGGCCGTTTCCCGAGCCAGGCGGAAAAGGTGGGGCCGCAGCAGGGTGAGGGGTTCAATTTCATTGGCCATCACCGCAATGGGGTTGCTTATGCGGATATCATGGAAATCATAGTCGGCCTTCAGCTTGGCGTTGTTGCGCAGAAGCTTTCCTTCTTCTGTCAGGGTCAGGGCTCCCGTATCCTGGGCGTAGCGGAAAAAATCCGCACACCGGCCAAAACGGTCATCCGTGATAAGATGAACCTGGCTCTGGGCAAGACTTTTGTGCAGATAAAGGCGCTGGCTGTCCAGACGAAGGGTGGCGGCAAGGTAGACCCTGCGCCTCAGGTCCTCCATGTCAATGAGATCTTCGGGCATTTCCCGGAGAATGGTGGCAAAAAGATGATCCGGATTCACCGTGGTCATGCCATAAATGGCGGCCATGTAGTCCTGCATCAGGTCAAGGGCCGCACGGCGCAGGGCGTTCAGGGAGGCAATGGGGTCATCCGTGCCAAAGGCCTCCGGACTTTCAATGTCTGCGCCAATGGCAGGATCTCCCAGATACCCCGCCACTTCCAGCGGTCTTCCGAAACGGATGTCCACATCCACGCCATCGAGCAGCATGCTGCCCTCGGTCATCAGCTCTTCACTTACGCGCTGGGGCAGGGCATCCACAAGAAAGGCGGCCAGACGATTCAGAGCATTTTCCCGGGCCCGAAGGGGGTAATAGGTGATGTTCACCGGCACAATGCGGATGGGTTGCGCCGTAACCCTTTCCGGACCTTCCAGGTCAAAGAGCCGACCAATATCCATGGCCGCATCCCTGCCCTCAGAGGCCATGCGATGCAAAATACGCTGACGATAAAATTCCGCCCGCAAGGCCAGGTTGGCTGCACCGGTTCTGGGACGGCTTCTCCCCTCCCCGTTGTCCACAAGAAAGGCGTTTTCTCCCATCACCTTTTTGCTTTTCACCATACTGCCTTCGGGAAAAATCACCCAGTGGGCCTCCCCCGTGAGAAGGCTTTTCAGGATGAGACGATCCCGATCCGGCGCTGCTGTGGATACGGCTCCGGCCTTTTCAAGAAAGCCACCCAGCGCGCCTGAAAAAAGGGCATGGTGGGCCAGCGACCAGATGGGTCTGCCCGTGATTTCTTCCAGATGGTAGGGAAGAAACAGAGTTTCAATCCGGGTAAAATGATTGACCGTGAAAATCACAGGCCCGTCCGGGATATTTTCCGCACCACTGATGGCGGTTTTCGCATTGGAAAAACGATAGAGTCTTTTCAGGGCAAAGGTTGTGGAGAGAAAGGCAAAACGATTCATATGTCCTTAAAAATGAAAAAGGCCCGAGATCAGGAAAACAGTCCAAGCACAAAGGCATTCATATCCGGATAGGCTTTCGCCCCTTCCATGGACAAAACCTCCGACCACATGCCTGCAATGGATTCCGGAGAAAGGCCTTTTTTGGGATCAAAGCGTAAGCCCCGGCCTGTCACCAGCTGCACCCGGTTGAGACAGCCAAGCCCCATATTGAAAATGCCGCCGCTCTCACGGCACTCCCTGGATGCAAGCCAGAGGACCAGAGGGGCAACCGTGGCGGGGCTCATGTTTTCAAGAACCTCTCCGGGCAGAAGATCCTCTGTCATGCGGGAAGCCGCCAGAGGGGCAATGGCATTGGTCTGTATGTTGTTTTTCATGCCTTCAATGCCCAGGGCCTGCATCAGCCCCACAAGCCCCATCTTGGCTGCGGCATAATGGGTCTGGCCGAAATTGCCGTACAGTCCGGCGGCAGACGTGGTAAAGAGAATGCGTCCATAGTTCTGATTTTTCATCACCCGGAAGGCGGGAGCCGTGACACAGAAGGCGCCCTTCAGATGCACATCCAAAATGGCATTCCAATCTTCAGGCTTCATTTTGGCAAGGCTTGTATCCCGCAGGTTTCCCGCATTGTTCACCAGCACATCCAACCGCCCGAAGGCGGCCACGGCGGAAGCCACCATGGCCTCTCCCCCATCGGCGTCCGCAACGGAATCCGTGTTGGCGATGGCCTCCCCCCCCATGGCGCGGATTTCCGCAGCCACCGCTTCGGCCGGCCCCCTTGAGCTGCCTGCTCCGTCACGGGTTGCGCCAATGTCGTTGACCACCACCTTGGCACCACGCTCGGCAAAGGCCAGGGCATAGGCCCGACCCAGACCTCCGCCCGCACCCGTAATGAGTACCACCTGATCCTCAAAACGGATAAGGGGCTGTCTTGCATCCTCCATGGCTGTTCTCCTTATTCAGTCTGTCACTGGGTTTTAAACGGGTCATATGCGCTTTTTTCACTTTGCAGTCAAAGCTTCCGCATAAAAGGAAATCGCGTCCCTTCCCCTTTTCTTGGAGCTGTACATGGCCCTGTCCGCATGGGTGGTCAGGGTGATGAGATCCTGACCATGCTCAGGGTAAAGGGCAATTCCGATACTCGCCGATATCTGAAGAGGCCGCTCTCCCACGACAATGGGATTTTTCAGGGCGCGTCGGATTTTTTCCGCCACCTTTTCCGCATCTCCCCGGTCATGCAGACCGCGCAGAAGCACCACGAATTCATCCCCCCCAATGCGGGCAGCGGTGTCCGATGCACGAATATGCTCACGGATCCGCACCGCCGCTTCCTTCAGCACCTGGTCCCCAATCCCATGGCCCAGGGTGTCGTTAATAGGCTTGAAGTGATCCAGATCTATGAAAACAAGGGCAAAGGCCCTTTGCTCCCGCTGCGCCTCCACCAGAATCTGACCAGCGCGATCCTCAAAGAGGATGCGATTGGGCAGTCCCGTGAGGGTGTCGTGCAGGGCCATGTGGGTCATGCGGTCCTGGGCATCCTTCCAGTCCTGGATATCCACAAGATAACCGTACCACACAACACTGCCATCCTTTTCCTTTTCAGGGGTGGATTGCCCCTCGCACCAACGGTAAGCGCCACTGGTATAGCGTACGCGAAACTGAGCACGCCAGGGAAGAAGACGGTGAGCCGATACCCGCATGCTGCTGTAAACAGAAGAGAGGTCATCGGCATGAATACGGCTGAGCAGGGGACCGGCGTCCTTGGCCAGATCCTGGGGGCTCACCGGCAGAATTTCCCGGATCCGGCTGCTGATATAAGGGAAACAGGACCTTCCGTCCGCCCGCATGCGGAACTGGTAAATCACGCCGGGAATATTCACCGACACCTTGCGCAACAGGGCCATGCTTTCCTCACGCAAACGCTCTGCCTCCTTGCGCTCCGTGATATCAAAGAAAGTCCCGAAAATGGCCGGTCTGCCCTGATATCGCAAGGACACGGCGCTGACTTCCACCCATCGGGCAAGTCCGTCACGGGTAAGCACTTTCATTTCATATCTGGGAGGAACCCCGAGTCCGGCCTGTCTGTCCCTTGCCCTGGAAAGCACCAAAGCCCGGTCATCCGGATGCACAAAAAAAGAAAGGTCCCGGGAAAGCAACTCTTGCTCTTCATAACCAAGGATCTGGCTCATGGCCGGATTGACCACCTTAAACCGCCTTCCCTGAAGCACATAGATCCCAGCCGCCGTATTATCCGCAAGGCTTCTGAACCTCACCTCGCTTTCCTGCAAGGCCAGGTTGGCCGCCTCCAGAGCGCGCTTGGCGTCCTGAAAGTCTTTTTCGATCTTCTTTCTTTCCGTGATGTCCACAGCCGTGGAAACAATGCGCAGAACCCCTGAAAGCCGAACTTCATGGAGATGCACATCCTCCCAGCACTCCGGCCCCGCAACAGTGCGGGATTTCCACTCAAAGCGCTGGGGCCCCTCTTCCCGCACGCGGGCAAACCAGCGCTGGGCATCCTCAAAGGTATAGGGACTTTCCGTCCACATCTGGGTATGAACGCCACCGGGTGCTGCCACAGGTCCGTGCCTCTCCACAGCGCGGCGATTGGCATGGATGACCGCGCAGGTCTCCCGGTCATGCACCATGAGTGCTGTGGCTGCATTTTCAAAAAGAAGCCGGAACTCCGCCTCACTCTGTCTGAGCGCCGCATTCTTGCGCTCCACTTCTCCGAGAAGCCAACGCCGCTGCCGCCTCAGCGCCAGGCTGTAAACCGCCAGAATTGAAGAAACGAGGAAAAAAATCCCAAACCCCAGCCCCGGCCAGAACCAGAAAGGCAGCACCTCCACCTTTTCACTGCGCATCCAGCGCTGGGTAAGGCGGCGGATCTCTTCCTTGCTCAAGGTGGCGAGGCAGACGTCAAGGGCCTCCTGCAAAGCCTCGTTTCCCCTGGGAAAGCCTGCGGCAAGATTCCGGGAATAAAGCATTTTCAAAGGATGAAAAACGCCTGGGGACCCATGGCGGTCCAGAAGGTAAAGCCCCACGGGATAGTCCGCCACGAAAAGATCCATCTTTCCCGCCAAAGCCGCCTGGATCATCCTTTCGTTGTTGGAAAAGGGAATCAGCAGAGCATCCGGATACTCCTTTTCCATGAATTCCTGCTCATAACTTCCTTCGGTCACACCCACCTTGCGCCCCCGGAGCTCTGAAAGATCAAGAGGCATCCCCGCAGAAGCAACAAAGATAAAGGCCTGCACAGGGAGAATATCAGCTGAAAAATCAAAAAACTCCGAGCGTTCGGGAGAAGCGATGAGGCCGCCGTGCACATGGGCCTTTCCCTCCCGAACCGCTTCGATGCTGCCCTTCCAGTCCGTAAGAAAAAAAACCACATCCCGCCCCATCTGGCGGCCCATCGCCTGCCACAGATCCACAAGAACCCCCTGGGGCTGTCCCCTTTCATCCAGAAAGGCAAAGGGCGGCCAGGCATAATCCTGGGCGACGATGAGAGGTTCTGTGCCAGAAAGGGACTCCGCCCCATGCAAGCGCTCCGCCCACAGGCAGAAAAAAAGCCACAGGATCAGAAAAGCTGCGGGTTTCAGAGGGATTCGAAAAGTCAGCATGGGCCTTTCCATGGGCACTGGCGTGATAAGAATATGCAAACATGGGGAAATCTCTGTTGCTGATTTTGGTGGGCAAAAGCATAAAGAGGGGCCATGCCCTTGTCAAGTAAGGCCTGAAGCACTCAGGAAAAAGAGCAGAAATCTCAAAATTTTTCAAAGCCTTCCTTGACAAGGACCCAATGGGCGAATAGATTTTCTGGTTTCATATGCTGACCCAAAGGAGGAGGTTCCCTTGCAATCGAAAATTCTGATCCTGCGATTCCCGGCGGAAGCCAGCCAGAAACCCCTGGTCTGCAATCTTGCCCGCAATTTTGCCCTTACCTTTAATATTCTCCATGCCCAGATCCTTCCCAGAAAGGAAGGGATGATGGTCCTGGAGCTTTCCGGCCCCAGGGAAAACTTCCGTCAGGGGCTGGCCTATCTTCAGGGCGAAGGCATTGATGTCCAGAATGCGGGCCAGGAAATCACCCGGGATGAGTCCCGCTGTACCCACTGCGGCGCCTGTACCGCCGTTTGTCCCACGGGCGCCCTTTCCGTACACAGGCCAGACATGTCTGTGATCTTTGACCAGGAAAAATGCAGTATCTGCGAACTCTGCATCCTCACCTGTCCCACACGGGCCATGTGCATCAAGGCCACCAAAACCGAGAAGTTCTTTGAATGAGTCCTGTCCTTGTGGCTGTCAGCGGCGGCATCGACTCCCTGGTGACGGCCCGCCTTCTCCAGGAAGAGGGACAAAAAATCCGCGCGGTCCACTTTCTCACAGGATATCAGAGTCCTTCGATCCGGGAGGAGATGGATATTCTGGCACAGAGGCTTGGATGCCCCGTTGAAATCCTGGATTTATCCGATCTTTTTCATCGCACAGTGATCCGTGATTTTGTGGGAGCCTATCAGGCGGGTCGCACGCCCAACCCCTGCCTTGTGTGCAACGCTGTCATCAAATTCGGCGCGCTCATGGATGCTGCGGCGAATCTGGGGTGTTCCGCCGTGGCCACAGGCCACTATGCCCGCATCCTTCCTGCAGACGATGGCGGTCCAGGGCTTTTCCGGGGCCTGGACGCAGGCAAGGATCAGTCCTACTTTCTTTCCCGGATTCCCCGGTCCCGCCTCAATCGCATCCGCTTTCCCCTGGGCGGGTGGACCAAGGAAGCCGTACGGCAAAGGGCGGATCAGGCACAAATCGCCCCCCTCTCCGGAAAGGAAAGCCAGGATATCTGCTTTCTTCCGGATGGGGGCTATGCCGATTTTCTGGAAGCTTCCGGTCATGTTCAGACCCGCCCCGGCCCCATTGTCACCCCGGACGGGAAAATCATCGGTCAGCATCAGGGCCTGCACCGCTATACCATCGGACAGCGCCGGGGCCTTGGCTGCCCCGGTCCCGCGCCCTACCATGTCCTGGCCCTGGATACTTCCGCAAATCGTCTGGTGGTGGGGTTCAAAGATGCGCTTTTGGCCTCTGGATGTCGGGTGCACCGCATCAACTGGCTCATTTCAGAGCCTGCGGAACCCCTTGTCCTGACCGTAAAAATCCGCTACCGTCACCGGGATGTGGCCGCAACATTGACCCCTCTGACCCCGGATACAGCCCTTGTCCGCTTTGAAACCCCTCAGAGCGCAGTCACGCCCGGTCAGGGTGCGGTGTTCTACGAGAACGACCGGGTTCTGGGCGGCGGCTTCATTGACCAGGCGGAGCCCCTGAAGCGCTGACCAATAAAATGAACATTCAAACCAATTACCGGACAGGCGACCTTGTCTCCTTCCCATGAAAGTTGTTCCATGGCTTTTTTCTTCATCACCACCCTGGGCTGCAAGGTCAACCAGCAGGAATCCGACGCCATTTCCGCCTGCCTGGAGGCCGCAGGCTGGCAAAAAACCGCAAAAATCCGGGATGCCGCGGTGCTGATCCTCAACACCTGCACGGTCACAGGCAAAGCCGCCCTCCAGTCCAGACAGCAGATCCGTAACCTTGTCCGGCACAACCCCCAAGCCCTGCTCATGGTCACAGGCTGCTGCGCCCAGACCGAGGGCAAGGAAATCGCAGCCATGGAAGGCGTGGATCATGTGGTTTCCCACACGGACAAGCATAGGATTCCCGAACTCCTGGAGCATCTTAAAACTGGCAATCCCCTGCCCTATCCCGCCTGCCATGGGGAAAAGGCCTGTGAGGAAACCCGGTTTCAGGATATTCCCGCCCCTGCACGAGACATGGGCCGTACCCGGGCCTTCCTCAAAATCCAGGATGGATGCAACGCCTTCTGCACCTACTGCATTGTCCCCCTTGCCAGAGGCCGCAGCCGCAGCCTGAACCCGGATACGTTGCGGGAAAAGGTCAAAAGCCTCACCCAGGCAGGTTACAGGGAAGTGGTTCTCACCGGCATCCACGTGGGAATGTACGGCGCAGACCTTGAACCCGGTCTGGATCTCACCCAGCTGCTGCGCCTGCTCCTTGCGGATCCGGACTGTCCCCGTCTCCGCCTCGGCTCCCTGGAGCCTGTGGAAGTGAGCGACAGCCTCATTCACCTTGCCGCTTCGGACGCCCGCATCGCCCCTCATTTCCACATTCCCCTGCAGAGCGCATCCGATGCCATTCTCAGGGCCATGGGCCGTCCCTATGACTTTGGATTTTACGCAGACCGCATCCTCACCCTGCGCAAAGCCCTGCCCAAAGCCGCCATTGGCGCGGATATCCTCGTGGGCTTTCCCGGTGAAACGGATGGGGAGTTTGAAAAGGCCGAAGCGCGTATCAAGGCCCTTCCCCTTACCTATTTCCATGTCTTCCCCTACTCCCCAAGACCGGGAACACCAGCAGCCGACTATCCCGACCCCGTTCCCCAGGATATTGCCAAAAAACGCTCTTCCAGACTCCGGGAGATGGGCGAAAAAAAACAGCTTGCTTTTGCCAGAAGCCTTACGGGCGAAACCCTTGAGGTGATTTTTGAACGTCACAGGGATAAAAAAACCGGAAAACTCAAAGGCCTTACGGATAATTATCAGACCCTTCTCGCCCAAGGTCCGGATACCCTTCTCAGCCAGAAGGTGCGGGTACGGGTCACCGCCGCCCACGACGATGCCCGGCTGGAGGGAGATCCCTGGATCTGAGACGACCTTACGGCATTTCAAGCGCCACACATTCTGCCATACATAGGGCTTTGCCATGATTTCTTCCTGGGTCCAGCGCATTTTTTCCAAACGTCCCCTGCAGGCCAAGTTCATGGCCGCCATCTTCCTCACGGCTGTTTTCATCCTCGGGGTCTCCATCCTTTTTTTTCTTCTCAGGGACAAAGCCTTACTCCAGCAGAATCTGGAGCGCCACATGGCCCTCAGCACAGACCTCGCAAAATCGAGGGCCCTTGCAGCCCTTTTTTCCAAGAACCCGGAAACAGCACAGCAGATGCTGGATTTTTCAGAAGATAAAGAATGCCCCATCACAGCCGCCGCCCTCTACCTTGACAACGGCCATCTCCTCGCTTCCTGGAAAACGGAAGAAGGCCCGATTTTCTGGGAACCTCCCCGGATCTTTGATGCCTTCCCCCAGGATCCTATTCCCATGCCAAGGGGCGGAGAGCTTCGCCTGGTAATCCGAGAGCCCGATCTTCCCACAGCCGTTCTCATGCTCCGCATGGACCTCTCTAAGCATATGCAGCAAAAGAAGACACTCTATGCCTTTTCCTTATTCACCTTCCTCACAGGCACCGTGCTGGCTTTTTTTCTTTCCCTGCACCTGCGCCGCATCCTTCTCAGGCCCATCTTCAGCCTGGTGCAGACCGTGGAAGAAATCACAGAAAAAAAAGACTACGCCATCCGCGCCCCTGTCTTTGAGGGTGATCAGATCGGAGTGCTGATTTCAGGATTTAACAACATGATCCAGGAAATCCAGGAAAGGGAGGCCGCCCTCACCCACCACAAGGCCACCCTGCAACGGGAGGTAATGGAACGCACCATGGCGCTCACCGCAGCCAATACCAAACTCGCCCACCTGAACATGGCTTTGCAGGAAGCCGAAAAACGGGACCGCAGGCTGTTGCGCCACAGTGAGAACCTGGAGCATCAGGTTCTGGACCGCACCGTGGCCCTCACCCAGGCCAACACCAAGCTGACCCGCCTCAACATGGAGCTGCGTGAAGCCAAGAAAAGGGCGGACGAGGCCAGTTCCGCCAAAAGCGCCTTTCTGGCCAGCATGAGCCACGAACTCCGCACCCCTCTCAACGGCATCCTGGGCTATGCCCAGCTTCTGCACAGGGACGGAAATCGCCTCAATACCAAGGATCAGGAACGCATCCAGGTCATCCGCCAGTGTGGGGAACACCTTCTCCGGATGATCAACGATATCCTCGATCTTTCCAAGATTGAGGCTGGTAAGATGGACCTCATCCCCCAGCCTTTCAGACTTTCCTCCTTTGTGCAGAGTACGGCGGGTATGGCCCGCACCCGCGCCAGGGAAAAGGGCCTTGCCCTGGAAATTCTGCTGGGAGACAACCTGCCTGTGACCGTCACAGGCGATGAACACCGCCTGCGTCAGGTTCTGCTCAATCTCCTGGGCAATGCCATCAAGTTCACGGAAAAAGGGGAAATCAAACTCCATGTCCGGATGGAGGAAAAGGGCTTGATTCTATTTGAAGTTTCGGACACGGGCATCGGCATCATGGAAAAGGATCTGCCCTTTATCTTCAAACCCTTTTCCAGGGTGGAGCATGTGGGACCCAAGCCCGAAGGCACGGGCCTGGGTCTGTCCATCAGCCAGTATCTCGTCCGTATGATGGGGGGTATGATCTCTGTGGAAAGCCGCATCGGAAAGGGCAGTCGCTTCTGGTTTTCCATTCCCCTGCCCCAGGCTCCGGACAAACCCGAATCCGAAAGGCCCTCCTTTCCCTGTGACAACATCATCGCCTACAGGCGCACGGATCATCAGAGTGAGCCCCTGGAGATTCTTGTGGTGGACGACGGCAGGGAAAACCGCACCTTTCTTGTGGATGTCTTCTCTCCCTTAGGCTTCATCGTGGAACAGGCGGACTCCGGACAAAGGGCTCTCGCCCTGTGCAGGAAAAAACGACCAGACATCATTCTCATGGATCTCATCATGCCCGGCATGGACGGATTTACCTGCATTGAAGCCATCGCCACCCTTTTTTCCGGAACCCTTCCCCCCATCATCGCCGTTTCCGCCAGCGCAACGCCGGATGTCATTGAAAAAAGCATGCGCCTGGGCTGTGCAGCCTTCATTTCCAAGCCCGTGCGCATTCAGCAGCTTTTTGAGGTTTTATGCACCCACCTTCCCATGGTATGGATTTCCGGAAATCCGAAACCCTCTTCTTCCCTGAAAAAGAGCTTCCGGGTTCCCGCACCTGCCCGGATCATGGAACTCAATGAACTCGTCAGGCTGGGAGACATCTCTGCCATTCAGGATTGGTGCTCGGATAAGGAGCAGGTCCGGGAGTACCCCGAGTTTTCAAAATATGTGAAGGAACTGGCGGGCCAATTCCGGATCCGGGAACTCAACCAGTGGCTGATGCATCTGGAAACAGAAAAAAGAGCCTCCGCAGAAGAAGAGAGCTGAAAGCCTTTCTTTCCAGGCCCAGCTCCTGCATCCTTTTTCCAAGGCGGATTTTCCGAATTACCCAACACAGATGGCGCAAGGAATTTCCAGACAGGCTATGAAAACCATCCTCATTGCAGACGATAACCCCGCCAATCTGGGCATCCTCTTTCACTGCCTGGATCAGGGAGGCTACCGCACCCTGGTGGCCCAGGATGGCGAAACCGCCCTCCAGATGGCAAAGATCTCAAAACCCAACCTTATCCTCTTGGATATCATCATGCCGGAAATGGATGGTTTCAGCACCTGCCACGCCCTGAAGGCGGATGCGGACACCCGTAACATTCCTGTCATCTTCATGACAGCGCTCACGGATACGGCGGACAAGGTGGCGGGTTTTCAGGCCGGAGCCGTGGATTACATCTGCAAGCCCTTTCAGCAGGAGGAGATCCTTGCCCGCATCCGTCTGCACATGATGCTTCAGGAGCAAAAGGATCAGCTCTTACGCATCAACCGGGAAAAGGAGAAGATCCTGTCTGTGGTCGCCCATGACCTCAAAGCACCCTTCAGCAGTGTTCTCGGCTTTCTCAGCCTTCTGCGGGAAAACTATGGCGAATACACAGAAAAGGAACGCAGGCGTTTCATCACCCATGCCCATGAATCCACCCTGAAATTGTATCAGATGGTGGAAAAACTTCTCGACTGGACCCGATCCGGCGGCGGTTTTCAGGATTGTCAGCCTGAGATTCTCAACCTTTCCACCCTCATCCAGTCCACGCTCTCCCTCTTCAAGGAAAGCGCTGAGAATAAAAACATCGGAATTCGGGGAAAAATCCCCAAAACCCTGCACATTTTTGCAGACGCCAACATGATGGCCTCGGTCCTGAGAAATATTGTCTCCAATGCCATCAAGTTCACCGATCCAGGCGGAAAAATCACCATCACTGCGGAAGCGACGGCCACAGGTCCGGAGATCCGCATCAGTGATACGGGCAGAGGCATGACAGACATCGTTCTCCATAACCTTCTTTCCGGATGCTGCAGCACTTCCGCTCCGGGAACCGACGGAGAAACGGGAACAGGCCTTGGCATGGTGATCTGCCGGGAGTTTATCGAAAAAAATCAGGGGATTCTTTCCATTCACAGCAAACCCGGCCAGGGCAGCACCTTTGTCCTCTGTTTTCCACCGCCTCCCCCCTGTTTTCAGAAATTCTGAAAAGGCCTGAAGCCCCAAGTCGCCCTTTTTCCAAAAAAAACATCAAAGGTTCTGCCCTTGACCTCTTCTTTCGGGTCCCAGGCTTAGAAAAGGATACCCATGTTCCGCACTTCTGATTTTTTTCCCGCCACCCGTGAAGAGATGGCCCGCAGGGGCTGGGATCGTCCGGACGTCATTCTCATTACCGGAGATGCCTGCATTGACGCCCCTTCCATGGGCATTGCCCTCATCGGCCGGGTGCTGGAAGCCGCAGGCTTCCGGGTGGGTATCATTGCCCAGCCGGACCCGGAAAAGGCCGAAGACTTCACGCGTCTCGGTGAACCCCGCCTTTTCTGGGGCGTGTCCGCAGGCAGCGTGGATTCCATGGTGGCCAATTACACGGCCTTGAAAAAACGCAGAAAATCCGATGATTACACCCCTGGCGGCCTGAATACGCGCAGGCCGGACCGGGCCTGTATCGTTTACGCCAACCGGATCCGCCGCTATTTCAAAGGCCAGGTTCCCATTCTCCTTGGCGGCATTGAAGCCAGTCTGCGCCGCATCAGCCACTATGATTTCTGGGACAACAAAATCCGGCGTTCCATCCTCTTTGACGCCAAGGCGGATTATCTGCTTTACGGCATGGCGGAATCCAGCATCCTGGCCTTTGCCCACTGCCTTGCGGAAAAAAAATCCCCGGACGCCATCCGGGGATTATGCCGCATCGCAAAACAAGTGCCCGAGGATTTTCTTGTGCTGCCCTCCTATGAAACCGTGGCCCAGGACAAACAAGCCTTTCTTTCCATGTTCCACACCTTTTACGCCAACAACGACCCTCTCACGGCCCAAGGCCTGGCCCAGGCCCATGGCGATCGTTTTCTCATCCAGAATCCGCCCTTTCCCTACACGGACACCCAGGAACTGGACACCATCCATCGCCTGCCCTTTACCCGGGAATTGCACCCCGAAGACGCCCAGAAAGGTCCGGTGCGCGCCCTGGAAACCATACGCCACAGCATCACCACCCATTACGGATGCTATGGGGAGTGTAATTTCTGCGCCATTGCCGTGCATCAGGGGCGTACCGTGCGATCCCGCAGCCTGGATGCCCTGGTGGAGGAAGCCAGAACACTCACACAGCGCAAGGATTTTAAGGGGATTATTCCGGATCTGGGAGGGCCTACGGCCAATATGTACGGATTTGAGTGCAGAAAAAAACGGGAAAAGGGAAGCTGCTCCGATAAACGCTGCCTGTACCCTGAAGTCTGCCCGGCTCTGAAACCCGACCACAGCGCCCAGGAGAGGCTTTTAAAAAAAATCCGCTCCCTGGATGGCGTGCGCAAGGTCTTCATTGCCTCAGGCGTGCGCTATGACCTTCTCCTTGCGGACACAAAAAAGGGACCCGCCTACCTGAAAAACCTCGTCACCCACCATGTGTCCGGTCAGATGAAGGTGGCACCGGAACATATCTGCCCCCATGTCCTGGCAGCCATGGGAAAGCCCGGACCTGAAAGTCTCCTCCGCTTCCGGGATCTTTTCTTCAGTGAAACACGGCAGGCAGGAAAACCTCAGTTTCTCACCTATTATTTCATCGCCGCCCATCCCGGATGCACGGAAAAGGACATGGAAAGTCTGGCCGCCTACGCCCGGAACACCCTCAGGCTGAACCCCGAGCAGGTCCAGATTTTCACTCCCACGCCCTCCACCTGGTCTGCGGCCATGTACTGGACGGAAATGGATCCCTGGACGGGAGCCCCCCTGTTTGTGGAAAAGGAGATCCAGGGCAAGATGAGGCAGAAAAACCTCCTCGTCAGCCCTGGTTCTTCCAGCGAAAAAAGACAAGGCAAAAAGCCTGGCAAATCTCCTCAGCCAGAAGGGGCGAAAATCCGCAACCACAAATCCAGATTTTCCAAACGCTCTTCTGAGCTGAAGGCGCAAAACAGAGATTCTTCAGGGCAAAAGCAGGCCTGACAAGGGAAAGGAGGGCCTCCATATTTTTCCCGGCCCCCCTTCCTTGCATTCAAAAAAAGCTGTAACTATTCAGCATGGGCTTCCTGATTTTGGCAAATCATTAGAATCTTTAGAAAAAAATCAATGAACAAGGTGCTTTTTACCATTTTCTCCCCTCACCCCTGGCCCAGAGGGAGAGGGGAAAATTTACTGAATAGCAACCCACGCCGTGTTACGGCGTTTTGTCATAAAATAACTTGTGAAGTTACTCAGAAGTTACAAAAAACTAAGACCTGCTCTGCCCTTTCTCCCCACGGAACCAGCCATCTTCCACACAGAGGACAAGCAGGCCATAAAGCCCGCCCAAAAGCAGTACAACCCCTTCCCGAATCCCAGGGCAAAGGGGTTTTTCCATTTTTTTCCGGATCAGAACAAAAGATAAAAAGGCAAAAAGAATCCCCACAAGACTCAGCAGGCCCGAAGGTACCAACGCAAAATCTGCGGCCTTTGTGTAGCTGGCCCGGGTTTTCAGGGTAAAGGGAAAGAGTATGGCCCTTGCCACTGCGGTCCCTTGGGAAAAAGCCGGGAAACGGGCTTCCGTGTACCTGTGCAGAGGACGATACTCCCGATCCAGGCGCAGGGCATAAAAACCTTCCCCATCCCCATACACCAGGGTGCGGCCCAGCAGATCCGCCATGAAAAGAAGTCCCATGGTGTCTGGATCAAAATCCTCAAGATCCAGGCGGACCAGGGCATAATTTTCCTGCATGAGCACATGAAAACCCCCGTCGCCTGTGATGAGGTAACCAAAAAACTCCTTTCGCGCATCCTCGGTCACGGCCACATGACGGATGCCGGAGGGAGGGGCAAGTCCTGTGTTACGACAAATGGGAAGGCCCTTTTCCTGCTTCAGATGAAAAAGCCTTCCTTCGGCATCCAGAAGAAACCAGCCATCGTCATGGGGCTTTTTCGTGGTGGGGTTTCCCCAAACGGCAGCCACGGGAAAGACAAAACCTGCATCCGAAAGGCTTGTTTCCACCGCTTCCGTGAAGGTCGCATCCCGCCTGCGGGTCAGACCGTTTTCAAAGATGAGACGGCCCTTGTTCCAGAACAGGGTCTCCGGAAGCCGCAGATCGGAAAATTCCGATGCGGACTCCAGAAGAGGCCACAGGGCAATCCCCTCCCTCTGCATATCACCGGGACGATACCGGAAAAACTGTGCGCCCGCCTCCACCGCCTCGCGGGTGATGGGAACCCCTCCCAGGGTTTCGGGCATGATCTTCCAGGCAAAAAGATCCCTGTACCAGAAAAGAGGCGTAAGGCTCATATAGGTTTTCCGGTCATACAGATTCCCGGCCTCATCCCTGTAGCGAAACTCCCCTTCCGGGCTATTTCCCGAAAAGAGAAAACCTTCTGTCACAGGGCTGTACAGGACAAAGGAGGATGGGGAGCTTTTCTTGAAAGCCATGTCAAACATACGGGGCAGCACCACGGCCAGCACCAGAACCCCCACAAGACACAGCACCCAGCGGGATATGCTGATCCAGATTCTCTCTCCCATCACAGGCCCTCCCCTTTAAAACGTTTTCCGGGCAGAAAAGGGGCGAAGAGAAGTCCAAGCCCCAGCAAGAGATACGAAAAGAGCACCTCTTTAAAACCCGCATACCCGCAGCCTTCAAGATAAAGGGCTGCCACCTGCCACCCGATCACAGCGTAACAGATCTTTCGAAGGGGATGGGGTTCCACCAGGGCGGCACTGCTCATGGCATAAACGGGAAGCCCCGCCATGAGCCAGGGCAGCATGGTGATCCCCACAGCCTCCACCACGGGGGGGGGAAAATAGTATCGGGTCAGAAGGAGAAGCAGTCCCAGCATGGAAAGACTCACCACAAAAATAAGCCCCGCGCCACACCCCACCATCACAGCCATGCCCTGCATCTGGGGAAAGGGCAGGTGAAACTGAAGTCTCAGGCCCCGGTTCGGCGTATCCGGCAGCCACTGCACCAGAGCCGTCACAAGGCCGGTCAGGATACCAAAAGACTTAAACCCTGAAAAAAACATCACCTGCCTTTCCACAAGATTCTGCCAGATGGGTACGGCCGGGCCTGAGGCAAAGTCTGCCATAAGGCTCTGGGCCATAAAGCCAAGAATACCAAGCCCCACCAGCAGAAGGCCGCAGAGAGCCCAGCGGAGTTTCAGCCATTCCTTGAAAATCAGGGCCTGTATCATGCTTTCCCCCTTTCCGGGAGTCTCCTGGCAGGCACATGGCCTGCCCAGATAATGGCCAGCAATCCGAAAAATCCGCAGCCCCCCGCAACCAGCCAGTCCAGGGGGCTTGCCTTCCAGGAAATCCCCAGAAAACGCCGCCACAGGAAAAGGCCGAAAAGGGCCGAAAACAGACCCAGCCCCGTAACCAGGGGAAAATCCCGGCTCACATCCGCCCTCAGGGTCAGAAAACCCGAGTCCGGGAAGCTCTGAAAAATCCGGAAAGGGAAAAGAAAGCTCGCCATTTTCCGGGCGCTTTCACTTCGTACGGGGTCCAGCTCCATCCGTTTTTCCTTCAGCATGTTATCCCCGTGATCCGTAACGGTCAGCGTCAGGGCGTTATCCTCCATCACGGTGTACTGATGGACCAGAGGATCCCTGCGCCAGACAAGTCGCATGGTCGAAGGATCATAGCCTTTCAGGGGCAGCGGTTTCAGCGCATAATCCGGAAAATTCATGCGGTAAACCCCGCCCCTTTCATCCACAAGCATACCAAAGACATGCCTGCCCCGATGCTCTTCCACATGCACATGGCGAACGCCCGGAGAAAAGTCCTTTAAAGCAGCTCGGACCACCGCCCGTCCCTGCACCTGCATGAGATGAAAAAGATCTCCCCTGGCGTCCAGTACAAACAATCCCCAGTCAAAGGGTTTGCGGGTTGTGGGATTGCCCCAGGCTTTTTTTGCGGGAAAATGAAAATCCGCCCTTTCCAGAGCTTCGGTGAAACTCTGGGATTTTTCCATATCCGGCCTGCCATCCCTTAAGCGGATAAAAACCGCTTCCTTTCCGGAAAGCCTCAGCACTTCCTTTGGCATTTCAAGATCCGCAAAGCCCGATGCGGCTTCCAGAAGATGATAAAGGGGAATTTCCGGACCACCAAGGCTCCTTGGCCGCATGCGGATTTCCTGCACTTCCCTGTACAGGGTCTCGGGATTCACATCCACTCCCCCCACCTGCTCGGGCATTTCACCCCAGCGCACAAGATCCCGCGCAAAACGAAAGGGTAGAAGCAGGGCATACGCCCTGCGATCCATCTCTTCTCCTGTTTCAAAATGATAGGAATCCCGACCATAGCGGTCCTGGGTCCAGAAAAGAAAGCTCTGGGCCACAGAGCTGTACACCATCTGCACCCTCTCTTGCTGACCATCCATGGCCTGCCAGAAAAAACGAGGCAGAAAGGTCGCAAGAACCACAATGGCAAAGGCCATGGCCGCATACCGTGAAAGGGTTGTCATAGGCTGCCTCCCCGCTTGGCCCGCATGACGGGAAGAAAGAGCATGATCACCAGACAAAGGGTCAGCAGTCCATAGGATCCAAGGGCTTCCGCATAGGCCGCAGGCGGCCCTCCTGCGGTGAGCATTCTGTAAAATCCCACCACCAGAAGAGCGCCCGCAATGCGCCGCCACCAGGCCGTTTCCATGAGCACCATGGCGGTTCCGCAGTACAGGGCCAGACCCGCCAGCATGGAAGGCGCCCAGGCCCAGGCCAGCGCGGTGACGATTTCTCCGGGAAAACGCAGACCATAAAGAAGGGCGAGGCCAAAGCCATGCGCCAGGGCAAGGCTGAGGGTCAGAAAAAGACCCGTAGCCACCACCACCAGCACCACCAGACCTTCCCGCAGGGGCAGGTGCAGCATGAGCCTCAGCCTGCGTTTGTGGGTTTCCGGAAACCACTGGAAAATCCCCAGAACCAGACCGCAGAACTGGGGAAAAACAAGATGGGAGGCATAGGGCATCTGTTGCTTGATGATGAGCCCCTCCCAGAGTTCCCCCACCTCCTTCATGGCCACCAGATAGCGGAGGGTCAGCCCCGCCTGCACGAGGGAAGCCAGCCCCAGAATCCCGAGAATGAGAAAGGGCCAGCGGAGTTTAATCCATTCCTTATAAAACAAGGCGCGCAGCATGTTATCTCCTGTTTCAGCTATCCTGTGGGATCAGTATTTTCCAGTGACCCCGATGAAGGCGTCCTCAAGGCCCATGGGAATTTCCTCCAGATCCGGAGCATGAATCCCCAAACCCTTCAGCGTGGAAAGAAGAGCCTCCCTGTCCTCAAAGGTGAAAAGATCCACCCGCTCACCCACCACATCAAAATTCACGATGGCCCCTTCCCTGCGAAGACGGCCCAAGGCCTGATCTCCCCGGAATCTGAAGCATTTCACACTCTGCATGAAATCCTTCAGGGTGGACTGACAAATCACCCCACAGCGGTCGAGGATGATGATGTCATCCACAAAACGCTCCAGATCCTGGACAATGTGGGAGGTCACAAGGATGGTCTTTTCCCTTGCCGCCGCATAGTCTTTCAGAAAATCAATGAAGAGCCTGCGGTAATTGGCATCCAGCCCCAGGGAATAATCATCTAAGATCAGAAGATCCGCATCCTGGGCCAGAATCAGGCCCAGGGTCACCTGGGAGCGCTGCCCACAGCTCATACGGAAGATCCTGTGCGTATAGGGGAGCCCCAGTTTGTCCATGAGGTTATAGTAAAGCTCCCGTTTCCATCTGGGGTAAAAGGCGGAATAGAATTTTTCCACCTCTTCAATGCTCATGTACCCGTACTGGAGGTGACCCTCATGGAGGAGACCGATCCTGCGCCGGGTTTCCGGAAGAATGGCGTGGGAAGGCTCCCCGAAAATACGGCAGTCTCCGGAGCTTGGCTGGAGAAAGCCCATAAGAATATTGATGGTGGTGCTCTTGCCCACCCCGTTCTTGCCGAGAAGCCCGAAAATCCGGCCCGGCTCCACGGTAAAGTTCAGGTTGCGAAGTACCTCTTTTCTGCCGTAGCTGTGGCAAAGGTTCCGGCATTCAATCACAGAAGACATGGTTCATCCTTCAATCTATGTGCAAAGCCTTTTTCAGGGCCTGCGGTGTCAGAATTCCAGGGAAACCCCGGCCCAGAACTGGCGACCCATGAGGGGCGTGTCATCGGAGGTGCGGATCTCGGCATCCAGGACGTTATTCACCTCCAGATCCCAGGTGGCGGCAAAACGGGAACCCATGGGAATTTTCCCTTTCAGACGGAGATCCAGCTGCCAGAAGGCCTTACGCACCACCTTTTCATAGATGGGAGCCTCTTCCCGGATCAGGGTCCCTGTGACCGGATCCCTTTCAAGTTCCGTGGTCGGAAGCGGAGCCGTCTTTTCCGAGTCCACAATTTCATCAAAATCCGCCTTCCAGGACAAAAAGGCCGTGGCGGACAGGTTCCAGGGCAGTTTGCGGATCAAGGTGAGGTTGCCCACCCAGGGTCTTGCATAATTGCCCTTGGGCAGCTCATCCAGATAATAGAGCCTGCCTTCGTACCAGACCCGCCGCGTACTGTTCTCATCTTCAAAAAGGGCATTGAAATCCAAGGCATGGGTGTGGCTTTCCTGCCAGGACACATTGGCCAGCATTTCCGTTTCCTCCCATTTTCTCCCAAAACTCAACCGGATGGATCGGTAGTCACTGCTGCCCTTGTTGGTGAAGGTGTCGTATCGGATACCGTCCCTTTCATAACTGCCCCTCTGCCGGGCAAATTCATCCTTGTTGTCCCGCTCCACATAACGCAGGGTCAGCCGACCTCCGAAAAGGCGCTGATCCACACCCAAAGTCCATTCGTCACTGTACGGGGTGGCCAGATCAGAAAACCGCCATGCGGTCTCACTGCCTCCCGCCGCCTGCCAGTTCGTCACCTGATTTCTGTAGGTGGTGCGCCATTCATTGAAAGACCCGGTTCCCCGACCTTCTCTCAGCTTATGGCCGAGAAAGGCCTGACCATAATAACGATTCACCCCGCCTGTCAGCACCGTAGCCCCCGTGCCCAGAACATCCAGGTCTGCGGAAAAGCGCGGGGCAAGGTCCGTGTTCTCCAGGTAATCATCCCGCGTGATACGCAGGCCGGGTCTCAGAGTGAGTCGCTTCCAGGTCATGGTGTCGGAAAGATAAACGGCAAGGGATTGAATCTCCGCCTCTGTGCGGTAGGCGGAAAGCACCTGACGCCTTGCAAAATACTGCTCTCCCAGCACCAGGGAAGGATCGTCCGGATCTGCTATGAAATTGGGGTTGTCCGTTACAGGGGCCGTGTAAATCATCACATCCGTGGGCCGCTCTTCTCTGCCCTTGATTCTCGAAAGGGATACCCCGGTTTCAAGGTTGTGCATCATACCTGCAAAGAAAAAGGGCGAAAGGGTGAGGGCGGAGTTGGCTTCCAGCGAGTCCTGCTCCCTTTCAAGGTTCCCATAGCCTCCTTCCATGCTGCTTCCGCCCGCCTCACTGGCCTTGCCCCAATCCCTGGAATCCGTGATCGCCCAGCGATACCATGCGGATCTGTCTGAAATTCTTTTATTTTCACTGTAGCGCCAGGACAAACTGGTATCAAGACTGCCCCAGCCCTTTTCCCTGAGATGCCGCGCCCGCAGGGCCGTACCTCCGCCTTCAATGCGATAGCCGCTTCGAATGGCGTCACTCCGGAAATACTTACCTTCATAGGGCGCATGGGTCACAGAGACATCGATGGAATCAGAATCCGAAACCAAAGCACTTCCCTTGATAAAAAGGTGCTGGGCTGTGCGGGTCTGATCCTGGGTTCCGCCGAGATTTTTCAGGGGAATGGTGGATTTATCCTCACGGAAGGAAATCAGAAGGCCCGAAGCATCGGTCACCGGAACATTGAGGCGTACCCCGTAAACCTCCTTCTCAAACCTGGGCTGCCATGAGGCTGAGCTTGAGTGGTACATCTGATGTTTTTCTTCGTCATTGAGATGGAATCGGGTCCAGGAATCCCGTGTGGTGCGATAAAAGACCGAACCTGTGAAACGATCTGTCGGCCTCCTTGTTTTTGCATCCACCACCCCACCTGTAAAACCGCCGTAACTGGCAGGCACATTGCTGTCATAAACGGTCAGGGATTCCAGCACATCCGGGGAAGGACTCAGTTCCATGGAGTGTCCCGGCACTTCAAAAAGGCTGTTTGTGGATTTCTGGGTGGGGTCCAGATAGCTGTTGTTACCCGTGCCATCCACGGAAAAATAGTTCTCGTAAAAACGCCCCCCGGAAATGGAAACCTCAGGGGGAAGGATTTCCCCGCCTGTGGCTGCGGAACCGTAGGCCTCATCAAACTGCACACCCGGAAGCACCTTGAGCATGTCCGTTAAGGTGGCGTTACCTGCGGGAAGATGTTCCAGCACGGTGGCGGAAATCACGGATTTTCCCGTCGCCCGGATCTCCGCTGTCTCCTTTACCAGGATTTCCTCCATCACATAGGCGCCGGGAGGGGTCTTTTCCTCCGCCCCGCTCACCGGAGCCAACCCGAACCATAAGAAGCCTGACACCAGTACAGGTATCTGAAAATATTTATGCATCTTGCGTCCATACACCGGAAAACCACCTCGTTTTCCGGAAAAAAAGGCGACGCCCCGAAGGGCGACGCCAGGGTTTCCGGTAAAAGCCACCTCTGGATGAGGCGGCTTTCCTGTCTACAGTCCGCGGTACAGGGGACGCAGGTCCTCTGTATCGGGAATGCCATTGCCATTGGAATCCTCATCCAGAACCAGGCCCGATGCCGCAATCATCTCCGCTGTGGCCAAAGGATGGAAGAAGTCCGGCTTTCCGTCTTTGTCCGTATCCACCCAGGCGATGGAGACACCTGAAAAGTCATCTTGGCGCACCACGTCCTGGGCAATCTCCCCGAGGGTTTCATAGCGGTCTGAAATTACGGGAATGGTGAATGCAGTTTCCATGGCAAGCTCCAGAAGTCCCGCACTTCCGGCGGAAAGAGCAATCGCTTTCATCTGATCCCCCTGTTTGGCTTTGCTGGACAGAAGTTTTGCCGCTTCAAGGGCCTTACGGAAAAGTGTCTGGGCCCGGCCCGTTTCACCGGCCTCATACGCCTTTTCCCCCAGACCGCGCAGCTGAGCGGCCTCTGTTTCCAGGGCGCTTTCCCGCTGAGCTTCCGGTGTTGCATCTGTGTGAATCGCTTCAGCAATGGCCTCGGCCTGATCCAGCAGGGAGGCGGCAAAAGCCTTTGCCTGACTTTCCAGGGCCGAAAGGATGAGCTTGTTGTATTCCGCAGCCAAAAAGCCCTTGGTCTGGGTTTCAGCAATGGACTCCAGATGATCCCTGCCCTTTTCCAGAAGCTTCAGGGCGCGGGAGGGGTTTCCGATCTCGCTCCACATGCGGCTTACCCAGTAGATGGCATAAAGCCTGCGCTCATCCGTCGAGATTCCCGCAAAGGAAACAACTTCGGTTTCATAGTCGCCATGGACATTCTTCAGCAGCCCCCCCCGACCATCTCCCCTTTCCACCTCAAGGTCTCCTCCAAAGATCACGGTTTCCGCCCTCTCCAGAGCATCCACGGCCTTGGCTCCAGCCCCTGCAAGGTAGAAAACACGGGCTGTGCGCACATACCCATAATGAACCTTCTGAATGGCCACATTGGCATCCGTTGCCCCCCGGTTATAAAGGGCGTTCGCATAACGCAGGGCATGGTCCCCCACGCGCTCCGCAGCCGCAAAATGGCCTGCTTCCGCAAGAATCACACCCGCCTTGGGATTCACGTTGTTCACATAGGTCAGGGCCGCCATGCGCATGGCCATGGTGCTGTCCGGAAGGCGTTCCGGCGTAACCCCCACGACGCGGGTGTCCACCAGCTCCAGAAGCTCATCGGGCTTGTTCTGGCGGGCAAGGATACTGGCCAGGGCTGCATAGGAAGACCCCAGGTATGTGGCTTGGGCTTCAGGAATGGTCGCTACCAGGGCCCAGGCCTTTTCTTCGGAACCGGCTTCTGCAAGGGCTTCCACCATGTTGGGAACATACACCCAGGTTTCCGCCTTGGTTGCATTCAGCTCCTGGGGATTGGTATCCGGGTAGGAGGTCAGGCCGTCATTTTCACGGATGGCTTCAATCTCCTCCACCAGGGCTTCCACCCGGCCCCTGTCTCCCAGGGCTGCAAAACGAAGAGCCGTTTCCGCCAGGTAGTAGACGCGCGCTTTGTAGTGCTTCCTGCCATTGGAATTATTCTCAGGATACACACTGGCAAACTGATGGAGTCCTTCCAGCATGGCCCTGCCCATGGCGAGATCCTGCCCTGAGGTATCCTCCATTTTATACGCCAGATAAGCGTCCGCCTGGTTTCGCATGGCCACAAGAAGACGACCATAGTGGGAAGTGTTATCAATGCCCGGCAGCACGTCCTTTGCCATGTAGTCCATGACAGCTTCTGCCTTGTCCGACCTGCCCGCATTCCTGTACATCGTCACCATTGTCTGAAGACGCGTGGTATCCTCATGGGCGAGATTGGCCACTCCCTTGCTCGTGATCAGATTTTTCTGCATCTGAAAGGCCTGATCCAGGGCTTCGGTGGCCTCCGTATGCATGTCAAAGGGAATATACCCGCTGGCAATCCCCATCCAGGCTGTCACTTTATGATTGTCAAGGTACATCTGCTCCCGGATGATGGCCTTTGCATCCTCAAACAATCCGACCTTGGCCTTGCCCCTTGCAATCTCTGCCCGGATGGCGTCGTTCACGTTGTCATCCAGAACCGTGTCCAGCATGGTCTCCGCCATATACAGACGGGATACGTTGGAGTTGTAGTAATAGGCCACACGCTTGGCATTGTCATTGCCAGGCAGTTCCGTGGGAAGCAGGGCTTCGGCCACATCATAGAGATAGGCGGCCTTTGCCAACTCGTCGATCCGGGGATCCTGGGAAAGGGGAATATCTCCCTTTTTCAGATCTCCGGGCTCAAGCCGACCACTCACAAGCCTGCCACTTACCTCATAGGCCGTACCTTCTGTGTTCAGTTCCATCTGCACCAGGTCATAGGCCGCAAGGAGATAACGGAAAACCCTTTCCACGGAGAGCCCCTGCACGGGCATTCCCCCATGGGTCAGAAGACTTTCCGCAAGCACCCCGGCGTTTTCCCGGTAAAGATCCCGATGGGCCTCAAAATCCGCATCCGCAGTCCCCAGAAGGCGCTCCATGCTTTTCATGAGCGTATCGGTAAGAAGGGCTTTTTTGGCTTCCAGTACAAGGGCCTCGGGATTCAGTACATCTCCTTTTTCCAAAGCCTCATGAAAAAGAAGCGCTTCCTTTCTCCGATCTTCGGAAAGTCCGGCCTTTTCCAGGGTGGATTCCACCAGCGATCCGTTTTCCATGAGCTTGCGGCCCTCTTCCAGCGAGGCCATCAGGCGTTCCATGGCGTTTTCTTTTCCCTCGGTCACAAGATCCGTGAGAATTTTTGTAATCACCATGCTTTTCTTGAGAATGACGCCTCCGCCCGGTCCCATGGGCCTCAGGGTGAGATCCACATCCTCTGCAAGATCGAGAAAACGACGAACCTCCGCCTGGGCCACTTCAAGACTTTTGCCCCCTTCAACCACAAGGGCCACCAGGGTGGTGACGGGCGTTACGGCCACACTGCTCCGGGAAGAAGCCGCATCCAGCAAAGCTTTCAGGGTGAGATCCCCAAGGCGCAATCCCGTTTCCCCATCACTGCCCCCCACGGAAACCACCCGCAAACCGGAAAGGGCGTCGCTTTTGGCATTGAAACGGAAATATCCGTCATCCTCGGATACGGTACGGCAGAGCTGATCCGCAGCACTTCCGCAGATCTTTACGGCTCCGGCAGTGTTCCAGAGTTCCACCCTGGCTCCCCGGATACCGGGATCTTCCACATACCCTGCCACCTGCACGGTGCTGACTCCCGGTGTTTCCCCAGGCGTATCCGAACCTCCGCCCGAAGGGCTGGACGATGAACTCCAGCAACCGGAAACGATCAGAACAGAACCAATGCCTGCGACAAGCAGCCGCACGGCTCGCTTTTCTTTCATAAAACCTCCACTCAATGGATTTTTTTAGATCAGCCTAAAAAATATTTTGCTTCCTACAACCCTGACATATCACTTGTCAATAGTTTTTATGAAGAACAAACATAAGGCTAAATCCTTAAAAATTTGAAGAAGCTAAAAAATATTGACACGACCATAACAAGCGACTACAAGCCCCTTTTCAAAGGGTCACCGATGACCACAACCCAAGGGGCTCGAATGCTGAGCCATGCTTCTTGCCGAGTGGGCGATCTTAATTTTTTTATCTGGCACGGAAAGCCACGAAAGGAATTTCCATGTTTTCTTTCACTTCTGATCCCATGAAGCGGGGACTCCGTATTGTCCTCGCCTCCCTGTTTTCCTCTCTCTTCTTTGCATCCACCCTACTTGCCATGCCGGACACAAGGGGCTGGATTCACGAAAAAAGCGACCTCCCCCTCCATCCCGCCCTGGTCACAGGTACGCTTGAAAACGGGATTCGCTATGCCATCCTCCCCCACAGCACTCCCAAAAACCGGATCAGCCTTCATCTTAACGTGCAGGCCGGCTCCTTCCATGAAACGGACAGCCAGCAGGGACTCGCCCATTTTGTGGAGCACATGGCCTTCAATGGCTCCACCCATTTCCCTCCGGGAACCCTGATCCGGTATTTTCAGGAAATCGGCATGAGCTTTGGCGGAGATACCAACGCCCACACAGGCCTCGGGGAGACCGTCTATCACATCCTCCTGCCCCAGTCCGACGGCTCCAGCCTGGAAAAGGGATTGCGCGTTCTCAGCGATTACGCAGGCGGACTCCTTTTTGAAGAAGAGGAAATCGAGAAGGAAAAGGGGGTTATTCTTGCTGAAAAAAGGGCAAGGGATTCGGTGCAGTACCGCACAGGCAAGGCCTTAAGGGAGTTTCTTCTCCCAGGCCTCCGCACCAACGCCCGCCCGCCCATCGGCGAGGAATCCGTGATCCGAAAAGGAGACCGGAAAGAACTGCTCGACTATTACAACACCTGGTACAGGCCCGAGCGCATGGTGGTGGTGCTGGTGGGGGATGTGGATGCAGAAACCGCAGAAGAGGCCATCACCCGCAGCTTTGCTGCCATCAGAGCCCGCGCCCCGGAAAGGGCGGTTCCGGCTCTCGGCCGATTCCAGCACAAAGGCGAAAAATTCTTCCACTATGGGGAGCCGGAATCCGGCCAGGTTTCCGCCATCATCGCCGCAGCCCGCATGATTCCCCCAAGAGCGGACAGTCTTGCAAGTCGCAGGGAAAGTATCACCCTCCAGGTCGGGGGCATGCTGCTCCGCCACCGGCTTTCCGACAGGCTGAGCGACCCGGGAACTCCCTACACCCGCGCGGTGGCCATGGCGGACATTCAGCACAACCAGATTCTCAACGCCCGGATCGTGGCCGTCTCCTCTCCGGAAAACTGGGAAGAAAGCCTCATTGAGATGGAAAGGGAGCTGCGTCAGGCGCTGACCTACGGCTTCACCGAAAAAGAGATGGCGAGGGTGAAGGCGGAAATCCTTTCCTATCTGGATCGCCGCGCTGCGGGCTTTCCCACCACTCCCGCACGTAAAATTGCCGATGAAATCATTGAAGCTCTGAACACGCCGAGGGTCTTCACCTCTGCTGAGGATGACAGGGCCCTTTTCGGAGATTTCATTGAAAAGCTCACGCCCAAAGAGGTACTGGAGGCCCTGAGAGAGGCCTGGGGAGAAGATCATCGCCTCATCGCCGTTACAGGCAGCACCGGCCTTGAAGACGCAGAAGCCATTTTGAGAATGAAAACCGCATGGGAAAAAAGCGTAAAAATTCCCGTATCCGCTCCGGGTGAAGAGACTTCCGTCCTCTTTCCCTACCTTCCCGCAGCCCTTGAGACCATCGCTCCCCTTGAAATCCGCCACATCGAAGATCTGGATTTTCACACCGCCCGCTTTGCCAACCACACCACCGTTCATGTAAAACGGACGGATTTTGAGGCAGACACCGTGCGTGTACTCCTTTCCTTTGGACCGGGAAGGGCCCATGAGCCCGAAAACTGGCCCGGGCTTTCAGCCATCGCACCGGGGCTTCTCAATCTTTCCGGCACAAAAACCCTGGATCGGCCTGCCCTCTTGCGGGTTCTGGCGGGAACCACCCTCAAGGCGGATTTTTCCGTGGGCCAGGAAAGCTTCCGCTTCACAGGTTCGTCCAGCCCCGAAGAGTTTTCCCAGCTCCTCAATCTCCTCCGCCACCGTCTTCTGGACCCGGCCTTCAGACCCGAAGCCTTTGCCCTTTCCCGCAGATGGGCGGAGCAGGAAGAAAGGCGTATGGGCAGCGACATCGACGCCACCATGAAAGAGGAAGGCCCTGCTTTTTTTGCAGCCTTTGATTCCCGTTTTTCAAAGCCAAAGGCCAGCGCAATGACAGAAGACATGCGCCTTGCCGCAGAAAACTGGCTTACACCCGCCTTTGAAGAAGCCGCCCTTGAAATCTCCGTGGTGGGCAATGTGGATCCGGAATTTGTGTTCAGGGAAGTGGGCCGCTACTTCGCTGCCCTTCCCCGCAGCGCCCGCATCCGGGAAGATGTCCGTCCCCTTGCGTTCAATACCGGAGCCAGAGCCACCTACTGGGTGGCCACCCGCATTCCCTCGGCCCAGATCCGCATCGGCTTTCCCACAAGCGGTATGGAACCCCTGGAGGACTCCCGAGGCCTCACCCTGCTTTCCCGTGTGCTGGCCGACCGGCTCCGCAGGGAAATCCGGGAAAACCAGGGTCTTTCCTATTCTCCGGGAAGTTTTCACCAGGCCAGCACCGTGTATGAGAATTTCGGAGCCCTATACATGCAGACCGGCGCCAGGCCAGATCAAGCGGTTATGGTGCGGGAAGCCCTGATGGCTGTGGCAGAAAACCTGAAGAAGGAAGGGGTTTCCGAAGAAGAGCTGAAGAGGGCCAGAGACCCCATGATGACAAGTCTCAGAGAAAGATTCCGGAACAACAATTTCTGGCTTACCGGCGTCCTGGACGGCTCCATTTCGGACCCAGGCCAGCTGGAGCGGGTCCGCACTCTGGAAACGGGCCTCCAGGCCATCCGTGCAGAGGATCTGACCCGGCTTGCCCGCAGATGGCTGGATTCGGACAGGGCATCCGCCATCACCGTGCTGCCCGAAGGAGAAGAGGGACTGTAATGCGTTTTTTCCCGATTCTCTTCCTGCTGCTGCTTCTCTTCTCCCCAGCCATGGCAGGCCCCCTGCACGGCCTTGCCCTCTGGGGAGAACCCAAGTACGGCCCGGACTTCACCCACTTTGACTATGCGAGACCGGACGCGCCCAAGGGCGGGCATCTGCGCATGGCCGCCACAGGCAGCTATGACAGTTTTCATCCCTTCACCATCCGGGGAACGGCTGCCGCAGGTCTCGGGCTTCTCTATGAGACCCTCATGACCTCGTCTCTGGATGAGCCCTCTTCCGCCTATGGCCTCATTGCCCAGTCCATTGCAATTTCAGAAGACAGAACGCAAGTGACCTTTCAGCTCCGCCCCGAGGCCCGTTTCCATGACGGTCATCCCGTGCGGGCGGAGGATGTGGTCTTTTCCTTCACCATCCTCACCCGCGAAGGTCCGCCCCACTACCGCAAATACTATGAGGATGTCACCCAGGCCCAGGCCCTTTCCGAAGACAGGGTCGTTTTCACCATCAAGCCCGGAGCTGCCATGGAAATTCCCTTTATCCTGGGGCAGCTTCCCGTGCTTCCCGCCCATGTGTGGGAAGAAAGAGATTTTACCCGTTCTTCCCTCGACATTCCCGTGGGCTCCGGCCCCTACCGCATCCACCGTTTTGATGCGGGCCGCAGCCTCACCCTTGTGCGGGACCCGGACTACTGGGGCTGGCATCTGCCGGTGAATCAGGGCCATTACAACTTTGATTTTCTCTCCTGGGAATATTTCCGGGACGATACGGTGAGCCTTGAGGCCTTCAAGGCTGGGGTCTTTGATTACAGGCTTGAAAACACAGCCAAAACCTGGGCCACCCTCTACGAGGGCCCGGCCTTCCGGGATGGCCGCATCCGTAAGGAAAGCCTCCCCCACGAACGTCCCCAGGGGATGCAGGGCTTTGTTTTCAATATCCGCAAACCCGTGTTTCAGGATCTTTCCGTGAGACATGCCCTTTCCCTCGTTTTTGATTTTGAATGGGCCAACGCCCATCTTTTCTATGGCCAGTACAAGCGCAGCCACAGTTTTTTCCAGAATTCCCCCATGGCGGCAGAGGGCCTGCCTTCGAAAGCAGAACGCCTCCTTCTGGAGCCCTTCCGCGCCCTGCTGCCGGAAACGGTTTTCGGGCCTGCCCTTCTGCCCCCCGTCACCGACGGCTCGGGCAATATCCGGCCCCTGCTCCGGGAAGCGGATCGGATTCTCACGGAGGCGGGCTGGATATTAAAGGACGGAAAACGCATCCACAAAGAAACGGGCCGTCCCCTTGCCTTTGAGATTCTCCTGGCCTCCCCCTCCTTTCAGCGCATTGCCATGCCCTTCCGCCAGAACCTTGCCCGCATCGGCATTGAGGCCTCTGTCCGGGTGGTGGACCGCACCCGCTATGTACGTCAGCTCCAGGATTTCAATTACGACATGATCGTGGGCAACTTCCGCCAGAGTCACTCGCCAGGCTCGGAACAGCGGGATTACTGGGGATCGGCCTCCGCCTCGGTACCGGGAAGCCGCAACACCATCGGCATTGCCCATCCTGCGGTGGATGCCCTGGTGGAGCACATCCTCAACGCAGAGGACGAAGATGCCCTCGTCACCGCCTGCCGGGCCCTGGACCGGGTGCTGCGCGCCCAGCACTATGTCATTCCCCAGTGGTACAACGCGAGCTACCGCGTCGCCTACTGGGACAAACTCCGCCACCCGGAAACCTCCCCTGAGCACGGCCTTGGCATTTACACCTGGTGGATTGACACAGAAGCCGAAGCCAGGCTCACGCCCCAAGCTTCCATGGGAAAACCCCCCGGAGAACGTGCACCATGACCGCCTATCTGATACGCCGCCTTCTCCTCATCCTCCCCACCCTGCTGGGGATTATCACCGTGAATTTTTTTGTGATCCAGGCAGCCCCCGGCGGCCCCGTGGAACAGATGATCGCCCGGATTTCCGGCAATGGAGAGGAGCTGACGGAAAGGATCTCCGGTTCCGGCGCAGACGATCTCCATGAAAAGCACAATGTGATAGAATCCGAGGCCGGTCTCCGCTACAGAGGTGCCGAAGGTCTGGATCCTGCCTTCATCGAAGAGCTTGAAAAAATGTTCGGCTTTGACCGGCCCATCCATGAACGCTACCTAAAGCTCCTCAGGGATTATCTGTTCTGGGATTTCGGAGAAAGCTTCTATAAAAACGAAACCGTTCTTTCCCTCATTGCCCAGAAAATGCCCGTGTCCATTTCCTTAGGTCTCTGGTCCACCCTCATCATTTATGTGGTGTGCATTCCCTTAGGTATCCGGAAGGCGGTACACCACGGAACCCGCTTTGACGGATGGACCACCACCGTCATCAGTGTGGCCCACGCCATTCCCGTTTTTCTCTTTGCCATTGCCCTTGTCATTTTTTTTGCGGGGGGCTCCTATTTTCAGTGGTTTCCCCTGCGGGGCCTCACATCTCCCGGCTTTGACCAGCTTTCCACGGCTGGAAAGATCCTTGATTACTTTCACCACCTTGCCCTTCCCATCACCGCCATGGTCATCGGCGGCTTTGCCTCCCTTACCATGCTCACCCGCAACAGTTTTCTCGATGAAATCCACAAACAGTATGTGGAAACCGCCAGAGCCAAGGGGGCGGATGAAAAACGGGTTCTTTTCGGCCATGTGTTCCGCAATGCCATGCTCATTGTCATTGCTGGCTTTCCTTCGGCCTTTGTGTCCATGTTCTTCACAGGCTCCCTGCTCATTGAGGTGATCTTCTCCCTCGACGGTCTGGGGCTTCTCGGCTTTGAAGCCACCATGGGCCGGGATTACCCCGTGATGTTCGCCACCCTTTACATTTTCACCCTCATGGGACTTGTCCTCAGTATTGTCAGTGATCTCACCTACACATTTGTGGACCCCCGCATTCACTTCGGTACAAGGGAGGGATCATGAAAGCCGCAACACGCCGTCGTTGGGAACGCTTCCTTGCCAACCGCAGGGGGCTTTTTTCCCTCATTCTCTTTCTGCTGCTTTTTTTCCTGAGCCTTTTTGCAGAATTCATCGCCAATGACAGACCCCTCATGGTCCGCTATCAGGGGAAAAGCTATTTTCCCGTGCTCATCGACTATGATGAAACGGTTTTTGGCGGTGATTTCGCCACCCTCTGTGATTACAGAGACCCCTTCATTCAGGAAACCATTCAGGCCCATGGTTTCATGATCTGGCCTCCCATCCGCTTTTCCTACAACACCATCCGGCTGGATCTTCCCGAACCCGCCCCTTCCCGGCCCGACCGCCACAACCTTCTCGGCACCGACGACCAGGGCCGGGATGTGCTGGCCCGGGTGCTGTACGGCTACAGAATCTCCGTTCTTTTCGGTCTCTGTCTGGCCTTTGGCGGAAGCATCATCGGCATCCTTGTGGGCGCTGCCCAGGGCTACTACGGCGGCAAGGTGGATCTTCTCGGTCAGCGTTTCATGGAAATCTGGTCCGGGCTTCCCATGCTTTATCTCATCATGATCCTGTCCAGTGTGGTGACACCCAGCTTTTTCTGGCTTCTCGGGCTCATGCTTCTTTTCGGATGGATGTCCCTTGTGGGCGTGGTGCGGGCGGAATTTCTGAAAGGCCGCAACCTTGGCTATGTCAGAGCCGCACGGGTCATGGGGATGCCGGATTCGCGCATCATGTTCCGCCATATTCTGCCCAACGCCATGGTGGCGGCCCTCACCTTTTTTCCCTTTATCCTCAACGGGGCCATCACCACCCTGACGGCCCTGGATTTTCTGGGATTCGGCCTGCCGCCGGGATCTCCCTCCCTTGGCGAGCTGCTCTCCCAGGGAAAAACCAACCTCCATGCCCCATGGCTGGGCATCACGGCTTTCTGTGTTCTTTCGCTCATGCTCACCCTTCTCATCTTTGTGGGTGAGGCGGTGCGGGATGCCTTTGACCCCAGACTGGAAGGTATGTAACACCATGCAGACTCCCCTTGTTACCGTATCCCGCCTTTCCATTGCCTTTTCCAAAACCGGAGGCGAGCTTTCTCCCGTGGTCCATGGCATTGATTTTCAGATTCATCCCGGAGAATGCCTTGCCCTTGTGGGCGAATCCGGCTCCGGTAAATCCGTTACCGCCAAAAGCCTCCTGCGGCTCCTTCCTTCGGGGTGCCGCATTAAGGGCAGCCTTCTCTTTGACGGCATGGACATCGCCACTCTGGAGGAAAACAGACTGAGAAAACTGCGCGGTGGTCGCATTGCCATGATTTTTCAGGAACCCCTTTCCGCCCTGAACCCCCTGCATCCCGTGGGCAAACAGATTGCGGAAACCCTGTACCTGCATCAGGGCCTTCCCCTGCACCGCTCGGAAAAGGAAGTGATCGCCCTCCTCGACCGGGTGGGCATTCCCGATGCCAGCCGCCGCAGAAAATCCTACCCCCATGAGCTTTCCGGAGGGCAGCGCCAGCGGGTGATGATTGCCATGGCCATTGCCAACAATCCGGATCTTCTCATTGCAGACGAACCCACCACAGCCCTGGATGTGACCGTGCAGGACAAAATACTGCGCCTGCTGGAAGATCTTCGCAGGGAACGGAACATGGCCATGCTTTTTATCACCCATGATCTCGGCGTGGTGCGGCGCATGGCAGACCGCATTGCCGTCATGAAAGATGGCCGCATCCTCGAAACCGCAACCACGGAAACCCTCTTCACAAAGCCCGTCCATCCCTGGACCAAAGAGCTTATCCGGGCCACCCAACCCCCGCCCCTTCGCCCCCTTCCGGACACCCCGCCCCTCTTGCAGACACAAGAGCTTGCCGTGCGTTTTCCCATCAAAGAGGGCATCCTTCAGAGGGTCAGAGGCCATGTCCATGCGGTACGGGGGGCGGATCTTGTGATCCGTAAGGGAGAAACCCTGGGGGTGGTGGGAGAATCCGGCTCCGGCAAAACCAGCCTTGCCCATGCCCTTTTGCGTCTCATTCACACAGAAGGGCAGATTTTTCTCGAAGATAAACGCATTGACGGGCTTTCTTCCGGGGAATTTCGCAAACTGCGGCCCAGAATGCAGATGGTCTTTCAGGACCCCTTTGACAGCTTAAGCCCCAGAATGACCGTGGGCGAAATTGTGGGAGAAGGCCTTGAAGTGCATGGCAACATGGAAAGAAAAGAGAGGGAAAGGCAGATTGCCCAGAGCCTTGAAGCCGTGGGCATGGAGCCTTCCATGGCGGACCGCTACCCCCACGAGTTTTCCGGCGGACAGCGCCAGCGCATTGCCATTGCAAGGGCCCTGATCCTCAATCCCGATCTCCTCGTCCTGGATGAACCCACCTCATCGCTGGATCGCTCCGTGCAGTTTCAGGTGCTGGCCCTTCTGCGGCGTCTTCAGGAAGAGAGAGGGCTGAGCTATCTTTTCATCAGCCATGACCTTGCTGTGGTACGGGCCATCAGCCATCGCATCGCCGTGATGAAGGACGGGGATATTGTGGAAACCGGGCCTGCGGAGCAGCTCTTTACCCGGCCTGGGCATCCCTACACAAAAGAACTGCTCGCCGCTGCTCTGGCTGCGTGAAAATAAAACCTTGATGACGCCCTCACCCCAACCCTCTCCCAAGGGGAGAGGGTTGGGGTGAGGGCTGAATTCGCAAAAAATACCATGCCCCGCCCCCTTCTCCAGCCCCTGCCAATTCCCTCTCCCCCATACAAAGCAGCCCTTCCCTCCCTGCCAAAACCTCATAAAACTGAGGTCCTGAAACCGGGTGACACGAGCCTTCCATGGCCAAAAAATGGTCGGGCGGAGTATGGGCAATGACCTGCAAAAGATCTTGCCATAAGAGAGAGGCTGACTTATGAGGATGAAGTCATTTTTCAGGGAGATATTTGGCGGGAGTTCGCACGTGTTACCTGACTGACATTCCCCAAGTCTGAAAAACCCTGTACACTGCGCAGAGAATGCCCTGATGACAAAGAATTCAAAAAGGGTGAAAGCATGACACATGCAGATCCGCCAGCAGTTCCGGTTGACAGGCTCTATCAGGATATCCGGCATCTCATTGAATCCGCCAGATCCCAGATCGTTACCCAGGTGAATCAGGCGCTGGTGTTCACCTACTGGCAGATAGGCAAGACGATTACAACAGAGGTAATCAATGATGGCCGGGCACAATATGGCACCGCCGTTCTTAAGCACCTGGCTGCACGCCTGACACAGGAATATGGAACTGGATTCAGCTACTCCAGCCTGACCCGGATGGCAAAATTCTTTTCCGCTTTTCCGGAACAGGAAACAGTTGCGACACTGTCGCAACAATTGAGCTGGTCACATTTTGTCGAAATCATCAGGATTGAAGATGCCATCAAGCGGGCCTTTTACATCCGGATGGCCACCGATGGCCGCTGGTCTGTGCGTACCCTGAGAGAGCGCATGGACGGCATGCTGTTTGAACGCACGGCTATCTCCAGGCAGCCCGAAGCCCTTATTCAGCAGGAACTGGCGCAGCTGCAACAGAAACCAGAAAATGCCATCCTGATGGAGCTGGAACGCTTTCTTCTCGAACTGGGCAGCGACTTTGCCTTCATGGGCCGCCAGAAACGCATTCAGATCGGCGGCAACGACTATTACCTCGACCTCCTCTTCTACCACCGCAAACTCAAGCGGCTGGTGCTCATTGAGCTGAAACTCGGCGACTTTAAGCCTGAGTATAAAGGTCAGGTCGAGCTGTACCTCAAATGGCTGGCCAAATACGAGCAGCAAGCAGACGAACACTCCCCCATCGCCATCATCCTGTGCAGCGGAAAAGATACCGAAGTCGTTGAACTGATGGATCTGGAGCCGGACAACATTCATATCGGTGAATACTGGCTGAAACTGCCACCGAAAAAGCTACTCCAGGCCAAACTCCACAAGGCCATGGCCGAAGCCAGGGCAAGACTGGATCTGCTGCATGAAAGAGGGCGTGAGGTGTGACAGGAAAAGTAATAGGGCAAAAGCATTTGCCATGAAAGACGGGGTGTCCTATGAAAACGGAATCATTTTTCGGGTGTGCAGGAGCCATAAATTTTTGGAAAAGGTTTTCTCACGGGAGCTGAAAACGAAGGTATGGGGTTTTCGGCTTATCCTGATCCATGGCGGAGTCTCTGGCTGGAAAAACTGTTTTTAGGTGCTTCTGTTTTTATCGGATTTTTTAAAAAAATGAGGTTGTACAGATCGGCACAATAACTTTAGCTTATACATGAGAAAGAACAAATGGAAAACCAAGTGGTAGTATTAAAATCAACAGATATTAAAGATGCTGTAAAAAGATGTAATCCAAAAATCATTGCAGTTGCTTATCTAGGGTACGATTGGAAAGAATACATAAATGACCCTGATAACATAGATTATATGATAATATCCCCAACAAATAAGGATAGATCGTGTGAGGAACGAACCACGATCTCATCCGGTGTTGAACCAGCCCGTAGCGGCACAACCCCAAGCCTGACAGGGCTCTTTATAATATGAAAATAGCTTTTTGGAGAAGAG
>Ga0265295_1000405_pt1 | contig 88114 bp, 72 predicted proteins | sample Munlansysbiofilm_FD_192503 | JGI IMG/M metagenome (GOLD analysis project Ga0265295, IMG submission 192503) | Leachate microbial communities from a municipal landfill in Southern Ontario, Canada - Methane capture system biofilm | ecosystem: Engineered > Solid waste > Landfill > Unclassified ... | reverse complement strand
GGATGAATTTAAGGAGTGGGCAGAAGCCCAAATAACAGCTAGCCAGGGGAGCAAGACGGTTGCCCTAGCAAGCTAAAAACGTCAATGACCGGAGAGAATTTACAGCACATTTCGGACTTGACCTCAAGACCTCTGCCGGGCAACTGGTTCCTCTGCCGGCAGTGTTAAGTATATCCGCAGAACAAGGGTGGGCGCGAATTGCACATGTCAATGGCGTACGCACGGTCACCTTACGCGGCGATGTGGATACGGCAATTGCAAACAGCGCAAAGCTGATTGAGCAGTTCAAGCGCGAGTTTTTACCCCCATTTCTGGAACGCTACCCTGAGCTGCAGGTTACGTTTGAAGGGCAGGAAAAAAACGCCAAAACGACCCAGAAATCGATTGTGGGCGGGATTTTGGTGGGGCTTATCGGGGTTTTTATCCTGCTAAGTTTCCAGTTTCGTAATTACCGTGAACCGCTCATCGTCATGACAATTATCCCCTTTGCCCTGATCGGCGTGGTGGGCGGTCATCTCCTCATGCACATGCCGTTTACCCTTCCAAGTTTATTGGGGTTCGTTTCATTGGCCGGCATTGTCGTCAATGATTCAATTATTCTGGTGCTGTTCATAAAGAAAAAACTCGCAGAGGGGGCGGATGTGTTTACGGCGGCAACCCAGGCAAGCAGGGCGCGGTTTCGAGCGGTTTTACTGACTTCAATAACCACAATTGCGGGGATGCTCCCTTTGTTATTTGAAACCAGCCTGCAAGCCCAGATCATTCAGCCGCTGGCCATCAGCATCGCCTTTGGTTTGATGGCCACCACGGTCCTGGTGCTGTTCGTTGTTCCGGGTATCTATGTGGTTCTGGATGATTTTGGGATCAACTTTACGCAGGCCGGCACGGAGGAGGGGAACGCTGACAATATATAGTGAAAATACGATCTGCACTGCAGCCGGCTAAAGCGCGAACTATTTTGGAAAATTCAAACCTATCGGTTCAATAATATTGAACCTTCAATACGCTATGGAGGGAGAAACCATGAACTTGAAAACTATCTTGGTGGCCATTATCTGTTTAAGCGTCCCTGTGTTAGCTATGGCAGAGGTCGCTGCTGACCTGAGAAAAAATATTATACTCGATCAAAAAAGGTTGATCGTGGTAGAAAATATGTTGTTCAGTGCTGAAGAAGCAGAAAGGTTCTGGCCAGTCTATAAAGAATACCAAGAAAAGCTTTTTGAAGTTAATATGCAACGGTCAGGCTTACTCTCATACTACAAAAAAAATTACAAAACCCTGGACAATCAACAGGCACAAGAAATTATCGACAGCATGTTTGTTATTGTTGAGACGCGTGAAAATCTCCTGAAGGAGTTTGCTTTTATTCTTGAAACGAAGTCAATCCTCCCTGCCAAAAAGATTTTCCGTTATCTCCAGGTGGAGCAATACATATTTGCACGGGAGCAGAATGAAGCGATGAGAGATTTGCCGTTGCTGTATTGAAAAATTAATCGCTGCAGCAGTAAAAGCAGCCCACCGCCCCTTTGGACCAACAAGCCATTTACACGTTACCGGCCCACCTTGAAACGGGTGAATGGATGTTTGCGGTAGAGAGTTTGCTTATTCGCTTTTGTCCTTTTTGATGGCGGGGACATTTTTCACCGCCGGACCCCAGAGGATATTGCCTTCCAGATCAAAACGTGAACCATGACATGGGCAGTCAAACGTTTGATCCCAGGAGTTGTACACCAGGCCACATCCCATATGCGGACAGATGTGTTTCCCTTTCATCAGGCTGGTAAAGGTATCTTTAGCTTTTTTGGCCGCCATCGAAATAGTTTTCCCGGCGCGCCATGGAGTATACAAGTCAATCCATGGATTTTTTCTTGCAACTATCTGGTCTGTAATAATCCTTGCCGCCACCATCGCATGGGTTATGCCCCACGCATCAAATCCTGTTGCGGTGAACTGCTTTTGGGTAAGTGGAGCGGAGGCGCCGACAAAGGGAACCCGGTCAGGACTCTGCAGGTCATGGGCCGACCATCGGGCCAGAATATTATCGGCGCCAAAGCGTTTAAGCGCCGTTCGTTCAAGAACTTCATAGGGGTTGGCACCGTCGCCTAATGTTTGTTGGCCGTCAACGACAATAAGGGTATTGCCATAGTAGCGATAGGAAATGTCGTTTACCCCAATAAACATCCCCTCAAACGTCTGCTTTTTTACCGAAAAAGCCATTCCGTGGTGCAGGACGGGGCGTAGCCGCAACGCAAAAAATGTATGATCAAGGATCGGGAACAACGTAGCGTACACCACCGAATCGGCCTCAAAGAGGTCATTTTCGGTATAGACCGCGCATGAGTCTTTTTCGTCCACTTTGGTTACCCGGGCATGCTCAATTATAGTGCCGCCATGCTCAATAATTTTTGCGGCGAGCCCCAGCAAAAACTGCTGCGGATTGAATTGCGCCTGCCCGCTGAAAGTCAAAACCTTGTTCCGGCAGAAAGGCATGCTTTCAAGTGAGCTGGGAAGCCCAAGCTTTGCCGCTGCGGTATGTTCTTGCTCCAGCACCTCCATGTTCTCTTCTTCATGGGTATACACATGAGCCTTTTGCTCTTGCAGGTTGCAGGCAATATGTTCACTGTTTATTAAGTGCCGATACTCACCGACCGCCCACTCGTTGGCTTCCGCATAGAGCCTGGCTTTTTCTTTGCCAACCTGTTCAATAAGATAAGCGTAAATGCAATGATGCTGGCTGGTTATTTTCCCGGTGGTATGTCCCGAGGTGCCGCATCCGACCTCGGCCGCCTCCAGCACGATCACATCCAGCCCTTCCTGGCAGAGGCGCCAAGCTGTGGTAAGACCAGTTAGACCTGCGCCGATAACGATGACATCCGCTTTCCGTTTTGTTGCGGTAAAGCCGGGGGAACTGTTCTCTTTAAGCCATAATGATTGGGTCATCGTGCACCTCTTCAGAAGAAATTGTTGCGTTAGGAGAGAGAACGCCATTTGGCGTTATTGCTTGTTTTTCGAGGTTTTTAATCCCATCCTTACTGCAACACAATAGTAAGTATTTTCTCTGCATGGTAAGAAGATAACAGCATCTTGCCGATAATCAATCATGATAGAAAGGTGTTTTTTCTGCCTCGGTCTATAATCTTTAAGGTCTTTGTTGTGTGCAATCTCTTAGCTGGTGCCCATCAGGAACCTTGCAGATTGAAGGGGCTTGTGATGACCAGGGACATTGGTCATTTGTGGTCGCTTTTACTCAAATTCAATTCAATATATAAAAAAGGAATAGCATATGCCTGGATCTAACAAGAAGAAGGTCGCATCTGCTGAGGAGGTTGTAAACTCCAAAGAAAATCGGGTCCATCGCATCCTTGTGGGGATACTTCTGCTGCTGATGGCGGTGGAGTGGGTTGTCCTTTTACTTGATCAGCGCTGGCTTTCGACATTTCTGGTGACCCTCATTATTGTGACTCTGGTTTCACCGCTTATTTTTCGGCATAGATTGGCAGTGGAAATTCCAGCTGAATTTCATATTGCGGCCGTTGTCTTTATATTTGCGTCGTTGTATCTGGGTGAAGTTCAGAGCTTTTACCAGCGCTTTTGGTGGTGGGATATGGTCCTGCACGCATCGGCAGGCTTGCTGATGGGGATAGTGGGGTTTTTGCTGGTTTATCTTTTGAATGAAAGCAAGCGGGTGGAGCTGCATATGACCCCGGTTTTCATCTCCGTGTTTGCGGGTTTATTTGCAGTTACCATTGGAACTTTCTGGGAAATCTTTGAATTTTCCATGGATCAACTGTTTAGCACAAACATGCAAAAACCTATGCTGGGCGATCCATCGGGCCTGACCGATACTATGTGGGATATGATTGTAAACGCACTTGGCGCCTTGATCATCAGTTCTATGGGCTGGTGGTATCTGAAACGGAAACAGCTCTTTTTTGTGAGAGAGTGGATTCGAGCCTTTATCCGAAAGAATCCACGCATGTTTAAAAAGAGCTGACTCTTTTTTGAAATTTTTTACCCGCGCTGCGTTTAGTCTGCCCTGAGAACGACCAGCGTTCTGTCGTCTCTTTGGGGGGCTGAACCACAAAATTCACCCACGGCTTGAAATGTTCTGGCGGCAATTTCGGCGGCCGTATCCTCGGCTGCGTCTTGCAAGATATGCAAAACATGGCTGGAGCCAAACATCTCCCCAGCAGCATTGGTGGCTTCCCAGATTCCGTCGGTGCCAATAAATAAAATATCTCCTTGTTGCAGGGTTTCCCTATATACAGGGTTGAATTCTACAGCGTCCAAAATTCCCAGAGGAATGGTGGTGGGGGGTAATTCTTCCACTTTTTTTGTTTCGGCACGATAAAGGTAAACAGGGCCATGTCCTGCAGATAACCAGTGTAAAGAGCGGGCGGCAGGGTCGAGCCGCGCGGCGAAGAGTGTCATGAATCTGGTGTCTGCGCCATTATTGATGAGAAAGGTGTTCAGGCGCGCAAAAAGTGTTTCCAGCTCATCCTCGCCATTGGCAATGGTCGACTGCAAAATTCCTGCAACAGAAGTCATCAGCAGCGCGGCTCCAATTCCATGCCCGATTACATCCCCAACTACCAGGCACCATTTGCCGGTGGTCGTTTTGATGAAATCATAATAGTCTCCCCCTATTTCATCGCAATAGTCGAGGTGGCCATACAGATCAAAGCCTTCTATCTCTGGCGCTACCTCTGGCAGAATCAGTTGTTGAATTTCCTTGGCGGCGGCCAGAGCCTGTTTAATCTCCTGGCGCTCTTGCAGATGTGGACCAATGCGGTTGAACGCACGCCCCAATTCTTCAAATTCATCCTTGCTGCTGATAACAACCCTGGTGGTAAAATCTTCCTGTGCCAGGCGCTCTGCCGCCTGAACCAGCGCGGCAATCGGCCTTGTTACGGCTCTGGCGCGCAGCATTCCTATGATGGTCACACACAACAAAACGCCAAAGGTCAGCAAAGCAGTCTTTTTTAATGCGTCGGTAAATTGGTCTTCTACAAAGGTGGCGGCCTGATTGGCCGGTAAATTAATCTGGGTGTTGGGGATGATCAACAGTGGAAAAGGCTCGGTTTTTGACACCCCGGCATAAATCCAGGTTGATTCTCTGCTATTGAATTCAAGGTGAAAGAAACCTGCCGTTTTTTCTTCGAATGCGCGTATAAGTTTTTCTCGCGCTGAATTCAATACGCCAGCATCAAAGATCTGCTGCGGATTAATATCTTTTTCGTGCGGGGTTTTCTGGTTAAACATTTCCAGGTGAACATTAAGAGGAAGAGTGTGCCCAGGGGGGTCTGCAGCTATGCTCACGACAAATAATCTGCCATATTCGTCCCAGGGGTGCGGGAGCTGCCAGCCTGTAAAAAACTGCTGCTGATCAAAGTTTATTGCCGTGATACCAGCAAACGTTCCATCTGGAAAATGGACAGGGCTGCACACGGTAATCTGCAGCTGCGCGTTGTCTACTTTAAGTTGCCAGTGGATGCGCTGCAGCTTGTGGTTGTTCTCCAGCTCGATCCTCTGCGCTGGCGTGAGTGCCTTTGGCGGATAAACAGACTCCAGCCCTGAGCTCAAATAGGTTGCATGCCAGATAAAATATTCCGGATTTGCCTGTTGGATAGAACGGTAGGATGGCGTCAGTTCAGAAGCTGTGAGGATGTCTTTTTGGGCCAGAATATGCTCAATTTCGCGTGTTTGCGTACTGAGCGCCTGCAGGATAAAAGCACGATCTCGGTGTAACAGCAGCGCTTGATAGTGAACCAGAGCCTGTAACTGCGCAACGGTGTGCTCCTGCAGGGTGTCTCTGGTTTCGGTGGCTAATCTGGTGCTTATTTTGCGCAACGTGGCCTGATACAGCGCTCCGTTGAGGAGCAGTGGAACCAGACTTACCGCCAAGAGCAGGAGCAGGAGTTTGTAGCGAAAACGCATATGCATCTTTTTACCCGTTTGATGGTTTCTTTCAGCAGGTTCCTCTCCGCCAGTTTTTCAGCCTGGGGGCTATCCTTTTTTCAGGGCAAAGCGTTCGGTCAATTCGGATAGATGCTTACTGTGGGTGAGAATAAGTGCTTCATCATTTTCTTGCAGGTTGGTGTCTGAATCGGGGATAAGAAATTGGTTGTCGCGATAAATTCCGATTATCCGTGCCTCTTTGGGGAGATCGAAGGTGTCGATTTTCCCCTTGTTGTCGGCGGTGATCTGCACCGTGAGGAAGCGTGCTTCGTACTTGATGATCGAGGAGAGTTCGAGGATATCAACCCCGGAGACAGTATCGGCCAGGTAGCGGCTGATGGTTTTTGATGGGGTGACGGTGTGTTCGAGGTGCAACTCGCGGCAGATATTGAGATAGTCCAGGTCATGGATCTGCACCACGACATATCCATACCCAAGGGAGCGCCCGACCAGAGCGGCGATGATATTATACTGGTCATTTTCTGTCAGACAGAACAGGTAGTCGGCGTGTTCGGGTCCGGCATCCTGGAGGATGTTGGGGCGGCTGCCATCCCCGTGCAGAAAGCTGCAGTCAAGGGTGTCGCTGAGGGCTTCGATCCGCCCCTTGTCCTCTTCGATAATCACCACTTCATGGCCGCGGCTGATCAGGAGGGAGGCGGTTTCCACCGTGAGGTCTCCGGCGCCAACAAACACAATTCTCATCAGATATCTCGCTTTCTACCGAACCAGGTGCGGGGATAAAAGAAAACCAGCCAGGCGACACATTCGAGACGACCGAGAAACATATCCACACATAATACACTTTTAAGCACAAGGGGCAACTGTTGCGCGGCAATGCCGGTAGACAGGCCCACGGTAGCACTGGCGGAGACTACTTCAAACAGAGCATCCAGCGGCGTATATCCATAGGCGACGAATGGCAGCCACGACAGTACGATGACCCCTACAAATAGCAGTATGAGCATGAGCGCGTCTCTGGCCTCGCCAGGCTCAATGACCCGTTTGCCGAGTTTTTGTCGGATAACGGTATTGGGTGGCACGCATGTGGTGCGCACAAAGTGGCGAATCAGGCCGATGAACACTAACAGACGCAGGAGCTTAAAGCCCCCGGCGGTGGAGCCGACACCCCCGCCAATACACATGGACAGGATCAAGAGTAATTTGGATACATTATCCAGGCTGGCGGAATCGAGACTGGAAAATCCGGCGGTGGTCTGCGCCGAACACACCATAAGTGAAGCATGGTGCAAGGCTGCACTCCATGTGTAGCCGTGACTCCATAGCGTAAGGCTCATCAGGGCGGTAAAGCTAAATACGAGCAGGAACAACAGGCGTATTTCGAGGTTGTCCAGCAGGGGGCGCAGGCCACCGCGCCATGCCTGGTGATATAGCACCAGCGGGAGCGCTCCAGCCAGGGTGGTGAGGGTGGCAACCCAGGCCAGCCGCACGTGGGGCAGATCGGCAAAGCTGCCGGAGGTTGGGGCAAAGCCACCGGTAGAGACGGCAGACAGGATGTAGGGCACCGCGTCGCGCAGAGAACCGCCGAGCAGCAGCCAAAAGATAATCCCCGCCAGGGTAACCGCACTGTAGACCCTCAACACCCGCCGGGCATGAGCACGGGTGCCGCCGACCAGATCATCCGGTACGTCAAGGCTGGCCAGCCGCAGAGCTGACATGCCGGGGCGGATAACCAGCGCCAGTGAAAACACCACGATGCCCAAACCGCCATACCACTGCATCCATGCACGGGAAAAGCTGAAAATCAGCGGTTGACCTTCCAGGCCGGGCAGGGTGCTGAGCCCGGTGGTGGTGACCGCTGAGATGGTTTCAAACAGCGCATCCATGAACGGTATTCCGGCGACCACCAGCGGAATGGTCATAATGAACGGTACCACCAGAAACACCAGTGCCACCAGCACCATGGCTTCATTCCTCTGGATGCGGGTGCCAACCCGGATACGTCGCAGTCCCAGCCAGGTCAGCACCAGAGCGATAATGATCAGCAGGTAGCTCAGAGATACCTGCCATGAAGCTGAAAACAGCGCGACTGCCAGCGTAACAAGATTCAACCCGGCGATAATAAGGCAGAACTGGCCAAAGTAGTGGCCGATAAGACGTGGGCGTACCGCAAAAAACATTTCACTGCCGGGCGGGGTCATGGAAGCTCCTGAAACGGGGGTTGTGATCGAAACCACAAAATGTTGTCAAGTTGAATCTGTTGCGCGCACTGGAATACAGGCTCGTTGCAAACAAATCGAAGTCAGATCGCTTTAACATAGGTTTAGCACCAAGCGTGGTAGTCAGCCCGTCGTTAGCAAGAAAGCTGTTGCGCATAAGATAAGGTGCCCAGAATTGACGGCCGAATCAAGTGTTTAATTAAGCAATGATTGATTGTATCCCCCGCCCGTGGTCTCCAGCAGGTGGCGATTGAAAAAGCCTGTCAGAGGCCATATATTTTTGGCAGCACCACAGACAGAGTGCCCCAGAGAATTAATACCAGGGGAATCCCAATCCGCAAAAAGTCATTAAATGTGTATTCCCCGGCATTCATAATCAACAGGTTGGTTTTGTAGGCCATCGGCGTGGCAAAGCTCATATTGGCACCGAACAGCACTGCAAGCACAAAGGGTTCTGCAGGTTGCCCCATCTGGTAGGCGATTGAGACCGCAATCGGGGTTCCGATGACGGCGGTGGCGTTGTTGGAGACGACGTTGGTGAATACGGCCATCAGCAGCATCAGGCCACTGAGCATGAACCGTGGAGAAGCATCACCGGCAAGGTGGAGAAACAGCTGCGCCAGATAATCGGCCCCTCCTGTTTTCAGCAATGCCGAACCGAGGGCCAGGCTGGCGGTGACGATCAATACGACCTGGGCGCTCAAGGCATTGGTGGCGTCACGCCAGCTCAGGCATCCGGTGGCGATCATAAGGAGAGCGCCGCAGACCGCACTGATAGCTATCGGCAGTAGACCCGTAGCGGCAGTAAGAATAATCAGCAGCATGATACCCAGCGCCAGCGGCGCCTTTTTTGTGTAGGGGAGATCCGTGGTGGCATCGAGCACCAGGAAGCCCTGTTCTTTTTTAAGCTCTGCTATTTTGGTGCGCGCCCCCTGCACTAAAAAAATATCCCCGGCCTGGAGCCGGAGTTCGCTACTTTGACTGATCCCTTTCAGTAACGACTTCCCCGCTCGGTGGATGGCTAGAATGATGATGCCGTAGCGCTCCGCCATCCGAAGACCTTTGAGGGTTCGCCCCTGCAGGGGCGAACCTTGAATGACGGCAATCTGCGCCACCTGTTGATCTTCGGCCATAAGAGGGTGATCCACATCAACCGGTCGTCCCAACGATTCATCTGCATATAGAACCCCCTCCAGCACCTGCTCGAACTCCTTCAGCCGCGCGGGAGTATCGCGGATAATCAGCTGGTCACCGGCCTTGAGCACAACACTCGGGAGGGGCAGGGTGAAATTGTCGGGACCGCGCCTTATACTGCGGATTTTGATGGCACCATCCACCTTCTTCAGCACCTCAGCCAACGTCTTTCCGACACTACCGCTCTCTTCCATTAGCGCCAGATGGGCGGAAAAGACCCTTGGAGCGGTGTCGGCCAGCGCCAGTTTCCTCTCCGGAATAATGCGCGGAACGACAAGCCAGAGGTAAACAATCCCGACCCCGGCGGCAATGGCTGCTGGAAGCAGAAAATCAAACATCTCCATGCGGCGCAATCCCATGTCGGCAGCAACTGAAACCACCAGCAGGTTTGTCGAGGTTCCAATGGTGGTGCAGGTTCCCCCCAGCAGGGTTGCAAAGCCCATTGGCATCAGCATGCCGGCAGACTTGATTCCGGTGCGGACAGAGACACTGATGAGGATTGGCAGCATCAACACAACCACCGGAACATTATTGATAAAGGCGCTGATAAAAGCGCCGCTGAGCAGAGTGGCCAGCAGGGAAACACTTGGGCTGCTCTTCCATAACCGCGCCAGCCCTCGACCAACAGGTTCCAGTCCGCCAGTTCGCACGATGCCCTGGCCTGCGATCATCAGCGCACAGACCGCAACCAATGCTTCATGGCCAAATCCCTGAAAAAAATCGACCGCACGTAAAATCTTGCCATCCACCTGAAACGGAAACAGCTCAAACCCAAGGGCAAGAGAAGCCAGGATCAAAAGGCTCGATGTTTCCAGGGGGAGCTTTTCTCTGGTGAAAAGCAACAGCGCCAGCAGCGCCAGAGCAAGGACCGCCAGGGCATGAGGATTAGGGGGAAGGGGGAAGTCGGCCATCAAGGGCTCCATTGAGTTCAGGCGGAATAAAAGAGGGTGGGATAAGCGCCAAGGTAACAATTTTGCCCAGAATGTTTTGTGTGGGGCGTTACGTTCAATTCTGGCACGAAGCTAACGAATTGCAAATCGATAAGCTTATCCTTCAGAGGATGCCACCAGTTTTCTTGAGCGTTGATTACCGCTCGATCCCGCGCAGAGCATAAGAGCCAATAAGAAAATGGCGCCCCCTCACCAAGAGTTAAATTCCAACTAGAAAAGATAGGTATGAGACCAAAGATGAATGCGCTGACCCAAAGCCGCAATAATGGAGAGGATAAAAACAATGTAGGATAATCACAGGCTGTTTAATGCACCATTAAACAGAGCCTCCGGGAAATATCCGCAGAGGCTCTGTTATTTACAGGTCGTAATTAGGCTGTTGGGGACTTGAGCGGATCAGCAGTCGAAGTACAGAGAGAATTCTTCGGGGCAGGGGCGCATGCGTACCGGGTCAACTTCTGCCTCTTTTTTATAGTTGATCCACATGTCGATCACATCTTCGGTGAAAACATCCCCTTTGAGGAGGAATTCGTGGTCGTCATTCAGGCAGTTGAGGGCTTCATTGAGGGTGCCGGCAACGGAAGGAATTTCTCTGAGTTTTTCCGGCGACAGGCCGTAGATATCTTTGTCCAGCGGCTGGCCTGGATCGATCTTGTTTTCGATGCCGTCGAGGCCGGCCATCAACATGGCGGCAAATGCCAAGTACCCGTTAGCAGAGGGGTCCGGGGTTCTGTATTCAATGCGCTTGGCTTTATCGTTGTTCGTTATCGGAATCCGCAAAGAAGCAGAGCGGTTGCTGTTGGAGTAGGCCAGGTTTATTGGAGCCTCATATCCCGGCACCAGGCGTTTGTAGGAGTTGGTGCTTGGATTGGTGAAGGCACAGAGCGCCTTGGCGTGTTTGATGATACCCCCCATATAGTACATAGCCATCTTGGAAAGGCCGCCGTAGCCGTCGCCTGCAAACAGGTTTTTGCCTTCCTTCCACAGGGATTGGTGGCAGTGCATGCCTGAACCGCTGTCGTTGTACAGAGGTTTGGGCATGAAGGTTGCGGTTTTACCATGGGCAAAGGCTACATTTTTGACGATATGTTTGAACCACTGCAGATGGTCACCCATCTGCAGCAGGGAATCAAAGCGCATATTGATTTCGCACTGTCCGCCGGTGGCCGCCTCATGGTGGACACATTCGATTTGCAGGCCGATATTCTGCAGAACGATCACCATTTCATTGCGCAAATCCAGCAGCGAATCGATCGGCGCGCAGGGAGAATATCCTTCCTTGTGGCGGGGCTTATAGCCCAGGTTCGGATGCTCCTGGCGCCCGGTATTCCAGATCCCTTCTATGGAATCGACAGCGTAGAACGACTGATGTGATTCAGAGGCATAGCGTACATCGTCAAAGATAAAGCATTCCGGTTCCGGGCCAAAGTATGCGGTATCGGCGATGCCGGTAGATTTCAGGTAAGCTTCGGCTTTCTGGGCGATATATCGTGGGTCACGAGTGTAGCCTTCGCGCGTGATGGGATCGGTAATATTGCAGATCATGCTTAAGGTTGGGCGCTTGATAAAAGGATCAATTCTGGCCGTGGTCGGGTCCGGGATAATCAACATGTCTGACTTATGGATGGGTTGCCAGCCGCGGAGACAAGAGCCGTCGAATCCGAGCCCCTCTTCGAAGATGTCTTCGTTGAATTCACTGATTGGAGTGGAGAAGTGTTGCCACCTGCCGATAAAGTCCAAAAACTTATAATCGACAAACTCACAGTTGTTTTCTTTCGCGAAATCGAGTACTTCCTTGATTCCCATTCTATATGGTTCCTTTGTTGGGTTGAGTGTGAACATGTATCTGGGGGAGCAGGGCTGTAACGCTATAGTGCTTTATCCCCACGTTCACCGGTGCGGATGCGTAAAACATCTTCAACCGAAGTTACAAAAATTTTCCCGTCGCCAATTCTTTCGGTCTTGGCTGTTGCGGCAATCTGATCCACAACTTGGGTGGCCATATCGTCCGAGACGATTATCTCCAGTTTTATTTTAGGGATAAAATCGACGACATATTCAGCCCCCCGATATAATTCGGTGTGACCTTTCTGCCGCCCGAACCCTTTCACTTCGCTGACGGTCAGCCCCTGAATCCCGATTTCGCTCAGAGCTTCTTTGACCTCGTCAAGTTTGAAAGGCTTTATGATCGCTTCAACTTTTTTCATGGATTTACCTCCTGTGGGTGGCGTCGTGATGTTTTAATGTATATGTAAATAAGTTGATCAATGTGGGTGAAAGGCATTTATCCGGCCATTTGTTGCAACGCCAACCTAGGTTGAAAAGATCCAAGCCTCGTGTAAATGACCAGCCAAGGCAAAAGTTATTATAACCCCGATATTTCCCCTGCTCAAGGAAGGTTTTATGCCGAAGCGATGTTTTATGCGCTCAAATACCATAGGTACCAACTTACGCACTATATAAAAAAACAGACCACAGCATCAAAAGGCGGGTCTGTTTAATTCTAGCATAGATGACGTTCAGGCGCAGTTGGCATTAAATCAGGCCGAAGGCCACCATGGCTTTGGCAACCCTGGTAAAGCCAGCGATGTTGGCACCGCGTACGTAGTTGTTGGGGGTGCCGTATTGTTCCGCTGTTTCATAGCACACTTTATGGATTCTGCGCATGATCTGTTGCAGGCGCTGTTCGGTATAGTCAAAATCCCATGAGTCACGGCACGCGTTCTGTTGCATTTCAAGCGCGCTGGTGGCGACGCCGCCAGCGTTGGCGGCTTTGCCGGGTCCATAGGCGATGCCAGCATCAAGAAATACGCGGACACCTTCAGGGGTGGTAGGCATGTTTGCCCCTTCTCCAACCGCTATGCACCCATTTTTGATCAACATGGTAGCATCTTTACCGTTGATTTCGTTCTGGGTGGCGCATGGGATGGCAACATCGCAGGGGATCTCCCAGATGTTGCCTTTGGCGACGTATTTGGCTTCAGGATAGTGGGTAGCGTAGTCTTTGATGCGGCGGCGCTCTACCTCTTTGATGCGCTGCACCAGTTTGACGTCGATCCCCTGTTCATGGTAGACGAAGCCACCGGAGTCAGAACAGGCGACAACCTTGCCACCGAGCTGATGGATTTTTTCAATGGTATAGATTGCCACGTTCCCGCTGCCGGAAACCACGCATTTCTTTCCATCGAGAGAATTGTTTCGCACCTTGAGCATCTCTTCTACGAAGAAGGCGGCGCCATAACCGGTAGCTTCTGTGCGCACCAGGGAGCCGCCCCAGTCAAGCCCCTTGCCGGTAAGTACGCCTGCCTCCCAGCGGTTGGTGATGCGTTTGTATTGGCCGAACATATAGCCGATTTCGCGCCCGCCTACGCCGATATCACCGGCCGGAACGTCGGTGTGCTCACCAATATGGCGATAGAGTTCTGTTATAAAGCTCTGGCAAAAACGCATCACTTCATTGTCCGACTTGCCTTTAGGGTCAAAGTCGGAGCCCCCCTTGGCGCCGCCGATGGGCAGGCCGGTGAGGGCGTTTTTGAAGATCTGCTCAAAGCCGAGAAACTTTATAATGCCAAGATAGACCGTAGGGTGGAAGCGCAGCCCTCCCTTATAGGGGCCAAGGGCGCTGTTGAACTCCACCCGGAAACCACGATTGATCTGCACGTTGTTCTGATCGTCCATCCAAGGTACGCGAAAGATGATCTGGCGTTCAGGTTCGCAGATGCGCTCAATGATGCGATGATCGGCAAATTCGGGATGTTTTACCAATACAGGCCCTAGAGATTCGAGAACTTCCAGCACAGCCTGGTGAAATTCAGTTTCACCGGGATTACGGTTCAGTACTTCCCGATAGGTTGGCTTTATTTTTTCATCAAGTGTTATGTTCATAACGCTGCTCCGGGGAAATTAAGTTTTTATTCAGTGCACATAAATATCCACCGCATAGATATATTCAAAGATAATGCCAATATCATTTCAGCAAGGAATTTTGGCCAATTTCATGCGCAAAATGTATTGTGAAGGGGAAAAACAACCTTCTTTTTTAAAACTTGATTAGTTTAAATAAATGCAGAGTGTGTTTTTGTGTTACACAGTGTGTAGGTGCCCCAGGTTGGGCTGGGCGCTACACCGGAAACAGATACCGAAAAACAGATACAAAAGGGATGAAGCTGTTGCTGATATTGTAGAGGGATTGTTTCCCCGGGGCGAGCCAGTGCAGGTACGCCAACCGGGGAAACGCAGGTCCGATATCTGAGCTGTATGCTATTCCTGGGCGCTGTTCAGGAGTTGGAAATATTCACTGTTGGTGGACAGGATAACCCGGTTATTTTCCCCGAAGGTTTTCTGATACGCCTCCAGAGTGCGGACGAAGCGGTAAAACTCCGGATCCTGGTTGTATGCTTCGGCGTAGATTGCCGCAGCTTTTGCGTCTCCTTCACCCTTGATCTGTACTGCTTTTTGATACGCTTCAGATTCGATTGATTTCAGCTCCTTGAGCATCTGCCCGAGAATGTCGGCTTTTTCCCCTTCACCTTCGGAGCGGTATTCAGCCGCAACTTTTTTCCGCTCAGAGATCATCCGCTCGAATACGCTTTGGCGCACCTGATCTACATAGTTGATCCGCTTTATTTTAACATCAATCAGCTCTATGCCATATTCCGGGGTGCTCAGGCGTGCTTTTTCCAGCACGAAATCCATGATTTTATTTCGGCCGATAGTCGCTACTTCGCCGGTATCTTGCTCAAATCTTTGCTCGGTAATACTCAGGTTGCCTTCATAATCGATGCTGCGCACCACATCCACCAGGCGATGGGCTGAAATCTGGTCACGCACTACGGAGTTTATAATATCATTGAGGCGATTCCGCGCATTTTGTTCTGTGGCTACAGTGGTGAAGAATACCAGAGGTTTGCGTATGCGCCAGCGTGCGGTAGTGTCTACCCAGATATATTTTTTGTCGCTGGTAGGTATCTGATTGGGGTCAGCATCCCAGTTGAGGATTCGGTTTGAGAAGGTGTGGACCTTTTGCACAAACGGAATCTTGAAGTGAATGCCAGCATAACGTACACCACCCACAGGTTTACCGAATTGGGTCACAATGGCCTGTTGCGCTTCGTTAATAATAAAGAAGGAGTTCAGTGCAAGCGCCAACAATATAATTATAGGAATGATCAGTTTTTTCATCGGCTGCCTCCGTTGGTAATTGCTTTGTTACCCAGAGGTAACAGGGGCATAATTCCAGCTCCATCCTTATCGATCAAATAGAGTTCTTTTATTTCTGGCAGGATTTGTTCCATCCGTTCCAGATACAGACGTTTCCGGGTGACATCGGGAGATTTTTTGTATTCTGCCAAAAGCGCCTTGAAGCGCATGGCTTCACCTTCGGCCATATTGATGCGCTCCAGAGCATACCCCTGTGCTTCCAGAATTTTACTCCGAGCCACACCGCGCGCCTTGGGGACTTCACGGTTATATTGCTCCCGGGCCTGAAAAATGAGGCTTTCGCGCTGTTGTTCAGCTTCGTTGACTTCGTTGAATGCGCTCCGCACCTCCTTCGGCGGATTGACATCCTGAAACTTCACCGTGATCACGCGGATGCCGATATCGTATTCGTCAAAGGTGTCCTGCAGTCCTTGTTGCACTTCGATGGCCAGGCGTTCGCGTTCAGTGGTCAAAACATCGGTTACATTGGAGTTGCCGATAACGATGCGCAGAATAGCCTCGGACAGATCGCGAATGGTCGCCTTTGGATCAGCGATATTGAACAGATATTTAACCGGATCTATGATCTGGTATTGAACGATCCACTCCAGGTCGGTGACATTGAGGTCCCCAGTCAGGATCAGGGATTCATCGGTGTAATCTCGACTGCCATAAGTTGAACGGGTATCGGCACGAAAGCCAAACTCTTCATTCAGTACCCGTCCGGTTTTAACCAATAGCACCCTATCGATTCCAAAGGGTATTTTCAGGTGCAGGCCGGGAGGGGCAGTGCCGACGTTCACCCCCAGGCGCAGCAGAACTCCGGTTTCTTCGGTATCGACCTTGTAAAACGCGCTTTGAGCTCCGAACAGGACTACCAGCGCGACGATAATGCCTAATACTAGTTTTTTGGGGGGGCCACCACTGGATTTTATTTTTTTGATGAGCGCTTCCAGGGCCTTTTCTAGTGGGTCCTGGCGCGGCTGCCATGGATTTTGTGACATGTTTTTCTCCTCTATGTACAGGTTAGTCGGTGTCTTAATGCAGATGTTTCTATAAGAGTAACTGCGAACGGGTTTCCGGTATCGACGCTTATCCTACTTCATTGTAAATCCGTTCACGAAAATCAGCGCCAAGTTCGGCGGCAATAGCGGCGCAGGCGTCAATATCGACGCCGGGGACGGTGACGGCGGAGGCTGTCACCTGTGGAATGATTTTTACTGCCTCACGGATAAAATCCTTTACCCCCGCAAAGCCTTCGGCACCGAAGGTCGAACGGCACAGAAGCTGGTACTCCTGCGCACTTGAAGCATTCAGGGAGATAGAGATTGAATCCACCAGCCCTTTTAGCTCAGGAACAATATTACGCCCGTGCACCAGGTTTGCCTGACCGTCGGTGTTGATGCGTACCTGGACCTGATGTTGTTTGAGCCAGCGCGCCACTTCAATTACCGTGTCAAGACGCAACAGTGGTTCGCCGTAACCGCAGAATACCACCTCTTCATATTCACGCGGATCACCGATGGCATTGATGATCTCCTGCGCGTTCGGCTCATGCTCCAGCTTCAACTGGTGCCCCTTCACCTTGAAATCGTGAAATTTGGTGCAGAAGGTGCAGCTGTTGGTGCAGCGATTGGTGATGTTCAGGTACAAAGAGTTGCGAATGCGGTAGGCTATTTTTACCGCCTGATCCACTTGACCGACACCAAAGAGTTCATAGGCGTTAAGGCTGGTTATGCGGGCTATATCATGCAGAGTGAGGCCGCGCAGTTCTGCAATTTTAGCCGCAGTTTCGACCGTATACGCAGGTTCATTGCGTTTGCCTCGCATCGATTGCGGTGTCAGGTAAGGGCAGTCTGTTTCCACCAGAATGCGTTCAAGAGGGATATTGCGCACCACATCGCGCAGCTCTTCACTTTTAGGATAGGTGATATTGCCGGCAAACGAGAGGTAAAAGCCCATATCGAGACAGGCCTGGGCCACCTGCAGGTCACCACTGAAGCAGTGTAGCACCCCACCACATTCATGTGCTCCTTCGGACCGCATGATCTCCAGCACGTCGGCGTGGGCAGCGCGGGCGTGAACTATCACCGGTTTGCCGCATTGCCGGGCCAGTTGAATCTGCTGGCGAAAGGCCTGTTGCTGTAGTTCGTGGGGCGAACGGTTGCGGAAATAGTCCAGGCCTGTTTCGCCGATGGCTACCACTTTTTCATCGCCGGCGAGCTCGTGCAGTTGTTCCAGGGTCTGCGGGGTGAGGGTGTGCGCCTCGTGGGGATGTACCCCGACGCTGGCGTATATTTGGGGTGAACGCTGCGCATAACTCCGGGCCAGGGCCACACTTGCCTGCGAACTCTCCAGATCGCAGGCAACGGTAATGATGGTGTGCACTCCAGCTGCAGTCGCGCGCTCAAGCACTGCGTCAAGGTCAGTGGTGAACCTGGGTCCATCCAGGTGTGCGTGGGTGTCGACCAGGGCCGGTCGTGTAGTATGTATATCCAAACGTTACTCCGTGGGTCTGGCATGGGGCTGATACAAAACCGGGCGCAAAGCGCGCCCGGGGAAAGCTTATTCCTGCTCTATCCGCGGAAACAGAGGCGGCGCTTTTCTGATATGGCTGCCAGGTTTTAATTGCCCCCATTCACCTGAGTTTTTCAGCTTTTCTGCTGCGCTCAAACCCAGGATCTCTTTTATTTTATCGCCGGTGGCGGGCATGAACGGTTCGATGTTCAAACCTACCAGGCGGATAACTTCGATGAGATTGTACATCACCGTCCCCAGACGCTCGCGTTGACTCTCATCTTTAGCCAGCGCCCATGGGGCATTGGTGTCAATGTAGCGGTTTGCGGCGCTGATGATCTCCCAGATGCTTATCAGAGCCTTGTTGAATGCCAGCGCATTCATGTGCTGTTCCACCGCTTCCATTTTTTCGCGACACAACTCTATCAGGGCCGCATCAGCTTCGGTGCCTCTGTGCGGCGCAGGTAGAACAGAATCAAAATACTTGCTCACCATCGCAGTCGATCGGCTCACCAGATTTCCTAAGTCGTTTGCCAGATCTGAGTTAATCCGGTTGATCAACGAGGAATGGGAAAAGTCGCCATCGAGCCCGAATGGAACCTCGCGCAGGAGAAAATACCGGATGGCATCAACTCCATATTTTTCCACCAGCATGTTGGGTTCCACCACGTTCTGCAGGCTTTTGCTCATTTTTTTACCTTCAACGGTCCACCAGCCATGGGCAAACACCTTTTTGGGCAGAGGCAACCCAGCGGCAAGGAGGAACGTCGGCCAGTAAACGGCGTGGAAACGAAGAATGTCCTTGCCTATGACATGGACATCAGCGGGCCAGAATTTGGCCAGGTTACCTTTTTCATCGTCAGGATATCCAAGCGCGGTGATGTAGTTGCTCAGGGCGTCGAACCAAACATACAGCACGTGTTTTTCATCATCGGGGACTTTTATCCCCCAGGAAAAACTGGTTCTGGAAATGGACAGGTCGCGTAAGCCCTCACGCACGAAGCTGAGTACTTCATTCCGGCGCGAACGCGGTTGAATAAAGTCTGGATTGGCTTCGATGTGGTTGAGAAGTTGGGTCTGATATTTGCTCATGCGGAAAAAATAGGATTCTTCCTGCAGTTTTTCGGTCGGACGCCCACAATCCGGGCAACAGCCGTCAATCAAATTTGTTTCAGTCCAGAATGTTTCGCACGGGGTACAGTACCAGTCTTCGTAGGTGCCCAGGAAGACATCCCCCTGCTCTTTAAGCTGGAGGAACATCTTTTGCACCCCTCTTTGATGGCGCTGTTGTGTAGTGCGGATAAAATCAGTGTTTTCTACGTTGAGTTTTTCCCAAAGCGCTTGAAAGCGGGGCATAACGCGGTCAGCCAGTTCCAGCGGAGTTTCCCCATTTGCCAAGGCCGCTTTTTCAACTTTTTGCCCGTGTTCATCAGTGCCGGTGAGGAAAAATACGTCATAGCCACACGCGCGCTTGTAGCGCGCCAGCGCATCGCAGGCCAGAGTAGTGTAGGCGTGGCCGATGTGCGGCACATCGTTGACGTAGTATATAGGGGTAGTGATATAAAATGAATTTTCCATGCGAGCTCCTGCTATTCTTGTGGCTTTGGTTTTGGCCGACGTTTGTTGCGGCGCCGCGGGGGTCTTTTTTTCAGCTCTTGCTCGGTGCTGCCGGGGCTGACAGATGTTTCAACTATGCCACGCGTGGAGCTGCTTTTGTTACCCTTGCTTCCCGTATCCGCCAGGGTGGGACTTTTGTCAGTCGGTTTAGTTGTCTGGCGCTGCTTCGGCCGTCTGCGTCTGGAATCTGGTTTTGCTTTTTTCCCTTCCGGACGCGCTGGCTCACGTGCGCCACCACCTTTTTTCGTTTCTGCATCACTTCCACGCCCTTTGGTCGGGGAGGTTCCGGTGCGCTTGGTGCCGGGGCCACCTCTGTCGCTGGTGTGGGCGTCGGTGGGGCCGGGTGCAGATTCACCCGAAATATCTGCAGTCTGAGGTTTAACCGCGTTGCCGTGCTTGATGTTACCCCGGTCTTTGTTCAACTGCGCAACCGGGACTTCAATATTTTTTCCATCAATGCGCAGGGTCACGCTCTGCCCCAGAATGTTAACTGCGGTGACTGTGGTTTCCTGTCCTTCATATTGAACTTTGCGTCCCGGTTTAGGGAGCTTTTTTGCCATGCAGCAGTAGGTGTCGTATTCATAGCCTAAGCAACATAGCAGGCGTCCGCACTGACCGGAAATTTTGCTGGGATTCAGCGCCAGACCTTGCTGTTTGGCCATTTTGACCGAAACAGGTTGAAATTCGGTGATGAAGGTGGAGCAACACAGCTCGCGGCCGCAGATACCTAACCCTCCCAGGAGTTTAGCTTCGTCGCGTACTCCAATCTGACGCATCTCTATGCGGGTATGGAAATGGTGCGCCAGATCTTTTACAAGTTCACGAAAATCGATGCGGTTTTCGGCGGTAAAGTGAAACAGAATCTTTGACCCGTCGAACATGTAGTCGGCCTTGACCAGGTTCATGGGCAGATTGCGTTTCTTTATCCGTTCCACGCAAAAGTCGAACGCTTCAGCCTCCTTTGCGCGGCTGATTCGCGTCATGTTGATGTCAGCTTCTGTTGCCAGGCGTAAAACTTTTTTCAGTTCCAGCTGCCGTTTTCCTATGTCGATAATGCTGCGCGGAGCGCGAACCACCGTGCCAAGAGCGCGGCCACGGCTGGTTTCAACAACAACCTGATCCTGTTTCTTCAGCGCATAGCCGTTGGTGTCAAAATCATATTGCTTGCCGGCATTACGAAATTTGACCGTGACAACTTCAGTCTGCTTTTCGGCCGCTGGTTGTTTTTCCGGGGTGGTGGGCTTTGTTTCTTGCTGGCGCTCAGGAAGTTCAGCGGAATCGTTATTCTGTTTATTCTGCATATATTTAGAATACTTATGATGAATGCGTGCGATCAATATTTATAGAAAATGTTGGATTGGAGCTGCATTTTCTGCTACAGCACATAGGTAGCACAAGTGGCTTGTGCGGTCGTGCGTGCCCAAGAGAATTTTTGTATGGTAACGTATTCGTCAACGACAGGCAACGTTATGTTAGGGCTGTGCCCCTTTCTTGCCCCATTCTTGCTTGGGTACCGACGCTGAAAACCAGACGGGACAGGAGCCATTCCATGGCCAGCAGCGGGTTTACGTTGTGCTGCAGATAGGCGCGACAGCGTAGGATGCTTTCGAGCATGGCTAAAGCTGAGGAGGGGGTGTGCCTGCGCGCCAGGTGCTGCAGATTCTGTTCCAGATCGATGTTGACCAGCAGGGCGCTGGAGCCGCGCGCGGTTATTATGAACAGGTCGCGATAGCAGCTGATCAGAATGTCTGTAACTGCTTCGGCGTATTCCCGGTCGGGCCCCAGCTCTGTGGCGAGGTCAAGCATGGGGAGGATGGATCCCGGTTGCAGGCGGCTTATGCGGGTGAAAACGTCGCGGCGGGTATTCAGGTAGAAATTACGATCCGAGCCAAAGGCGTTGTTCAGGCTGCCCTGCGCCAACGCGGCGAGGATGTTCCGTTCGGTTTCGTCGGCAACCTGGCTTTGCAGCACCTTGTCAATATCGGCTTGGCGCAGGCGTGAGAACGGTAAATGCTGGCACCTCGACTTCACGGTAGGGAGCAGCGCCTGTGGCTGCGAGCTCAGAAGGATGATGATGGTGCCATGGGGCGGTTCTTCCAGGGTTTTCAGCAGCGCATTTGCCGCACCGGGGTGCATCCGCTCGGCGGCATCGATGAGCACAAAGTGCCGTGCCGACTCTAAGGGGCGATAGGCGAGCTTTCTTTGTAAGGCACGGACTTGTTCAATTTTTATAAACTGGCCATCAGGGTCAAGGGTATGCAGATCCGGGTGGTTGTTGTGATCGATACGCCGACAAGCGCCGCACTTCCCACAGCCACTACCTGCATCACAGAACAGCAGCCGCGCCAGCGCTAGCGCCATAAGCCGTTTGCCGATCCCGTCAAAGCCGCTGAACAGGTAGGCATGGGCGAGTTTGTCGCTTGAAAAGGCGTGCTGTAACAGCTTTTTCTGGCGTTCGTGCCCTACGATGGTGGCAAAGGTGTCTGGAGTGGGCATGAAGTCTGGGCCTATTGCTTCCATGTTGCGATGTAGGGCTCAACCACAGCGGCAATCCGCTGTGCGACCTGTGCAGGGGTGCCGCTGGCATCAATACGCTTTATCCGCTGCGGATTCTGGAGCTGGAGCTCTGTATAGCCACGCTGTACCCGCAGATGGAATCTGAGAGATTCTTGCTCGAAGCGTGCTTCGGCATCAAGATCCTCGGTGTGGTTACGCGCCAATGCGCGCTTCAGGCCGATTTCAGCGGGAAGGTCGAGCCACAGAGTCAGTTCCGGTTCAACCTCTCCACATGCCAGGAGCGCAAGTTTTTCTATGGTGGTGCGTTCCAGCCCTCTGCCGTAACCCTGGTATGCCATGGTAGCGTCGGTAAAGCGATCACATATAACCGCTTTGCCGGCATTGAGGGCAGGGCGTATAACCTGTTCTACATGCTGGGCTCGTGCCGCTGCATAGAGGAGCAGTTCGGTGGTGGGAGCCATCTCCACATAGGTGGGATCGAGGAGAATGGAGCGGATTTTGTCCGCAATGGCGCATCCGCCCGGCTCTCGGGTAGCAACAGTCGGGATGTTGCGCCTCTGGAGCAGATCATCCAAGCGCATGATCTGGGTTGTTTTGCCACAACCTTCGATTCCTTCGATGGTGATGAATTTATGCATTGGTTTATTCCATATAGTTTTATGCGGGTTGCCCAGTTTTGGACGGGCTTGCCTGCTGTGTCAGTTAACTCAATTTGCGTAATAATGTGATATTACAGTACAGGTTTCGCAGCACATGAATCAAGGTGAAAATCCTCTCTCTGCCCGGCCTCTTGCCCACGGGAGGCCAGCGGGGGAGCTTGGCGGGAGCCACTAGCAGAACGTTTGGCGCCAGTGTGGCCTTAAAGGGCACAGCCCGATTATTTTTCTGGTGCGTTTTAACCAGTCACGGTATGGTGCAAGTTTTGGTTTCAGGATGGTAGAAGTATTTATAACATGGATAACTTTCTTCACAAGACGCAGCAGTGCCCCATGCTGGAGGACCTGGAACGGGCATTGGGGTATCGTTTCGTTACCAGAGCACTGCTGGAAAGGGCATTGGTGCATAAATCTTTTGCCAATGAAAAGCTCAGGGATCCCGCGGCTTCCAATGAACGCCTGGAGTTTCTTGGCGACGCAGTGCTTGATCTGGTGGTCGCTCGCCATCTGTACGCGATGCTTCCGGCGTTATCCGAAGGGGAGTTGTCGCGAGTGAGATCCGAGCTGGTCAGTGCGTCAGCCCTGGCCGCCCTGGCACGCACCCTGAAGCTGGGGAGTTATTTACGTCTGGGGCGGGGAGAAGAGCACAGCGGGGGACGCGACAAAGACAATATCCTCGCGGATGCGCTGGAGGCGGTGTTCGGGGCGATATTTCTCGACTCTGGCCTGAAACGGGCGACTGAGATAATAGTAGCGCTGCTTGATGACAAGGCGAATGAACGTGTCCAACACGAATCATGTGACTATAAAACCCGTCTGCAGGAGGAGGTTCAGGCTCGTTTTGGAGTGACGCCGGAATACATTCTGTGCGGCCAGAGCGGCCCGGACCATGCGCGTTCTTATCAGATGCAGGTGTGTTGCGCCGGCCGTGCGATTGGGTGCGGAAGTGGTAAAAGCAAGAAGGCCGCGCAGCAAAAAGCGGCACAGATGGCACTGGATAAAATTGACCTTGAACCTGAACATGATATTGAGAGTACGCTTAAATGATAGAGGATAAAGAACAGACAGAGCAGAGGGGGTTTCGCTGTGGGTTTGTCTCCATCGTAGGACGTCCCAATGTTGGTAAGTCAACCCTGCTGAACAAGATTCTGGGGCAGAAGATTGCCATAACCGCCAACAAGCCCCAAACTACCAGAAACAGAGTGCTGGGGATTCACACAACCGAGAATGCGCAGACCTTGTTCCTCGATACTCCAGGGATCCACAAGGCGCACGGCAAACTGAACCGGTATATGGTGGATCAGGCTCTGTCTGCTTGCAGCGGTGTCGATCTTATCCTGCTGGTTACCGATGCATCTGCGCCGGGCAGCAGCGATGATTTTATTCTGCAGATTCTGGCGCAAAACCAGATCCCGGTTGTTCTGCTGATCAACAAGATTGACCGGATCGATAAAACCGCGCTCCTTCCGTTGATGGCGCATTATCATGATGCCTATGATTTTGCTGGGATAATTCCGGTGTGTGCCGCCGACGGCGGAGGGGTAGATGAGCTGCTGCGCCAGGTGGAGGGGATGTTGCCGCTTGGCCCTATGCTTTACCCGGCAGACAGTGTGACGGATCTGCCCGAACGTTTCATCGTAGCGGAGATGATCCGGGAAAAGGTGTTACGCCGCACCCATCAGGAACTCCCTTATGGAGTTGCCGTTGAGGTGGAGAGTTTCACTGAGCGCGAGCGCGATGGCCTTGTTTCTATTCAGGCGGTTATCTACGTCGGGCGCGATGCCCATAAACGAATTATGGTGGGCAAGGGGGGTAGCATGATCCGCGCCCTGGGTATCGATGCGCGGCACGAAATTGAACGTTTTTTAGATACCAAGGTGTATCTGGAGTTGTTTGTCAAAGTGAAAAAGAACTGGATGGAATCGGAGCGCGCGCTCCGAGAGCTGGGTTATAACTAGATTCAACGTTATGGCAGGAATCAAACTCTGCTGGATTAAAACCAGCAGACTTAAACATATCTAAAATGAGGACAGAGCATGCCTGTAGTAGCGATAGTTGGGCGCCCGAATGTGGGCAAATCGACCCTGTTCAACCGGATTCTAGGCCAGCGCAAAGCTATTGTGGAAGATTTTCCCGGTGTTACCAGAGACAGAAATTATGCTGACGTCACCCGGTTTGATAAACATTTTACCCTGATCGACACTGGCGGTTTTGAACCTGCCAGCACCGACCGCTTGTTGGCGCAGATGCGCGAACAATCGCAACTTGCCATAGAGGAAGCAGATATTATCCTGTTTCTCCTCGATGGGCGCGAAGGTCTGACGGCATCAGACCATGAGGTGGCGCAGCTGATGCGGCGGGTCGATAAGCCGGTGCTATATGTGGTCAACAAGGTTGATGGCCCGCAACAGGAGGAGGATGCTGCAGAGTTTTACGCCTTGGGAATTGATGAATTCTACCCAGTTTCCGCTGAACATGGGCGCGGCATCGGTGAATTGACCGAAGTGCTGCAGAGCTTGTTGCCCGAACAGCTTGAGCAGAAAGATGCCGAAACCGAGGTGCGCATCGCGGTTATAGGTCGCCCTAATGTGGGCAAGTCATCCATTGTCAACCGCATGCTCGGTTACGAACGGGTGGTGGCCAACCCCACAGCCGGCACTACACGCGATAGCGTCGACACCCCCTTTATGTACGATAAGAAACGCTACGTTCTTATTGATACTGCAGGGATCAGGCGCCGCGGCCGCGTAAGTCAGAAGCTGGAGAAGTACTCCATTGTTCACGCTCTGAAGGGGATGGACAGGGCGCATGTGGTGATGCTGATTATCGATGCTGAAGCGGGGATAACTGATCAGGATCTCACCATCGCGGGTTATGCCTATGATAAAGGGCGTGCCGTGGTGCTGGTGGTGAATAAGTGGGACGCCGTCGAAAAAGACAACTCTACGCTGAAAAACTTTACTGAGGATGTGCGGGATAAGTTCAAGTTTTTGAGTTTTGCCCCTATCATGTTTGTCTCCGCCCTCACCGGGCAACGCGTGGCCAAGATAATGGAGACGGTAGCCGAGGTTGCGCATCAGTATAACCGCAAGGTCGGCACTTCTGAACTCAACAAGATCTTACAGGCTGCAGAGCAGGCGCATCAACCCGCTATGTATCACGGCAAACGGGTCAAATTATTCTACATGACCCAGACTGCAGTGCGACCACCTACGTTCACCATCTTTGTGAATAAGTCTGCCGGGGTGCATTTTTCCTACCGTCGCTACCTGGCGAATAAAATCAGGGAACCTTTCGGCTTTACCGGGTGCCCTATTCGCATCAACTATAGAGACAGGGAACACTGAAGCCATGGTTCATCTCAACCTCTTCCCCCGTGTAAGACCAGTTTTTGCTAAGGCGGGCAAAAACCTGTAGTTGCGATTTTAACCGCACAGCGCGTGTGTTAAGATTGGGGGCCAGAAGAAGTGCAGGTGGAAGCTGGGCAGGCACTTTTTTTATGCTAGAGTTCATACTGCTAGTTGGCGCAAAAGTCAGGCCGCAGCTAATTGTCAGGTGCTGCCAGCTCTAAAAGGAGGCTCGGGTGAGGGAAAAAACGATTCTTGTTGTTGAAGATGAAGAGAGCTTGCTCAAGCTTGAAACTATTCTCCTTACATCCAGAGGATTTGAGGTGATAGGGGCGACCAACGGCAGAATAGCGCTGGAAATTCTGGAAAAAGAGAAGGTAGACCTGGTGTTGCTGGACATAATGCTTCCCGAGATCGATGGGTTTGAGGTGTGTCAGCGCATCAAATCCAATCCGGAAACAAAAAAACTGCCGGTAATTATGCTTACGGCCAAGAAAAGCCAGGAAGACCTTGCGCGTGGAAACGAAGTTGGCGCAGACTGGTATGTGACTAAACCGTTTAAGTCGGCCAAGGTTATCGAAATAATAGAGCGCCTGTTAATGTAGGGGTTTTGCGTAGCTCCCTCCGCTTTGCGCAGGGGCCGCACCCCTGGTTCTCCTTGACATGGCGGGCAATTTAATGCTATACGCAATCACTTTACACTAAAGATAAAGTGATTTTTTATATCAGCAGGAGGCACTCTTGGCAAAAGAAGAAGCAATAGAGGTTGAAGGCACCGTGGTCGAGCCGTTACCCAATGCCATGTTTCGGGTGAAACTGGATAATGATCATGTGGTGCTGGCGCACATCTCCGGGAAGATGCGTAAGTTTTACATCCGCATTTTGCCGGGTGACCGGGTAACCGTTGAACTTTCTCCCTATGATCTTTCCCGCGGCCGAATCACTTACCGTGAAAAGTAATATGTGATCGGAGGCAAGCTCCGGCGTTCTACCGTAGCACCGACTCAGGGCAACGTGGCAAAACAACGTGCCAGGGCAGCGTAATTCAATGCTGCGGTGCCGGGCGCTGGAGAAAAATCTTGTGTCTATAGACATGAAAGCCGGCTGTTGCCGGTTTTTTTATCTGATTAGCAAATAGGTTTGTCAGGTCCGCAGACCTACGGCACGGAGGAAATAGAGGCGTGATGGAAGAGAATTACACCCCCGCACAAATTGAGCGGAAATGGCAGCAGCGCTGGGAAGAGACTTCTCAATACAAGGTTGATATCTGCAAGGATAAAGAGAAGTACTACGTACTGGAGATGTTCCCCTATCCATCCGGGCGTATTCATATGGGGCACGTCCGCAACTACTCTATTGGTGATGTGGTTGCCCGCTTCAAGCGCCTGCAGGGCTTCAATGTGCTGCATCCTATGGGCTGGGATGCTTTTGGCATGCCGGCAGAAAATGCTGCCATTCAGCACGGCATCCATCCGGCCAAGTGGACCACCGAAAACATCGCCAATATGCGCAAGCAGCTGAAAAAGATGGGGTTGTCCTACGACTGGGAGCGCGAGTTCGCCACCTGCGATGCAGACTACTATCGCTGGGAACAACTCATGTTTCTGCAGATGTTTGAACGCGGGCTGGCGTATAAAAAAAGTTCCATAGTTAACTGGTGTGAATCGTGCCAGACCGTCCTTGCCAATGAGCAGGTTGAAGATGAGCGCTGTTGGCGTTGCAGCACCGAGGTGAGCGATAAAGAACTGGATCAGTGGTTCTTCAAAATCACCGCCTACGCCGAAGAATTGCTGGAGGACACCTATAAGCTCCCTGGCTGGCCGGAATCGGTTCTCACCATGCAGCGCAACTGGATCGGGCGCAGCACCGGATGTGAAATTACGTTTAAAACCGAAGATGGTAGCGAGAACATCCCCGTGTTTACCACACGTCAGGACACGCTTTACGGCGCTACCTTCATGAGTCTGGCGCCGGAACACCCCCTGGCACTTAAACTGACCACACCTGAGCATAAAGCTGAAGTGGAAAAGTTCATCGCCAAGGTGAAAAAGCAGGACCGGAAAAATCGCACCAGCGAAGATTTTGAAAAAGAGGGGGTGTTTACCGGCACGTACTGCATCAACCCTGTAAGTGGGTGCAAAATGCCGATATTTTTGGCTAACTTTGTTTTGATGGGCTATGGAACCGGTGCCGTTATGGCAGTCCCGACCCACGACCAGCGCGATTTTGACTTTGCCCGCAAGTATGCCCTGCCCCTTGTAGTGGTGGTCAGCCCGGAAGGGGAAGAACTCAAAGCACAAGAGATGACCGAAGCCTGGACCGCTCCTGGTATTATGGTTAACTCTGGTCAGTTCAATGGGCTGGACAACGAGACCGCCAAAGAAAAGATAGCGGATTACCTTGCGGAGCAGGGTATGGGGATCAAGAGTATCAACTACCGCCTGCGTGATTGGGGTGTATCCCGCCAGCGCTACTGGGGCACCCCCATCCCTATCGTTTACTGTGACACCTGCGGCCCGGTACCCGTTAAAGCAGAAGACCTCCCGGTTGTTCTGCCCACCAACGTTGAATTTAAAGGGGAGGGGGGCAGCCCTCTGGCCCAGCATGCAGAATTCTACCAGACCACCTGCCCGGTGTGCGGGGCTCCAGCCCGGCGCGAAACCGACACCTTTGATACCTTTGTTGAAAGTTCCTGGTACTTTGCCCGTTACGCGTGCCCCGATTACACCAAAGCGCCCCTGGACAGTGCTGCTGCCGATTACTGGTTGCCTGTCGATCAGTATATTGGCGGGGTAGAACACGCGGTAATGCATTTGCTCTACGCGCGCTTTTTTACCAAGGTGATGCGAGATCTGGGCCTGCTGCATATAGATGAACCTTTTACCAACCTGCTTACCCAGGGGATGGTGTGTAAAGAGACCTACTCCTGTGCAGAACATGGCTGGCTCTATCCGGAAGAAGTTGAGAGCGGGACCTGCACCACGTGTGGCGCTGAGGCGATGCGCGGGCGGACGGAAAAAATGAGCAAATCAAAGAAAAACGTGGTTGATCCCGACCATCTTATCTCCACCTATGGGGCGGACACCGCACGCCTTTTTTCCCTGTTTGCCGCACCACCGGAAAAAGATCTGGAGTGGAACGAGCAGAGTGTAGAGGGCTGTTATCGCTTCCTGAATCGGGTGTGGCGTGCAGTATACGAGCATAAGGGGGTTTTTGCCCTGCCGATCGAAGGGGAAGAGGGCAGGGAGGCGCGCGCGTTGCGGCGCAAAACCCACCAGACCATTGCCAAGGTGACAGCAGATATTGAGGGCAGCTTCCACTTCAATACCGCCATCGCTGCAATCATGGAGCTGCTCAACAGTGTTTATGCCCTCAAGGACACTTCATCCTGTCAAGGCGCAGTGCGAGAAGCTTTAGAAACTACCGTTCGCCTCCTCGCCCCCTTTGTGCCCCATATCTGCGAAGAGCTGTGGAGCAATATGGGGCATCCATCCAGCCTTGATGCAACCGGTTGGCCTGTGGCGCAGCCTGCGCTGATGGAGGAGGAAGAAAGGCTTATTGTGGTGCAGATAAACGGCAAGGTGCGGGCACGCATAACTGTTCCGGCCAGCGCCTCTAATGCGCAGATCGAAGAGCAGGCACTTGCACACGAACAAATAAAGCACTTCAGCGCGGATAAAACGATCCGCAAGGTTATCGTAGTTCCGGGTAAACTCGTAAATGTGGTAGTCGCATGAGCAGCGTCTGGAGGTATACGGAACAACATCTGGGCCGCTATCTGGCTCGGTATGTGAGGGTCGGTATCAGTATATGCATAGGGGCATGGCTCCTGAGCGGATGTGGGTATCATCTGCCGGGGCGTGGCGACGCTATCCCCGCAGATGTGCAAAAGATATATATTGCCTTGCTCGATAATCGCACTACCCAACCATTTATAGAAAACACCCTGACGTCCGAGGTGCGCGATCAGTTTACGCGCCGCCCCGGCTTTGAGGTGGTGTCTGAACGGGACAAGGCTGATGCGGTAATCACAGGAGCTATAACCAGGTATACCACCAGTGCCATCGCGTATGATGAGAAAGATAATATAAGGGAATATCGAGCGGTTATGACCGCTGAATTCCGTTTTGAACGCATCGACGGCAGTGAAGTTCTGTGGCAGGGCAATGTGACCTGGGACGAGGAGTTTATGGCAGACAGAGACCGCGCGTTGCAGCTTAATTATGAAACCGAAGCGCAGGAGACCCTGAGCTCGCGTTTGGCAAGTGAGTTATTCAATAGAATTGTGGACAATTTTTAAGCGGAGTCACCCATGAATGCGGCTGAATTGTCTCGTAGTGTCGCAGCCGGAAAGCTTCCTCCCCTGATTTTACTCCATGGTGAGGAGGCTTTTTTGTTGCAGGAAGCGCTGACGCAAGTGAGCAATGCCGCTGTAGCGCCTGTAGATCGCGACTTTAACCTCAATCAGTTTTCTGCCCAGGATAATTCTGTCGACGAAATTCTGGAAGCTGCATATTCCTACCCGGTGTTTGCTCCCCGCCGTTGTGTCATAGTCAGGCAGGCCCATTGCTTTAATGCCACTCAGTATGAACAACTGCTCCTGTATATAAAGAAACCTCTGGATTCAACCTGTCTGATACTGTGTGCCGAAAAAATAGATAAACGCAAAAAGTTCTTTACAAACTTTAAAAAACAGGGCGCACTGGTTGAATTTAAACGCCTGTTCCCAGATAAAATCCCCTCCTTTGTTGAACGCCGCGCGGCCGAACGGGGCAGGCGCTTTACCGCAGATGGCCTGCAGTTGTTCTGCCACCGGGTAGGGACGAACCTAAGTGAAGTGATCGCAGAACTGGAGAAGCTGATCAGTTACTGCGGCACAGATGAGACTATCCTTGATGTTGCTGATGTCGCGGCGGTGGTGTCAGATACCTGCCTTGATAGCATCTTTGATCTTACCGCTGCTGTCGGCAGTGGCGATTTGAGAACAGCTTTGCTTCTCACTGAGCGCCTGCAGCATGATGGGGAGCACCCACTGAAAATTCTGACCATGCTGGTACGCCACTTTCGCCAGTTGTGGAAGATCCATGCCCTGCTTGAGGCTAAGGCTACACAGCCCGAGATTTGCAAACGTGTGGGAATTCATCCCTATTTTGCGGGCAAAGCCATTGCACAGGCGCGCACATTCAATGCTGCGGCATTTGTGGCTATATTTGAGCTCTTTGTGCAGTTGGATATGGATCTTAAGTCTGGCGGGGGAGAGACTGGCGCCCTGATGCAGCAGGGTGTTATGCGCCTGGTGGAGTTTGGTGGCGCGACAGCAGTGCGCCAGGAGAAATAGTGGAAATAGTGGAAGATGGGGGGATACAAACTGGGGGGATTCAAGCGCAGGGAAGGTCTGTGCTGTGGCATTAAGAAAAGGGGCCGAAGCCCCTTTTTTTGCTGTGCCTAAGCCAGGGTGTTGACCAGTTTGGTCAAGCGTCCGATTTTACGGCTGGCAGTTGCCTTATGGATAACCCCCTTACTCGCGGTTTTGTCGATATAGGGGATCGCTTTTTCCAGCGCTGCAGTTGCAGCTTCCTTGTCTTTTGCGGCCACAGCGGTGCGCACATTTTTAACCAGAGTGCGCATAGTGCTGCGGACATGTACGTTTCTGGCGGTGCGGACAATGCTCTGGCGGTTGCGCTTAATAGCTGATTTGTGATTGGCCATGTGTGTGTACTCCATATTTCCAAGTGGTGTTTAAATGAAAACATTCAGGGTTTATATAAGATTTTATAAGAGTCTCTTGCCAAAGGCGTCATCCGCGTGAAAAAGGAGGGCAGTGTTTAGACTAACCCAACAGGCCACTGGATTATACAGAGTTCTGCAAGAACCTCATGAATCTCTACATGCCGTGAATGATCGACTGCTTACAGGGCTCGGTTTATAGCACCGTGAAGCACTGCTGTCAAGATAAGAGTTCAATCATGTTATTCAGAAAATCCTGGTGTAACAGTAACTTGCATAGCTCTTATCGTGAATTAAATATAAATAATCCCATGCAGACACAGGTAAATTTATGAGTCGCGTACAGATGTTGGCCGCAACCGCAGTTCTGGGTTTTTCAACGCTCTTGAGTCGCTGCGCCGGCCTGGTGCGGGACATGGTAATCGCAGCGATGTTCGGTGCCAGTTATGGTACAGATGCGTTTTTTATTGCCTTTACCATTCCAAATCTGTTGCGGCGTTTTTTTGCCGAAGGTTCACTGACTGCGGCGTTTGTCCCGGTTTTCTCTGGAATTTCGCGCACTAAAGGGCACCAAGAGGCGGTCATTGTGGCCAGGCAGTGCTGGTCATTGCTGGTTGCGGTTGTGGGAGTTCTCAGCGCTCTTGGAATTCTGTTTGCACCGGTGATTGTGTCCATGGTCGGGCATGGTTTTACCCACGTACCCGGGAAAATGGCGCTTACCATCGACCTTACCAGGGTGATGTTTCCGTACATTTTTTTTGTCAGCCTTTTAGCCCTTGCCACCGGGGTGCTGAATGTATACGGACATTACTTCATGCCGGCATTCTCTCCGGTATTGTTGAATCTCTCCATTATTGCAAGCGCTTTATTTCTAAGCACGCACATGACGCTGCCTATAGAGTCCCTTGCCTGGGGTGTGGTCGTTGGGGGGGTGTTGCAACTGCTCATCACCCTGCCGGTACTTAAGCACCACGGTTTTCGCATAGCCCCGACGCTGACCTTTGATCACCCGGCGGTTAAGCGCATCGCCGTGCTCATGCTTCCGGGTATTATGGGGGTGGCCATCTATCAGATCAATGTGGTGGTCACGCGCCTGCTCGCCTCATTTCTCGAACAGGGGAGCGTATCCTGGCTCTATTACAGTCAGCGTCTGTTTGAGTTTCCACAGGGAATCTTTATCGCGTCTCTGGCGCAGGCGCTATTGCCGGCGATGAGTCGTCAGGCTGCGGACGGGCAGGAGTCTGAGCTGCTCGATTCTCTGCGCTATGGTCTCAATCTCATCATTATTATCACCCTGCCGGCGGCGGCCGGTTTAGCTTTGTGCTCCCATGCGTTGTTCAGTCAATTGTTCATGGGGGGTGAATTCACCTATACTGATGCGGGCAACAGTGCTGCCGCGCTGATCGCCTTTGCGCCGGGCTTGTTCTTTGTCGGGATCAGCCGGGTTATTGTACCGCTGTTTCATGCGCGCCAGGATACCCGCACTCCGGTATTGGTCTCCTTCTGGACCCTGCTGATTAACGCCGGCGCCGGCCTGTTTCTGATGCAACATTTCAGCTATATCGGTCTTGCTGCAGCCTTAAGCCTGGCTTCATGCTTTAATGCCCTGGCTCTGTTTATACTGCTCAGGGGTAAATTGACGGCGGTCCTTGCCCTGAAGCCGTTTGCCGGTGTATTGCTGCGCGCAGGAACGGCGACCGTCCTGATGGGTTTTGCCGTCCATAGAATCCTTCAGTATGGAGTGTGGGAGCAGGGTTTTAACCTCGGAAACATGTTGAGTCTTGGTGCCGCAGTGGGGGGTGGGATGGTTATATATGTGCTGGCCTGCTTGGTGCTGGGGCTTAAAGAGGTGCTTGAGTTCTGGTCTTTGGTGAGAAAGCGGCTGCACCGCTGAATGCTGAACGCTGAACCGGTAATTCTTGCTGTTATCTTTCCTCACAGAAAACCAGCATCAATATGGCATTAACCCGGTGATCCACCCGGGAGCAGACTTTCAGGAGATTCTCCATCCGCTTCGAACTGACGCAGGGCCTCGTAGAGGATAATTCCCACGGAGTTGGCGAGGTTGAGGCTGCGCACGACCGGGCTGTGCACCGGGATGCGCAGACATTGTTGCGGTGGGTGAGATGCGAGGAGCGTTTCCGGCAGGCCGGCGGTTTCCTTGCCGAACACGACAAAATCGCCACGGCAGAATTTTGCGCTGGTGTACGCTGCCGGCGCTTTTTTGCTCGCCATCCACCAGGTTGATCCCGGATACGCTTGCTGCAGTTGGGCAAAGCTGTCCCAGCGCAGTAACTTCACATGGGGCCAGTAGTCCAGGCCGGCACGCTTTAAGTGCTTGTCGTCCAGGGAAAACCCCAGTTTGCCAACCAGATGCAGGTGGGCGCCGGTGGCAACGCACAGCCGCCCGATATTGCCGGTATTGGGGGGGATTTCCGGCTCAATCAGGACAATATGCAAGATTGGTCTATTACTGGGCATCGGGTTGTTCTCCACGCACGCGGCGCCAGCGCCGATGAACCCAGAACCACTGTTCCGGCTGTTTTCTGATCGCCGCCTCGGTTACGCTGGTCATCTGCTGGGTATATTTCTGGATGTTCTCCGCGGTGGCTTTGCCTTCGAAGTACATGGGCGCGCCTATTTCAACGTGGTAGGTGAAGTCAGGCTTTCTATACACAAACACCGGCACCACAGGGACGCCGGTCTTAAGAGCCATCTGCGCGATTATTGGGGTCGTGTAGGCGGGGCGTCCGAAAAAATTGGCCAAAATAGCCTCATCCTTTGAGAGATGCTGATCCAGCAACAGGCACACCATCCGTTTATCCGCTAGAGAGCGCAAGATCTTGCGCGCGCCGCGTTTGCTTTCGATACAGTGCCCCCCGGCCGCCTCACGCTGACGTTCAAAAAACCGGTGTACCACCGGGTTATGCACCTTCTTGGCGACAAAATCTACCGGGAAACCAAGCATGGGCATAAAAAACGTCCCCACTTCCCAGAAGCCGATGTGCCCTGAGAGGATGAACGCCCCCTGTCCCTGGCGCTGGAGGTCTTCTAAGTATTCAAGTCCTTCAAAGGTGAAATAGGTGTCCAGATCCTGCCTGGAAGTAAATTTGTCGAGGCGCAGCATCTCAATGCCACTGATGCCAAGATGTTCAAATACACGCACCACCTGCTGCTTTAGCCAGGTTTCGGTTTGCTCCGGGTAGGCGCTTTTAAGGTTCTCATACGCAGTTTTTCGCCGTTCTGGCTGCACAAAACGGCTCACACGCCCCAGTAGACCACCCAGACGCAGTGCTGTTGTGCGTGGAAGGATCCGTGCTATGCTCGCAATGAGCAGAAACGGTATGGCCTCAATAATATTGAATATCTTCCGTTTTTGCAGTTTTTTCTGTCTTTTCTCGCTCAAAACTTAAATATCCTCTTTGCGCCAAAGCCGTGCCAAGTCGTGCCAAAGTCGTGTTATACGGGCAGGGTACTTTGGGTTTGAAGTGTCGGAATTCTACGCCGATTTTTATTATGCGCAACCTGTAATGTAAGCTGGGTGAATATAGCATGAATCTGGATTATTTTTTTATCGAAGCGCTTGTCGCGCAACTCAATACCGAACTTCAGGGGGCACTGGTCAAGAAAATTCACCAACCTCGCCCCGAACTGATGGTTATTGTCCTCTGGAATGGGCGGCAGGAACAGCGCCTGTACCTGAGCGCAGAAGCGGGGCGGGTGTTTTTAGGGCTATGCGCCTTTAAGTTCCGCAATCCTATGCAGCCGCCGCGCTTTTGCCAGTTGTTGCGTGCCCACCTGCACCGCCTCGAAGGGCTCCGCATCCTGGGCTATGACCGCCGGGTGGGGTTGTTTTTCACCTCCAAAGAGGGGCGCAGATTGTGTCTGGTGTTCGATATGTTCGGGCGCAACACCAACATGTGTCTGTATGCCGAAGACAACGGCGTGCTGGACTGTATGCGGCGCGTCCCGGAGACAACAGCTGCTGGTGCTGCCGCGTCCACGCTACCCGGGGATATTTTCACCCCGCAGGACACTCCTGTGGTTGCGCCAGGTTTTGTCTTCCTTGGCGCCACCGCCATCCAATCTGCAGATGAAATGGGTGACAGTCCAGCAACCTGGCTGCAGGAGCACATCATGCCCATGAGTAGAAGCGTTGCATGCCGTATCGGCGCTGAAATTCAGCAGCGCCACACGCTGGAACCTCTATATACTTTCATTGCGGCGTGGAAACATGGAAAACTGGTGCCCGAAAAACAGGGGAAAGTACTCACCATGTGGCCCGGAAAACGTGCAGAATCCGGTCCAGCTGCTCCACTTGAAGACAACACAGCTACAGATATAAACGGGTTTTTAACCCAGCACCTGCAGGAGCCGAGCAGCGCAGCACGCCCTTTTGCCTCTAATCCCGAATTGTTATCTGCCGCCGCCAGAGCCCTTAAAAAACTGCGAAAGCGCAGGCGCAATATTGAAAAAGAGCTCACCGCTTGTGCCCGGCATGAGGAATATCGCCATACCGCCGAGCTGCTTGATGCCCATCGCTATCTGCTGCAGCGCGGCATGGATGAAGTTGAAGTGCAGGATTACTATCGCGAGCCGCCGGAGAACATAACCATTGCCCTCGACCCTGCCAGGACTGTGCAGGAAAATATTGACGCTGCCTATAATCGCGCGCGCAAAGCACGGCGAGGGATAGAACATTGCCACCGGCGCATGCAGGAGACCGAGCGGGAGCTCAACTGGCTTGAAGAGATACTCGAGCAGTTGAATAGTGTGGAGAGCGCCGGGGATGAAGAACTTCTGCGGGCGGAGCTGCAGGAGCATGGCTACCTGCGCGCAAGGGGTAAAACACAGGTGCAGCAACGCAGAATAAATCCGGCGGATCTGGTGCGCACCGCTATCTCTCCGGGGGGATTCCAGCTCATGTGGGGGCGCAACAGCAAGACCAATGCCTACATCTCCCGCCAGTTGCTCAAGCAGGATGATCTGTGGTTTCATGCCCACAACACCCCCGGCTGTCATCTGGTGCTGAAGACCGGCGGACGGGAGCCCAAGACAGAGGATATTGCCAGCGCTGCTGCCATTGCCGCGTACTATTCCGCCCAAAAACAGGAACACAACGCAGAAGTTATGTGGACCCGGGGTAAGCATGTAAAGCAGATCAAGGGAGGACGCCCGGGCATGGTCACAGTTACCACCTATTCGACTCTGAATGTCACGCCGCATCCGGAGCATAAGATGTGCATACCGCAGGATGTGCCCACCCCCGCAGGATAAATATTTTCCTGTCAGCGCGGGTCTGGTTATTCCTGGTTTGTTCGCTGCGTAGCGCTTCCCCCTCTTTAGAAATTCCTGCATTGATCCACAGAGTATGCTACAAACACACCATTTGAGGCTGATGCGCATAGTAACAAAACCTCCAACCACCAATCCGGAACGTAAGGATACCACGTATGAATGAAGAGACGAACGCCCCACAGGAACTGAATGAAGATGAAGATTTTGCCTCCATGTTTGAGCAGAGTATTGCGCGGATGGGGACGAAACTGGAGCCGGGGATGCAGATCGAAGGCACCATTCTACAGATCGGCCCCGAATGGACCTTCCTCGATGTAGGACAAAAAGGGGAGGGGGTGCTGGCCAGCGCTGAAATTATAGATGACGAAGGGAACGCCACCCGTGCCGCAGGGGATAAGATTTCGGTGTATTTTGTGTCCCGCGCCCATGGTGAACTGCGTTTTACCACTAAAATTGGTGGGGGCACTTCGGGATTAGAGCAGTACGAAAGTGCCCATGCGAGCGGGATTCCGGTTGAGGGCACTTTTGAAGCTGAGGTCAAAGGTGGGTTCAGTGTAAAGCTGGCGGGCAATATCCGCGCGTTCTGTCCGTTTTCGCAGACCGGTTTTCGCCAGGCCGAGGGAGAGAGCCTGCCGGGGCGCAGCGCGGCGTTTCGGATAACTCAGTTTGGCGAGCGCGGGCGCAATATCGTGGTTTCGCACCGAGCGGTGCAGGAAGAAGAGCGCGAATGGCTGCGCGAAGAGTTGCGTTCTACCCTCAAGGAGGGGGCGATTGTCAAGGGGCGGATCACTAATATCCGCGAATTTGGCGCCTTTGTCGATATCGGTGGAATTGAGGGGTTGTTGCCCATATCCGAGGTGAGCTATGGCCGGGTTGAGGATATCAACCAGGTGTTGAGCATAGATCAGGAGTTGGAGGTTGCGGTTAAGAAGCTGGATTGGGATAACAATAAGTTCTCCTTCAGTTTGCGTGACACCCAGGTTGACCCGTGGAAGAAGGTGGGTGGCATTTATAAAGAAGGGGAACAGTATCCCGGCACCGTCAGTCGCCTGGCCCCCTTCGGCGCCTTTGTAACCCTTGAAGATGGCGTTGATGGCCTGATCCATGTTTCCCGTCTGGGGGAAGGCAAGCGGATATCCCATCCGCAGGATGTGCTGCAACCGGGACAGAAGCTCGAAGTTACGATAGAGAAAATAGATCTGGAGGAACGGCGGATTTCCCTGATACCGGCGGGTCAGGTGGGGAGCGAATCTGAGGTGAAGAGCTATGCCGATCCTGCCCCCGCCAGCGGCCTTGGCACCCTGGGGGAGCTGCTCAAAGCCCAGCAGAATAGAAAGAAGAAGAGGTAACTTTGCCCTGCGCCGGTTCCTGGCTGAGCAGTTGATCTGCACTGCAGGTGGTGGGCAGAGATAAAATAGATATGGATAAAATCAGTGAAACGTCTATGGATAAAGCGTCGCGCTCAACCCTGTTGCTTGCGGTGTGTATCGCGCATTTTATGATGCCCTTCATGCTGTCGGCTGTTGGGGTGGCTCTGCCCGTGATGGGGCGCGATCTTGGTGCCACCGCATTACAGCTTGGGCTGGTAGAGACCACCTACGCTCTGGCCGCAGCAGTGTTTCTCTTAGCTATGGGACGGCTGGGGGACATCCATGGGCGGAAACGTGTTTTCTTAAACGGGCTGCTGGTGTTTTCGGTTCTCGGGGGGCTGATATCCTTAAGTCAGAGCGTTGAAGCGGTAATTGTGCTGCGATTTTTTCAGGGGATCGGCGGTGCCATGGTTATGGCTACGACAGTAGCTATGGTCGTGTCCGCGTTTCCCCCTGAGCAGCGGGGCAGGGCCCTTGGTATAGTGGTTGCGAGTGTATACGCCGGGATCTCCTTCGGGCCGTTGGTGGGCGGTTTTCTGGCGCAGAATTTTGGCTGGCGCTCCCTGTTCTACATGGTGCTGCCGCTGGGATTGCTCACCTATCTCCTCACCCGCACCAGAATCCGGCACGACTGGGCCGAGGCACAGGGAGAACCCTTCGATTTAAGCGGAGCCATAATTTACGCGGTGTCCGTGCTGCTCCTGTTTTCCGGGGTGGTGAATGTCAATAGAGGGTGGTGGGCCTGGAGTCTGATTGGGGTGGGTAATGCGGGACTGGGCGCCTTTTTGTGGTTTGAGGCGCGGATTAAGTTCCCTTTGCTCAATGTCGAATTGTTTACCCGCAACCGGGTTTTTGCCTTCAGCAATCTCGCCGCTCTGTTCAACTATGCTGCAACCTTCGGGATTACCTTTTTTATGAGTCTGTATCTGCAGTACGCCAAGGGGATGGGGGCGCAACAGGCTGGACTGGTGCTGATAACCTCGCCGGTGGTGCAGGCCCTGTTTTCACCGCTGTGTGGGCGCCTGGCTGACCGGGTTCCGGCGGCGTGGGTTGCCACCGCGGGGATGTTTTTCTGTGCTATGGCTATCGGCGTGGCATCTATGCTGAACGAAGGCTCAAGCATGGCGTTGATCTATGCACTTCTGGTGCTGCTCGGCCTTGGCTTCGCCCTGTTTTCCTCTCCGAATATCAGCACCATCATGGGCAGCGTATCTTCCAAACATCTGGGGGTTGCATCGGGGTTGAATGCGAGTATGCGCACTTTTGGCATGCTCACCAGTATGATGATCATTACTTTAGTGTTAACCCGCATAATGCCGGGAGTCGCCGTGTCAGAAGAGACTCTGGGTGCGTTTTTACGCAGTATGCATATAACGCTGCTGATATTCAGTGCGCTGTGCACCCTCGGAATCGGCTTTTCCCTGGTACGCCTGAAAGCAGCAGGGCGCCCATAACCGAGACCAACAGCCTAAGACTTACGGTCTGGAGGATCCTCCGTCCTGAGAGGAGGAATCAAAATGCTCCGGCCCTTCCAAGATGGGAGCTTTGGTTGATTTTGCAATCCCCCTGAGCATCCCGTTGAAGATATAGTGGTGAAACGGCATGACCGCATACCAGTATGCCAAGCCGAGCAGCCCTTTGGGCAAAAAGCGCGCTATCTGCTGTACTTCGGTGCGCTGAGCGTCAATGGGTTTGAGCTGAAAGACCAGGACGGCCTCGCCAGGCAGCTTCATCTCCGCCGACAACACCAGGGCTTGGTGGCGCCGCACTTTGATGACGCGCCAGAAATCAATGGCATCGCCCGGATACAGCGCTTTTGAGCTGCGTCGCCCCCGGCGCAGGCCAAACCCGCCGACGAGTTGATCCATAAAGCCACGTATTTTCCACAGCCAATTGGCGTAGTAGTAGCCCACTTCTCCCCCGAGGAAAGTGATCGACGGCCATATCTGTTCGGGGGTGGCACGCAGCACCACGCGGCGCGCATCTTCGAACATACTCCCCCCCGCCCAATCCGGGTCTCCTGCTGTGCTCCATTCCACCGGCGGGAGTTCCCCCGAGTCGCTCCATGAAGTCTCCACTTCGTGTTGTCTGGTGCGCATCAAGGCGCGGCGGATAGAGGTTCTGGCGTCAAAAAGTTCCTGCGGGATAAGTTCGGTGATGCGGTGTTCTCGACATATCACCGGGTTACTCAATCCTTCCACCAGGGGGCGCGCCAGAGCTATGGAGACGGGGGTTACGAGGTGAATCCAGTAGGCACTCAGGCGGGTGGTGAGAAAAGGCAACTGAATGAGCAGACGCCGGGGCAGGCCCGCCTCTTCGGCGTAGATGCGCATCAGTTCACTGTAGCTGGTAACCTCGGGCTGGCCGATATCGAAGGTCTGGCCTATCACCGCCGGGGTCTCCAGACAGCCGATAAGATAGCGCATCACATTCCGCACCCCAATGGGCTGGCACGGGGTATCGATTTTGGGGGGGGCGATGATAACGGGCAGGCGGTCTACCAGATAGCGCAACATTTCAAACGATGCGCTGCCGGAGCCTATGATCATAGCCGCGCGCAGGATGGTGACCGGCACGCTCCCGCGGCGCAGAGTCTGCCCCACTTCGGCGCGGGAGCGCAGGTGGGTGCTTAACTCGGGGTGTTCTTCACCCAGCCCGCCCAGATAAATAATCTGCTCCAGCCCGACTTCATCCGCCGCCATAGCCATATTCTGTGCGGCAATGCGATCAGTGTAGCGAAAATCGCTTACCCCCGGACTCATTGAGTGAACCAGGTAGTAGCCCGCCCGGCATCCTCGCAGGGCGGTTGTCAGGGTGGTGCGATCGAGCATATCGCCTTTAAAAGCACGGAAGTTGGGATGTGTCGCCCATGGGCGCCCCTCAAGTCTTTCCGGGGCTCTGGTCAGGGCGCGGACTCGGTACCCCTGTTCGAGCAGGCGTGGCACCAGACGCCCCCCGACATAGCCGGTGGCTCCTGCAACAAATATCGGTTTTTGTGTATTTTCCTCGCCCATCTTTTCTCCGTTTGGCATGGCACTATGTTTAAGTGCTGAGTGTACCATGTTTGGGGCGGGGTATTCCTCCGTTTTTGGCTGTTTTGCGGCGTTGTAAATATTGGCTGAAGCGGAGACGGTAAAAGATCTGGGACGGAATTTGGTCTGCTGTGTGCTGCTGGGCATATTTTATTGCCCACACCTTGAAAAACGTTGCTTTGGGGTTAGTATTGAGCTGTGAGTGTCCTTTGCAACGGTGCGTTGCGTCTGTTGTCAGGGAGCAACCACGGGCCTGTACCGAACAACACCGCCACGGCAGAGCCTATGGAAGAGTTGGTGGCGGTGCGAACAGTTGTTCGGATATTGTTACCAAAAGGAGGAACGTTATGTCACTGGTACGTTGGGACCCATGGCGGGAAATGGAAAGCTTTGTTGATCGCTACAACCGCGCTCTTGGCGAACGGCAGGAGGGGGGACAGGATGTGATCCGCAAAGGGGATTGGTCACCCAGGGTTGATATTACCGAAACCGAGGATGAGTTCACTATCAAGGCGGAGATCCCTGAAGTAAACAAGGAAGATGTAAAGGTAACGGTCGAAAACGGGATTTTGATGTTGCACGGTGAGCGCAAACAGGAAAAAGAGGAGAAAGGTAAGACATATCACCGCATAGAGCGGCACTACGGTGCCTTTAACCGCAGCTTTACCTTGCCTGAAACAGTGGATCAGGAAAAGGTAAAAGCCAGCTTTAAGGACGGAGTGCTGAGCATCAAATTGCGGAAGACCCAGGGGGCGAAGCCCAAAGCTATAGATGTAAAGATTGAAGAGTAGTTTGTCCCCTTGCTCCTGACGCAGCGCACCATTTTACCCTGCAGCAGGGACAGGCCAAGGGCAATGCCATGCAGTAGATGATGTACAGGGGCGGTGGTTGATGATACCATCGCCCCTGCTTTACTTTCCTCCAAGTGCTTTTTCAATGTCTGCTGATAATTGTAGCTACTAAACAATATCCATATGTCAGGTAAGTATCTATGCCCACACTAGAAGCAGGCGCGCTTGAAGTATTCAGCCAGGTTCTGAATGCCGATAGTCCGCATTGTTCCATCCCCATGTTTGCCGACCACGTAGAAGCGGGTTTCCCCAGTCCGGCGCAGGACTATGTCGACCAGAAGATGGATCTGAATGAATTGTGTATCCGGCATCCGGCGGCAACGTTTTTTGTCCGGGTCAGCGGGGATTCCATGCTCGAGGGGGGGATCCATGACGGCGACGTGCTCATTGTGGATGGAGCCCTGCAGGCGCGACATGGGGATATTGTCATTGCCTGCCTGGATGATTCCCTTACCGTCAAACGGCTTGAACTGCAGCCGGAGACCAGGCTGGTGCCCATGAATAAGGCGTATCAGCCGATTCCTATCCATCCTGATGTCGGCACTACTATTGTGGGGGTAGTTACCAACGTCATCCATTCATTGCGTTAAAGGGATGCTTGAGAACCCCCGCGGAGAGCCCTTTCGATGTATGCTCTGGTAGACTGCAATAATTTTTATGTCAGTTGTGAGCGTCTGTTCCGGCCGGATCTGCGCCACCGTCCAGTGGTGGTGCTGTCGAACAATGACGGCTGCGTAGTAGCGCGCAGTCCGGAAGCCAAGGCGCTTGGAATTGGGATGGCGGTGCCTCACTTTCAGGTGCGCGGAATTATCGAACGCAACAACGTAGTGGTGTTTTCTTCCAATTATACCCTGTATGCGGATATTTCCGCGCGGGTGATGACTATTCTCGATGCTATGACCCCAGCCATGGAGGTCTATTCCATTGACGAGGCGTTTTTGCACCTTCCCGATGAACATGCGCAGCTGCAGCAGCGTCTGCAGTTTGGGCACAAGGTGCGGGAGCGGCTACTGCAATGGCTCAGGATCCCTGTCTGTGTCGGCATCGCCCCGACTAAGACCCTGGCTAAACTGGCCAATGGTGCGGCCAAGCGCGATGTGGCCTGCGGGGGTGTGGTTGACTTATGTGACCCTCTCCAGCGCCAGCAGTTGTTCAGGCAAACCCCGGTAGGAGAGGTGTGGGGGGTAGGGCGGCGTACGCAGGCCAAACTGCAGGTCATGGGGATCTGCAGCGTAGCGGATCTGGCGGGGAGCTCGCCGGAGAAAATACGCCGCCGTTTTTCGGTAAATCTGCAGCGCACCGTGTATGAACTCAATGGGCAGCCATGTTTTACGTTGGAGTCCTCTCCGGTCAATAAACAGCAGATTATGTGTTCGCGCTCCTTTGCGCAGCGGATTACCGCCTTTGAAGATTTGCGCGAAGCCGTCTGTACCTATACTGCCAGGGCGGCGGAAAAATTGCGTGAGCAGGGGCAGAGCGCGCACCAGGTTACTGTGTTTATTCGCACCGGAACCCATAACGCAACCGAGCGCCACTATTCCAACTCGGGGCAACGGCGGCTTGATTTCCCCAGCAACGACACCCTGGCGCTGGTGCACGCGGCCACCAGTGCATTGCAGAGCATCTGGCGCTCCGGCTATCGCTACGCCAAGGCCGGAGTGATGCTGACCGACCTTTGTTCTGAAGGGGAGGTGCAACGGGGGTTGTTTGACGCTACTTCAGCGCAGCAGCACAGGCCGGCGTTGATGCAGGCTGTCGATGCTATCAATAACAGCGGCAAGGGGAGGGTGTGGTTCGGTGGGCAGGGGATCAAAGAGGACTGGCGCATGAAGCGCGCCCACATGTCACCGGCCTACACCACCCGCTGGGAAGATATCCCCACCGTGACTTAGCCTGCCGGAAGAGCCGAACCCCATGAAGCAGGCGGGCGCTGTAAATAGCATTTGACATCGGCCCGACAATCCTGATTTAATCGCCAATTGTGTTTTGTTCCGATCAAAGTGGTCGGCTCCTTACAATACTTGAGAGAGAAGGCAATAATCATGAATCCACTGGCTCAAGAACTGAATGATGTATTGGCACAGAATAACCCTCATGTCCTGGAGATGCTTTCAGATCTGGGGAAAAACCTGTTTTTCCCCAAAGGGATTCTCACCCAGTCGGCGGAAGCAAAAGACAAGGCCCACAAATACAATGCTACCATCGGCATAGCTACCGAGGGTGATGGCCCCATGTACCTGCAGTGTATTCACGATAAGCTCTCTGCGTATGATCCAAAGGATATTTTCACCTATGCACCCCCGGCCGGAAAGCCCGAACTGCGCGCACTCTGGCGCGAAAAAATGCTGCGGGAAAATCCGAGCATGCAGGGGAAGAAATTTGGGGTTCCCATCGTAACCAGTGCCCTGACCCACGGGCTATCTATTGTGGCGGATATGTTTCTCGATGCTGGCGATCATATGGTGATGCCTGACATGATGTGGGGTAACTATAACCTCACCTTCACCACCCGCCGAGGCGCAGTGATCAAAAAGTTCCCCACCTTTACCGTCAAGGGTGGGTTTAACGTTCCGGCTTTCAAGGCCGTACTGGAGAATGTTGCGGCGGAAAAAAGCAAGGCCGTGGTACTGTTAAATTTCCCTAATAATCCAAGCGGTTACACCCCTACAGTTGAGGAAGGGGATGAGATTGTCAAGGTGCTTAAGGAAGTGGCTGAAGATGGCTGTAATCTGGTTGTGGTCACCGATGACGCCTATTTCGGGCTGTTTTACGAGGATTCCATGCTGGAATCTCTGTACGGTAAACTGGCTAATCTGGATCCGCGTATCCTTGCCGTCAAACTCGATGGGGCCACCAAAGAGGAGTATGTGTGGGGTTTCCGCACCGGATTCATCACCTACGCCGACGAGAGCGATGCGGTGCTGACCGCGCTGGAAAAGAAAACCCTTGGCTGCATTCGTGCCACCATCTCCAACTGCTCCCACCCGGGGCAGACCTTTGTCCTCGATGCCCTGCGCTCAGATAAGTTTTTGGCGCAGAAGCAGGAAAAGTTTGCCATCATGAAAGGGCGGGCGCTGAAGGTTAAAGAGGTCCTCGCGGATGCTAAATTTGCCCAGGTGTGGGAATACTATCCGTTCAACTCCGGTTACTTTATGTGTTTGAAACTGAAGGATATTGACGCAGAGAAGCTCCGCATCCATCTGCTGGATAAATACGGTGTTGGAACCATTTCAGTGAACAAGACAGACCTGCGTATAGCGTTCTCCTGCATTGCCGAAGAAAATGTTGCGGAACTGTTCGAGCTTATCTACCAGGCGGCGAAAGACCTGGCCTGATTGTAACGGGATCAGCACAAAAAAACCCGCCAGGCCTGGCGGGTTTTTTTGTGACTTGGCGGTAAAGATCCTGTTCATAGAAATGGTAAAGAATTAAGAGGATGAAGTTTTTTCTGACCGTAATCGGCATAGTGCTGGTGGTGGAAGGGGTGCCCTGGTTTCTCTCGCCACGGGGGGTTAAACGGATGTTGTTGCAGATATTGCCCCTACCGGAAGCAATCATGCGTGGCTTGGGGCTGTTTTTGATGCTCTCCGGCCTTCTGATTGTCTATATTGCCTCTAATTATTTTTTCTGATTTGTATTATGCTGCTCCGTGATTTTAACTATACCCTCCCGCCCGAATTGATTGCCCAGCAGCCTGCTACCCGGCGTGAAGATTCACGCCTGATGGTGTTAAAACGCGCTGGGGAGCAGATACACAATAAGCTGTTCAGAAATATTGAAGACCATTTCTGCAGTGGCGATGTTCTGGTTATCAATGATACCCGTGTCATCCCAGCGCGTCTGCATGGCTATAAGGCCAGCGGCGGTAAGATCGAAGTTTTTCTGGTCCGGCGTCTGCACGAGCGTGCGGGCCAATGTTGGATCTGTTTGACCCGCAGTTCAAAAGCCCCGCACCCAGGAACCCGGCTGACTCTGGCCCAGGAGCTTGATGCCGAAGTACTTGAGGGTGGTGAGGATGGGTATAGATGTATCCGTTTTAATTACTCCGGCCCTGATTTTTTAGCCTGGCTCGACCGCAAAGGGAGCATCCCTTTGCCGCCGTACATTGAGCGCGAGCCGCGGCACCAGGATCTGGAACGCTACCAGACCACATTCTCCAGTGTCCCAGGTGCAGTTGCCGCCCCCACCGCCGGGTTGCACTTTACTCCACAGATTCTACGCAATCTGCACCAAAAAGGGGTTATTGTCTCTCCGCTGACCCTGCATGTCGGATTGGGAACATTCTTGCCGGTGCGGGTGGATAATATCCTCGAGCATCGTATGCATGCCGAGGCTTACAGCATCCCTGCGCAGACCGCGATTGCGGTAAACAAGGCAAAGACAGAGGGGCGCAGGGTTGTCGCCCTTGGCACCACGGTGACCCGCACCCTTGAGTACGCCGCCATGGACAAACAGGGAAGGCAGGAGGGGGAGTGGATTCACCCTGGCAGCGGCATGACCGACATGTTTATCTATCCCGGTTATGAGTTTAAGATCATTGACGCATTGCTGACCAACTTTCATCTGCCCGAATCAACGCTGCTGATGCTGGTAAGTGCCTTTGCCGGCACCGATTTTACCCTGCGTTCCTATGCCCAGGCGGTGCTAGAGCGCTATCGTTTTTTCAGTTATGGCGACTGCATGCTCATATTGTAGTTTTTTGCTAAAGGAACCGCTCGACTATGGCGTTTGGATTTAAACTGCTCCACACCGATACCACCTCAGCTGCACGCAGAGGGCGCATAACCACTTCTCATGGCACCATTGAGACCCCGGTGTTTATGCCGGTGGGCACCCAGGGGACAGTCAAGGCCGTGCTCCCGGAAACCCTGCATGCCATCGGGGCGCAGATTATCCTCGGCAACACCTATCATCTGTTTTTGCGCCCTGGGCACGAGCTGATTCAGCGTCTGGGGGGATTGCATGCTTTCATGAACTGGTCCGGCCCTATCCTCACCGACAGTGGCGGCTTTCAGGTGTTCAGTCTGGGGAAGCTGCGTAAGATAGATGAAGAGGGAGTCAGGTTTCAGTCCCACCTGGATGGTTCCAGCAAAGTTCTTACCCCGGAATCATCCATACAGATTCAACAGGCCCTGGGGGCCGATATTGTGATGGTTTTCGACGAGTGTATCCCGTATCCTTCCACGCGCACCTATACCGCCGACTCAACCGCGCGTTCCATGCGCTGGGCTCAGCGTTGTCGTAAGACCCATGATCGCCATGATGGCAGCGCTCTGTTTGGCATTGTGCAGGGGGGGATGTACGAAGATCTGCGCCGTGAGAGTGCACAGAGTCTCATAGAAACAGGGTTCGATGGCTATGCCCTTGGCGGCCTTTCAGTCGGGGAGGGGGCAGAAGAGATGTATGCCGTTATGGATTACACCCTGCCGCTGCTACCACAGCAGCAGCCACGCTATGTGATGGGGGTGGGCACCCCCGAAAATCTGGTGGAAGGGGTACGGCGCGGGGTGGATATGTTTGACTGTGTCATGCCGACGCGCAACGCCAGGAATGGGGTGTTGTTTACCCATACGGGCAAAATCAGCATCAAGCAGGCGCAGTATGAAGATGACGCTGCGCCTATAGATCCACGCTGCGATTGTTATGTGTGCCGCCACTACAGCCGCGCTTATCTGCGCCATCTGTATAAAAGCAATGAAATTCTTGCATCTATGCTCAACACCCAGCACAATCTGCATTATTATCTGCATTTGATGCAACAGATGCGCAGCGCGATTGAGCAGGGCTGTTTTGCCCGCTTTTACGCCGATTTTTATTCGATGCGCGCATGAGGTAAAATATCTGACCAATTTCATACGATAGTGGTCTTATGCTTGAAAGTTACTGCATAACAGGTTATAACCGGAGCTTAAATTTTTTACACAACCAAACTGAACAGAGGAGGGATAATTATTATGGTTTCAACAGCTTATGCATTAGGTGGTAGTGGAGCGCAGGGTGGTCAGCAGGGTTACGAGGGGATCATCATGCTGGTCCTGATGTTTGCGATCTTCTACTTTCTTCTTATCCGCCCGCAGCAGAAACGTGCCAAACAGCACCGCAAGTTGATTGAAGCACTCAAGGCTGGTGACAATGTGATCACCGCCGGGGGTATTCATGGCAAAATTGTGACCGTACAGGACGATGTAATCACCCTGGAGATCGACAAGGGGGTTAAGGTGAAGCTCAACCGCGGTTCTGTCTCCGCAGCTCCCGCGCAGAGCGAGTAGGTTCTGTTAGTCGTTCCTTTTATGCGTTTAATCGCATAAAGGTGCGGTCCCATTTTGCCCGGGGCGATACCCGCCCCACAGTCTTCCTGAAGGGAGTGGAGTTGAGATATGACGAACAGCATTAAATTGCGTGGGGTGCTGGTTCTGTTTTGCCTGCTGGTGGCCCTCGCCTCGCTGGCACCTACTGTGATGAAGGATCGTCTGCCCATGTGGTGGCAAAGTCTCTTTGATCCGATCCATCTAGGGCTGGACCTTCAGGGAGGAATGCATCTGGTATTGGGGGTAGAGGTAGAGGAGGCGGTAGCGAGTCGCCTTGATAGTATTGTCGAGGAGACAGAGACCCTTCTCAATGAGCGGGACATAATTTTCAAGGCGGTAGATCGTTTTGACGCTGAGCGCCTGAAGGTTACGGTCTACGATGCCGAGGCAGGTAAAGAGGTGGATGCGCTCATGCGCGAATACTTCCCCTCCCTTGAGCCTATGACTATTGCGGCGGCTTCGGGCTATATTGAGAAGAATTATCGCTTCGGGGATAAAGAGATCGCCCAGATAGAAGATTTCGCGGTGCGTCAGGCCCTTGAAACCATGCGCAACCGCGTGGATCAGTTCGGGGTGAGTGAGCCGGTTATTCAACGTCAGTCCGACAATCGTATCCTCATCCAGCTCCCCGGAGTCAAGGATCCGCAGCGGGCTATCGATCTCCTCGGAAAGACGGCGCAGTTGCAGTTCAAGATGGTCGTTGAAGATGCCGATGTAGAAGCGGCTAAAGCGGGCGTGTTAAAGCCGGGCACCTCTTTGCTGTATGAGCGCAATGTGGATGCACGCACCGGCCAGGTGACCGAGCGTCCCATTGTGGTATCAGACCGGGCATCTCTGACTGGAGATCTGCTTGCCGACGCGCAGGTGCGTATCGATACCCGTTACAACGAACCTTATGTAGCTATCGACTTCAACGCCGCCGGAGCACAGCGTTTCGACCAGATAACCGCAGCAAACGTGGGCAAACGCATGGCCATCGTGCTGGATGGTACGGTGTATTCCGCCCCCGTTATACGGGAGCGGATCTCCGGCGGGAGTGCACAGATAAGTGGCTCTTTTTCCGAACAGGAGGCTACCGATCTCGCCATTGTTTTACGGGCTGGGTCGCTGCCGGCCCCGGTCAATATTCTGGAAAACAGAACTGTTGGACCATCCCTCGGGCATGACTCCATCGAGCAGGGGATCAATTCGGTGCTGATCGGGGCGGTGCTGGTGGTGGTGATGATGCTGGTATACTACCGTGGCGCCGGAGTGGTGGCCAACATCGCCTTGATCCTTAACATGGTTTTCATTATGGCGCTGCTGGGGATGTTCAAAGCCACCCTGACATTGCCGGGGATCGCAGGGATTGTCCTTACGGTAGGGATGGCGATTGATGCCAATGTCCTCATTTTTGAGCGCATTCGCGAGGAATTACGCAACGGAAAATCTGCGCGTATCGCCATCGACTCCGGCTATGCCAAGGCCTTTATCACTATTGTGGATGCGAACGTAACCACATTGATTGCAGCGCTGGTGCTGTTTCAGTTTGGAACCGGACCGGTTAAAGGGTTTGCCGTGACCCTGTCAGTAGGGATTCTGGCTTCCATGTTTACCGCCATATTTGTTTCACGTCTGATTTTCGATTTCTTCCTGGATGTACGCGGTGTCCGGAAGATCAGCATATAAAAGGAGCAACTGATGGAGTTGATCAAACCCGATGTAAATATTGACTTTATAGGTAAACGTCGGTATGCGGCTGTGGTGTCGGTTGTCCTTATTCTGGTTGGGCTTGCTGCTCTGATTGTGCGGGGAGGTCCCAACTATGGGGTTGATTTTGCCGGGGGAACGGTAGTTCAGGTCCGCTTTGACGTCCCCACCGACGCCGCCGCGATAAAAGAGATCCTGGTGCCCGAGGTGCTAGCATCTGCCATGGTGCAGCGTTTTGGGGATGAACAGAGTGAGTTCCTGATCCGGGCGGAGGAGACGGATGATGGTCTGCAGGGGCTGCGCACGGTGCTGATGCAGAAGCTGGAAGAGAAATATGGCGCCGGCAGTGTTGAGCTGCGTCGGATCGAGATGGTTGGCCCTCAGGTGGGCAAAGACCTGCGCAAAAAGGGGCTGCTGGCCGTCGTATATGCCATGATTGGCATTCTTGCATACATTAGTTGGCGCTTTGAGCTACGCTTTGCCGTGGGTGCCATAATAGCGTTGATCCACGATGTGCTTATCACCTTCGGGGCCTTTTCTCTGTTTGACAAAGAGATTGGCCTGCCGGTGGTGGCCGCATTTCTGGCCATAGTCGGCTACTCGCTGAACGACACCATTATCATCTATGACCGCATTCGCGAGAATCGGGGACGTTACCACGATAAAGGTTTGCCTTTCCTCATCAATCGCAGTATCAACGACACCCTGTCGCGCACCATTCTCACCTCTACCACAACCCTGCTGGTGGTGCTGGCCCTGTTTATCTTCGGTGGCGGAGTGATCCACGATTTTGCCTTTGCCCTGCTTATCGGCATTATAGTGGGGACCTATTCGTCTATATTTATCGCCAGTTCGGTATTGCTGCTATGGGACAAGGTTTCCGTAAAGAAGGCTTAGTCAGCAGTTAGTCGCATCGGTAACTTGATGCTGGCATAGGTTGAGTTTTGTCCAGGGCCGTGATTTATATGCGGCCCTGTTTCTATGTGCAGGAGCGGTCCGTGGCGTCAGAGTCAGAAGTGTCCCAATTTATTCCCATGCGTATTCATACCGAGCGTCACTGGCACCAGCGTACGGTGGTTTCAGCGGCTGGCATGAAGCAGACCGCGCAGGCAAACCAGATAAATCAAGCTGATCAGAGAGGTGCCGCGCCCGGAGTCAGCGCGCTGCAGACAAAGTTGCTGGCGCTGCGGGGTGTAGTGGCGCTGGAGCAGGCCCAGGCGTTCTTACATGCGCGCCTGAAGGATATCCCTGATCCGCTGCTGTTACCCGACATGCCCAAAGCGGTGGAGCGGCTGCTGCGTGCTATTGATGCCGGCGAATCTATCTCCATCCATGGAGATTACGATGTGGATGGTATCAGTGCGACAGCTCTTTTGTACACTGCGCTGGAGCATTTTGGCGCCAGAGTCACCTATAATATCCCTTTACGCCTGCGTGATGGTTACGGCTTGAACGCCGCCGCGTTGGAGCGGGATGCCGCGGCGGGGGCGAGCCTGGTTATTTCTGTCGACTGCGGCATATCCGCGCTTACAGAAGCGCGTCTGGCACGCAATCTAGGCATTGATCTTATTATTACCGATCATCATCAACCAGGCACGCAGCTGCCGCCAGCCTATGCCTGCATAAATCCATGGCTCCCCGCTTCAGCATATCCATACGCCCCCTTGTGTGGCGCCGGGGTCGCATTCATGCTGGTTGTCGGGTTGTGTAGTGCGTTGCGGCGGCAGCAGAAGCTCACCACCTCTACATTCGATATTCGGATGCTGCTCGACCTGGTTACCCTGGCTACAATCGCGGATATTGTGCCGTTGACCGGGGTAAATCGTATTCTGGTCAGAGCCGGGTTGCCGCTGCTGGAGGGAGATTATCGCCCCGGAATAACCAGACTGCGCGAGGTGGCAGGGGTGAAAGAGGTTACCGCCGGGGTGGTAGGGTTTCGTCTCGCTCCGCGTCTGAACGCTGCCGGTCGCCTCGAAGATGCCGCCGCCGGGGTTGAACTGCTGTTGAGCTCTGATCTGCATCACGCCCAGGCCATTGCCGCCGAACTTGAGCGCTGTAATACCGAACGCCGCGAGATTGAAGCGACGACGCTGCGTCACGCGCAACAACGGGTCAGTGCTGAACTGTGTAATTCCCGCCGCATCATTGTGTTGGCCGATTCAAGCTGGCACGCCGGGGTGATAGGTATCGTGGCCAGTCGCCTGGTCGAGTTGTTTCACCGTCCGGTGATCCTGATCGCCATTGATGCCGAGACCGGGATCGGCAAAGGCTCCGGACGTTCGATCCGGGGCTTCAATCTCCACCTGGCCCTGAAACACAGCGACATGTGGTTGCAAGGATATGGCGGCCACGAGATGGCGGCGGGGCTGAGTATTGACCCGACCCAGATCGATGCCTTCGCACATGCGCTTGAAGACTATGCGCAGGAGCATTTGGCGCCTGAATTTCTGCAGCCGCGCCTTTGTTTTGATTTGCCCTTGGCGCTGGATGAAATAACCCCCCAGCTCCATGAAGAGATTCAGCTCCTTGCCCCGTTCGGGATGGGGAATCCGGAGCCCGTATTTATGAGCACAGCGGTGAACGTGCAGCAGGCGAGTGTGGTTGGTGGAGGACATTTGCGGTTTCGGGTTCAGAGCGGCGGGTGCAGCCTGCCTTGTATCGGCTTCGGGCTGGCGCACAAGTTAGATATTTTACAGGGGCAGATCGATATTCTGTACCAGGTGGATACCAATATCTGGCAGGGACGCACAGCGCTGCAGCTTAAAGTAAAAGATGTGCGCCCCTGCTTGAATTAAACGTAACCTCCTGGTTTAATGCACCTGACCATAGCTCTCAGGCGGCTTTGCCCCAGCGTGCTACATAGGGAAAATCTGATAGAGCCAGGAAGAGATCTTCCCAAACTGGTTGGTAAAGAGAAGGACACCGACGGTAAGCATCAGAACCCCCGTCAAAATCTCCATCAGGCGGATATAGGCTTTAAAGCGGTTGAAAAATTCAAGAAATTTGTGAAATAACAGGCCCGCCAGCATGAACGGAATCCCCAGCCCGGCAGAGTAGGTAGCCAACAGGGCGATGCCGTGCAGCGTGTCGGAGGAGGTGCCCGCAGCCAGAGCGAGGATGGCACCGAGGATCGGGCCGATGCATGGTGTCCAGCCGGCGGCGAAGGCCAATCCTACCAGAAAACTACCCAGATAGCCGCTCGGTTTGCTTTTGATGTTGATGCGTTTGTCCTGCATCAACATACTTACGCGAAAAATTCCAGTCATGTGCAGACCGAAGACAAACACCAGCACCCCACCGACACGCTGCAGCCAGAGCAACCCTTCATTCAGGGCGCCCTGCACTGAGCCCGAGAGGAGTCCGGCCGCGGCCCCCAGCAGAATAAATACGGTAGAAAATCCACACACAAAGGCCAGTGAATGACTCAATACGCGCCAGCGAACTTGAGAACTCTGGTGCTCCTGCTTCAGATCTGCAAACGATACCCCGGTGATATAGGCCATAAAGGATGGGATAAGGGGCAGAACACAGGGGGAGAAAAACGACAGCAGTCCGGCGCTGAAGGCGATCCAGTGGGTTATGTCTGCGCTAGGGGTAAACATAGATATCTTAAAAATCTCCTGAACAGGTTAAAGGTTGGAGGGAGACTGTTTTCGACCCAGGGCGTGTTTGGCTACATAATCTTTGATAGCGGCGGTATCGGCGGCAATGCGTTCACAGCGTTTTGGGCGCTGCTCGATGTCACGCAGAGACTCCGGGCGCGGCGGATCTATCCCAATGGCGCGGCGCACAGCGTCTGCAAATTTAGCCGGGTGTGCAGTAGCCAAGCATACCATGGGTCTGGTTTCACACCGCAGCTTCTGCGCGGCGGCGACCCCGACCGCGGTGTGCGGATCCAGAATGTAGCCGGTTTTGGTGTAGAAACTTTCCATGGTTTGCAGGGTGGTCTCGGTGTCGACGGTCATGGTACTGAAATCTGCCTGCACCTGTTTTTGCTGCGCGGCACTAAAGCTCAGGGCGTGCTCTGTTTTGAAGGTATCCATCGCTTTGACCAGAGCGGCGCTGTCGGACCCGAGCAGGTAGTAGAGGTAGCGCTCAAAGTTGCTCGCCACCTGGATATCCATGGAGGGGGACAGGGTTTCAACCACGGTACCGATGGAGTAATCGCCAGTGGCGACAAAGCGCGACAGAATATTGTTTTCGTTGGTGGCCAGCACTAATTGCCCTGCAGGCAGTCCCATCTGTCTGGCCACATAGCCGGCAAAAATATCTCCGAAGTTCCCGGTGGGGACAGAAAAATCCACCCGGGTTTTCTCATCTGAGGCAGTTCGACTCCAGGCGTAGAAGTAATATACGATTTGCGCCAATACCCGGGCCCAATTTATGGAGTTGACCGCTCCCAGGGCGTAGCGCTGTTTAAATTCAAGATCGCCGAATATCTCTTTGATAATGCACTGTCCATCATCGAAGTTACCGTCAATCGCCAGGTTAAACACATTGGCATCGGTGACCGTCGTCATTTGCAGTTCTTGTATTGCAGAGACTCTGCCGTGGGGATGGAGGATAAAGATATTAATATTCTTCTTGCCCTTCACTCCATAGATTGCGGCGCTGCCGGTGTCGCCGGAGGTGGCGCCGATGATATTCATGCGGGCGTGGCGCTGCTCAAGCAGATATTCAAACAGATTGCCCAGAAACTGCAGCGCAACATCCTTGAACGCCAGGGTGGGGCCGTGGAAGAGTTCCAGAATGTGGATCGCGTCACGATGCTGCAGCGGCGTGATCTGTGGATGAGTGAACGCACTGTATGAGCGCTCGATGATCTTCTGCAAGTCGGCGGCAGGGATATCATCACCCACAAACCTGGATATGATCTTATAGGCGATCTGGCCATATTCCATGGAGCGAAAACTCTGTAGTTCCTGTGGTGCTATGGACGGAATTTGTTCAGGCAACAGCAAGCCGCCATCCGTGGCGAGACCCATCATTACCGCGTCTGAAAAAGTTATACCGTCAACGCCCCCGCGGGTGCTTTTATAGCGCATGCCAGAACCTCCTGATAAGGGTACCTGTTTAAATGAATATATATATATCCGCATGAATCACGTGATGTGAGCTGTGCAGAGCATGAAAAAGTTGCCGGATTGTAACAGGGATGTGTTTAATTTGAAAGGGGGTCAAGGGTGGAATTGAAGGGATGCAGTTGCGCCGGGGGTGTTGTGGTTTAACGCAGAGGGTCCCTTTCCACATCCGCCTGGAAAGGGACCCTCTGCCAATTAGCTGACTCTTGCTTACTCGTGGTTTTTATTTACTTCGTGGACGAGCGATTGCTGCGCATCAACAACGGCTACGGCAGCAAGGTTAACGATGTCATTGACGTCGTCACCGCGCTGGAGAACATGCACCGGTTTTTTGACCCCCATGAGGATCGGGCCGACAGCTTCAGCGCCGCCTAGTTTGTTCAGCAGTTTATATGCGATGTTGCCTGCATCCAGATCGGGAAAGATCAGAACATTAGCGTCACCCTTGATGGCGGAGAACGGATACTGCCGTTCGGTCAACTCCGAGTCAAAGGCTACATTGGCCTGCATTTCACCTTCAACCACCAGTTCCGGCGCCCACTCCTTAACCAGCTGTGTCGCCTTGCGGATTTTGTTGGTGAACGGATGATTCACGCTGCCGAAATTGGAGAAAGAGAGCATGGCGATACGCGGCTCAACGTCGAAATGCCGCGCCTTATTGGCGGCCAGAATCGCGGTTTCCGCCAGTTCTTCCGCCGTAGGATCGATGGAGACGGTGGTGTCGGCGCAGAAGACTACGCGGTTTTTGAACGCGAGCATATACAGGCCGTGTACCCCCATAATATCCTGCTGCTTACCGATGATCTCCAGGGTTGGGCGAATGGTTTCGGGATAGTGGTGATTGATCCCCGAAAGCATGGCATCCGCGTCACCCAAGTGGACCATCATGGCGCCGAAATAGTTGCGCTCGTGCCCCATGATGCGCCCGGCCTCTGCCAGGGTTACCCCTTTGCGCTGGCGCAGGCGGAAAAATTCATCCGCATATTTTCGGGTATTGGGGTTGTCGTGCGGATCGATAATCTGCACTCCGTGCAGGTCCAGCCCCAAGCGCTGGATGCTGTTGATGATTTCCCTCTCCTGTCCGAGCAGGATGGGGATAGCAATGCGTTCATCCACAAGTATTTGCGCCGCGCGCAGAATTCTGTCGTTGTCCCCTTCAGGGAATACAATCCGCTTGCGGCAGGCCTTCGCCTTATTGATTATGGTGCGCATGATCTCTTTAGAACGCCCCTGCAGCGCTTCGAGCGACTCGGTGTACTTGACCATATCTTCGATGGGGGTCTGTGCCACGCCGCTATCAATTGCCGCCTGAGCCACCGCTGGTGCCACACGGAGCAAAACCCGCGGATCAAACGGCTTGGGAATAAGGTAGTTTCGCCCGAAGGAAAACTTGGTGTTGCCATAGGCTTTAATGACCGAGTCGGGCACATCCTCTTTCGCCAGGTTGGCCAGAGCTTTGACCGCGGCCATTTTCATTTCATCGTTAATGGCAGTCGCATGGGTGTCGAGCGCGCCACGAAACAGGAATGGAAAACACAGGACGTTATTCACCTGGTTCGGGAAATCGCTCCGCCCGGTCCCCATGATGACGTCATCGCGCACCTTGAACGCTTCACTCGGAAGAATTTCCGGATCGGGGTTGGCCATGGCAAAGATGATGGGGTTGGCGGCCATGTCGGCGACCATTGCCGGGGTGACCACATCTTTAGCTGAAACGCCGAAGAACACGTCCGCTTCGTGCATGGCTTCTTCAAGGGTGCGCACCTTCGCTTCTGTAGCCAGACGCTCTTTGTAGGGGTTCATCCCTTCGGTGCGTCCCTTGTAGATAACCCCCTTGCTGTCACACAGGATCATATTTTCGGGGTTGGCTCCGAGGGTTATGGCCATATTGGCACAGGCAATACCCGCGGCACCGGCACCATTGACAACGATACGCACATCTTTAATGTCTTTGCCGATAATTTCAAGGGCGTTGATCAAGCCGGCGTTGGCGATAATAGCGGTGCCATGCTGGTCATCGTGAAATACCGGAATGTTCATCTGCGCTTTGAGCTGCTCTTCAATGTAGAAACACTCCGGCGCCTTGAAATCTTCGAGATTGATACCGCCAAAGGTGGGCTCAAGTAATTTGACGGTGCGGACAATCTCCTCCTGGTCGGTTGAGTCCAGTTCGATGTCAAATACGTCAATGTCGGCAAACCGTTTGAACAGAACGCCTTTTCCTTCCATGACCGGCTTGCTGGCGAGGGCGCCGATGTTGCCCAGCCCAAGCACCGCGGTGCCGTTGGAAATAACTCCAACCAGATTGCCTTTAGCGGTGTACTCGTATGCACTTTTGGGGTTTTTTTCAATTTCAAGGCAGGGGATCGCTACCCCCGGACTGTAGGCAAGAGACAAGTCGCGGCTGGTCATACATGGCTTGGTGGCAATAACCTCAATTTTGCCCTTGCGCCCAGAGCAGTGATATTCGAGAGCTTCATGTTTTTTTGGCATTATGCATTCCCTTTCAATTTTAGTCTGAGTAAAAAAAGTCTGAGGTGCGCTGCGGGAGCCTGAAGGTTGTGGTTAGTGGTACATTGTTACAGTGAGGGGCAATTGCGTACGGTATCTTCCTCCAGCGCACGAACACATGCATTTTTAGGCTTGTTGAAAAAATAACATAGGCTTGTGCTGGCAGAATTGTCAAGAATAATTCGTCTGTACCAGGGTAAATATAGAACACTGTTTAGTAAAAGTGAAGTCGGGATTATTAAGTACAGGCAGGGTGATAGCAGCAGCGTTGTCGTTTGCGTCTGGATGACAGGCAGTGCTAATATCCAGCAGGGGAGCAATTTGGTTCCGGGTAAATTTGCTGCATGAATTTCCAGGTGCAGACGATTGCGAACACTGATCGATATCAATAGTGGATGTTTGTGGAGTGGTTGTAGCCATAACCTTAAATATGGGAGTAGACAGGCGATGATAGTTGTAACTGGTGGAGCCGGTTTTATCGGCAGTGCCCTGGTGTGGCGTTTGAACCAGCTGGGTTACGATAATATTGTGATTGTAGATTCACTCGGGACTTCGGAGAAATGGCGCAATCTTGTGCCGTTACGGTATGCCGATTACGTGGAGAAGGACGATTTTCTGCGGCTTGCGCAAGGGGAAACGTTACGGCAGATAGCCGATTTTGGTCCTGCGGGCATCGAAGCTATTTTCCATATGGGGGCCTGTTCTGCCACGACCGAGACTGATTCGCGTTATTTGGTGCAGAACAACTTCGAATATACCAAACAGATGGCGCTGCTGGCGCGCCACAGTAATGCCCGCTTTATCTATGCTTCGAGTGCGGCTACCTACGGCGATGGCGCCCAGGGTTTCGTGGACGCAGCAGATGAACTGGAGCATCTGCGTCCGCTGAACATGTATGGCTACTCAAAACAGATGTTTGATCTGTGGGCGCGGCATGAAGGGCTGCTCGACAGCATAGTTGGGCTGAAGTTTTTCAATGTGTTTGGCCCCAATGAATATCATAAAGGGGCGATGCGTTCGCTGGTGATTAAAGCCTATGAGCAGATCATGCACAGCGGTAAAATAAGTCTGTTCAAATCCTATCGCCCGGAGTATGCCGATGGAGAGCAGCAGCGCGACTTCGTATATATCAAGGATGTGGTGGACATGACCCTGTTTTTCTTCAAGCATCCTGAGGTAAACGGAATTTTCAACATTGGCAGCTCAAGTGCGCATACCTGGAACGAGCTGGCTGGAGCCATTTTTTCTGCCCTCGGGCGCGAAACTGAGATTGAGTACATCGACATGCCTGATGATTTGCGCACCCGTTATCAATACTATACCTGCTCAGATATAACTAAATTGCGTGGCGCCGGTTATGCCGGAAAACAACATACGTTAAGCAGTGCGGTATATGATTATGTAGTCAATTATCTGCAAAAAGCTCAGCATCTGGGGCAGGAACAAGACCGGAACAGATAGATGAAAGCTGTATTTTCCTTTCTGGCTTGTTTTGCCCTGCTGTGGGGTGCAGTGCTGCTGATCTTAGGGCTCAGTAGATATGGGTTAGACAACCCGCTGTTATTGTTTATCGCCATGCTGGGGCTCGGGTCTGCCCTGGCCCTGATCGGGAAACACTGGGGCCGAGGGGCGCTGCTGCTGGCGGCGCCGGTGGCGGTGCTGCTCGCCGCTGCCGGGGCGCAGCGCCTGTTGCCCCCGGCACCTTCTCCTCACACGTTTGCCCGGGTGTACTGCCTCAACCCCGAAAAAGCGAAGCGGCAGCGTCAGCAAGAACATCTGCGCCTTGGTGTGCACACCCAAGCTGTGACGCTGGTCTGCCCCGATGGTTCTGAACTTGTGCCCCGGTTTGTCCTTCTGTCTGGCATAAAACTTGAGCCGATAGCGTGTGGACTTAAGGGTGTTGCGGGCCTGGTTTTCGGTGCCGATAAGGTCCTCTATGTCTCCACTCCTGCTTCCGGTCTTATATATCGCCTCGAACCGCCTGAACCTACCGCCGCAGAAGCGCGCCCCTACGCAACCGATGCTTCAAGACTGTGGCGCAAGACCATCATCAACGCCACCCTCGACAGCCCCATGGGTTTGGCGTGGCACGCTGATTCTCTGTATGTAGCTACCCGCACAGCCGTGGTCAGCCTCACTCCAGAGGTAACTACAGCTCCCACCGTCACTGCAGTCCGAACTATCGCAGACCATCTCCCGCCCGCAACGCCATCTGAACGCAGGGCGGTTCTGGTGGATGAAGGCGGGAGTGCATATCTGTCTGTTGGTGCGGTGGGTTCCGACCCTCTGAACCTGGAATGGCAACGCGGCGCAATTCTCAAAATATCTCCCCGCGGGGAGGTCGAGCTGTTCGCCACCGGGATCCATCATGCTCGCGCTATGGCCTGGCATCCAGAAACGGAAGCGCTGTGGCTGGGGGAAGATTCACCCCAGACCCTTGATTTTTCACCTCCGGTAGATGAGATCAACGGCATAAGTGCCGGACACGACTACGGTTGGCCCTTTTGTTATGGCTTCCAGACTCCGGATCGCCAGTTAGGCACCACTACCATATGTGCCGATACCACCGCGCCACTATTGACGCTGCCACCGCACAGTGTTCCGGCCGGCCTCGCCTTCGGGGCGCTGCTTGATGCCCCTGCATTTTATCGCTCTATGGTGTACGTGGCCCTGGCAGGGCGAGAAGACGATATGAACCGCCAGGGGTTCAGGGTTCTGGGGCTGCCCCTGGATGCACTGGGAGACGTTACCGGGTGGGGGATCGAGGTGGCGCTGGGGTGGGCGCCGGCGGAACAGATCGATGGGGAACATCCAGACAGGGAATATATATATGGGCAACCAGGGGCGCTTGCGGTTGGCCCGGATGGAAATCTGTATCTTGCCGATCCGTACGCGGGGATGGTGTACCGCTTCGTGTTTGCTGCAGTGACAGAGGCTGATTCTGTTTCTGCCCAGATGCAGTTGCCGCCGGAGTAGAAGAGGTAGATGTTGCGATGTTATATAGTGTAGATGAGATATGCGCTGCGGCGCAGCGCAATGCCCTGATTCTTACGGTGAATCAGCGCCTGGCGCGCACCCTGGTGCACGAGTACAGCCAATGGCAGCTCGGGCGCGGCAACAGCGTGTGGGCAAGGCCGTCTGTTTTTACCCCTGCCGCGTGGTGGCAGCGCTGCCTGCTTCAGCACGCTGGCAGCGCTAATTTGCTCAACCACGCCCAGCAGCAAGCGATATGGCGGCGTATTATCCGCACCGATTTGAAGCAGCGCGAATATGTGTTGTTGCAGGTGGATGCCACGGTCAAGCAGGCGCTGAAGGCCTACACCTTATTATGTGATCACCTTCTTGCGCCTGACGATTCCTCCTCTGCCTGTCGCTACAACGCAGCAACCCCCGAAGAGCAGGCATTCAAACGCTGGTACGGCACCTATATGGAATACTGTACCGCGCACAACTACATGGATCCCCAGCGCTTGGGGGCATATGTGCAAGAGCAGTTTTCTCAAGGTATTTTTACCCCGCCAGCGGAGTTATGGCTGGTCGGTTTTGATGAGGTTTCCCCGCAGTTGCAGGCTTTCACCCATACATTGATGCAGTTGGGAACCCAGATTGTAGAGCCGGAGATAGAGGAGAAAAACAGTATCTCTGAGGTTTATGCCTGTGCAGATCCCATTGCGGAGCTGGAGTTGGTGGCTCACTGGGCCTATACCCATATCACGCGCGGCCACAGTGTTGGAGTGATAGTGCCGGAACTTGAGCGTTATCAAAGCAGTATCGAGCGGGTGTTCAGACAGTATGCAACAACCTTCGGCGCCGAAAATATAGAACTCAATCTTTCGGTGGGGCAACCTTTGCGCCAGTACGGGGCAATTCAGGCGGCGCTGCGCCTGGTGCAGATCGAAGAGCCCCTTGGTCTGGATGAGTTCGGGTATCTGCTCCGTTCCCCGTGGTTTCGCGGCGGGCAGCAGCAGATGGATGAACACGCACAGGCGGAGGCCTTTCTACGTACATGTGGAAGACCCAGAGCCAGTATCGAGACCTATGCACGGCTGTTACGGCAGAAAGGTTATTTTCACTCCGGTATCGCAGCTATGTGCGCAACCCTCAACCATCTGGTGCAGATAAAAGAGCGTAACGCCCCCGCCCTCTGGCTGGAGATTTTCAACGCGGCACTGCAGAAGGTGGGGTGGCCCGGTGATTATCCGCCCGATTCGCAGACGTACCAGGTGCTGCGCGCGTGGGAGGAGCAGATATTGCCTCTGTTTACCTCCCTTACCTCTGTTGAGCCGAAGATGAGCCGAATGGAGGCGGCCCGCCAGCTCCAACGCTTGTGTACCGATAGTGTATTTCAGGCCGCCGCCAGAGATAACCGCCTGCATATAGTCGGGCTTCTTGAAGGGGTGGCGCTGGCATGCGATGCGGTCTGGGTTACGGGGCTGCACGATCAGGTACTCCCCAGTGCGCTGAACTACAACACCTTCATCCCGGTGACGCTCCAGAAGAGTTACGCGATGCCGCGCGCGAGCATGGAACGGGAGATAGAGTTCTGCACCCGCTTGCTGCACCAGCTGCACGCTTTGGCCCCGGAGGTCCATTTCAGTTATGCCCGTTGCGCTGAAGATGGCAGTGTGCGCGGCGCAAGCCCTTTTTTACCAGCAGCGCAACCCGGCAGGGATGAATGGCGCCAAAGTGCGCTCCGACTTGCGGCAGAGTCCCCGGATGTAGAACAGAAGGATCTGGAGCTGATTCAGGACAGCGGTGGGTTATCCCTGGCGGCGGACTATGGTGGCGCAGCGGCTGACTCCGGGGGGGGAAAGCTGGCACCCGCGCCGCCTTATGCGGTTAAAGGTGGAACCTATCTGCTGAAAGAGCAGGCGATGTGCCCCTTTCGTGCATATGCGCACTTTCGTATGGATGTGCGCGGGTTAGAAACCCCTGCCGAAGGGGTCGATATGCGCGTGCGCGGCAGTCTGCTCCACCTTCTGCTGCAGCACTTCTGGGAAGAGATCAAGACGCAGGAACAGCTCCTGCAGCTGAGCACAGAACAGTGCCGAGCGGTGCTCACCAGGCATTGTCAAGAGATAATGGAGCATAATAAACATGCGTATGTGCCGCAAAATCTACACGCACTGGAGCTGAATCGGCTGGTAAAGTTGGCGCTGGAGTGGCTTGAAATAGATAAGGATCGCCCCCCCTTCAAGGTGCTGAGTGTGGAGGAGCGTGAAGTTCTTCAGGTAGGCCCGCTGCATATCAAGGCCGTCGCGGATCGGGTGGATCAGATTCTGCCACATGCCGGGATGGTCCTGCTTGACTATAAAACCGGAATGGTGGCGCTCAAGGATATCATGGGAGAACACCTGCTGGAGCCGCAGCTGCCGGTGTATGCCCTCTATGGGCAACAGCAGCCCGTAGTGGGATTTGCGGTCGCACAGGTGCGCACGGGAGCGTGTGCTTTGAAAGGGAGCTGTGTGAGCATCACTGGCGGAGAAGAAGAGACATTCAGCCCACTGCCGCTCAAAAGTATGGCTGCCGCAGAGTGGGATGCTGCGTGTGCGCAGTGGCGCGCGCAGCTGGAAGCGCTGGCGCAGGATATTGCCGCCGGGCGCGCTGACGTGGCTCCGGTACAGGATAACGTGTGTCAGTTTTGTGATCTGGCCCCCTTGTGTCGGATTAAACAGCAGGAACCTACGGCTGAAACAGACGTGACGGGGGAGGTGGACAGCGATGCTTGAGCTCAGTGATGCGTCCTCGCGGCGGCGGGCCCTTGATCCAGAGATCTCGTGCATTGTGCGCGCGCCGGCCGGTTCAGGCAAAACTGAACTGTTGATTCAGCGCTTCCTGGTGGTGTTGGCGCGGGTACAGAACCCCGCAGAGGTGCTGGCCATAACCTTTACGCGCAAGGCTGCCGCTGAGATGCGCGAACGCATCCTGGGTGCGTTAACTGCGGCGGCAACCCCCCTGGCCCCGGATCTATCGGCGCACCAACGTAAAACCCACGCTCTGGCGCGCGCGGTCTTACAGCGGGATACCGAACTCAACTGGAATCTGATTTCTGCCCCTGCGCAGCTGCGCGTTCAGACCATCGACAGCCTGAATGCTGAATTGGTCCGCCGCATGCCATGGTTATCGCGTCTTGGAGCGTTGCCCAAGGTCAGTGAGTTTCCGCAGCAGCACTACCTTAATGCGGTGAACAGCTTTTTGTTTAAGCAGCGCCCTGCGGCTGAGATTTCAGCCGCGCTGCATACCATCCTGGCCCACCTGGATAACCGCGCCGATATTCTGGCGGGGATGCTGGTTGACCTGCTGTGGCGCCGGGATCAGTGGATGCGCCATCTCCTGACTGATCCGGAACAGATGCGTACCACCCTGGAGCAAAGCCTGCGGGAGAAGGTTGAAGATGTGCTGCAGCAGGCACATAGCAGTTTGAACGCTGCCACCGCTGCACGTATCCACACGCTGACTTCATTTGCCGCGTCACATTGTGCCAAGCCCCAAAGCCGCATATGTGCTTACACCACCACCGCGTTTCCAGTGCCGGTAGCGGAAGAGTTGGCGCAATGGCAGGCAATCGCCACCATGGTGCTTACCGCCCAGGGGCAATGGCGCAAAAAGGTGGACAAGAATTGTGGCTTCCCTGCGGATAAGGAGCCGCACGCCCAACAGATGAAGGGTGAAGCCCTCGAAGTCCTGGAAGAGCTGCGCGCCTCTGTCGATCCGGAGCTGTGGAGTGAGGTGGATTTACTCCCGGAGCCGCACTATGGTGCTGAGGCGTGGGAGGTGCTGCGCGCGATAGTGACCGTGCTGCCACGGCTGGTGGCGCAACTTTGGCTGGAGTTTCGCACCAGCGCAGAAGCGGATTTCAGCGAGATAGCCTTAAGTGCGCGGCAGGCCCTGGTGGACTGTGGCAACCCGACCGATTTGCTCCTGCAGATCGACCAGCAGATTGAACATATTCTGGTAGATGAATTTCAGGATACCTCCTGGCTGCAGTTCAGCCTGCTTGAGACCCTCGTCACCGGTTGGGATCAGAGCAGGGGGCGCACGTTGTTTATTGTCGGAGACCCCATGCAGTCTATCTACCGCTTTCGCGAGGCGCAGGTGGGGTTATTTTTGCGCGCCGGCGATGAAGGGATCGGGCAGGTTCCCCTGGTGCCGTTGCAATTGACGGCCAATTTTCGTTCGCAGGGGAATCTGGTTGCCCTGGCGAATCAATGGTTTGCCCGCATCTTCCCCGCACACGAACACGCCGCTAGTGGCGCGGTTGGGTTTTCCTGTGGGGCGGCGGTCAAGCCTGAGGATGGAGAAGCCCTGTGTTTTGTCCCTATGCCCCAGCCTGATCTGCGCACCGAAGCGGATACGGTTATCTGTCAGATTAAAAAACTGCTTGCAGCAAATGCAGAGGACACCATTGCCATCCTGGTACGTTCCCGTTCGCACCTGCCTGAAATCACCGCTCTGTTACAGCGAGATGCGATAGCGTATCAGGCGCAGGATATAGATCCGCTCGGGGATAAAATGGCAGTGCAGGATGGAGTCTCGCTTCTGAAGGCGCTGCTCCATCCGGCGGACAAACTGAGCTGGCTAAGTGTGCTGCGGGCACCCTGGTGTGGCCTGTCTCTGGCGGAAGTGAGCCATATAGCCAGATTTGCCACCATTGGTGTGGCCCTTGCGAGCGCCGAACTTGCCACTGCACTTAGTGACGCGGCCCGGCGCCGCTTTTACCACGTGGGCGCTATCCTCCTGCGCGGGCAACAGCAGCGCGGGCAGATTTCGGTGCGCCAGCTGTGGGAAGAGGGCCTGGCTGCACTTAAGGTACAAAACTGCTGGAGCAGTTCAGAGCTGGAATCCCTGACGCAACTGGGGACAGTGCTGGAGCGCTGCGACAGTGGCGGGGATATTGACAACATTGCTCAGCTGGAATATCAAATTCAGCTGTTGTTCGCACGCAATCAAATGGATCCAGCTGCCAGAGTACATGTAATGACCATCCATAAAGCCAAGGGACTTGAGTTTGATCATGTAATTCTCCCCGGGCTGGGGCGCAGGGCGCGCAGAAGTCCAAAGGCATTACTGCGCTGGGAAGAAGATGCCCAGCTGGGATTGTTGCTGGCACCCCTGGCACAGCGCGGTGCCAACGAGGCAGACCCGGTCTACGCCATGCTTGAGCGCATGGACAAACGCAAGGAAGTATATGAAACAGCGCGGCTGCTGTACGTGGCCGTGACCAGGGCGCGCAAAAAACTGTATTGCTATGCATATGCAGCTCCCGGTGCCGAGGGGGAATGTACACCTGCCTCTGGCTCTTTGCTGGAGCTGTTGTGGCCGGTGTGCCACACTTATTTTTCCGCAGGGGTACAGGAAACCAACTCCACGGAGAAACCAGAGCGCCGGGAGGAGGCAAAAGGGGCTCTCCAGCGGTTACCGTTGAAATATTTTCCACCGCTGCCACCTGCAGTGAAGGTGGGGCAGTATTATCCATCTGCCCAGACTTCACCTTCAGGGTACACCCCAGTATCTCCTGCGCTCCAGCGTAGCGCCATTGTCGGCACCGTTACCCATGAATACCTGGCCTTTCTCGGAGAAGAGCCAGGGCGGCAGAGTCCGGAATATATAGAAACGCTGCGCGTCGGGATGGAAAAACGGTTTGAGCTGGCAGGATATGGCGCCACTGCGCAGACCCTGGCGCAGGAGTGCCTTTCCATGTTGAATAACACCCTCGCAAGTTCACCCGGACGCTGGATCCTGGCGCAACATAGCGCGCGCGCGGCAGAGTTTGAGCTGTGTGGCCTATGTGACGGCGACCTGCTGACCGCAGTGGTTGACTTGACCTTTATTGACGCCCAGACCCGGGAACGCTGGATAGTTGACTACAAAACAGCCGCACCCCAGGAGGGGGAAACCCCGGCGCGATTTTACCAACGTCAAGCAGAGCAGCACGCACCCCAACTGGAGCGCTATCGTACTTTACTGCAGCAGCTCGATGCGGAGCATCATTGTCGTGCCGGGTTGTTTTTCCCGGCGTTTGGGGGTTGGTGTGAAGTTTGAGATTTGTCTTGATGTTGGCTCCATTTGCACAAGCGAGCTGTGCGCAAATGGGGCAGAACCTGGAGCCAGGCATCTAAAGATCAGGGCAGGGAGAGTTGAGTGATGGAACCACAGGTGAAGGATTTTAATACAGCAGCGGCGACCTGGGACGAAAAGCCGCGTCGGGTTCAGCTTGCGGCAGCTGTAGCGCAAGCGATCCGGCAGCACGTTCCCATTCCGCCCGGGGGGAAGGCCATGGAGTTTGGTTGCGGCACTGGTCTGCTCACCTTTAATCTCATCGATATGGTTGCGCAGGTTGTTGCAGTTGATCGCGCGGAAGAGATGCTTGCCATTGTAGAAAAGAAGGCGGCAGCCCGCGGAGCCACGCAGGTGAGCACCAAACTGATTGTGGAGGACCTCGGCGTGCTTGGAACTGGGGAGTATGACTTTATCTACAGTAACATGGTGTTACATCACCTACCCGCCATAGAGCCGGTCCTGGAACGTCTTGTCGCCGCACTTAAGCCTGGCGGGGTGCTTGCTCTGAGTGATCTTGAGGATGACGATGGCACCTTTCATGACCAGCCAGAAGGGGTTGTGCAGTCCGGTATTAAAAGTAGCTGGCTTATGCAGACCCTTGAGCGTCTGGGGCTTGTCGATTCAGGCAGCACCCTGGCCCATACCATTGTCAAGCAGCGGGGCGGAGAGGAAACGGTCTATCCGGTATTTCTTGTCTGGGGTGTGCGCCTGTAGGAGCCGCAGCGTCGACTATTCTTTATGAATGTATATGTTTCGGGTTTGAATATGGCGCCTGAAATAGCGCTTGAACCAGCCTTTGAGCCAAGGGCGGGTTGTGGGCAGCAGAAGAGCAAAGCCAAGAAGATCGGTGCAGAATCCGGGGGTGAGCAGGGTTATGCCGCCGCAGAATATCATGGCTGCGTCTATGAGGTCTTCGGTGGGGAGTTCTCCCTGGCTCAAAGAGGCATTTATCTTGGTGAGAATATCGGCACCCTGAGTGCGGAGCAGGTAGGCACCAGCAATTCCGGTTAAAACAATGAGCCCGATGGTGGGCCATAGGCCGATAATTTTTCCTGCCGAAATTAATACATAGATTTCTAGAATTGGCACGATAATTAAAACAGTAAACAGTGTTGTTAACATATCTGCTGCTCCGACTGGTGGGTTGAATACGGTATTTGGGGTTTTAACAGTCAGGGGGGTAAATATCCACTACTTTCTTACTTATTGAACCTAAGTATTTGAAATTGCAGAAATAAAACTTCTGCTTAAATAATAGGCAAAGCGTCAAAAGTTGTTTTTATTACTGCGTGATGCCAGTCTTTAACAGCCTTGTCCACACCTTATCCACAGGTTGTGTTGGAGATGATGTTAGCCTGTTGAAATGGCAGAGCTTTTTACTTGTCAAGGGTTTGTTTCGGTGTTGAAGAAGGTTGATGTGGAAGAGGGCTGGGGTATGGAAGATTGCATAACCTTCATTTGGCATATCCAGGCGATCTCCTTCTACACCTCTTTTTTTATCGATAGCAGGTTAGCAGGTGGTATGTGAACGGAGCAACTGTTGTATTGTGCCAACGCGCTGTTTGAAGAATCCTGCGGGGACAATCCAGCCCGCATTTATGCTCCGTAACGTATGGGGATTTCACCCTTGACATTGATTGAGCAGTACCTATACTGTCCGCTTCGTTTAGAATCAACTACCCTGGTCGAGCTTAGGGCAGCGGGATAGCTTGCGCGCATTGGAAATACAGAAGTTGTCTGCGGTGTTCTCTGTCGAGGCGCAGTGTGTGTTCTAAGGGTATGGTGAACGTTGTAGGCCAAATATAAGCATGGTGAAGAGTCGATGCAGGTAAAAGTAGAAGAGATAGGGGCCGCAGGTCTGGATCTGGATTTCAGTTACACGCTGGAAGATCTTCCAGTATTGGCTGAAATGCAGGGCACAGGAGAGCTGAGGTCAGGCGGGCTGAAGTTTACAACTCCGGTCGAGTGCAAAATCAGGCTGAGTAAGATCTCCCAGTTGATCGCGGTCAGCGGTAGCGCCCAGGTGACCGTGGAACAGCAGTGCTCCCGTTGTCTTGAAAATCTTAGTGCGGTGCTCCAGATTGAGTTGAATCAGACCTATGCGAAGGAACTGCCCGATATTATCGATGAAACTGGTGATGAGGTGGAGCTTTCAGCTGAAGAGATGGGGCTGATTTTGTTTGATGGTGAAAATATAGATTTGCGCGATGAAATTCAGCAGCAGATTGTGCTGGCAATCCCAGCGCGTCCCCTGTGTGCAAAAGCATGCAAAGGGCTATGTCTTACCTGCGGGGCCAACCTCAATAAAGACGGATGTAATTGCAACGGCGGTAACATCAGTGTGCACTTTGCGTCCTTGCGGGATTTTAAGGTTGATAAATAGCACTTGGATGGTTTATTTATACCCCTTTATTCGTGAAGTTTCGTAGTTTTGATTGTATGCTCGTTGCTGTTGTTCCGAATCGTTTTTTAGCCAGAGAATTTATACATAAGAATAAGGAGTAATAGAGATGGCAGTACCCAAGAAGAAAGTTTCAAAATCTAAACGTGATATGCGCCGTGCCCATGACCACCTCAGCGCCCCGGGGATCTCTGTATGCCCTCAGTGTGATGAGCCTAAGCAGCCTCACCGGGTTTGTGGCACCTGCGGATACTACAAAGACCGTGAAGTATTGGATACAACTGTTTGAAATTAGATGGTTTAAAAGTTTAGATGGCTTAGATGAAACCTGTAATTATTGCAGTTGACGCCATGGGGGGAGATAACTCTCCAAGGGTCGAAGTTGAAGGCGCGGTGCTCGCTGCGCGTACCTCCGGGGTTAGCATTATTCTGGTCGGAGATGCGCAGCGTATAGAGCAGGAGCTTGAACGCTACGATACTTCAGGCCTTACCCTGGAAGTCAGACATACCACCCAGGTCGTTGGCATGAATGATTCGGCTTCGGATGCGGTGCGCAAAAAAAAAGACTCATCTATCCGTGTTGCCTTTGACCTGATTAAAAGCGGAGACGCACAGGCAGTTGTCAGTTCCGGCAATTCCGGTGCGACTATGGCGGCCGGCATGTTTGTAGTGAAGCGGATTTCTGGCATTGAACGCCCTGCAATCGCAACGATCATGCCTGCGCGTCACGGTGAAGTGCTGATCCTTGATGCCGGTGGCAATGTTGACTGTCGCCCCTCTCACCTGGAACAATTTGCCATCATGGGTTCTGTGTACGCCCGTAATGTCATGGGTATCGCCGCCCCGCGTATCGGGCTGTTGTCCAATGGTGCCGAAGAAAAAAAAGGCAATGAACTGACCCGCACCACGCACGCTCTCCTGAAACAGCATGATTTTAACTATCTTGGCTATGTGGAGGGGCGCGATGTATACAGTGGCGCGGTTGATGTGGTCGTATGTGATGGTTTTGTGGGCAATATCGTCCTGAAAGTATCCGAGGGCCTTGCGGCCAGCATCGGCTCTATGTTACGTGAAGAACTCCAGTCCAGGTTTTGGGCGCGGATTGGCTATCTTTTGGCCCGTCCTGCCTTCAGGGCTTTTAAACGCAAAATTGACTGTGACGAATATGGGGGGGCGCCGCTGTTGGGGATTCGTGGTACCTGCATTATCTGTCACGGCAGTTCAAGCCCGAAGTCGTTAGCCACTGCAATCGGACAGGCAGCTGAAAGTGTTTTAGCTTCGGTAAATGACGACCTCATTCTGCAGCTTGATAAATTGGACGGACAGATGAATGACCCGGCAATAGAGACTGGCGCCAGTGCCAAAGATTGACGTCAGCGGTATATAAGTAAGCCTTCCAGGCCAAGTGATTTACAGCGGGTGCATTTCCACGCTTGGCCGGGTGCTTAGCCTGGAGTGATCCAGAAAATTGGAGAATTTAAAGTGGCCCAAATAAGAGCACGCATTATTGGAACAGGATCGTATCTGCCGGAGCGAATTCTCACTAATTTTGATCTGGAGCAGATGGTTGACACCAGCCACGAGTGGATATCTGCTCGTACCGGGATTCACGAGCGTCGCATCGCGGCAGATCAGGAGCAGACCTCAGATCTCGCTGCTGCGGCCGCGCGCCGCGCGATGGAAATGGCCGGAGTAACCCCGGACCAGATAGATATGGTGGTGCTGGCCACCGTGACCGGCGATTTCCCCTGGCCCTCTACAGCATGCCTGGTTCAGGATAAGATAGGCGCCAGCAACGCATCAGCGTGGGATGTTTCCGCTGCCTGCAGTGGTTTTGTGTTTGCCATGGCCAGTGCTTCCAAATTTATTGAAACGAGATCCTGCCGCCGAGCATTGGTTATTGGTGCAGAAATTTTCAGCCGCATCATCGACTGGGAGGACCGCAATACCTGTATCCTGTTTGGTGATGGCGCTGGCGCTGTAGTGCTGGAGGGGCAAGAGGGGGAGCATGGCATCCTTTCAACCCACCTCCACAGCGATGGCTCGCAGTGGGAGCTGTTGTATCAGCCTGGATTTGGCTCCCGTTATCCAGCCAGTATCTCTGGGATTGAAGCGCGCCTGCCATTTCTGAAGATGGCTGGCAATGAAGTGTTCAAGATGGCGGTACGTTCTATGCACGAGGTGGCGGAAGAGGCGCTGCAGGCTAACAATGTGCAGGCCAGCGATATTGCCAAGTTATTTCCGCATCAGGCGAATCGACGCATTCTCGATGCAGTAGCCAAACGACTCAAGCTCAAAGATGAACAGATGTATATTAACGTCGATAAGTGTGGCAATACCTCGGGAGCGTCGATCCCTCTGGCCCTTGATGAGGCCAATCGCAAGGGGCTCCTGAGTCCTGGCGATCTGGTTTTACTCGATGCCTTTGGTGGAGGGTTCACCTGGGGTTCATGTCTGCTGCGCTGGTAACCATATGAGAACGTATTGGCTGTTATTTTCCAGGAACAGGACATAAATGTTAGCATTTGTATTCCCCGGGCAGGGGTCGCAGTACGCAGGGATGGGGAAAGAGCTCTGTGCCGAATTCAGGCAGGCACGCGAGGTGTTCGAACAGGCTGATGACGCCCTGGGAGACCATTTGACGCGCATGTGCCATGAGGGGCCGGAAGATACCTTGCGCCTTACCGCCAACACTCAGCCCGCGATATTGACCACCAGCATTGCCGTTTTACGTGTGCTGTATGCCGAAAGTGACCTCACCCCGGATGTTGTCGCTGGACACTCCCTGGGAGAATATAGTGCCCTGGTTGCCGCGGATGCTCTTGATTTTGCCGCTGCAGTGCGCATTGTGCGCCAGCGCGGCACCTTCATGCAGGCGGCGGTGCCGGACGGAAAAGGGGCTATGGCGGCGGTTCTCGGCATTGACGCCGAAGCCCTGCAGCTTATCTGTTCTGAGGCGGCCCAAGGTGAGGTGGTTACCCCGGCAAACTACAATGCGCCGGGTCAGATAGTCATCGCAGGTGACACTGCTGCGGTCGAACGTGCCATTGAGCTGGCGCTGCAGCGCGGAGCTAAGCGCGCCATGCGTCTGCCGGTCAGCGCTCCCTTCCACTGTCCCTTGATGGTTCCGGCCGGAGAACGGTTGCAACACGAATTGGATCAGATCGACATTCATCCACTCAAGGTTCCGGTTGTGTCCAACGTGGAGGCGACCCAGTATACAGACTGCAACAAGACCTCTGCGTTGCTGGTGCGACAGGTTAGCGCCCCGGTGCGCTGGAATGAATCGGTCGAGGAGATGCTTGCTCAAGGGGTGGAACGCTTTATCGAAGTCGGCCCCGGCCGGGTCCTTTCCGGCTTGATAAAAAGAATTGAGCGCAAGACAGCAGTTGTGAATGTAGAAGATCTCAAATCGTTAAAAGCCCTTGTGTAGAGGGTCTCGTAGTGCTAGAACCAAGCACAGGCGGAGGTTTTATGTTTAAGGAAAGAGTCGCTGTCATTACCGGAGCATCCCGGGGCATAGGTCACTGTGTTGCTGCCTACATGGCCGAGCGCGGAGCCGCCATCGTTGCTGTAAGCCGGAATGCCGCAGATACCGCAACGCTGGTGGATCAGATTAAAAGTGTGGGCGGACAGGCCATTTCCGTCAGCGCCGACGTATCTGCTGCAACGGATGTAGATGCTGCCATTAAGGTAGCCCTCGATACCTTCGGGCGGATAGATATCCTGGTTAACAACGCTGGAATTACGCGTGATGCCCTGCTCCCGCGCCTCAAGGAAGAGCAGTGGGACGCAGTGATTAACATAAATCTTAAAGGTGCATTTTTATGCACCCGCGCGGTAGCACGCGTCATGACCAAACAGCGCTATGGGCGTATTATCAACATAACCTCCGTGGTGGGGCAGATGGGTAACGCCGGACAGGCCAATTACTGTGCCAGTAAGGCTGGATTGGTGGGGATGACGCGTTCCAATGCTTTGGAGCTTGGACGGCGCAACGTGACGGTGAATGCAGTGGCTCCTGGTTTTATTGAAACAGATATGACCGCTGGACTCCCCGACAAGGTGCGCGCAGATATGCTCACCCGGATTCCTCTGGGGGTATTTGGTCGCCCTGCAGATGTGGCAGCGGCAGTAGCATTTCTTGCTTCGGAAGAAGCTGGATATATAACCGGACATGAGCTTTCGGTCAACGGTGGTATGCATATGTAAGTACGGGTTGGTGCAAATTGAGCATTAACCAGGGTGTTCCCGCCGGTGGCAGATCTTAATTGAGGAGATCCGGAGGGGATATTCACACAGAAAGGCAGCAAAACACAGTAAAGGTAAAGCAGTATAAAAACAGAGCAACAGAAAAACAACAGGGGACAATGGAACAGCAACAGGCTGTTAACACACACTATGGAGGAAGATAATGGCTTCAATTGAAGAACGGGTACAGAAAATTGTCGCTGAGCAGTTAGGCGTTGAAGAGGAACAGGTTACCATGGAAGCATCTTTCATGGACGATCTCGGAGCTGATTCTCTGGATACTGTAGAACTGGTTATGGCGCTTGAAGAAGAGTTTGAAATCGAGATATCTGATGAGGATGCCGAAAAAATTCTGAAAGTAAGTGACGCAGTCGAGTATGTAAACGAAAACGCGGAGGCCTGATGCGTCACAGTTGGGCACCTGCTTGAACGTTCCTATGTTCAAGCAGGTGCCCACTGGAAGAGTGCCGGACACGGCCATGTCACCGCAACCGCGATTACGGAATAGCCTGCCACCGGTTTACATATGCAGTATCGATAAACAAGATTATTTATAAGGACAGAGCATGCGTAGAGTAGTTGTTACTGGCGTAGGAGTTGTATCTTCACTGGGCACCGGAGTCGAAAAAAACTGGGAGGGTCTTACACACGGACGTTCCGGGATTGATGTGATTACGCGCTTTGATGCATCAGAACTCTCCTCGCAGATAGCCGGTGAGGTTAAAGACTTCGAGCCTGCTGATTATATTGAAAAAAAAGAGATCAAAAAAATGGATCTCTTTATTCAGTATGCCCTTGGCGCAGCGGATATGGCCATGAAGGACTCCGGTTTACAGATTACAGATGAGAATGCCGAGCGTGTGGGTGTTCTGGTCGGTTCTGGTCTGGGTGGATTGCCAGCGATCGAAAAATATCACAATGTTTATTTGAAAAGTGGCTACAAGCGAATTTCTCCGTTCTTTATCCCTATGCTGATCATCAACCTTGCGCCGGGGCAGATATCAATCCGCCATGGAGCCAAAGGGCCGAATCTTTCCTCCGTTTCCGCCTGTGCCACCGGTACGCACTCCATCGGAGATGCCTATCACATGATCAAGCGTGGCGACGCGGATGCCATGATTGCCGGCGGCACTGAATCCACCATCACCCCTCTGGGGGTATCCGGGTTCTGCGTCATGAAAGCGCTGTCAACGCGGAATGATGACCCCAAGGCTGCCAGCCGCCCCTTCGACGCTGAACGCGACGGCTTTGTTATGTCCGAAGGTGCCGGGATTGTAATTCTGGAGGAATATGAGGCGGCAACAAAGCGCGGCGCTAAGATTTATGGCGAACTGGTTGGCTACGGTTTAACCGCCGATGCCTATCATCTCACCGCACCCGCCCCAGAAGGGGAAGGGGCGGCACGCTGTATGAAGATGGCCCTTAAAAATGCGCAGATGAATCCGGAAGAGGTGGACTATATCAACGCACATGGAACATCGACGCCGTTCAACGATTTGTACGAGACTCTGGCTATAAAAACTACCTTCGGCTCCCATGCGGATAAGCTTATGGTCAGTTCCACCAAGAGTATGACCGGGCATGGCCTTGGCGCTGCCGGCGCCCTGGAAGTGGTCTACTGCCTGCTGGCCATGCAGCACAGCGTCGTCCCCCCCACCATCAACCATGTAAAGCCTTCGCCAGAATGTACTCTCGACTATGTCCCGAACACCGCACGCGATGCCAGAGTCAACGTAGCCCTGACTAACTCGCTGGGCTTTGGTGGCACCAATGCGACATTGATATTCCGGAAGATTTAAGGAGAGCCAATGCTTTACATTGCCAGTGACCACGGCGGCTTCGATTTAAAAAAGCATTTGAAAGAGTGTCTGCGTGAACGCAATGTGGAGTGTGCCGACCTCGGAGTTGATTCACGTGAGTCCGTAGACTATCCCGACTATGCTGCTGCATTGGCGCGCGAAGTGCTAAACGACAAAGACAACCAGGGGATCCTTATCTGTGGAACCGGGATTGGCATGTCAATAGCTGCGAACAAGTTCCCCGGCATCCGCGCAGCGCTGGTCCATGATGAGTTTACCGCCCGCATGGCACGAGAACACAACAATGCCAATATTATTGTCCTTGGCGGGCGCGTCCTGAACCCGGGACTCGCCTGCAAAATAGTGCAGATATGGCTCGATTCTGTATATGCGGGTGGCCGCCACCAGAACCGTCTGGAAAAAATTTGCGCGCTGGAACACTTGTTGAACGAACCGGAGTGACGGCAGTGGCAGACTGATTACGTGGCAGTATATTTTCGGGCGGGCAGAAGAGTGCCCGCCTTTACTTTTTATTGCGTACAATTCTAATACCAATAGAGGGAGAGATACAAACTATGGAGACCCTGGCTCAATTTGATCCTGAAATTTTCGCTGCTATCCAAAAAGAGACCGCCCGTCAGGAGTACAGCCTGGAATTTATCGCTTCGGAGAATTTTGTAAGTGAGAGTGTTCTGGAAGCACAGGGATCTGTCTTGACCAATAAGTATGCTGAAGGGTATCCAGGCAAGCGCTATTATGGTGGTTGTGAGTTTGTGGATATTGTTGAAGATCTGGCAATTGACCGCGCAAAAGCGCTGTTCGGTGCGGAGCATGCCAATGTACAGCCTCACTCAGGTTCTCAGGCTAATATGGCGGTTTATTTTGCCACCTGTCAGCCCGGAGACACCATTCTGGGCATGAACCTGGCGCACGGTGGCCATCTTACCCACGGCTCTCCGGTCAATTTCTCCGGCCAACTCTATAATGTAGTGCCCTACGGCGTTAAAAAGGAAACCGGCATCATTGATTACGATGAGGTTGAAACGCTGGCCCTCAAACACAAGCCGAAGTTGATTATCGTTGGCGCCAGTGCCTACCCTCGGACCCTCGATTTCGCCGCTTTTCGCCAGATCGCCGACAAGGCGGGGGCTCCAGTTATGGTGGATATGGCCCATATTGCCGGGCTTGTAGCTGGCGGTGCGCACCCCAATCCAGTTCCGTATGCCGAATATGTCACCACCACAACCCACAAAACCCTGCGTGGCCCCCGTGGAGGGATGATTCTGTGTCGGGAAGAATTTGCCAAAACCGTCAATAGCAAAATTTTCCCCGGCAGCCAGGGGGGGCCACTGATGCATGTCATTGCGGCGAAGGCGGTCGCATTTCGGGAAGCGCAGGGTAAAAACTTTACTACATATGCGCATCAGGTGGTGGCCAACGCCAAAGCTCTGGCACAAGGGTTGCTGGAGCAGGGGCTCAGCCTGGTATCGGGCGGCACCGATAATCATCTGGTTCTGGTTGATCTGAGCAACACTGAGATCACCGGGAAAGTGGCGGAAAAAGCCCTGGAAGATGCCGGTATAACCGTCAATAAAAACGCCGTGCCCTTCGATACGCGCTCCCCTTTTGTCACCAGCGGATTTCGTATCGGCACCCCGGCCACAACCACCCGGGGCTTGAAAGAGGAACAGATGCAGCAGGTAGCCTGTTGGGTGCGCCGCGCGCTGGATAACATCGACAACGCAGCGGCTCTTGGTGGCATTCGGGCAGAAGTAAAGGAGTTGTGTCAGCAATATCCTCTCTATGCCCACAGATTGAAGTAGACCAGACATATGCAGAGACCGTCCTGGGAAGAATATTTTATGGATATTGCGCGCTTGGTCGCCAGCCGCTCAACCTGCTTGCGCCGCCACGTTGGTGCCGTGCTGGTTAAAGATAAAAATATTCTTGCAACCGGATACAATGGTACCCCCCGCGGTATTGCACACTGTGATACGCGCGGGTGTCTGCGGGAGAAACATCAGGTCCCCTCCGGGCAGCGCCATGAACTGTGTCTGGGGTTACATGCAGAACAAAACGCCATCATCCAGGCGGCCAAACATGGCACCAATATTTCCGGGGCGACTCTGTACTGTACCCACGCACCCTGTGTGATATGTGCTAAAATGTTGATCAACTCCGGGATAGAAGCCATCGTGTATCTGGACGGTTATCCCGATGAACTGGCCTCGAATCTACTCGAAGAATCGGGACTGCGGGTGCAATGTTTTCAAGCAGCAACAGGGGAGTAACCTATGAAGTGTCCGTTCTGCGGATCTCCAGAAACCCGGGTCATCGATTCGCGTCTGGGCAAAGAGGGCAACAATATCCGGCGCCGGCGAGAATGTAGTGCGTGCGAGCGCCGCTTCACCACCTACGAACGGGTGGAAGAGATCCTGCCGATGGTGGTAAAAAAGGATGGACGGCGTGAACCCTTTGACCGCAGCAAGATTACTGCTGGAATTCGCCGCGCCTGTGAAAAACGTCCCATCCCCATCGAAACCATCGAAAAACTGGTGGATGGCCTCGAAATGCAACTGCAGGAATCTTCGGAACGGGAAATTCAGGCTGCCGCCATTGGAGAAGCGGTGATGCAGGCGTTGCACGGATTGGATGAGATCGCTTATGTCAGGTTTGCCTCGGTCTACCGCCAGTTTAAAGATATTAATGAGTTCATGGCAGAACTTACAGATATCCTCGAGCGTCAGAGTCGAGATATGCAGACGCTGAAGTAAGCCAGATTGTGGAAAAACTTAACCCTACACATACGAATCTCGGCGCAGACCACGCGGACCATGTAAAATATATGCGCCAGGCTCTGGAGCTGGCGCGTATAGCGGAAGGTCGTACTACGCCTAACCCTGCAGTCGGGGCGGTAGTCGTTGCTGCCGGAGCTGTGGTAGGGTGCGGCTATCATCCCAAAGCGGGTGAGCCACATGCTGAAATATTTGCCCTGCGCGAAGCAGGGGCCCGGGCCCAGGGAGCAGATGCCTATGTCACTCTAGAGCCGTGTTCCCATCAGGGACGTACCGCCCCCTGTTGTGATGCCTTGATCGCAGCTGGCATTCGGCGGGTTTTTGTGGGGATCTGCGACCCCAATCCCCTGGTTAATGGCCGCGGCGTCAAGCGCCTGCGTGCAGCCGGGGTGGAGGTGGTGACCGGAATTCTGGCCGCTGAATGCCGCTATCTATGTGCTCCCTTCATCAAACATGTCACAACTGGACAGCCGCTGGTGATTTTGAAGAGCGCCACAACCCTTGACGGCAAGACCGCTACATCTACAGGCTCTTCGCAGTGGATAACCGGATCTGAAAGCAGGGCGCATGTACACCAGGTACGTGACCGTGTGGATGCCATACTGGTGGGGATAGGTACGGTGCAGGCCGACAATCCCCGTTTGACCACGCGCCTCAAAGAGAAGCCTGGGCGTGATCCTGTCCGAGTTGTGTTGGATTCGAACCTGCGCATCGAGCCATCCGCAGCGCTGGTACAGCATAATTCAACCGCCTTGACGCTGATTATGACCACCACCAGCGCAGATACCCCAAAACGCTCCCGGCTGGAATCTTATCCTCTGGTGGAAGTTGTCAGCGTCGCGCAGGATGCAACGGGGCGCGTTGATTTAAGGGCAGTTCTCGATGAGCTGGGCAGACGCCAGATTCAAAGTGTGCTGGTTGAAGGTGGCGCTCGAGTCAATCAGGCCCTGCTTCAGCAGGATCTGGTTGACAGGATTATGCTTTATATTGCACCTAAACTCCTGGGTGGAGCAGATGGCTACGGCATTTTTTCCGGCACTGGGCCAAAAGAGCTGGATGCAGCGCATAAAGTGGACATTGTCCAAGTACGCCGCTTTGGCGCAGATATCCTCATAGAGGGCGAGGTGGATAAATGTTTACCGGTTTGATTGAAGATCTCGGTCGGATTGACAGCATCCATCGACGCGGGAGCAGCTTCAGCCTCAAGGTCGCGACCAGCCTGCCACCCACAGAGATTGCTCTGGGAGACAGTATTGCGGTTAATGGTGTGTGCCTTACGGTTGTCAGGCATGGTGGAGGGGCCTTCGAGGCCGATGTTTCACCTGAAACCATGCAGAGCAGTACCTTTGGATCCTTGAGTGTCGGGAGCAGGGTGAATCTTGAACGCGCCCTGCGCTTGGGTGACCGCCTTGGCGGGCATATGGTCAGCGGCCATATTGACACTGTCGGCACCATTATCCAGCGAACCCAGGACGAGATAGCCGTCCGCTTCAGCATCGAATTACCGCGGCAGTTCATGCGCTATGTAATAGGGAAGGGCTCCATTGCGATCGATGGCATAAGTTTGACCGTCAACCAGGTGACCCAAACCACGTTTTCTGTTGCGGTTATTCCGCACAGTCTTGCCAAAACCACCCTGCAGCACTATGGTGTGGGCGCCAGAGTAAATATAGAAACAGATATGTTGGGGCGATACATAGAAAGGTTGCTTGCCCCTGACTCTGATCTCCCGGAACATGATGCGCCTGTCACGGGGTCGGGTCTGAGTATGGCCAAACTGGCGGAAAACGGTTTCTTTTGACTCGAAATTATTAACCTAGATATATACGACTTGGAGAAATACAGATGCCCATTGCCAAAGTAGAAGCAGCGCTGGAAGATATTCGCCAGGGGAAAATGGTGATTCTGGCTGACGATGAAGATCGCGAGAACGAGGGTGATCTCACCATGGCCGCAGAGATGGTTACCCCTGAAGCCATTAACTTCATGGCAAAAGAGGGGCGTGGTCTTATATGTCTTTCCCTGACAGAAGAGCGTGCAGATCAACTTGAGCTCAATCCCATGGTTACGGACAACACCTCGGCTTTTGAAACCGCCTTCACTGTTTCGATCGAAGCCAAGCGGGGAGTTACCACCGGGATTTCCGCCGCTGATCGGGCGCATACCATCAAGGTGGCTATAGATGACAGTTCTACCAGCGCCGACCTGGCGCGCCCGGGGCATGTATTCCCGCTGCGCGGGCGCAAGGGTGGCGTTATAGTGCGCACCGGGCAGACGGAAGGCTCGATCGACCTGGCGCGCTTGGCAGGCTTGAAACCAGCTGGAATTATATGCGAGATCATGAATGAGGATGGGACCATGGCGCGCATGCCCCAGCTGGAAGAGTTCGCCTGCAAGCATGATCTTAAAATTGTCACCGTGGCAGACCTTATCGCCTACCGCATGCGTACCGAGCTTATGGTGCGGCGCGCGGCAGAAACAATTTTACCCTCGTGTCATGGCGGCGAATTCAAGCTGATCGTATATGAAAACGATATCGATGACGCCAATCATCTGGTGCTGCAGAAGGGGGAAATTACGCCGGACGCTCCAGTCCTTGTGCGGATGCATTCCGAATGCCTGACTGGCGATGTATTCGGCTCCATGCGTTGTGACTGTGGCGATCAACTTCATGCCGCCATGGAGCAGATCGATAAAGTTGGCGCTGGGGTAGTGGTGTATCTGCGCCAGGAAGGACGCGGGATTGGTCTGGTGAATAAACTTAAGGCCTATGCCCTGCAGGATTGTGGGCAGGACACCGTTGAAGCCAATGAGGCCCTGGGCTTCAAAGCTGATCTGCGCGACTATGGCATTGGCGCCCAGATCCTGACTGAGCTGGGGGTGAAGAAAATTCGCCTTATGACCAATAATCCCAAGAAGATTGTCGGCCTTGAGGGATATGGATTAGAGGTGGTGGAGCGCATCCCCATAGAAATTGAAGCCACCTGTGACAATGTCCGCTATCTGGAGACTAAGAGGTGCAAACTCGGGCATTTACTCACACATCTGTAACCACAACCCCTAGCATTTATGGAGCTGTAGATGGTCAAAAATATATCAGGTAATCTCGATGCAACCGGACACAAGTATGCCATTGTCGTGAGCAGGTTTAACAGCTTCATCTGTGAACGCCTGGTTGAAGGGGCCCTTGACGCGAGTCTGCGCCACGGAGCCAAAGAGAAGGATCTCGAAATTATTCGGGTGCCCGGCGCGTTCGAGCTCCCTCTGGCAACCAAAAGAATTGCCCAGACCGGCAAATATGATGCTGTTATCTGCCTTGGTGCCGTTATCCGCGGCGCTACTCCCCACTTTGACTATGTAAGTGCCGAAGTATCCAAGGGGATTGCGTCGGTCAGCCTCGACACCGGCGTTCCGGTGGCTTTTGGGGTGCTCACCACCGATACCATTGAGCAGGCCGTGGAGCGCGCCGGTACCAAGGCGGGCAACAAAGGCTTTGAAGCTGCGGTCACCGCAATGGAAATGGTCAACCTCTTCAGAAATATTTAAATATGTCGCTTGGTAACAGAAGAAATGGGCGTGAATACGCCCTTAAGATACTGTACAGCCTCTATGACCAGGATCGTCCGATTCAGGAAGTTCTGGCGGATTTCTGGCGTAATTTCCGTTTCAGTGATGATGTTCTCGGTGAGTCGGAGGATATACAGGACAGCCAGGTACTGCCTGAAGTAAAGGAATTTGCTGAGCAAATAGTCCTGGGTGTATATGAACACCTGGAAGATATTGATGCGGTGTTGCGCCAGATTTCAAAAAACTGGAGCCTTGACCGCATGGCACGCCTTGATCTCTCCCTTATGCGCCTGGCATCTTATGAACTCATGTACATGCCCTCCACCCCCGACCGCGTAGTTATCAATGAAGCTGTTGAGATTGCAAAACGCTATGGCACCAAAGATACCTCCGCATTTCTCAACGGTGTTCTTGACAAGGTTGCACACCAGGCGAGGGCGCACAGAGAGGCAGAGGCTTGAGTTAAAATCTCCGGGCGGATTTATATACCAAAGCGCTATGTGCTATAAAAATACGAGGGGAATGCAATGAAAACAATAAAGTTAGGCCTGCTGGGGTTCGGCACTATTGGCACCGGAGTAATCAAGGTGCTCCAGAACAATGCCGCCGTGATCGAGCAACGCCTGGGACGTACCCTGGAACTTGTCCGGGTTGTGGATCGGAATATAGCCTCAGATCGTGGGATTTGTCTTGCGCCTGGAGTTCTCGGTGAAGATGCCCAGGAGCTCCTTAATGATCCGGATATCGATATAGTTATCGAGCTGATTGGCGGCTATGAGCCCGCGCGCACCTTTGTGCTGCAGGCACTTAAAAGTGGCAAACATGTGGTGACCGCGAATAAGGCACTGCTGGCCCTGCATGGGGAAGAGTTGCTGCGCGCCGCAGATGAAAATGGGGTAACTCTTTTATTTGAGGCAGCCGTTGCAGGGGGGATCCCAATCCTCTCTTCGATACGCGAAAATCTGTGCGCCAACCGCTTCAGCGGTGTATATGGTATTCTCAACGGCACCTGCAATTATATCCTCACTCGCATGACGGAAAACCAGGAAGATTTCTCTACCGTCCTTGCTGATGCCCAAAAGCTTGGCTACGCTGAATCCGACCCAACGTTTGATATCGAAGGGATCGACACCGCACATAAACTCTCTATTCTGGTTTCCATGTGTTTTGGCACCTGGGTTGACTTCGGGCAGATTTATACCGAAGGAATTACCCGTATATCTGCCTTGGACATCGAATTTGCGCAGGAGATGGGGTATCAGATAAAGCTGCTCGCTATTGGTAAACTTGAGAACGGTTCCATAGAGGCACGCGTGCATCCAACCATGGTGCCCGATGATTACCCCATGGCAGATGTACGCGGCGTGTTCAATGCCGTGCGCCTCAACGGAGACTTTGTCGGCTCGGTGCTGCTGCACGGCAGTGGTGCCGGGATGGAAGCCACGGCGAGTGCGGTTATGGGGGATGTCATGAGTATTGCGCGCGCCATTGGCAGCAGCGCCGCCACCTTCACCCCCGCGCTGGGGTATGCTCCTGCTGCGCTTGCGCGCCTGCCGGTTAAAGCGATGGACGATCTGGTGGGGCGTTACTATCTGCGTTTTATCGTGGAAGATGCCCCCGGCGTGCTCGCGAAGATCTCCACCATTCTGGGCGATTTCGGGATCAGCATCTGCTCCATGATTCAATCCGACGCGATGCCGGAAAGCAGCATCGAAGGAACACTCCCCATCGTCATGATGACCCACGACGCCAGGGAAAAAAATGTGCGCCAGGCGCTGGAGAAGATAGAGGTTCTCCCCATTGTGAAGGATAAGTGTCTGTTGATTCGCATTGAAGACAACCTCAACTAGAACCACATCAGGTTCTGTCCATATGCCATAGAAAAAGGCTGCAACGGATTCAACCGTTTGCAGCCTTTTTTGCGTATATGGGTGTCTGCCTGGGGGGTGTCTGCCTGGACTGCGGTACAATTATCCCTGTCTGGCCTGCTGCATCAGCGCCATATCTGCCAGTACCAGGGCCGCCATCCCTTCTACTATGGGGACAGCACGAGGAACAACGCAGGGGTCGTGGCGTCCTTTGGCGGCGAGGGTGGTTTCTTCTCCGGCATAGGTGGCGGTGCGTTGCGCATGGCCGATGGTGGCGGTGGGCTTGAACCCCACCCGAAAATAGATGGGTTCTCCGTTGGAGATTCCCCCCTGGACGCCACCGCTGTTGTTGCTGCTGGTACCGAGCCGATCTTGTTTACGCACAAAGGGATCGTTGTGCACCGAGCCGCGCTGGCGGGTTCCGCCGAAGCCGGAGCCGATCTCAAATGCTTTGGCCGCCGGAATCGAGAGCATGACTTGTCCCAGGGCTGCTTCCAGGCGGTTGAAGACCGGTTCGCCCCAGCCCGCAGGGACATTGCGGCAGACACAGGTGATGATGCCACCGATGGAGTCCTTAGCCTCTTTAGCCTGCTCAATTTCGTCTTCCATGGCAGCGGCGCTGACTTTATCGGGGCAACGCACGGGGTGTTGATCAACCAAGGTACGTGTAATGCTGTCCATATCTACCGCCGGAGCGTCGGTGGTGCCCACGGAGCTGACCCAGGCTACGATCTCAATCCCATATCTGCTGGTTAGAAAAATCTCGGCGATGGCACCGCCAGCGACTCTGGCAATGGTTTCGCGGGCGCTGGCGCGCCCACCCCCGCTGGAGGCGTTGATGCCGTACTTCATAGTGTAGGTGAAATCGGCATGCGAGGGGCGAGGGATGGTGCGCATGTTGCTGTAGTCGCCAGGGCGCTGGTCGGTGTTGGCGACCAGCAGGGCAATAGGGGTCCCCAAAGAGAGGTTGTTTTCCACTCCAGAGAGAATCTGAACCTGATCGGCCTCGTTGCGCTGGGTTCCAAGCTTACTCTGCCCCGGCCGGCGTCGATCCAGTTGAATCTGGAGCTGTTCAGGGGTGATACGCAGGCGAGGGGGGACCCCGTCAACCACGGCACCAACACCGGGGCAATGGGATTCGCCAAAGGTGGATATTTTAAACAAGGTGCCATAGGTGCTGGACATGATACTCCTCGATTCTGGTTATCTGCGGGTAGGGCGCTGGTATCGATTTGGCTGACGCCGATAGAGCAGGGCGGAGTCAACCTCACAACCGATGTGGTTTGCGCCCACCAGACACTTGGTTTTTAACAGAAAACAGATATTCGCGCTATGTTCGCTTAAGATTTCATAGTTACCCTGCCCTTTGGCAATGATGAGGCCGACGGCGGTGAATATATGTTTGAATCCAGGGTATTGCTGGCAAAGACGGCTTCCAGATTGTCCGCCATGGTGCATTCGTACCCTTCAATCCGGGCCAGGAGCAGCCCTGAGTCAGGCGCGATGAAGTCAATATCGGCTTGTACCCTGGAGCCACTACTGCTGTTTACCCGGCAGTTTATCTGCGTAAGTTCTTCCGTCGGGATGTTTTCTACATACTGGCGATAGTGGCGGATATAGCTGGGCAGTGAGCCACATTGCTCGCGCGCAAAACACCACAGAATCATGAGCTGAAAACTGCTGTCCAGCAACATGGGTGCGCTCAGCCAGTTTTGGCGCAGCGGGGTCTGCATCCAACTCGCCGGGGTGGCAGTGTTGCGGGCCATGGCACTGATTCCTTCAGCACCTAGCCCCAGAACCTGCTCAAGCCCTTGCAATGCAGGGCCGTGAAACAGGCGCGCGTCGGCATAGATGGATGTTTTGTCCTCCTGTTGTGCGCTGGAAAGATCCAGGGTAAACGGGGAGGGTGCGGTGGTGGGGTGGGTATCGGCCAGAACCACCTCGGCGCTACTGTATATTTTCCCTGTATCAGCATCACACACCTGCAGCGGGACTCGGTAGGTCCCGGGCTCCGCTGTGGCGGGCTGCATCGGGCCGCAGCGCAGTTCCACCTGACATGTTGCGCTTTGCTCCAGGGTGATCCCCCGGCAGATACGCAGCTGATCAAAACCGTAAAAGGTAAGTCCGGGGAAGGTGTGCATCGCCCCAAGGGCGAGCCATTCGGCGCTCAGCGCCATGGGAACTACAGCTCTGGCAGCAATCACATGGTCGCGCAGGCATGGGACATGGGTGCAGCTGACGGGCATCTGGAATACCTTTTCCGGCAGTTGCCCTAAGGGGATAAGCGCTGCGCGGGCGGGCGTTGCCGGAGTAGCTTCAGCAGAATTCTGTCCTTCCGCTGCGGAGGTGTCCCCCCCGAGGATCACCAACTCCACCTGCGTGCTCGGGCCGGCCAGTTCCTGGAGCAGATAACGTGAGCCGGCATCCAGGTCAATCACGCTGATCCCTTCGCGGGCAAACAGTTTTTTCAGCCCGGCGTTGACCATCCCCCCATCCCAGGGACCCCAGTTGAGGGATACCACCCGGCACTGTTGGCGCTGCCGCGCCAGCGCCTGTGCGGTTTTGTTCAGCACCTCGTTGGCAGCGGCGTAGTCGATCTGGCCGGTGCGCCCGAAGCGTCCGGTAGAGGAGGAGAATAAAGCGATGAAGGCCAGGTCGTCAGCTGCAGTGGCGTGTAATAAAGCCTGCAGACCTCCGATTTTAGTGGAATAGACCAACTCAAACTGTTCCGTGGTCTTCTCCGCGATCGCCTTGTCTGCCAGAACTCCGGCTCCGTGGATAATGCCGCGAATGGTTCCACTCTGGCGCGCTTCAGCTATGGCGGCGGTGACAGCCTCTTCGTCACGAATATCCACAGCTCGATAGATGACACGTGCGCCCGCCTGCTCCAGTTGTTCGATATTGCGGCGCAGTTCACGCTGGTTCAGGATACGCTCGCAGCGAGTGTTGAGCTCTTTGGGGCTCAGCTTGGCTTTGGTGTTTTTGAGCACAGCCTGTTTCACCTGTGCTGCGGTGGTCGCACTGGCGAGCCAGGATTTCTCCCCTTTAGGCATAGCGCTGCGCCCGAGCAGGAGCAGGGTGGGGCTGGCCATCTGGGCGAGCTGGAGGGCTACTTCGGCAGTTACGCCGCGCCCTCCTCCGCTGATGACCACCACATCGGTGCTGCTTAAGTCAAGTTTCGGGATTTGAGCGGGGAGGGCTTCGTGGTGCAGCTCCAAGGTGCGGACTCCGCCGCAGGCGATGCCAACCTCTGGCGGTCCGGTGTGACCGAGTTCATATATCAGGTGACCGATCTGCTCTGCGGGCGGCATCAACGGATCGAGATCGAGGGCTCTGCAGGTAATATTGGCCCATTCGTGTCCTGCGGTCTTACTCAGCCCCGCCAATCCTCCGGAAATGGGGTCCTGCAGGACTGAACCGGGGGCAAAGCCGAAGCTGCCGTCCAGGCGCGAGAGGGTAAAGAACACCGCATCAGCATCTGCAGCCGCGGCATGCAGTGCCGGGGCACAGCGTTGCAGCAGGGTGAAGGCGTCGCGGATAAAATTACTGTCGGTTCCCATCGCTGGGGCTGGTATCACCAGGCCGCCGAGGCGCGGCGGTATCCCGGTGGTGCCCGGGCTTATGCTTTTGGCAGCGTAGCCTGCTTTAAGCAGGGCATCGACGAGACCTTCGGTTAACGGCGAAGCGTCATCTACAATCCAGATGGGATCCTGGATATTTAATGCAGTGCGCTCTTGTTTGATAGGGCCGGGGCGGACTATCTGGCGCTGGACTCCGGTTCCCCCTGCGGCTGCATCTGCACGGACTTCAGGCGCAGCTTGGGCGGACTCTGTATTTTGCAGTGTGTTTGGCGGCGTGGTTGCTTCATTGGGCCCCTGCGCTTCCAGGGTTTCGACAATCTGGCGCAGGGTCTGGAGGCTCGCCAGCTGTTGCGGTTCCACGCCGGGGAGTTCCGGCAGCTGCTCCTGCACCGCCGCGAGGATCTCTACGCGCTTGATGGAGTCAATCCCCAGGTCGGCATCCAGGCTCATATCCAGCTCCAGCATTTCGGTAGGATAGCCAGTTTTCTCCGCTACGATTCGCAGCAGCTCCGCCGTGACATCGATATTGGCTGCTCCGCTATCAGCTGTAGCAGCGGTGGCAGGGCCCCCTTGGGGTGCCGAGCCTGCTGCCGCAGCAGCGCTACTCAGGGTTTCGACAATCTGACGCAGGGTCTGGAGGCTCGCCAGCTGTTGCGGCTCGACGTTGGGGAGTTCCGGCAGCTGCTCCTGCACCGCCGCGAGGATCTCTACGCGCTTGATGGAGTCAATCCCCAGGTCGGCATCCAGGCTCATATCCAGCTCCAGCATTTCGGTAGGATAGCCAGTTTTCTCC